>Ga0082335_1000888_pt1 | contig 69560 bp, 62 predicted proteins | sample Subgrocontami58m_FD_72375 | JGI IMG/M metagenome (GOLD analysis project Ga0082335, IMG submission 72375) | Subsurface groundwater microbial communities from S. Glens Falls, New York, USA - GMW37 contaminated, 5.8 m (SPADES assembly) (version 2) ... | reverse complement strand
TGGTGGGCCATGGGGGCGGTCCCGGTCCCGGCTACGAGTGGCCGCAGTCGAACCACGGAATCGCCGTGGATCGGAAGGGGAACGTCTGGATTGGCGGCAACGGAGCTGACGACGGCCAGATCCTGAAGTTCAGAAAAGACGGGACGTTCGTCAAACAGTTCGGGATGGAATGGGGCAACGCCGGCAGCAACGACACGTTTGCCTTTGGCCAGGTCGCGAAGATCACCGTGGACGACGCGAACAACGAGGCGTACATCTCGGACGGCTACCGCAACAAGCGCGTCGCGGTCATCGACACGGAGACCGGCGCGTTCAAGCGGTACTGGGGCGCGTACGGGAACAAACCGGACGATACCAACCTCGGGCGATACAACCCCGATGCGCCGCCTGCGCAGCAGTTCCGGAATCCGGTGCACTGCGCCGAGCTCGCGAACGACGGATTCCTGTACGTCTGTGACCGCGTGAACGACCGCATTCAGGTGTTCACGAGGGACGGCAAGTTCGTGAAGGAGCAGTGGATTCAGAAGGACTCGCTGGCCGACGGCTCGGTCTGGGACATCGCCTTCTCGAAGGATCCGCAGCAGAAATACATCTACCTGGCCGATGGCCGGAACATGAAGGTGCACATCATCGAGCGACTCCCGCTGCAGGAGCTGACCAGCTTTGGCGACGGCGGACGCCAGCCGGGCCAGTTCTACGGCGTCCACAGCATCGCGACCGATTCGAAGGGGAACATCTACACGACCGAGACCTACGAGGGAAAGCGCTTGCAGAAGTTCGTCTACAAGGGTCTCGCACCGGTCACCAGCCAGAACCAGGGCGTAGTCTGGCCGAGGTCGCGATAGGGGAGCCGCGGAGCGCAGCCTCTTCATGTTGAAGCCATTTGCACGACGCCGTAGCGCGAGGCTTTCGGCCGAGCGAAAGACGCTCGCCTGAAGGCCCGCGCTACACGGACGTGCAAAACGCGCCAGGTGCTCACAGCAGGCCGGCGAGAAACACCCCGCAGCTCAGAACCCCCGCAGACAGCGCCAACAGGCCGAGCCGCCGTCTCTGTTTCAACCGGTACCACATGTAGTAGCTGCCCAGGACCATCACGATCAGCGAAGCCGCGAGGACATCCATGGCGATGACCCACACCGTCGTGAGAATCCAATCGCGCCCGTTGCCGGCAAGGTTGAACCGCGAGCCGCTGAACGTGTGAAAGATGCGGAAGACGGCCCACGGTTCGTTCTCGAAGTGCTGGACGGCCACGCGGTTCTGCTCCAGGTCGACGCGCACCTGGCTCGCGTCCCGCGGCCGGCTGACGTTGAAGGACAACCGTCCGGGCTGTTGGGCCGTTGAGGGCCAGTCGATTTCTCCGACGAGCTTCAATTGTCTCATCACGTCTCGGGCGCGCGCGCGTTCGGTGTCGCCGGCCGGCGTCTCGATGGCCTGCTCCAGTTTCACTTCACGGCGTTGATTGGCCGCCTGGGCAACCGCCCATCTGCCGTGATTCAACAGGAGACCGGTCAACAGGAACAGCCACAGAAAGAACAGGAACGTGAGCCCAAGGTAGTAGTGCAGCCTGCGATTCCAGGCCTCGAGGGTCGATCTAACGGATGACGGCATACATCAGCCCGAAGAGAGACACCGCACCTGCGGCGAGCAGCACCGCACCGGTTCTTCGCTCCGCCTTGATCGCGAGCCAGAGATAGATGCCGCTCATCGTGATGAACAGCGTCAGATAGATCGTCGTATCGGCGAGCCAGCCCCACGCTCGTGTCCAGAACCAGTTTCCCCGGAGGTTGACGTTGTGCGGCCCGGGCGACTTGTGCAGATAGGCCAGCGCCTCCCACCAGGAAGTCCCGCGCCGCGTCACCACGGCTGATCGTGACTCCAGGTCGACGTCGACCGTCGCCTCGAAGCCGGGCTTGGAGACCGGAAACACCAGGTGGCGCTCTTTCGCGAGCACCCGGAGAAACCCGATCTCGCCGGTGAGGCCGGCCTGTGGAAGGATCTCACGCGCGAGATTGACCGCTTCGCGACCCTGCAACCGATCGATCCCGTCGGGAACTCGCAGATCGCGAAAGGTTTCCGACCTCGTCTGGAGCCGGCCGGGCAGCTTGCCGTGATTCAGGAAAAAGACGCTGACGGCAAACAGCAGGATGAACGGGCTGACGAACAATCCGAAATAGAGGTGCAGGTCGCGCGTCCAGCGATAGAGCCGCTCTGATTGCATTGATGGCCAACCGCGTCGATGACTTTCGTCGTGTGTTGCGCGCCGAGCCGCCGAACCGCGGTCATCGACGTATCCCCAAGGCTACGAGAAGAGGCAGGGTGCTGTCTGCCGATTTATTTCTCGGCTCACGACCGCGCCCGGGCGCCTCGCATTCCGGCCATCGCACGCCAGCATCAGGATCGCACAGCGGGCCGTCGCAAGCGGTTCGTGGTACGCTCGTGGCACACCATGCTTCACCAGGAGGAGAGACCATGACGCGACACTTCAGCGCCGGCGTGATCCTGACTGCGATGTGCATTGTCGCGTCAGCGGCAGCACAGACGCCACCGCGGGGGCACTCGCTCGTTCCCGCGTATCCGGGCTCGCGGATGGACCAGCCCGCGGAAGTCTCGGCCTTTGACGAGTTCGACGTGCCCACCGGGCCCATCAAGGACGGCAAGGTGTCGAAGTCGGAGCACCTCGAGGGCAAGGTGACGATGTTCGCCTACGAGAGTCCCGAGGGTCGCTCGACCCTGGAGGTGTTCCGGAACTACGAGAGCGGATTGAAGGAGGCCGGCTTCGCCACGCTCTTCACGTGCAGGGGCGGGCAGTGCGGAACGCAAATCGGGCTCAAGGGGTTGGGGTACCTGCCGAACGGGGAAGACGCCCGGTACCTGGCCGCCAGACTCGCGCGTCCCGAAGGCGACGTGTACGTCGCGCTGCACGTCCAGACGCTCGCCACGAGGTTCGTCGTCGTCGAGGTGAAGCCGATGGAGACAGGGCTCGTGAAGATCTCCGCCGACGCGCTCAACAAGGACCTCGACCACGTCGGACACGTGGCCGTGTACGAGATCCTGTTCGACACGGCCAAGGCCGATCTCAAGCCCGAATCCGACGGGGCCTTGAAGGAGATTGGCGCGCTGCTGGCCAAGAGCTCCACCCTGAAGCTGCACGTCGTCGGTCACACCGACAACGTGGGGGCGCTCGCGCAGAACCTCGATCTCTCGAAGCGGCGCGCGCAGGCGGTGGTGACCGCGCTGACGACCACGTACAAGGTGGCGGCCGCGCGCCTGCACGCGGACGGCGTTGGGCCTCTCGCGCCCGTCGCGAGCAACGACGGTGAGGCCGGACGCGCCAAGAATCGCCGTGTGGAACTGGTCAAGCAGTGACACCGGCGGCCGGCCAGGCGCTACTCATGGTTGCCGTTGTGGTCGCGGCTGAAAATGTCAGTAGCGGCGCTCAACGCGAAAGCCCAGAGTCCTATATGCCGAAAAGTCTTGACGGTGTCGCGGTCAAGACATGCGTGGTGGATGTCAGGGGCAAAAGCACGTGTGGCCCTGATACCCTGGGCGAAGCGGCTCTTGATTCAGGCCGTCTTGGTTTGACAATGATGGTCGTGTCAGGAATGACCAGCTCGGACGACAAGAGATGGGACCATGTTGTGTACGGCGTTACAGACAGGCCGTGCATGAATGGGGGAGCGAGCATGGGCGCCATGCGCACAGAGCCGGGCATCTTCAAGGATGTTCAAAAAGAACTTGAAGGCTTGATAGCCTCCAAAAAGGTACCGATGGAGAAGACAAGAGTAGAGGGACTCGATGTCTATATGGGTTACTTGCACGGCCAGGATTGCATCATGGCATTCGGCTATCCGAGCGACAGCATGATCTTAGTGGCATTTGCCGGCAAGGACGATAGAGAAAAGGTTGACAAGGTGATCACATCCATGCTCGGGGCCGCGAGAAGTTCCGCGAAAAGTCCGTAAAGACTCTTCAAACCTCCGTCCTGGTTTTATTTGGTGGTCTTAATTCCTGCAGTTGGCCGTTGGGCCGCGCGTGATGGGGGCCGAACCTGCAGCCGAGGCCCCGGCGGCCCCGTACGGTGTATCGACGCGGTTTCCCCCGCTGAAAGTCACCATCGTGTCGGAAACGGTGGCGGACATTTGTCCCGAGTGGACACTACCGTTGGGGATGGGGATGCTCCAGCGGAAGCTCCCCGTGGGGTTGTCCTTCGTTGCCGTGAAGTTGACGCTCTGCTCGCCGCCCGGGTTGATGTCGATCTTCACGGTCCACGTCCCGTAGACGCCAACGCAGTTGTGCCCGTCGACGATGATGGTCGCACCACCTTGGACGACCTTGTGGAACGACGCAGGGGACTTGTGGAACCCGACGGTCGCAGAGCCGCTGCCGGTGACGTCGACCGAGCTCATGCTCTCGCCCGCCAGTCCGGCTGCGCCGCTCGTCAACGCGCGCGAAATCCCGGTCACGCCGCTCACGAACCGGGCTAGTTGTTGGGGGTCGAACGTGCGCGTCACGGTCGCAGCGATCTTGGCGGGTTGTCGGTCCTCGGTCGCGGTGGCATGGGTCTGCGGGTCCTCCTCGGAGGTCGCTATCGCGTAGCGCGCCGTGCCGCCGGCTTGCACCTTCCCGTCAAATCCCCCCATGGGGTGGGCGTGCTCGTTGAATCCGGCACCCGGCGTCCAGTCGATAGCCATTCCGTCCGCCTGCTGGGTGTTGGGGAGCGAAAGGTTGAAGAGTGCCGCGCATTCTTTGAGCCAGTCAGGATAGTCGATCCCCTCGTCACCAACGACTTCGGCGATGAAGCGACCCTGGGTGGGGCTACCGGGGATGTAGTGCAACAAGGGGGGGTCAGCCTTGATCTCGAGCCCCCAATCGTTCAGCAGCGAGGCTGAATACGTGGCAGCGGCGACCGTTTCGAGTATCCCTCGCAGGGCCGACAGCTGGGACCGAACCGCTTCCATCGCTACCTGAACCCCTAGCCGGGCCAGTCCTCCACCGATCCAGCCGAACAGGCCGGTGTCGGGGCTGCTCTGGATACTTGCCAGGAGGCCGTCGAGTCGCTGGAGCAGTTCACGCGCCGTGGCGCAGGGGCCCGCCGCCGCCCATGCTGTTTCAGAGGCGCCCAGAAGGCTGCCGGCCGACGCCAGCGCTACACCTAAAGGATCGCCCAGACTCTTGGTGGCGGAGCTGGTCAGGGCGGGAGCAGAATCAGCAAGAAAGAGAGCCAGGACCAGCGTGGGAAACCGGACATTCCTGGCGGCCTTTGGGTCGATATCGCCGAGCAGGCGGCGAGAGAGATCCGCGCCGGGACTCACGGCTGTGACTGCCCAAGCAGCTATGAGGCCGGAAGTTGTTACTGGTATCTGTGTGCCCGCGAACGTGATGGGTGGCGCCATGGCGTCCAGTTGGGAGCCGAGAATGCCGCCCCCCGTGGAGACCTCGAGCGCCATGTTCCGGGCCTGAAATCGCGTGTACCGGAGGAGCGCCCTGCGGCCCGATGGCTCCCGGACCAGCGCAAAGGACTTGTCGTCGTAGACCTCTACACCGGACTGGGCCAGGGCGCCCACCGAGGCGTCGGTGGAGGCCCGTTCGTCAAATGTGCCAGTCAGCGTCTGCGCCAAGGATTGTGGGGTAGATGCTCTTGATGCGGGGCTGGTGTCAGTCTGCCCGCCGGACGACCCGCAGCCGCTGGCCACGATGGTGACGGCAACAGCGAGTACGAGTCTTGTGCGCTTCTTCACGACGTACTTTGGTCAGGGGTGGAGGTCTTTGTCAAGTTGCCATCGATCGCCATCGCACACCGTTAGGTTAAGAAGCTACCGATAGGTTATACTGGCCCCGTGACGTGGGGTGAACTGGTGCGACGGCTGAAGGCTGCCGGCTTCGTGGAGCAGCGCCACGGCAAGGGCGGTCATCGTCAGTTCGTGCACCCCCAGAGCGGGCGGGTGATCACCGTCGCGGTCCACACCAAGAAGGAGGTCGGCACGGGCCTCGCACGGCGCATTCTCAAGGAGGCGGGCCTATGACGCAGTATTTTCCTATCATCGTCGAGCAGGAGAGCAACGGCGCGTTCAGCGCCTGGGTCGCCGGTCTGCCCGGTGTGTACGCCGCCGCGGACACCGCCGCGGTCGCCAAGCGGGCGATCCGCAGCGCGCTGGCGGCCCATCTCGACGCGCTGCGCGCCCTCGGCCGCGAGCCGCAGCTGAAGGCCGACGTGACCGTGCTGCGCCGCGACGTGTATGCCACGCGCCGGGACTCGTTGCGATTCGTGGGCGTCGGGGCGCTCCTCGGCCGAGGCACCAGTCGCGCGAAGGCCGCGTCGTCGCGGAGTAATGGGCGAAAGGGCGGGCGGCCGCGGGTGGGTACGGGCCGATAGTCGCTGCTCGCTACCGCTTCGCCGGGCAGGGCAGCACGATGCCGCTGGCGGCGTGAAGGCCGACTACCCGAGGGATGCCCCTGCGTCCCTCGGGTATTTCGCGGGCTGATTGTCGCCTGCGAGTCCTGCTTTCGACCAACTGCCGGCGCGTCGTCAACAAGGAAGGTCAGGATGGTGTACTTGGACCCGGCGGGTGAGGAGCCCGCCGGGTTCCTGACTTTGCGCAGCCCCTCTCCTGAGGCCTGAAGCCGGCCCATGAGCGCCGCTCACCACGCGGGATAGAAACGGACCTGACAAGACGAGGGCCGGCCCTGAGTACCGTTACTTGGAGAACTTCTCGACCAGCCAGGCAGCCACGTGCGGCATCACGATTGGATAGTACTCCACCGCGCAATGCTCGCCGAGGCCGAGCAGCCACAGATCGCCCACCTTCGCCGATTCGTAGGTCGACATCAGGTCCGCGACGGGGCTGCCGGGATCGCGCGTGCCGTTGACCACGAGCAGAGGCCCGTTGATCAGCTTGTCGCCGACTTTTGCCTCAGGCACCAACGAGTTCTTCCCGCCCAGGTGCAGCGCCCCACAAAAGGCCACGACCGACGTGACGCGTGGATCGTTTCGCAGGGCCGCACGCAGGGAGGCGCCCGCGCCATAGCTTTGCCCGAAGAGGCTGATGCGCTTGGTATCGATATCCCCTCGCTTCAGGTAGTGCTCCAAGATGGCGAAATGGGCGTCCGACTTGGGATCTCTTTCCCATTGCCTGCTCTCGCCGAAGCCGGGCAGGTCGAAGGTGGCGACGGCCAGTCCTTTGGCGAGAAAGTCCTGGACGGGTTTGAAGTGGTTCGCCTTGTACTGGTCGACGCCCCCGGCATAGAGGACGAGCGGCGGCTTCTCGACGCCCACCGGCTTGTGCAGATAGGTGGTGATAACGCCGTCCTTGAACGGCACCTTCACCACCTCCAGCGGCACGTCGAGCAGCTTTCCGGCCTTCTGATACGCGCGCAGCTGCTGATCGTAGTCCTTGGCTTCCTCGGCGTTGGTGACCCTCGGGAACCAGCCGAGCGCGTAGTAGGCGACCGACGTCACATAGGCGTCGAGGGCTGCTCGACGCGGTCCCCGCTTGGCGATCGCGTCGCCGAGGTTCTCGTAGTACTCGCCGAGGACGCGCCACTCGTAGACCCAGGATCCGGGGGCATCGCCATCCTGCTTGGTGATCCGCCGGACCGTTTGGCGGATGATGTTCTCATCGCCGCCGAGGTACGTGTACGCCCGGATGCGGCGCTCTTCCAGCACCGCATGCCCGTCTTTTACGTTCCCTGTGTTCTGGGAGGGCTGGGCGTAGCTGGCCGAGGCAGCCAGGAGTACGAACAGTGGCACCGCCAGGCAGATCGCCGCTGATCCGCAGAGTGCCCGCGTGAGGGTCTTCTTGAAACGAGGCATGAGGCCACTCCTTTCCGTTGTTGACCGAGATGTGCATGGCTCCGGAGGGGATGCTGGCGGCAAGGCGCGGCACTGGTGAATCTCACCATCATCCCGTGGGAAGGTCAGGGTAGCATGAGAGCCCGGGAAATGGTCGATTACGATCGTTGGAGCAGCCGATAGCCGTTCGCCCGTCCTCGAGGACCGGCACAGACGGCCCGGGCCCGCGGCGGCGCTCGCGTCGTCTTCCACGGCTGCAGTGTGTTTCACCGCCGTGGACGCGCCGCCTGTGCGAACCGCCTGACTCTTCCGGCGCGCGCCTTCGAGCCATTGCTGGCGGGGCTTGGTCCACGAAACTTGGCGTCCCCAACCAGACGCCGTGGGCACGGTAACCCCGCTGGCGATCGAGATCCGCGGGCGCGTGCCAGCGGCCCGATGTTGATGTGGCCGTGGGGCTGGACTTCACTAGGGTCGAGCCGATCTCGAATGCAGGTTCTGGCGGTGGCCACAATGCCAGGGTGAACGCTTGCCTGACACTCCGGATACCCGTAGAGTAGCCGCATGAGTCCTTTCGGATCGCGCACCGAGAAGGGGCGGCTGGTTCTCGATGAGCTGACCACCTTGCCCGATGGGACGAGTGCCGACCTGGTCGTGAACGAGGGACGTGACGACCGCATCGCCGACGCTTTCCGCACCACGCTCGACCTGTTCGACACGGGGCTTGATCTGATGCGCCAGAATCTCCGGCGGCGTCATCCCGATGCGGGCGACGAGGAAATCGGCCGATTCCTTCGCGAGTGGCTTCTTTCCCGGCCCGGGGCGGAGTCTGGTGACTGTCCTGGCGGTTCGGTCGACGGATGCGGATGACGTCCCTCGAAGCGGCGCTACGCGGGATCCAGGCCGACTGCTGCCAGACTTCCGGATCGGTGTTGCGAGGACGGGACACCTCATTGCCGTGAAGATGCTCAGTCGCGACGACGTGACCCGGCCACAGGATCTGGTGGACCTCCGGGCGCTGCTTCGCGTGGCTCCACGCGCCGAGTTGGAGCGGGCGCGACAGGCGCTCATGCTCATAGGTGCCCGCGGGTATCATCGGGGCCGCGATCTCATGGCGGACATGAGCCGCCTGGTCGCCGTTTAGTCGGGTGGTTCTCTGCGATAGGAATACGGCCCTGAGTGAGGTGGCGCCGGCTTTTCGCCGTCGAGCCTGCCGCAGCTGACAGGGGCTATCGGCAGCGACGGCAGCTTCAGCGCAAGCGGCAGCGGCACGATCGCCGGCAACAGCGGTGTGTCGGCGACGGCCACAGGCACGCTGGTAGGAGGCCAACTCCAGATGGAGATCATCGTCGGCGGCGACGGCAAGCTGCCGGGCGGCCAGCCCATCCGGTATGGCTTCGCTGGTGGTCAATAGCGCGTCTCACAGTGACGAATTGACGAATTTACGATTCGTCAATTTGTCACTCCGTCGCTGTCATCGTCGATCGAGGGTCGCTCACGTACCCCCGAGTGAGCTACCAGTCGGCGACCCGACCGGGGCCGAACACATCGGTGCGGCCGATACGTTCGACGGCGACGACGGCCGACTGCTTGAATGAGCGGCACAGCGGGTGAGGTACCGAAGCGGATTGGCGTCCCCAAAGGGAATCGCGAAAAGGTGGAATCAGCGATTCTCAGGCGTTGCGGCCTGAAATCACCGGACGGAAGGCGTCGGTAAACGCTGCGGCGTAATTCGAGACCGATTGGCCAACGTATCGATGCGACAACGCCAGCCGGGAAGTTGCCGTGCATATTCCGCGCGCGATCGCCAGGTTTAAGCGAGCCCGGCTCGCTGAGCGCGTCAAAGCCGGGTGGAGCTTCTCCAGCATCGCCTGTCTGAGAGCGGCCAAGCAGCGCACGGCTATTTCTTCTCCGCGGTGAGCGCCAGCGTTCCGTCGTGCGACAGCTGGAGCGACGTCTTCTTTCCGGCAGTCGTCTGGAATGTGATCTCGTAGTGGTCATTCGAGTACTTCGCGTCGCTCACCTTCTTCAGCGTGATCGATTTGTCGATCTTGAGCGCCGTCGCATCTGCATCGGACAGCGTGAGCGTCAGAGTCGCCTTGTCCGCGCTCAACACGACAGTCGCGGACTTGGAGTCGGCGTTCTGATAGGCGCCGGCGAGCGACGCGGCAGCGCCGGGCCCAGCGGGCACTGCGTCCCCGGTCTGCGTCGATGAACCGAAACCGCCCTTGAAGTCTGACTCGCGGTTGATGAAGCCGAAGGACACGCCGAAGAACGCGCCGTGCTCGTACCGGCTGCCGAGGGTCGTGAGCGTGTTGTCGCCGTTGATCGGCGCCGCGTGCAGCGACTGGCCGACCGGCAGTGTGGCGACGCTTCCGAACGTCATGCCGGCGCTGAATACCAGGTACTTGCCGAGGACGAGGCTGGGACCGATGAAGTAGCGCGGATTCGACCCGCCGTTGTCGCCGATACCGAACGCAGCGCCCAGCGTGAGCGCGCCGAAGTACTGGCGATCGTAGTAGACGTTCGCCAGCGCGATGACGTCGTGGCGCGTGCGATCCATCGCGCCGGTGTCTTCCTCGACGGTCTTCTTGCCCGCCGCATCCGTCTGGACGAAGTACTTGTGATCGGTGAGCCCGCTGAACGCGACGCCGCCGGTGACGTTGTACGTCCACGCCGGCTTGGTGATGACCCACAGATCGAAAGACACCGGGAACAGCCCTTCCGGCAGGGCGCCTTCCTTCTCCGCCGCGGCCTTCTGCTCCTCGCTAAGCGGAGCCGTGACGCCCGGCGCCGCCGTCGCGGCGCGCTTGGGCGGCGTCCCCGCCTGACCGGCCGCCGCGATCGTCACGTGGTAGCGGCCGAAGTGTCTGTCGTGACGCATCGTCAGGCTGGCGCGGCCCGTGGGGATCGCCGGGATCGCCGCTCCCTCGACGCCGATCGTCGAGGCGAGCGTCCCGTCCTCCTCATGCGTCGCCGAGATCGTGTACTTGAAGAGCGTCGGATCCGTGTGCGTCACCAGCACCTGAAAGATGTCGCCGTCGCCGACCATGATCGCGAACGGACCGTCGTATTCGGCTTTCAATGCTTGGTGGTTGTAGACGAACGTGTTGTCCTTCGTCCTCGGGATCGCCGGCCGGCGGTTTCCCGACGCCGCCGGCGCCGCGCCGACGAGGAGGCCGACGAGCGCGATCGTCGTGGAGCGCTTAAGGACCGAGGCGGGAATTCGCAGGTCCGTAAAACGCATACAGCAGGCCGAACGGATCGTAGTCATTCTCAAGCACTCCTCTGCGGGCCTCGACGAGCGCCTGCGGCAACGGCACGTTCTTCACGAGCGACGCCAGCAGGAAGCTGCCGAACCGGAACGCCAGGTACGAATCCACGGGTGCGACGGTCGCGACAACGCCGGACGCGCCCTGGAGGAGAAACGCGCCAGGCAGCAGATAAGGCGCGCCTTCGACGGCGGCCGTTCCCGATCCGTCGGTCTCGCACGCGTTGAGGACGACGATCGGAAACTGCTCGAAGAGGACGTTCTGCAGTTTCAGCTTCGCTCGAATCAGCTCGAAGTCCGACGGGCCGAACGACTCCGACGTCACCTGCGGCTTGAAGGTCAGGTGCGGACCGGCGAGCGTCGCCACGACCGCTGGCCCCTCCGATGTCGGCAGGCTCGCCACGCCGTCGGAGCCGTGCAGATAGGCGTAGATGATGCGGTAGAACGCGTGATCCGACAGCAGGCGATCGTTCAACTGCTGCCGCAGGCGAATCGACTGCACACCAGCACCGGCCTGCGTCTGCAGGTACGTGAGGCTCTGCGTCGCGAACCACCCGACGGAATGATCCGTCGCTTCGTGCGGCGCGCCGATGAAGGCGGTCTTCCCTGCACCGGGTTTCGGCGCAGCGACTCTGCCCGGGTGCGGGTACAGCATGACAGAGAGCTCGTGCTTGAAGCCCCAGAACTGGTCGACGGTGGCATCGGTATCGCGCCGGAGAATCGCCCACGGGCACACGACCAGGTCGTGTGGCTCGATCACGATCCGCCAGCCGCGTTTGGTCGGCGGCGGCGCGTCTTCGAGCGCGGACATGAACTGCGCGAGCGTCGGGTCGTGCGTGAACAGCGCGTAGTACAGCGCCTGTCCCTGCTCGGCAAATTTCGCCAGCACAGCGTCGCGCGCCGAGACGTCCTTCTTCACGCCGGCCTTCGGCGTCCACGGTGTGTCGCCCAGTGCGACGTTGTCGAGATGCGCCGGTCCGTAGTCGCGCACGAGATCCTTGATGACCTTCAGCGCCTGAGTGGTCGACGCCTTCACGAGCGCCGCCGTCGTGCCGGTCGACATCGTCGCCTGCGCGCGTCCGCCGAACTCGGGACGTCTGTCGAACGCGGCTTGCGCGTCGGCGCTCTCGAGCGTAACGGTGAGTCCGAGCCCGTGGTCGTTGACGAAGGTGAGCGTGATGTCCGCCACGAGCGCCGGATCCGGCGTGCTCGCGGCTGCGGCGGCCGGCGCCGGCTCGGACAGCAGCGTCAGCGCGCCTGCGCGTACTCCTCCCTTTTCCGCCGATGGAGGATCAACGATCATGTCCGCGGCGAACGTGTCGAGGAGCGAGCCGGCGGAGAACACGTGAAAGTCCAGACGCCCCGCACCGTCGGCGCCCGTGAGGGTCCGATCCGGATCGAGCGCGAACGCCGCCTGGTCCGAGGTCCCCGAAGAGCCGTCATACGTAAGTGCCGCCTGGCGGCTCTTCGTCCGGCAGAAGCTGCAGGTCATCGTGACGGTCAGCGGCACGCGCCCGGTCGCGCGCGCGAGCTCGGGGTTGACCGTCCACTTGCCAATCTCCGTATTCGCAGTCGCGTCCGGCAGGCCAATCCAGAATCTCGCGAACGTGTTGCGGCCGGAACGCACGCGGTTGGTCGTTCCGCTCTCGAGCGCGTCGACGCGGACGTGATAGACGGGAACCGTGGGAAGGAGCGACGCGGGCGCCCGTCCGGCGACAGGACTCTCCGGCTGAATCGTCTGCGTGGGCGGAACCGCGACGATCTCGGCCGGAGCCCGCAGCAACCCGACCGTGAACAGCCCTGCGAAGAAGAACAGGCACACGGCGACCACCGCAAGGACAACGAGGACGATGATGATTGTTCGGGCTCGCACTGTGCTGTGGGAGGAGCCGATTATACAGATGAGCCCACGGCCAACCGTCGAGGAATTCGAGCGGCCAATCGGTTGACCGATGCGGCCAGCGGGTTGGCCGCCACGCGATCGGCCACAGGCGGAACGTCAGCGCTTCACGGAGCACGAGCGCTGCGAGTGCCATCGCTTCTTGCCTACACGTGAGTTGGCGTCCCCAACCCGACGCAGGGGCCACGGTAGAACCGCTGGTGTTCGAAATCCATGGGCTCGTGCAGGCGGCCTGACGTTGACATGGCCGTTGGGTGGACTTCAGCGGCCCGGTGCGGCTTGCTGCCTGACCGACGCGGGGGCCTGTGCAGGAGGCTGATCCGCTGGCGGCCTTCCGGGTTCTGCCGTGGCGGCCAGACACTGCGCCAGACCCTGCGCGCTTGACAAGGCGTCGACGCGAGCCATAATCGGCGCGGGATGGGTGGCCAATCTGCGCTGCGACCGGGGGGCGTGGCCGATAGCCCGTCTTCCGTCAACCTCGACCCCTCTGATGTCGGCTATCGTCAACGATCGACGGATCTGCGACTCTCCAGGCCCGCCGCCTGGAAGCGCCGAAGGGCGATTCCGGTCAGCCTGTCTTCTGCCGCGCTCGGGCAACAGGCCATGAAAGGAAACCGTCCGCGATGTTCTTCCAGCCGTTCGCACTGCTTGAGCGCACGGTCCCCGCTTCGCATGAAAGGGTCTACTGCGTGACTGTTCGATCAATGGCCATGTCGGCGACATGTGTGACGCTCTCGCTGGTCGGTTTGGCTGGTGGCCAGCCGGACGAGCGCTCCGCTGACACGGCGACCGTCAACGGACGGATCACGATTACCATCACGGAGAAGCACAGCGGGAAGGATGCGGCCAATGGGCTTCTGGCCAGCCAGCGGGACTGGACACAGGTCTACGAGTACGTGGTCAACAGCCTGCCTGACGACGGCCAGCGAAGGGACCATGGCGGCTGGAGCGGGACCGTGTCGTTCACGGGCCATGGGCAGGGTAGCGAGTTCAAAGAATACGAGGGCAAGAGATATCAAGGCACCTGGAACTTCAGCGGGCGCGCGGAGACGGACCTCGAGGTAGAGATCTATCAGGCCGACCAGGGCGCTCCCCTCCTCTACCAGTTCGTGCTGGGCAGCGTGCCCCTCCTGGAAGGGCCCGACCACGAGGTGACCAACTACAAGCCCCGATATTGCCCGCAGGGCGGTGAAGCTCCCTGCACCGTCGCGAGTGACGGCGTACGGACGTGGAGTTCTGGCGGCGCGACGATCAGAGACCAGCGCTTTGACGAGCGGACGCGGGTACTGTCCGGTAGCCGAACGGAGCCGTCCGCCGACGGGAGGACCGTCACGACCGCCTGGAACCTGAAGATCGGCAACGGTCCCGACACCGAAGCCGTTGTCATCCCTGCGCGCGAGTACCCGGTGTGGATGCCGACACTGCAGTTGGATCAGAAGACCCCGGATCATCCGCTCACCGTCACCGTGGCGCTTCACCAGAAGGGCGACCCACAGAAGCCCGCCCCACAGAAAGCCAGGTTCAAGGTCGAGCTGGTCGACGTCTCGCGAGAGTTGGGCGTGTGCCTCAACTATCCGCCCAAGAAGGAGGCCAATCTCGAGTACGACCTGATGATCGAGCAGGACAGGAACATGGATCTCAAGGTCGCGTGCGAGGACAGGGGCCCGAAGGCGCGCTGTGCCGGGCTCTCGGCCGAAAGCTTCGCGTTCAGCGACCAGGCCGTGGTGACGATCAGCCCGTTCGACTGGGGCGCGTGGGGCTCGCTGCGGGTCACCGCGAGTCTGGAAGACGGCACCAAAGTCACGGCCCACCTCGACGCGCCGACCAAGGCGCTGTTGGACGGTGAGCAGTACGCGCTGTCCATCCCCAAGGACAACACCAAGAATCACATCGCCGACCGCTGGGAGGAGTCGTACGCCGGCGTCGGCGTCTTGGCGTCAGACGATGGCGATGCGAAGCCGCTCGGCGACAAGGACGGCGGCGATGGTTTGTCGCTCTATGAGGAGTACCGCGGCTTCCGCGTCCAGGGCGGTCACATTCGCACGTCTCCCTTGAACAGGGATCTGTTCGTGTACGACAAGCACGGGCTGAATCTCGGCAATTTCGCCAAATCCGAGCTGGCCCTCCATCTCGTGACAAAGGAAGAATTTGGTACCGAGGAAAGCGGCGCGGGTAATCCCCGCGTGATCAACTTCAATCGGGGCACTGGCCAAGTCGGGCCCCAGCACGTGATCGGCCTGGAAATGGGGAGTCTCCCGGGCGGTATTCTCGGCTATACGTTCACCAAAGGGCGGCTCCCCGCGTTGCCGAAGATGGTCGAGGTGGTGAAGATCGATGTCGCCAAATGTCTGGGAGTCCCCACGTATGGGCGCGAGGAGCTTCAGACGACGATCGCTCACGAACTCGCCCACGCCTGCCACGTCGTGCACCACGGAGAAAGCGACTACACGGTCAGTCAGTGGGACGAGTTGGGGGCAGACAACAGGACGTGGGAGGCCGTCACGGACGCGGGAGAGCTTAAGGTAGCCGCCCACGGCGGGCAGCACAGCGGCGTGGAGGAGTGCATCATGCGATACGACGGCACCGAAATGTACGAGATCGACATGGGCATTTACCGCTGGAAGAAGAAGAATGGTCCCGTCATCACCGGACTCCACTATGGGCCTGGCGAAAGGCCGGGGCACGTGTTCTGCCAGGATCAAGTCGGAAGCGGGGTAAACGACCCCAAGAGTCCTGACGGCTCAAAGGCCGGCAACGCCACCAGAGGCGAATGCACTAGCCAGTTCTGCGTCAACGACAGCCTTCACTGGCGGGCCGAGTGATCATCACGCGCAAGTCGTTCGTGATCGGTGGGGCACTGGCACTGGCGCTGCTGATCCTCGTCGTCGTGGTGCGGATGATTCCCTGGCGGCGCACTGGAGAGAACAGCGGACCGCCGCTTGCTTCATCACCAGCGCCGACCGATCCGATGGCGTGGCTCGACGACCAGGACGTTCCGCCGGAGCCCTCGGTGTCGCTGCAGATCAATGCACTCGACGAACTCGACGTGCTGCAAGGGACGCCGCTCATCTTCTCGGTCCGCATGGCGAACCCGCGCGCCGCCAATGCCGCCTCGACCAACGATGCCCACCAACGGGACGTCGACTTCGCCGGGGAGCAGGTCACGCGAGGCGCACTCTCCGCTGCGGCGGCTGAGCCGGTCCTGGCACTCGCACGGCGACGGCGAGAAGTGCGCGCCGTGAGCTGGGGCAGCCCGGACCATCGATGGGAGACCTTCCTGTATTTCGACCTGCAGCCTGAGAATGCTCCGTCGCAGCGCCTGTCGTGGGCGGTGACGCCCGTGGCCGTGCCGCAGGCGGCGAGCGTCACGCTGGACGCCACGTCGACAATCCAGATCGATCATGCGCTCGCGCCAGCCGGAAGCGCCGCGGTCGCACCGGGTGAGTACCTCATCGCAGCCGTGCTGGACATTCCTCCCGATGTGTCGCTTCCCGCCGGCCAATGGCACGGCCGGGTCGTGTCGTCGACCGTCCACCTGACGATCAGGTCGGCGGTCCAGCCTTCGCCGGCCGACACGCAGGCGACCGAACTGCGGATGGCGGAATTCTTTTCAACGACGAAGGACTGGAATCGTGCCATCGAGCACGCGCAGCGGGTCATCGTCGCCAATCCCACGTCCATTCCGGCGCACATCGTCATCGGCGACGCCAAGGAAGCGCAGGGCGACCTCCCCGGCGCCCTCGACGCGTACAAACGGGCACGCCAGTTCTTCAGTGCACAGTTTCCCGATTCCGACGAGGCACCGCGGTACCTGGACTTGAAGATCGCAAGCCTCGCTGGTCAGGACAAGCGGCCGGCACGATAGAGCTTCGTCTCCTGCTTCACGCGGTCTTGTCATTCTTCACGAGCGTGTCAATCGCGCGTCGCCGGTCCACGTAGTCGTCGAGCTTCGGCACGAACCGTCGATTGCTCACCCCACAACGATCGCTGGCTCGTTCTTGTTCAAGCTCGATGTGGCGTTGAACGCGATCGCGCCCCCGATGTCGAACGTAATCGACTGGCTCTGGAATGTACCTTTGGCCGATTCCTGGGCGCCGGCGAACCCTGATGCGGCAAGCGCAAGGATAGCAATGGCAGCGATCTTCATCTCGCAGACGGTCTCATAGCGGCCCATGGCATCCCCCGCCTGGCGTCGCGCCTGGCCCCTGTTCGCGCTTGCGACCGTCGTCGGGCTCGGCCTTCTCGTGCAGTGGCCACTGCAGGCGATTCGCGACTACCGCACGTTCCGCGTGTACGAGCCGACGGTGTGCACGGTGCTCGCTACCCGCGCTGTTCCGTCCTCAACGAGCGGATGGATCGGAGGCCGAACGTTCAGGCACGACCATTTTCTGCCGGAAGTGACGGTCCAGTACCTCGTTGACGGCCGGTCGTACACCAGTTCAGGGTACGACAACTACGGCGGACGGATGAGCGACGCGAGCGCGTTGGTGAGTTTCACGGTGAACGCTCCGGTGGCGTGTCGGTACGACCCCGCACGGCCTGACCGCGCCGTCGTCGCACGCGCAGTCTCGTGGGCGTACTACGGCTCGGGTGTCATTGCGCTCGTGTTGACCCTGATTCCAGGGAACTTCCTGCTGGTGGCGCTTCGCACCAGGCCGCGCCCGGTCACGTTGTCCACGTCGGCTGAGGTCGCTGGAGGAGAGGTTGCCGAAGGCCCATGGCTTCCACTTGCCCGGTTCGCTCGGAAGAGGTCAGGCCGTCGATTGCTGGGCGGCGGCGGGCAGCACCGCGATCAGTATCAGTGCGCCAACGGTCGCCCGAAACAGTCCGTGCTTCGCCATAGGGTTCATCCTATGGTGAATTCATGTCCTCCACAACCGACGCGCCAGCGGCGCCGACAGCCACGCGAACATCACGCGGCAGTCGTCCACGATGCCGCCACGCTTTGAAAGGGACTCAAATACTGTCCGCACGTTGTTGGCAACGTACGGACACCTGCAGGCTTGAACCGATCGAGAATCCGTTCAGCCCGAACGTATTCCTCCGCGGAATGATCTGTAGCCCATGTCCCCGGAATGGACCCATTCTTCGGAGGACGTGAAAACCGACGCGTCCGCGGGCCGCCCTGGCTTTCGGCCGGCCGCCATTCGGAGGGTGACGTAACGATTCTCGATCGCGACGCGTAGAATGTCTGTATGCGCGCCACCGGCATCGCACTGCTGCCGCTCGCCCTCTTCGCAGGCACACATTCAAGGTCCCCACATGGGGAGCCCACACGCTCGGATCCGCTCGTGCGTACCCTGGAAGCCAACGCGGTCGTCACGCGCTCCTCATTCGACATGGCGATGGCGAGGGCGTCGATCGTACCGGCTGGTGTTTCGTTCCGGATTGATGGCGCCCCGGTTCTCAGAGGCCGGTACGTGCGGCTGACCGGCCTGCTCCTGAACGCAACGGCCGTCGGGCAGGAGGTCGTCGTCTTTCCCGCCGGACCGCTCGGCTTCTACGTGGGGCCCGCATCCGAACAGCTCGGGCCCAAACCTCCGCCTCCGCCCGGGACCTTCTTGCCGCCACCGCCGGTGCCGCCCCCGCCGCTCGTACTCGAGCTTCCGCCCATGACGCAGGTGAGGATCTCTTCTGAGTTCGCACCGGACGACTACGTGTGGCTCGGCCCTGCACCGCGCGAGCTGGAGTGGTCCTTCCTCTTTTGGAACGAACCGAAACCGCGCGGGCGACTGCCCGTCCCGGTCGTCCTCCGGTGACGCGTCGGCGCCGGGGAGAGACCAGAACCAGCGGGACCTGAGCCGCGACTCGGTCCCACCCTCGCTTCACCGCGTCGGTATCTCGATTCAGCCCGTGCCTTCCTGCCCGGACGGTGAAGTCCGTTCGAGGCTACTGCTTCGCCTCGAAGTCGATTGGATACCCGAAGCTCGCCTCGCCCAGCTTCGGATTCTCCTCAATTTCTGTAGCGGTCTCCTCTCTGAGCAGCCGGCGCTCGTCACAGGCCGGCGCGTCCAGACAGAGAGACTCCCGGAGGGTCAGAAAGATCCCATTCCACACGCAGGCCTGGGACACGACGTTGACCGACGTGAACTCGAACTGTTCGCACGACTTTCCTAGAAGAGTGGCGGTCCCTGTCGCTCGCACGTTGTTTCCGTACAGACGATTGCTGAACACGTATTGGCGGCGGGCGATGGACTCGTCGGCGATGCCTTCGAGCACCAGTCGTGTCATGGTCTTCTCCTCGTAATCGACGATGCGCTTGACCTCGGCGTCCCGGATGATCTTCTGGTGCTCCCGTTTGGCGGGCAGCCCGATGGCCGGAGGGTAGGTGATCGTGCCCTCCCACTCCTCGGCGGAGAGCCGTCCGTGCTGTCCGACATAGAGCGTCTTCGTGCCGGTCTTCTTCCCGAGCCCCGCAGCGATCGTCGACGTGTACACGACCCTGGCGGTCTCGAGATCCGCGATCGACGAGCCGGACGCGCGATCCAGCTTGTCGGCATCCACAATCCGATACCCCTCGGGAACCGCGAGCCGTTCCGCGTCGATGCTGGCGTTCTCCTTGACGTCGACCGCTTCCAGCACGGCCATCGGCTTGTCGCACCAGTAGCTCTTCGAGAACAGGAGCATCCCCTTCTGCACGCCGAAGATCTGCTTCTCGTTGCACCCCCATGCTCCGTCGCCGTACTGGTATTCGTAGATGTCCACGACCCGGTTCGCGATCGTCATCGTCCCGGTCTTCTTGAAACTGATGAAGTCGCTGGCTCTTCGCCCCAAAGCCGCGCGCGCGCCACCCATAAGCGCCTGGATCCCCCTGAAAGGCCCGATCAGATTCCGCACTTCCTGGCCGGAATTCTCGAGCGCCCGCCGCGTGGCCACCTTCGCGGAGCTATCGAGTTGGTACGCGTACCCGTCCCGGTAGAGCACTGTCTCGAAGTTGCCTCCCAACCGGTCACTCTCGTTCTCCGCCTTCTCGGCCAAGATGGCGCCGTAGTCGTCGAAGTACAGCGTGCCAAAGGGATTGACGACGTCCTCGCTCTGCGTCGCGTTGTCCCACAGCCTGGTTACCGTCATCTTGTAGGTGATGATGCCCGACTTGATTGGGAGCTTCGGCACCGTTGTCGCCTGATCGCCGGCCGCGACCAGGCACAGCGGCCAGAGCAGCCAGATCCCTAGTGTTACTCGTCTCATGTCCTGCACCTCGATGCCGAGACGCGATTCCCGGCGGGGTCCCTACTACCGGGGATTGGCTGAAGGCGCTGGCCGGAGATGATCATGAGAACCTTCCAGGCATTGAGCCGCGCTTTGCTTCCTTAGGACTGTCGTTCGAGCGCAGATTGATGGTGCGAGCGTTGGGGGTCACTTGCCTCGGCCGCCCCAGTAGGAGCCCTCATCCGGAGGCCCCGACCCTCGCTCGGGCAAACGTCCATCTACTGCACTCGTTCCTGCCCTGGGGGCGGAACGGGCGCCACGCTCGGGGGTGTTGTCGAACGTAACCTTACCAGGACCCAGGTACGACCACTCAGGGTCCTGAGCCATCCGCCGCTCGATCTCTTCCTGCGTCATGGTCTGACGCTCCGACTGACCGAGGCGTTGCGCTCCGTCGGCCCCGGGCATGGCCATTCCGCCGCTGGGATCGAATGTCCCGGCACCTGCTCCCGCACTCGGGCCCCAGGCTTGGGTCGAGCGGACCAGGGGCAGGGCGCCGGCGGCACCCGATCTCGCAGGCCAGCCGCTGGCTTTCGGCGACGCTCCGCGCAGAGTCGGCGATTGGAGCAGCCGCGCCAAGGGCAGGATGTTCGCGTTCATCGACTGGGCCGGCCCGGCTCGCCGGTCGATCGCCGGCCCCGGCAACCCTGCGACCGTAGCAACGCCGGCCGCACGGGCGAGGGTGTACTGCCACGCGTCCATGATGAGATCAATCTGCGTGAACGCCCATGGTGGAGGAGCGTCTGTTCGAGCGAGCAGTCGTTCGAGCCCGGCGGCCAGGTGCACCAGGTTGGCGAGAACCTGGGCGTCCCGGGCACGTTCGCCCCGAACCGGAAGGGCACTCAACGTTCGCTGGGTGGAGATCGTCATCTCCCGGGCAAAGTCGTACCGCTCGCTGAGGGGTGTGATGCCGAGCTTTCCCGCCTGAGGAATCCCCACCAGCGTGCCCGCAGGCTCGGTCCAGTCCTCTTGCAGCAGCGAGCGAGGGTCCTGTGGGTCCGGGCGTTCGAAGTGGACGGACTTGAACCGGTACGCTCGCACGTCAGCTGCGCCGGGGTAGGGATCTCCCGGATCCGCGTCGTCGTACGCGATGCGCAGCAGCCGCCGTTCGACAGGGTCGGATACGGAGAAGATGCGGCCCAGCGAATCTGTCTCGATCTTGATCGCCTCGGGGACATGGATCTGGATGAGCGTCTCGTAGTACGACGTCGGCCGGAAGCGGATGAAGTACCCGGCCGGATTGAAGGACCATCCCGCCGGGGACATGCGTCCCGGTCCCACATCGGGATCCTCGGGCAGAACCGCACGCTCTTCGAGTTCCTGATAGGTCGCTTCGTTGGTGGCGAAGAGCTCCCGCATTTCGGCTTGGGCCCCGAGTGTGCGTCCCACGGCCGGCACCGCATCAGCGAGCGCCCGATCGAGCACATCCCCCGGCAGCAGGTCGAGAGCCGTCCCATTGAGCCGCGCGATCTGCGCGGGGGACATCAGTCGGGCGGCGATCGCCTTCTGCTCGGCGGAGAGGTTGGTCCATCGCGCCCTGGCGATGATCCTCCAGAGGAGCATCTGGATCTGGTCTTGAGGAATCTCGGGGAAGCGAGCCGAGTTGCGCAGAATCGAGCGGATCGTGTCTGCCTGGGGACCTTTGAGCGGCGCGTACGCGTAGCCGTCGCCGTGCGACGGTCTGCGCGTGCCCGGTTCCAGGCAGTACGACTGCGCGCGATACGCGTACGAGCCGGGACGCAACGCCCAGCCGCCCCCCGGTGCCCGGGGAAGCACCGTGATCGCGCGGTAGGAACGCGGCTGGTAGGCGTCCAGGAAGGGTACGTCGAAGACGACGTCATCGATGTTGGTGGTGAGCGGCTGCTCCACAAGAAGTTGCCGAAGCGTCAAGCCGCCTGCGAGGGCCCCGAGCTTCTCTCCCAACTTGCCGAGGGCCTGCCCGGCCGCGGGCAGGGCCGGGAGCAGCAAGGCGAGAACCAGCGGCAGCCCCGGTCGCCGGAACAACATGAGGAAGCGACGATGGCGTGGTACGGCAAGGCGCATGGTCAAGATCTCCTCACCCGAATCATTCACCAGGGAGTCAATTTCGGCAGTGTCACGAAGGCATCCGCGTCGTACCGAACCGTTGAGGACACGCGTCTTCGGCAACGGAGGTGTGGATGGAACGGCGATACGATAGCACGGACGGCCAGCCCCCAGCCTGGGTCACGCCTCCGCCGAGTCGCATCGGCATCCGCACATGGCTCACCAGCCAACACGATTAGGATAAGAAGCTACCGATAGGTTATAGTGGGACCGTGACGTGGGGTGACCTGGTGCGACGGCTGAAGGCTGCGGGCTTCGTGGAGCAGCGCCACGGCAAAGGCAGTCATCGTCAGTTCGTGCACCCCGGGAGCGGGCGGGTGATCACCGTCGCGGTTCACACCATGAAGGAGGTCGGCACGGGCCTCGCGCGGCGCATTCTCAAGGAAGCCGGACTATGACGCAGTATTTCCCCATCATCGTCGAACAGGAAAGCAACGGCGCGTTCAGCGCCTGGGTCGCAGGCCTTCCTGGTGTGTATGCCGCTGCGGATACCGCCGCGGTAGCCAAGCGGGCGATCCGGAGCGCGCTGGCGGCGCATCTCGACGCGCTCGGCGCACTCGGCCGCGAGCCGCAGTTGAAGGCCGACGTGACGGTGCTGCGCCGCGACGTGTATGCCACGCGCCGAGCCTCGTTGCGGTTCGTGGGTGTCGGGGCGCTCCTCGGCCGAGGCACCAGTCGCGCAAAGGCCGCGTCGTCGCGGAGTAATGGGCGAAAGGGCGGACGGCCGCGGGCGGGCACGGGCCGATAGGCGTCGCAGGTTCCCGCTTCTTACCGCTGGCAGCATCGGCCGGCGAGGCGGGCACGGCCCAGAAGTTGTCGATCGATGGTGGCGTCCCCAACGGGATTCGAACCCGTGTTTTGGCCTTGAAAGGGCCACGTCCTAGGCCTCTGGACGATGGGGACGATCGGCAGGCGCGAACCCAAAATCATAACACGCTGATAGCCTGGCGACATGATCAACGGCGTGATCACGTGCGCCAGACCGACGAATGCCTGCGCGATGTGCTCAAGTCAAGGATTCGAGCGAGCGGGACTGACGGCCGCTTTCGCAGCCCCGCCGGCGGCTTCTGCCCGCCGGTGCCGCGCCACGCGCATCGCCGCGTCGAGATGCTGCGGTTCCACCTTGCCGTTGAACGTGCCGCCCTCGGCGAGCATGAACCGCTCGGTGAGGACGCGGCCGGTCACGCGCGCCTCGTCCATGATGTCCACACGTCCGGTCGCCACGAGCGTCCCCGCAACTTCGCCGCGGACCGTGATCACCCGGGCGACAATGTCGCCGGTGACGACCGCGTCGCACCCGATCGTCACCACATGCCCCTCGTTCCAGATGGACCCGACGATGCGCCCCTCGATGACGAGGTCGCTGGCGCAGTCCACCTCGCCCTGAATCTCGATCGTCCGCCCGTGAAGCGACATGGCCACGATTGTCCCACAGGGCCGAACCTCAGCGGACCGTCGTGTCGCCCTCGGACGGCCCGCCTACCTCGCGAAGCGTCCGACGCGGAGCGCCGCGGCGGCGGCCATCGCCGTCCCGGCGCCACACACGGTCAAGAGCGCCCCCAGCTTCGCCTCGACGAGGATCGGGCCGAGGGGAATGGCTGCCGTCGCAAAGAACAACGCGAAGGTGAACCCCACCGATGACGTGAAGGCGATGACGACGAGCTCCCGCCAGCCGACGCGGTGGGGCAGGTGCAGGCCCGACGCGACCGCGAGCGCGACCGCCGCCAGCACGCCGAGCGGCTTGCCCGCGAGCGCGGCAATCGCCACCGCCCACGTGCCGGTCCCGAATCCGCGGATGACCACCCCCGCGTTCACCAGCGCGAACAGCAGCAGCACGACCTGCACCGGATACTTCCACGTGCGGTCGAATTGGCTCAGACCGTCGCGCGCGCGAAGTGGGACGTCCGCGAACAGCTGCCGCTCGCGCCGCGCGTGCGTCAGAAACGGCATGATCGGCACCAGCGCGAGGGCCGGGTGCAGCCCGCTCAGGAAGAGGCCCCACCACGACAGAGCGCCGCAGATCACGACGTAGGACCAGACGTTCCGCACGCGATACCGCCGGAACGCGATCGCGAGGCCGATTGCGGCGGCGAGCAGCAGCGTGCCGGCGACCGTGTGTCCGCTGGCGATGGGATACAACAGTTCCACGATCACCACGCCCAGCGCGTCGCCGGCGATGCCCATGAGCAGGAAGAACGGAATCGCGGGATGGCGGCCGCAGATGCTGCGGGCGATGAAATAGCCGAACGCGATGTCAGTCGCCGTCGGGATCGGCCAGCCGCGGCCGAGCACCGAGGATTCGTCTCCGGTGCGAAGGTAGGCGAGGTACACGATCGCCGACCCGAGGATGCCCCCGACCGCGCCGACGACCGGCAGCGCCGCCCGCCGCCAGGTGTGAAGCGCTCCGCCCGGCACGGTCGCCTCGATGATCTCTTCGGTGACGAGCGCGAAGAAGAACACCATGGCGATGTCGTTGACCGCAAACGACAGGCGGTGGGCGAAGGTGAAGTAGCTTTCCGGCCGGCTGTTCGCCCACGCGAGCGCCGCAAGCGCGCCGACAGGCAGGGCAAGATAGTGATTCGCCGCGAAACGAAAAGCGCGCGTCATGGCCTCGGCTCCTTGTGAACCACGCCCGAGTCGACAATCCTGCCCGTCCGGGAGATGGCGCGAAAGAACAGGTCCGCTCCGGCGACCTCGACCAGCATGAAGCTCTGATCCTCGTCGAACGCCGCGGCGGTCATCTCCGATCGCCGGAGATCGCCTTTCCGGAGCTGGCCCGACGCCCCGCAGATGAAATAGTGGATCCCCCGCTGCGGCTTCAGGCGCTCGTAGATGTGGTCGTGGCCCGAGAAGACGACGTTCACGCCGTGCTTGATGAAGAGCGGTTCGAGGACCACGCGCAGATCGACCTGCGAGCCGTGGCGCCTCCCGTCCGAATAGAGCGGGTGGTGGAAGTAACAGATCTTCCAGTCCTCGCGCGCGTTCGCGAGCGCCTCGTCGATCCAGGCCACCTGCTTCGCGTCGAGGTAGTCGCTGTCGAGGACGAAGAAGCGCACGTTCTGTCTCGCGAAGGTGTAGTAGCGTTCGCCGCCCATGTTGAACGGCCCGTAGAGACGGTTGCGCTGGTCGTCGTGGTTGCCGAGCGAGGCGTAAAAGCGCACGCCCGCGTCGAGCAGCGGCCGGTACGGCTCCACGAACTTCTGCACGAAGTTCCGCGGATCCTGCCGGCCGTAGATGTTGTCGCCCAGCATGAGCACCATGTCGAACGGCGAGCGCCGGTGCAGGGCGATCATCTGCTGCGCCACCTCGTATTCGTACCGATCGCCCGTGCCGTTGTCGCCGATGACCGCGAACCGGACGGCGTCGGGCCGCGGGGCGGTCGGATCCTGCACGCGGGCGTGCGGGACGCCGGCCGCCACGACGAGAAGTGCCGCGAGGAATGCACGCACGGTGACCCTCATTTCACCTGAGGTGGACTCGAGAGCGCCGCGATGCCAGACCGCGACGGACGCACGGGCGGCAGCCCGACGCGCTCCCCGTCGGCGATCTTGGCGAGCAGGCGCCGAATGTATCGCCCGGCCACGACCGGATCGTACCCGCCCGCGCGGAACGCATCGGTCCACTGCTGGTAGCTGAGGCCGGCGAGCAGGTCGCTCGCCCAGTGCACCTCTTCCGGCGTGATGCGGCGCCGCAGCAGTTCCTGATGCCACCCATGGTAGTTGAACTCGACGAACGCGCCGTTGACGCCGGTGATGAAGCCGTAGCGCTCGAAGATGTCCGGATCGCTGCGCTTTGGCGCGAGACGCCCCGTCTCTCCGAGCGCCGTGCCGAGGTCGCGAACGACGTACCACAGCCGCGTGTCGCCGTCGGGCGTGTGCAGCTCATACAGCGTGTTGTTGACGTTCTTCAGATCGGAACTGTCGAACATCGTCAGGATGACCAGCAGCCCTTGGTACGGTTTGGTGCCGACAAACGGGTTCTGCTGCCACGACCACTCGCCGCGCTTGGTGAGCGACGCCACCTCCAGCCGGAACCGGCCTCCCGGCTCTTCGTGCGTACCGGCCGCGTCGGTCATGGTGAAGGACGGAAGGAAGTACACCGGCGGCTGGTGATAGCCGACGGCCGACAGGACGCGCGACAGCACGACCTCGACCGGCCCTTCGGCGCCCTGATCGCTATGCGGCGCCTGCTTGACGTGCCACACGCGGCCCTGCGGATCCGCGACAGTCACGCCCGGGTTGGTCCCCTGCTGCTTCCTGGCGACGAAGGTGTACGGCGCGTGCGGGTCGGGCGCGCGCTCCGGACCCCACGGTCCGTAATAGAGGTCGCGCGTCTCGAGGTCGACGGGCTTGTCCCACAACTGCGTCATGTGCGCGTCCCATGGCCGGACGGTCGGCGCCACCTGGGGCGTGCACATCGGGATGTAGACGGCGAAGATGGCCGGCGCCACACACAGCGTCATGCGGTTCCACATGGCAGCCTCCTTATGGCACGTACGGGGCAACGGTGCGGCTCGGCAACGACAGCGGCGCGGAAATGCTGAGCAGCGCGCGCGTCCCTTCCTGGCCGCGCGCGACGTCCAGTCGGACCAGCATGCGCGTCGCCGAGTGCACGCGGATGCCGGCGCCGTAGTCCGTGCGCAGAGGCCGCGACAGCGCCCTCGCCGCAGGCGCGATGGTGCCGGCGTCGTAGAACAGCGCGGCGTCGACGTGGCGGAGGATCGGCCAGCGCCACTCGGCGCCGAGCAGCAGCAGATCGCGATCGCGGAACCGGTAATCGAGGTAGCCGCGCAGGCTGCTCGAGCCGCCGAGCGTCGGCAGCAGATAGAAGGGCACGTCCTGTCCGTCGCCGGTCTGCGAGAGATCGATCCGCCCGCGGAGCGCGACGACCGATCGGCCGAGCGGCACCCACTGAGCGGCGTAGGCCTCGACGCGTCTGAAGCTGTAGCGCGCGAAGTCCTGGTCGTGAAACATCGCCATCGATACCCGATACCGTCCGCCGCGCGACGGATAGCCGGGCACGTCCCGCGTGTCCACGTCCATCGCCACGTCGGCGTGAAGGTAATCCGGCTGCTCGGTCAGACCCGGCGCCGACGTTTTGTCGAACAGGTCGCCGGCCGACGGATGCCGCGTGCTCGTGCCGCGGGCGATGCCGACGCGTCGCAGCAGGCCGGTGCGCCCCGTGATCGACAGCCACGCGTTCGCGCGCACGGTGGCAAACCCGAGCGCGTCGAGATCCTTCAGCCGATAGTCGGTCTGGTTGCTCTTCAGCGAGCCGTTGCCGATGCCGAAGAAGTTGATCTGCGTGAAATCCTGATACCTGACCTGACCGCCGACCGCAAGGCGATCGTCGAGCAGCCGCGGCCAGGTGAGCTGCGACTGCATCATCTGGTACCGATGCCACGACAGCGCCGCCGACGCGTCGACGATTGCCGCGCCGCCGAAGAGGCGATGCCGATACCCGGGGCCGGCCGAGAGGCCAGCGCCCGGGATCATCCCGCCGATCTCCGGGTAAAACCCGTCGTGCGGCGTCGAGGCGCCGTCCATCCTGGTCTTGGCCCACGAAAACGCGCGCGCCAGAGGGCCGGGCCCCGCCGCGACGCCGGCCCCGACCTCCCGGCTCTGCGGCTCCTCCGGCGGCGCTCCGGGTCCGCCGGTGCTCTGCGCGGCCGCGGTCGCCGCACACGCACACGCCGCTACGAACAGGCACGAACACGAGAGAAATGTCTTCATCGGAATCTCCTTGTGTGGATGTCAACGACGGCCAGGCGCAGACCGAACAGGGCGGCTCAGAGGAGGTTGAAGATCGACGCGAGGAGACCACGCGCCTGCGACGTGCGCGGCGGCTGCGCGTCGGGCGCGCGAAGCATGAACTCGAGGACGAACGCCAGGTCGCGCGCCGACTGGAAGCGCGCGTCGGGGCTCTTTTCCAGACAGTGCCGGATCACGTGCTCGAGTGCCGGAGCCACGCCTTTGCTGCGGGGCAGCACCGGCGGATCGTTCTTGAGGATCGCGTGGAGCGTCTCGACGGCCGAATCGCCGTGGAATGGCGCGGTGCCCGAGATCATCTCATGGAGGATGACGCCGAGGCTGAAGATGTCGGACCGCGAGTCGGTCGCGGCGCCGCGGACCTGCTCCGGCGACATGTAGCCGACCGTGCCGAGCAGCGTGCCGGGCTGCGTGGACACGGCCGAGTCCTCACCCGTGATGGCCAGCGTCTCGTGCCGGCATTTCGCCAGACCGAAATCGAGGATCTTCACGCGCTCGTCGTCGGTGATGAAGATGTTCTCCGGCTTGAGATCGCGATGAACGACGCCGAGGTGGTGGGCGGCGAACAGGCCGCGCGCGATCTCGGCCGCGTAGCCGACCGCCACGCGCACCGGCAGCGCGGCGCCCTTCATCCGCGCGCGCAGCGTCTCGCCGCGCAGCAACTCCGAGACGACGTACGGCACACCCCGGTCTGCCCCGACGTCGTAGACCGCGACGATGTTGGGGTGGTTCAGGAGCGCGGTCGTGCGCGCTTCCTGTGTGAACCGCGCGAGCCGCTCGGGGTCGATCGGGCCGCCCGGCGAGAGCACCTTCAGCGCGACCTGCCGATTGAGGCGGGTATCGCGTGCCCGAAAGACGGTCCCCATCCCGCCCGAGGCGATCAGGCTGTCGACTTCATAGGGTCCAAGTCTCGAACCAGTGTGAAGGGTCATGGCAGTGCTCACGACGCTGACGGTTGTTGATGGGACTCCATACGCTGCTATCAACGCCGGGCATGGACGATCCGAACAGCCAGGTGTGCGGCCGTTCGCCGCGGGTGAATCCGTCGTTATAGGGAAGAAGAGGGATGGAATGCTTTCTGTAGGCGGCGCGCGGGCGGGGCGGGGTCAGGCGGCTATCGCCCTGACAGGATTGAAGATAACGCTTCAAACCAGGACGAGGAACCCGTATGATACGGGCCGTCCCCGACCGACATTGTATTTGGCTGCGTCAACCGCCATGACTGAACCCGGCGCGGACGATCCCTCTCGCAGCGACCGGCAATCAGCTGCCACGTCCGTCCAACGTGGTGTGGATACGACATTCGATCTGGTCGAGCGGGCCAAGGCGGGCGACCGCGAGTCGCTCGACCGGCTCTTTGCGCGCTATCTTCCGTCCCTTCGCCGCTGGGCGAGCGGCCGCCTGCCTCGCTGGACCCGCGATCTGATGGACACCGACGACCTGGTCCAGGAGACGGTGTTCCGCGCGGTCAAACGCATCGACCAGTTCGAGTCGCGCCACGAAGGGGCGCTCCAGGCGTACCTGCGGCAGGCGATCGTGAACCGCATTCGTGACGAGGTCCGGCGCACCAAGCGCTCGCCGGTCGCGATCGAGCTCGACGAGAACGCGAGCGATCGCGGCACCTCGCCGCTCGAGGCCGCGATCGGCGCCGAGGCGCTGGAGCGGTATGAAGCCGCGCTGGCGCGGCTGCGGCCGGAAGAGCGCGAAGCGATCGTGGCGCGCGTCGAGATGGACGGCAGCTACCAGGATGTGGCGCAAGCCCTCGGCAAACCGTCGGCCGATGCGGCGCGCATGGCGGTGAGCCGGGCGCTGCTGCGCCTGGCCGAGGAGATGAGCCGTGAACGCACCTAACGGCGCGGCGCTGCTGCCGCTGGCTGAATCGATCGCCGACGGCGCGCTCGTCGACTGGGACGCGGTCGAAGCGGCCGCGAGCCAGCACAACCAGGCCGTCATTCGTCAACTTCGCGTGCTGTCGAGTCTGGCGGGGCTGCACCGCAGCCTGCCATCCGAGCCGGGCGCGGCGCCGGCCGCGCTGCTCGCGCAGCGGGCGGGCGCGGCGCCGGCGATTGGCAACTGGGCGCATCTCACGCTCATCGAGCGGCTGGGCGGCGGGACGTTCGGCGAGGTGTATCGCGCCTGGGATCGCCACCTCGAACGCGAGGTCGCGTTGAAGCTCCTGCGGGCGGACGAGTCGATCGACGATCTGCGGGCGTCCCGGATCGCGATGGAAGGGCGGCTGCTCGCGCGCGTGCGCCACGCGAATGTGATCACGGTCCACGGCGTTGACGCGCACGATGGGCGCGTCGGCCTGTGGATGGAGCTCGTGCGCGGCGTGACGCTCGAGCAGCAGGTCGTGGCCCGCGGCCCGCTGAGCGCTCGCGAAGCGGCGGCCGTCGGCATCGATTTGTGCCGGGCGCTGGCGGCGATTCACGCCGCCGGCCTCATCCATCGCGACGTCAAGGCGCAGAACGTCATGCGCGAAGACGGCGGCCGCATCGTCCTCATGGATCTGGGGACGGGACGCGAGGTTCAGCCGAGCGGGGGGCGGGCCGTGCCGGATCTGGCCGGGACCCCGCTCTATCTCGCGCCCGAGATCTTCAGCGGCGCGCCGGCGAGCGAGCGCACCGATCTCTACAGCCTCGGCGTGCTGCTGTATCACCTCGTCACGGGCGCCTTTCCGGTGCGCGCGACGACGATCGAGGATCTGCGGGAGGGGCATGCGAAGGGCGCCGGCGTCCGGCTGCGCGACGCGCGAGCCGATTTGCCGACGGCGTTCGTTCGCGTGGTCGACCGGGCGATTGCTGCCGATCCCTCGCGGCGCTACGAGAGCGCCGGCGCGCTCGAGGCCGATCTCGTCCAAGCGCTCGACGCCGCGACGACGCCGGCTGCGCCGGTTGGCGCCGGTACGGAGCCGCGCGTACCGTGGCTCACCTGGCCGCGGGCCGGAATCCTGGTGACGACGCTCGCCGCGATGCTCGCGCTCGCCGCCGTCGGCTGGCCGACGTTGCGCGGCCGCCGCGCGCCCGCCGCGACGCCGGCCGCGATTCACTCGATTGCCGTGTTGCCGCTGGCGAATCTGTCCGGGGATCCGCAGCAGGAATATTTTGCGGACGGCATGACCGACCAGCTGATTGGCTCACTCGGACATCTTGGCGGTGTCACCGTCATCTCGCGCACGTCGGCGATGCAATTCAAGGGCTCGACGAAGCCGCTGTCGCAAATCGCGCGCGAGCTGCACGTCGATGCCGTGCTCGAAGGCTCGGTGCTCATGCTCCCGGGCCAGCGTGCCGGCGATACGGACGGCACGAAGCGCGTGCGGATTACCGCGCGCCTGATTTACGCGGGCTCCGAGACGCAACTGTGGGACCGGACGTTCGAGACGGTGGTCGCCGACGTGTTCGGGCTGCAGAACGACGTGGCGCGAGCCGTCGCCGACGGGATCCACGTGCGCCTGACCCCAACGGCCGCGGGACGGACGGGGCAGGACTTCGAGGCGTTCGACCTGTACTTGAAGGGCCGCTACAACTGGAACATGCGGACGAAGGACGGTCTGAATGAAAGCGTTCGTTTGTTTCAGCAGGCGCTCGCTCGAGATCCGCGATCCGCAGCCGCTTACGCAGGCTTGGCCGACGCGTACACCATGCTCGCGACTTATGGCTGGCTGCCGTACGCCGATGGGATTGCGCGTGCGCGCCAGGCCGCCTTGAAGGCGCTCGATCTCGACGACACGCTGGCCGAAGCGCACGCCTCGCTCGGGCTGGTCCACGACAATCGCCTCGAGTGGGATGCAGCGGACGCGAGCTACAAGCGGGCGCTCGATCTCAATCCCGGTTACGCCCCCGCGCACCACTGGTATGCCTCGCATCTGGCGCAGCGCGGGTATTTCGAGGACGCCGTCGCCGAGATTCGCAAGGCGACCGTACTCGATCCGCTCTCGGCCGCCGTTCAGGGCGAGCTCGGCATCATCCTGTTCCTCTCACGCCGGTTCGACGAGGCCATCGTGCAGAGCGAAAAGACCCTGCAGATGAACGCGACGCTGGTCCGGCCGAACGCCCTGATGGCGGAGGCGTACGCGCAGCAGCATAACTTCAATCTCGCATTCGCCGCTGCAGACCGAGCGGCGGCGCTGGATCCCGCCGGCGCGGAGCTTCTGACCTATCGCGCCCGCATTCTGGCGCTCGCTGGTCGCCGCGAGGAAGCGCTGCGCATCGCGACCGAGGTCGGGGAGCGCTTCCGCACCGTTCGCGACGTGCACGCGGTCGATATCGCCGCCATTTACGCCAGCCTCCCGGACAACGACCGCGCCTTTGAATGGCTCGAACGGGCACGACAGGCCCGCGACCCCTGGATCCCGTACGTAAAGGTGGACCCCTGGTTCGACAAGCTGCGGACCGACCGCCGGTTCGACTCTTTGCTTGCGAGCTTGGGGTTGACGCAGTAATGTAAGCGGCACTCCAGGCTGCGGAAGTCCGTCAAACGTCATTGTCCACATGTTCGGGAGGACCGATGAACGACAAGTTGAGCAGTTTCCTGGTTGACCTCGCGTCGGATCCTGAGCGAATGTCGCGGTTTCTGGCCGACCCTCACGGCCTGCTGGCCGAGGCGGACTTGACCGACGACCAAAAGGCTGCCGTCCTGTCCCGCGACTCCCGGCGCCTCGCGGTCGCGCTGGGTACGGTCAGCAAGTCGAACGGGAACGTGCAGAATCTCAGCGGCGGGAATGTGCAGAACGTCTCGATCGGCAACGTCCAGAACGTGACGATTGGCAACGTCCAGAACGTCTCGATCGGCAACGTTCAGAACGTCACGAGCAGGCGGACAGGGAAGGGCCCGAAAAAGGCCGGAAAGAAACCCGCAGAGAAACGCGGCTCGAAAAACAAGTAATGCGCGTGCGCCGGCCACGCGCCGCAGCGTCGATCGCGCCTTCGCGCCGCGGCTCGCTGACGGTGGTGGGCGCTGGCATTACCCTGGCGCAACAGGCGACCATCGAGACGATCGCCTGCATCGAGCGCGCGGAAAAGGTCTTTCACCTCCTCACGAATCCCGCAGCCGAAGTCTGGGTTCGGCGGCTCAATCCGCAGGCGGTTCCGCTCGGCGACTGTCTGACCGAAGGCAAACCCCGAAGTCGAAGCTACTCGGACATGTCCGAGCGTATCGTCGCAGCCGTGCGCTCAGGGCTGCAGGTGTGCGCCGTGTTCTACGGCAACGCCGCTGTCCTGGTGCAACCCGCGTACGAGGCGATCACGCGCGCGCGGAGCGAGGGCTTCTCCGCTCGGATGGTGGCCGGCGTGTCCGCGGAAGATTGTTTGTTCGCTGACCTCGTGGTGAATCCACAGGGGTTGGGCTGGCAGTGCTTCGAGGCCACTGATTTTCTCCTCCGGCGCCGCCGCTTCGATCCGACGGCCGCGCTGATTCTCTGGCAGGTTGGTTTGCTGGGTGAGGCCAGCGTCAGGCCGGAGATGGCGGGCCGTCCCGAACGCCTGCGCGTGCTGACGGCAGCGTTGCGCCGGCATTATTCGGCGCGACACCGCGTCGTGTTGTACGAGGCGGCGCAGCTGCCGATCTGCGAGCCGATCATCAAGATGATCCCGCTGGCGCGCCTGCCGCAGGAGACCATTTTCCCCGCGACGACCCTCTACATTCCGCCCAAGCCCACCGTCATCGAAGACGCGAAGATCAGGCGGTGGTTCGTTCAGGACTGACGGCTACAGCGGGCACCAGCGGCCGGCGATCGGCATGTAGCCGCGCAGCTTCATCCTCGCGGCGTGGATGTCCTGCGGAGTGATTTCCGAGCGCCGGTCTTCGGCCGCCAGGATCCGGGCGCGCGCACCCATCGCGGCGGCAAACGCCAGCAGATAAACCTGTTCCCGCTGCCAGTCCTCGTGCCAATCCGGTTGTTCGAGGGCCGAGCAGATTTTGGGAATGAACTGCTGGCGGAACGACTCGACGGCCGTGGGATTCATGCCGATCTGCCCCGCCCCCTGTCCGAATGCGGCCAACGCGGCGCCGATGATCTGCTCGGCGGCCGCGGGCGAGCCGGTGCGATGCGTCCTCTTCATGATCAGAGTCAACGACGGTCGAGGACGATCCGAACAGGGGAGGACCGAGGCTGGGGTCCGCGCGCCGTGCACACGGCAGGCCTGAAGGCCTGCACTACTTGGTCTGCAGCAGCTCCTTGATCCCGCCAAGCGACGCCATGATGCCGCTCGCTTCGTAGGGCAGGAACACGAGCTTCTGCGCGTTGGCGGAAATCTGGCCGAGCGCCTCGAGATACTTCTGCGCGATCAGGTACTGCGCCGGGCTGCCGGTCGCCCCCAGCGCCTGCGACACGAGCTGGATGGCCTGCGCCTCGGCCTGCGCCACGCGCAGGCGCGCCTGCGCCTGGCCCTCGGCCGCGAGAATCGCCGCTTCCTTCGAGCCCTCGGCGTTGACGATCTGCGACTGCTTCTGACCCTCGGCGCGCAGAATCGCCGACGACTTCTCGCCCTCGGCCGTCGTGACGACGGCGCGGCGCGTCCGCTCCGCCGTCATCTGCTTCTCCATGGTCAGGCGGATTTCCTCGGGCGGCGTGATGTTCTTGAGCTCGATCCGCATCACCTTCACGCCCCACTGCTGCGTCGCCGAGTCGAGCGCGGCGCGCAGCTGGGTGTTCGTGGTGTCGCGCGACGAGAGCGTGTGATCGAGATCGAGCTGGCCGATGACGTTGCGCAGCGCGGAGAGCGTCAGCTGCTCAAGCCCCCATGAGAGGTTCTGCACTTCGTAGGTCGCCCGGACGGGATCGGCGATGAGGTAGTAGATGACCGCATCCACCTCCATCGTCACGTTGTCGCGCGTGATGACCGGCTGCGGCTCGATCTTCGTGATCTGCTCGCGCAGATCGATCGTTGCCCGGACCGAGTCGAGGAACGGCACGATCGTGTTGAGTCCGGCTTCGGCGGTCCGGTGGTACTTGCCGAGCCGCTCGATGAGCTTCACCTGCTTCTGCGGGACGATCTTGATCGTCCGCATCAGCACGACGAGCAGAAAGAACGCCATGCCGAACAGGACGATGGTGTTGAAAGGAATCATGCGCGCGTGACCTCCAGCACGATGCCGTCGGCGCCGACGACACGGATCTTGGTACCGGACGGGATGGCCTCGGTGCTGCGCGCCGCCCAGTCCTCGCCGCCCACGTTGACACGACCGGTGCCGAGCGTGGGGTCGATGTCGTCCGTGACCTGCCCGTGACGGCCAACCAGCGACTCGGTGCGCGTGGGCACGCCCGGGCCGCCGAGACGGCCGAGGAGGTTCGACCGCAGCGCCACGAGCGAGACCGTCATGACGACGACGAAGGTGGCGATCTGCGCCGGCACGCCGAAGCCGAAGAAGGCCGCCGCGGCCGCCGCGACCGCGCCGGCGCTCACGAAGGCGCACCCGAAGTGCGGAACCGACACCTCGATGATGGCGGCGACCAGCGCCACGGCCAGCCAGGAGAGCGACCCGACTTGGGCCGCCCACTGCTTGAGGGAATCCAGAATCATAAACCTCGGAAGAGCGGCCGGCCGTTGGCCATGCCGGGCCACGGCGTGCCGAGCATCATCAGCAGGGTGGCAAGACCGAAGCAGACCAGCGTCCGCGTGCGCCTCGCGGACGGCGTCTTGGCCTTGCGGGCGAGCACGCGGCCCAGGTGCGCCAGAATCACCGCCAGCAACATCGTCGAGACGTGCTCAACCGCCCAGAACCGCAGTTGAGGCGTCCGCATGGCGGCCGCGAAGTCCTGCATGGCCTGGGCCGTGAACGGGCTGAGCGCGAGGTAGAGGATCAGGCCGAGGAGCATCTGAACGTCGAGGGTCATCATCATGACGAGGCCCCAGCGATCGGCGACGGAATCGTCGGTCTGCGCCTTGTTGCGAAGCGCGGCGAACGTTGCCCCGACGCCGGCGATGACGGCGATCCAGCGCACCCAGGAATGAATCGTCAGAACGGTCGTGTACATGAGCTGACCTTAACACGAGGGCGGGGCGGGAATTGCAGATTTCAAATTGCAGATTGCAGAGTGAGCGAGAACCCTGAACCCTGAACCCTGAACCCTGAACCAGGAACTAGGGATGCGAGACGCTGACCGTGTAGGTCTCGGGCACCGCGAATGCGCCGCTGTCATACACGACGACGCAGTATTTCCCCGAGATGATGTTGGCGCCCGAGATCGCGGCCACGTTCAGCTGCGCGAAATTGGTCGAGAACAGCACGCCACCGCAGCTGCCGTCGCTCGTGGCCTGGGTCCAGGCGACCCCGATGTACGTCTGGGTGATGGGCGAGAGCGCCGTGATCTTGACCGTGAGCTCTCCGCCCTTCGTCGCCGTGAACGCATGCGCCGATTGTCCTCCGGGAGCAATCGTTCCGCTGAAGGTCTCGACCTGGTTCTGCGACGGACTGACGATCCCGCCGCAACTCATCGTGATCAAACCGGCGACTGCGATTGCCGCCGCACACCGCGCGCGCATGAGTGTCCTTTCGTCTGGCTGGCGCTTCGATTCTCGCACAGCCTGCGGAGGATGGCGAATCGGGCGAAGCCTCCCGTGGCACGGGACCGTCGTCCTCTCGTAACATAGCGCCAGTCTCCCATGTCCACGGCGACGGCTCCTGCTGCGCGATCGGCTCCGCTGTCGTTCCGCGACGTGCTGCGCATCGACGTGATGCGCCGCGTCTGGTACGCGCAGGTCATCAGCCTGTTCGGCGACTTCCTGGCGCTCTTCGCGGTCATCGCGGTCGTGTCGTTCCGCATGCATGGCACGCCCGCTCAGCTCACCGGGCTGCAGATCGCGTACATGCTGCCGATCGTATTCGTCGGCCCGATCGCGGGCGTGTTCGTCGATCGCTGGCCGCTCAAGCCGACGCTGGTGTCGAGCGACCTGATTCGCGCCGTGCTCGCGCTGCTGCTCGTCCCCTCGACGGCGACCTGGCAGGTGTACGTCGTGCTCGCGGCGCTCAGCTGCGTGTCGGCGTTTTTCGGTCCGGCCCAGACGGTGACGATCCGCTCGTACGTGCCGATTGCCGGCCTCATCTCCGCGAACGCCCTGATGCAGGTCGCGTTCATGGGCAGCCGCATCGTCGGCCCGGCGACGGCCGGCGCCATCGTCGCGGCATTCACGCCGAAGGTGTGCTACCTGATTGACGTGATCAGCTTCCTCCTGTCGGCGAGCCTGATCGGATCGGTGGCCATCAAGCGGCCGGCGGCGCTGCCGCCGCCGGCGGAGTCGTCGAGCAACCGCGTTCACGCGATCTGGCACGACATGATCGAGGGGGTGCGGTTCATCGTGCACCATGCCGCGATTCTATTCTTCGTGCTGGCGATGGCCGCCGGCCTGTTCGTGATCGGGTGCTTCGGGCCGCTGATTTCGATCCACGTGCGCGACACGCTGCACGCGAGCGCGGGAGTCTTCGGGTACGTGAGCGGCATGGTCGGCGTCGGGATGCTCGTCGGCACGCAGATCGTCCGGCGGCTCGCGCGCCAGTTTTCAGATACGGGGCAGGTGCTCTCGGGGCTCGTCGGCATCGGCGCGGGGGTGCTGCTGCTCGGCGCCGTGCCGCACATCGCGGCCGCGCTGGCGGCGACCTTCATAATCGGCTTCGCGTTTGCGGCGATCCTCGTACCGGCGCAGACGCTGATTCAGCGGGAGACGCCGCACGACATGCTGGGCCGCGTCGGGAGCACGAACGCGTCGGTCATCTTCCTCGGGCAGATACTCGGGCTCGTGCTCTCCGGCGCGCTGGCCGAGCTGCTGGGCGTGCGCACCGTCTTCTTCGGCTGCGCCGTGCTGTCGGTGGCGCTGGCGGCGGGAGGCTACGTGTTCCTGCGCCGCAGCGCTGAGCCATGACGAGCCTCGCGCAGGATCTCCGCGGGCACGGTTGCGCGGGCTCGTCGCGGCCGCTCTGGTGTTGAGCCCGCGATCCGCCGATGATCGGTTGATGAGCGATGGCGCGAGCCGGGCGGCGCGGGTGCCAATCGTCGATGACGAGCGGGTGAACTGCGACCTGCTCGAGCGTGTGCTGCAGCTCGAAGGGTACGAGACGGCGACGGCGGCGAAGGGGAAGCCGCCCTGCGCGCGATCGCGGCGAGCCCACCGGACCTGGTGCTGCTGGACGTGATGCTGCCGGGCATGAACGGCTTCGACGTCTGCCACCTCATGAAGCACGATCCCGTCACACGGCTGATTCCCGTCGTGCTCGTGACCGGACTGGACGCGCGCCATCACCGGATCCGCGGCGTCGAGGGCTCGGCGGGAGTGTTCGTCACCTGCAAATGCGGTACATTCCATCGACGTCGAAGGAGACTCAGAGAGGGGTGATCATGTCGAATGCAAGTCGAGTTGGATTGATGGCGGCGTCGGCCATCGTCGCGCTGCTCGCCACTGGGGTGGAGCCTTTCGCCCAAGGAGGACCCACGACCAATCCGTACCGTCCCGTCAAGGGACTCGCAAATGGAGGGGGCCCGAGCATTCCGGGAGGTGAATGGGCCAAGCTTCCAAGCCCGAGCCCGACGTCGGTCACGGAGATGGGACCGCCGGCCTCGGTGCACGTGGACATTGACGGGGAAAGTATCTGGGCCCTGATCAGATGCGACGAAACCAGCCCGGTTCCGGCGGGAGCAAGCGGCGCCGGCGGTCGGTTCGGTCTCGACTGCATGTATCCCGACGGCAAGATCAAACCCCTCGATACGATCTACAAGTTCGATAAGGACGGCACAGCGGTCAGGAGCTTTGGCGGCGGGATGTTCATTTGGCCTCACGGGATGCATGTGGATCGGGAGGGCAATGTGTGGGTGACCGACGCAGCGTCTGATTCCGCCGTGGCCATTGCGGGAAGGGCCGGAGTCAAAGCTGGGCACATCGTCCGCAAGTTCAGCCCGGATGGGAAAGTGCTGATGACGCTCGGCGAACCGGGAGTTGTTGGCAACGACGAGCACCACTTCCGATCGCCAGCCGGTATCGTGACGAATGCCAATGGGGAGATTTTCGTTGCGGACGGCCACGGTTCCAACAACCGCGTGGTCAAGTACTCGAAGGACGGAACGTTCATCATGCAATGGGGAAAGACCGGATACGGGCCGGGCGAATTCATGACGCTCCACGGCATCGCCCTGGACAAGAGAGGCCGGATATTCATCGCCGACAGGGGCAATACCCGGATCCAGATCTCCGATCAAGAGGGGAAATTCATTGCGCAATGGCACCAGTTCGGGAATCCGAGCGGGATCACCTTCTCTGTCAATGATGAGGACCTCATCTATGTGTTCGACTCGGAGTCGGACAACCGTGATAATCCGGGTTTTGAGCAGGGGATCAGGATCGGGGACGCCCTGAACGGCTGGGTGAAGTACTTCATTCTGGACCAGGGAGGTGACCCGCGGGTGACAACGGGGAGCGGCCCGGAGTTCGGCACGGTGGATAAATACGGCAACGTGTTCGCGGGAGAGCCCCGCCCACGGGTCTTGCGGAAATACGTCAAAGTCAGGTAGTTCCCATCCGATCAACAGGTGGTATTCGTGATTCCAAGCCGAGAACCGAGTCTTGTTCTCAGCGCAGGGCAGCCAGTGCCAGCGCGAGCGCGTCGGCCGGGCCCGCGCCGCCGGCTGTCGTCGTCTGCTTGACGAAGATCTCAAACACCGCGGCCGGCGTGGTGCCGACGTTCGTGAAGCCGTGTGGTGTGCCGCGCCTCATGAAGAACGCCTGCCCGGCCCTGGCGGCCACCGGCGCGTCTGATCCGATCGTGATCTGCAGGTTGCCCTCGATCGGCACCCAGAGGTGGTACTCGACATCCTCGTGTGTATGCACGCGGCGGGTGGCGCCCGGCTGTATCTCGACACGCGACACGCGGATTTCCGCGCGATCGATCAGCCGCGTCGGCCTGACGCCCGGGTCGGCTTCGCCGGCCGCGGGCGTTTGGGCCGCCACCGGGCGGACAACGGCGATCGCCACCACAACGGCGAGGACGAAGAGGGAACGGTGCATAGATCCTCCGATGGCGCCAGCATGAGCGCAACCCTCGCATGGTCGCACATTCTCATGCGAAACATGTCGATGCTCCTTCGCGTGCTCATTATACGGGCCGGAGTGGTATCGTCTGCAGGTGTCTCTCCGCGGCGGTTGCCAGTTTCAGGAGGGTCAGATGCCGGGACGTTTCTCTCGCCGAATCCTGCCGGTGCTCGTCGCGGCCGTCGCGCTCGCCGGCCTCGCGCCCGCCGCGCACGCTCAGACGATGATCGAGTACAGCAGCGAGGCGCGCTTCCAGTTGGATGTGCACGTGCCCGACGCCGTGCTCAACGCGTATCTGCCGCCGGGGTGGACGCCCAACGTGGCGGCCCAGGGCGCGGCGAAAGACTGCAACCTGCGCGTGATTTTCATCGACCGCGTCACCATCAACGGTCCCGACGGGCGGCCGATCGGGAAAGGATCGAATCGGCTCGTGTACCTGGCCGCGCCCGTGAAAGATCCGACCGGCGCGAACGTGCAGCTGATCATCGGCGGGCTCAGCGAGGATCCCGCGGACGCGCCGGGGCCGTTTGGCAACTACCTGCCGGCGACGACGCACTCGGTGCAGCGCACGACCTCTTCGAGCGGCGCCGGCCCGACCATCGACTCGCAGGACTGGGTGTTTGCCGCCGCGAGCGGCGAGCGGCTCGAGCTGCACATCAGGTTCGAGAAAGGCGTGGGCAACAAAGGCAACCCGAGCGAGACGAAGTTCTACTCGGCGAAGAATCCAGCCTTCTACCAGATCTCGCGGCAGGAGCAGGTGCTGGATATCCTGAAGAACGTGACGACCAATCCGCCCGATCGCGTGAAGGAGTTCTCCTTCAAGGGCTCGGGCGGGAGCTACGCGAAGCTGTTCGACGGTACCGAGAAGGCTTTGAGCTGGGACAACATTCTCTGGCTCAATCGCTCGGTGCTCGTGCCCTAGGCGAGGAACGCTCTACGCGGCCATCTGGAGGCGAGGGTCCATTCGTGAAAAGTGGGCCCCCCGGGGATCGAACCCGGGACACCGTGATTAAAAGTCACGTGCTCTACCACTGAGCTAGGGGCCCGGCAGGCGGGAAGCGGGCATTGTACTACGGCGCCTTTCCGCTATACTGAAGCGGCGCCTCGGGCCTTCGCCCTGCGCCCTCTGAATATGTCCAAAGATGCTGCGCGCCTGGTGCTGGTGGTCGAAGACGACATCTCCGTCAGACGGCCGCTGGTGAAGTTTCTCGAAATGCACGGCTTCGCCGTCGTGGCCGCGGAGACGTCCGACGAGGGTCTCGACGCACTGCGCAAGCATCGGCTCGTGGCGGCGGTCGTGGATCTGCGGCTGCGGCGTGGCTCGGGCCGCGACGTGGTCGTCGCGACGCCCGCCGACGTGCCGGTGATCATCTTTTCCGGCGTGCCGTCGGAATCGGCGGAGCTCGAGCGGCTGCGCCCGCGCACGCGCCTCATCGAGAAGCCGTACTCGCTGGTGCTGCTCGTCGAGACGCTCGAGGAAATGCTCGCCGAGTCCGGCGCCGGCTCACAGAATCTTCATCCCTAACGCCGACAGCGCGAGCTCGGTCCCGAGCTGCGCGGTCATGTTCCGCACGTCGAGCGTCGGGTTCACTTCCACGAGATCGAGCGAGGTGAGCAGTCCCGAGTCGGCGACAATTTCCATCACCATGTGCGCCTCGCGGTAGTCGAGCCCGCCCTTGACGGGCGTGCCGACGCCGGGCGCGATCAGCGGATCGCAGACGTCCATGTCGAACGAGACGTGAAGGCCGGCGGTCCCGTTGCCGGCCAGGTTCACCGCCTGCTCGACGATCGACGCAATGCCCTGACGGTCGATGTCCTTCATGGTGAAGACGTGGACGCCCGAATCGCGCACGGCGACCTTCTCGCGCTCGTCGAGGTTCCTGATGCCGACGAGCACGGTGTGGGCGGGCAGTACCTTGGGCGAGAAGGTGCCGATCTTCGAGAGCTCGAAGGGCTCGGGTCCGAGGAGCGCGGCAAGCGGCATCCCGTGCACGTTACCGGAGAGCGACGTGGCCGGCGTGTTCATGTCGCCGTGCGCATCGACCCACAGCAGGCCGACGGGGAGGTTCTTCGTGCGCTTCGCCCAGTCCGCCGCGGCCGCGACCGATCCGGCGCCGAGGCTGTGGTCGCCGCCGAGCACGACCGGCATCGCGCCCTCGTCGAGCGACGCCAGCGCGGTCTGGTAGACCTTCTGGCACACTTTCGCGATGTCGCGGATGTACTTCTTGTGCTCGTCGCGGAGCTCCTGCGTTTCGGGAATCGGCGCCGGCAGGTCGCCTTTGTCGACGACCGCGTAGCCGAGCCCCGCGATGCGCTCGCCGAGCCCCGCGATCCGGAACGCGGACGGCCCCATGTCGACGCCGCGCCGGCCGCCGCCAAGGTCGAGCGGCACGCCGATGATGTGGACGGCCTTCACAGGATTCATGGGATCTTGTACGAGACCGACATGCCTTCACCCGACGGCGTGACGATCGTCGTGAACAGCCTCGGATCATTCTTGATCGCGTCGAGGAAGTCGCGCATCTCGGTCTGCTTGTTCAGCACGTTGTGCGCAAGGAACAGGCCGCGCGGGGCGAGGCGCGGCAACATCAGGTCCAGGAAGCGCTTGTAGTCCCGCTTCCACGCATCGAGGAACACGAAGTCGAACGGCCCCGCGAGCTTCGGGATCTCCTTGAACGCATCGCCCGGGATCACGGTGACGATGTCGGAGAGGCCGGCGCTGCGAATGTGCTGGGTGGCCGTTTTGGCCCGCGCCGGATCGAACTCGATCGTGGTCAGGTGCCCGCCGGTCTGGCGCAGACCCAACCCGATCCAGATCGCGCTGTAGCCGTTGGCGCCGCCGATTTCGAGCACGCGCGTCGCGTGGCTCGCCGCGACCATGACGCGGAGGAAGCGCCCATCCTCTTCGGAGACGGCGAGCTGGTCGACGTCCGCGGCCTTGACCTGGCGAAGCAGCTTCTGTAACTCGGGGGACGGCTGCGTTTGCGCGCTGACGCCGGCCACCGACGCCAGGATCGCGACCAACACACGCGCACACGAAGCCAGCCTGGTGCTCTTCGGGGCGTTCGTGCGTTCGTGGCCGATCATGGGTTGAGCCATGCGGCAACCTGCCGTGCGGTCGCGCGACCGTCCGCCACGCAGTCGGGAATGCCCACGCCGCGGAAGCCGCTGCCGGTCACGAACAGGCCGGGATGCCGGGCCAGCGCGCCTTCGATCGCCGCGATCCGCGCGAGGTGCCCGACTTCATGCTGCGCGTTCGCGCGCTCCCAGCGGTAGATGCGGCTGAAGAGCGGTTCGCCGCGCAGGCCGAGCAGCGGTCCGATGGCCTCGAGCGACAGCGCGACGAGCTCCGCGTCGGAGCGTTCGAGCGCTGTCGGATCGCGAGCGCCGCCGATGAAGGTGCGCAACAGCACGCGGTCCGCCGGCGCGCGATGCGGCCATTTCGACGAGAGCCACGACGCCGCGAGGATTCCCGTGTGCTCGACGCGCGGCACGACGAACCCCGAGCCGTTCAGCGGATGCCCCACGGCGTCGCGCCTGAAGGCCAGCGCCACGGTGGCCGCCGACGCGTAGGCGATCTCACCCGACAGGCGCGCGAGCTCCCGGTCGCGATCGCGGGTGAGCGCGCTGGTGATGTACGCCGGCGTGGCCAGCACGACCGCGCGGGCGTCGATCACCTCGCCCTCCGAGGTCCGCACCTGAAACGGTCCGCGGCCCGTGATGGCGGTCACCGTGGTGGCGGTGCGCACCTGCGGCTCGCCGATCGCGTGCACGAGGGCGCGGACCATTTCGCTCAGGCCGCCGGGCAGCGACTTGAACGCGCCGTCCACGGACACCGCGCCCGGCTGGCGGCGCCGGAACGCGCGGAGCAGGCTGCCGTGCTTGCGCTCCGCGGCCACGAACCGGGGAAACAGCGCCTGTGTGGAGAGGCGATCGACATCGCCCGCGTGAATGCCCGCGAGCAGCGGTTCGGCGAGGTAGGTGGCCGCTTCGCGCCCGAAGCGGCGCGTCATGAAGGCGCCGATCGACTCGTCGCTGTCGTCGCGGCGCGCCGGGACGAACACCTCCGCGCCCATTCGCATCTTGCCGGCCCACGAGAACAGCGGCGTCCGCAGGAACGGGCCGACCCGGGTCGGGATGCCCAGCACCGAGGCCGCGGGCAGCGCGTGCAGCCGGCCCCCTCGCTGGATGTAGGCCAGGCGCGGCGGCTTGGTCGGGACGAGGCGGTCGCCGAGGCCGATCTCCTGGCAGAGCGCGATGCCGTCCGGTTTCTGGATGAGCAGCGCATCGGGTCCGCCGTCGATCGTGAAGCCGTCGATCTCCTCGCTGTAGATGACCCCGCCGGCGCGCGGCGCACGCTCGAGGACGACGAACGACGTGCTGCCGCGCGACAGCTCCCACGCCGCCGCCAGACCCGCAATTCCGCCTCCCACGATGACGACGTCGGTCATGGCATCCTACGGACGAGATCCTCGAGCATACTGATGAAGAGCGGCGACGTGTTCAGCGACTCGGTCCGCCGCAGCGACGTCGCGAGCTCGCGGGCAACCCGCGCCGCCTGGACGTCGATGTCGAACAGAATCTCCGTGTGATCGCAGACGAAGCCGATGGGGACGATGAGGAACTTGCGGATGGTGACCGACCGGTCGTCGATGAGCTGACCGATGTCCGGCCCGATCCACGGCTCCGGCGTGCGCCCGGCGCTCTGGAAGGCGCGATCGTAGGTCGTGATGCCCGCCCGCTCGGCGACGCCGCGTGCGGTTTCCGCCACGTCGTCCGCGTAGCGATCGCCCGATTCGATGACGCGGACCGGCAGGGCGTGCGCGGTGAACACGACGAGCTCGTCGGGCCTCGGCCCTGCGGCGCGCACGCGTTCGGCGAACGCGTCGAGCAGCAGCGGGTGCGTGTGATAGGCATGCACCGGCTCGAACCGCACGCCCGCGGGCAGCGCGGCGGCCGCCGCGTCGATGTACTTCTGCACGCTCAGCGTGGAGAACTGCGGCGCCATCGGGATGCCGATGACGCGCGTCACCCCGGCGGCCACCAGGTCCGCGAGCGCATCCTTGATGAACGGATGCCAGTTGCGCATGCCGACGGCCACCGGCATCTCCGGACCGAGCCGCGCGCCCAGCGCCTCGGCCTGCGCGACGGTGATGTCGGTCAGCGGCGAGCGGCCGCCGATGGCCTCGTAGTTGTGACGCATCATTGCGACGAGCTCGTCGGACGGCGGACGTCCGCCGCGCACCAGCCGCAGGTACTCCGGCATCTCGTCCAGCGTCGATGGCGTGCCGTGCGCCATCAGCAACACACCTACTCGAGACATCGTCGTCTGGGTTCAGGGTTCAAGGTGCAGGGTTCTAGGTTCGTTCGGGTTCTGGGTTCGTTCGGGTTCTGGGTTCGCTGCTGCGTAGGCCGCGCCCACGGGTTCAGCCCTGCGGTGAACGCGGAACCAGAACGAACCCTGAACGCCGAACCAGAACGAACCCTGAACCCCGAACCCTGAACCCTGAACCCGATCATTGTCTCGTCTGTTGGTGCACGTATCGAGCGAGCGCCTGCACGTGCTCGACGGGCGTGGTCGGCAGGATGCCGTGACCGAGGTTGAAGATGTGCCCGGGCCGTCCGGCCGCGCGCGCCAGCACGTCGTCGGTGGCGGCAAAGACGCGATCGAGCGGGCCGAGCAGGAGCGTGGGATCCAGATTGCCCTGGATGCCGCGGTCCGCGCCGATGCGATCCCACGCGACGTCGAGCGGCGTGCGCCAGTCCGCGCCGATGACGTCGCCGCCGGCCTCGCGCAGGAGGCCCAGGATGTCGCCGGCGCCGACGCCGAAGTGAATCGTCGGCACGCCGAGCGGCGCGACGCGGTCGAAGATCTTCCGCGTGTGGGGCAGGATGAACTCGCGGTAGTCGGCCGCGTTGAGCGCGCCGACCCACGAATCGAACACCTGCACCACGTCGACGCCCGCTTCGACCTGCGCGACAAGGTAGTCGCCGATGACGTCGGCCAGGGTGTCGCAGAAGCGATGCCACGCGGCGGGCGAGCCGTACATCACCGACTTGGTGTGCGCGAAATTGTTCGAGTGGCCGCCCTCGATCGCGTACGAGGCCAGCGTGAACGGCGCGCCCGCGAATCCAATCAGCGGGACCCGGCCGGCGAGCGCCTGCTTGATCTGCCGGATCGCCTCGAGCACGTACGCCAGCTGTTCGCGCGGCTCGAACCGATGAACCCGGGCGAGATCCGCCTCGCTGCGCAGCGGCTTCTCAATCGCCGGACCCTCGCCCCTGATGAAATCGAACGGGATGCCCAGGGGCTCGAGCGGCAGCAGCAGATCCGAGAAGAGGATGGCCGCGTCCACCTCGATCTTGCGAACCGGCTGAAGCGTGACTTCCGTGGCGAGATCGGGCGTGCGACACAAGTCGAGCAGGGAATGACGCTCGCGCAGCGCCCGATACTCGCTCATATACCGGCCCGCCTGCCGCATGAACCAGACTGGCGTGGCGTCGACCGGCTGTCGCTGGCAGGCTTTGAGGAATCGGCTGCCCGCGTCCGTCAGTGCTTCACCTTGAGGAGATTGCGAGCGAGCCCGACGAGATCCTCGAGCCAGAGCGGCTTGAACCGCAACTCGGCGCCCAGCTCGCGCAGCTCGGTCGACACCGAATCGTCGAGAAAGTAATCGCCGGTCACGATGGCGACAGGAATGGCGCGGTGGTCGTCCTGCGCGCGCAGGCGTCGCAGGAATCCGAGGCCGTCAACGAGCGGCATCCGAAGGTCGAGAATAATCGCGTCGGGATGGCTGTGGTCCGCTTCGCGGAGGCCGGTTTCCGCGCTCACGGCAGTCCGTACCTGATACCCTTCGAGGCGTAGCATTCGCGCAAACGTCTGCGTGACCCCTTCGTCGTCATCGACGATCAGGATCTTCGCCGTTTTCGTATCAGCCGTCAGTGCCGGCACCAAGCTATTGTAACCGACGATAGCTCAACGGCATAGGCTCAACAGCACACAAGGGGCTTTTGGCCGAGCGTTCCGAATTCATGCTAGACTTTCCGGTTTGATCTACGTGCTTATCCAATCGTTTGGAGGCGCTCGGTGAGTCCTATTCTGGTCCGGCCCGTCCGGGAACAGCTCGAGCACGATCGCATCATTCGGCTGCTCCACGCGAAGTTTCGCCGTAAGCATGAAGCCGGGATGAACCCCGGGGTCGAACAGAACGTGGCCGTCGGCACGGGGCCGTCGGCGCTGTATCCCGACCTCGTGCTGCTGTCTCAGGACCGCGGCCACCGCCTGCAGGTGGTCGTCGAGGTTGAAACGGGCGAATCGGTGAATCACCTCGAAGCGCTGGCGCAGTGGACCCATTACTCGAAACTGCGAGCGGCCTTCCATCTGTACGTGCCCGCTGGAATGGTCGACGTCGCGCGCCGGCTCTGCGAGGACAACCACGTCCACGCCGAGGAAGTCTGGAGCTACCACGTCGTCGGCGATCAGCCGCGCTTCACGCTCGTCCATCGCAGCCGTGAAGCGCCAGCAGCGGCCAGGCCGAAAGCGGCGGCGCACCCGGCGGGCCGTCCTGCCGCGCCGCGCGCCAAGCCCGCGCCAAAGCCGGCGAAGCCCAGGAAGGCGGCCAGGGCCGCGAAGAACGTCAAGAGCGCAAAGAAGAAAACGAAGTAGCGCTCGGATGGCTTTTTTCCGCTTCAGCCGCGACAAGCGCGGCTACGAACATTTCTACCTCGTGCAGCCGACGAACCGGCGCGGCAAGTCGCGCACGCGCGTGCTGTACTGGTTTCGAACGCCACCCAATGTGCGGGTTGGCCGCGAGCCGTTCGACGCCGAGGTGCGCCGCGCGCTCGAGGCACAGCATCCCGACGTCGCCTTCGACTGGAAGACGATCGTCGACGCACCGATTCCCTCCGCCGAAACCGAGAAATGGCGCGAACGCCGCCGCGCGGAACGCGCCAGCCGGCACGCTGCGGCCGAGGACGCTGCGGCCGAGCCGTCGGAAGCCGAGCCAGAGAGCCAGCCGGACGAGCCGGAGAAATCGATGGTCGCGAGCGAGGGAGCCCCCCCGTCCGCCGGGCCGTTGAAGGCTGCCTCGGCGCCAATGCCTGAGGCTGGCGATGCGGCGCGGCGCAAGCGCCGCCGACGGCGCGGACGCCGAAGCGGCGACGCCGCTCGTGAACCGCAGACGCGCGAGGCGGGACCGGCGGCCGAACCGTCGGACCCCGCCGAACCGCGCGAAGCTGTTGACGACTGACGCCATCGACGCGCGCCCGTCGCGCCGAGCCTGGCTCGTCCCGGCGATCATCGCCGCCGCCACAGCGGTATGGTGGGGCGGGCACGAGGCCGCACCGCACCTTGTGACCCTCGTCGAGGATGCCCGCGCGCTGGGTCCCGCGGCGCCCGCTGCCTTCGTGCTCATCTACGCCCTGGCGGTCGTCGCGCTGATTCCCTCGTCGCTGCTGACGATCGCGGGAGGCGCGGTGTTCGGCTTTTCCTGGGGCGTGCTGTGTGCGCTCATCGGCGCGACGCTCGGCTCGACCGCGGCGTTTCTGCTGGGGCGCTCCGTCGCTCGTCGCCTCGTGGCGCGCCGTCTGGCGAGGATGCCGCGCTACGCGGCCATCGAGCGCGCCGCCAGTGCCCGCGGACGCCGGATCGTGTTCCTCCTGCGTCTTTCGCCGGTCGTCCCGTTCAACGTTCTCAATTACGCGCTCGGCCTCACGACCGTCTCGCTGAGCGATTTCGTGGTGGCGTCGCTTGGGATGGTTCCCGGCACGATCGTGTATGCCTATCTCGGGAAGGTGACGGGGGAGGCGCTGATCCTCGCCGGGCAGGCTCACCTGCCTCACGACGCGTCTTATTATGCGGTGCTGCTGGCGGGATTCGCCGCCACGGTGGCGGCAACGACGGTCGTCACGCGGACGGCCAGACGGGCGCTCCGCGATGTATAATTCGCGCATATGAGCTTGAAGGGGAGCGGCTTCTGGTCCACTGCAACGCTGGTGGCCCTGACGGCGGGGCTGTCTGCCCAGACACCGGCCGCGCCGGTCACTGCGGGGACCGCGCCGCAGGAGAAACCGACCTTCAAGGTTCAGGTGGATCTCGTCACGAGCGACATCATCGTTCGCGACGAAAAGGGCAACTTCATCCCCGACCTGAAGAAGGACGAATTCGAGATCTACGAGGACGGCGTCAAGCAGGACATCTCCTCCATGATCGTCGTCACCGGCGGGCGGGTGACGAACGTGCTCGCGGCTCCGCCCGCGCCGCCGCCCGAGGGGATCATCCTGCCGCCGACCCGGCCGAGGAACGACGTGTCGGGGCGCATCTTCCTGTTCTTCGTGGACGACCTGCACCTGCAGTTCCACAACACCGGCCGCGTCCGCGAGCTGTTCAAGAAGATCTCGAAGGAGCTCGTGCACGACGGCGACATGTTCGGCATCGTGTCGAGCGGGCCTTCGTCGATCGCGATCGACATGACGTACGACAAGGCGCGGCTCGATGAAGCGATCAAGAAGATCGCCGGCAGCGAGCTGAAGCCGACCGACATCATCAACGGACCGTCGGGGGCGGAAGGGCCGAGCGAACTGCGGTATCGCGCGCACGTCGCGTTCTCGACGGTCAACGACCTGCTGAACAACCTGGACTCGGTGCACAACCGCCGGAAGGCGCTCGTGTACGTGAGCGACGGGTACGACTTCAATCCGTTTCAGGACGCGCGGCTCGGCCTGATGGACTCGAGCTCGCCGTTCGCCCAGAACGAGTTCGTCCGCTCGCAGAATCAGGCGCAGCAGCAGAACGCGGACGGCAGCTCGAGCGGCACCGGGCAGGATCCGATCACGCAGCAGCAGAAGCAGAACGAAGTCTTCGCCGATGCCGATCTGGCGCGCGAGCTCGGGGAGCTGACGCGTCAGGCCAACCGTTCGAACGTCACGGTGTACACGATCGACCCGCGCGGGCTGGTCGGGATGGGCGACATCGACGAACAGGTGGATCCGTCGCAGTGGAACGAGTTCGTCCGCAAGTCGCAGGACAGCCTGCGCGTCATTGCCGAGGAGACCGGCGGCATCGCCGTGGTCAACCAGAACGATTTCAGCAAGGCGCTGAAGCGGATTGACGCCGAGACGAGCGACTACTACGTGCTGGGGTACTACTCGACGAATCCGGACGCGATGAAGCGCCGGCGGCAGGTCGAGGTGAAGATCACGCGCAAGGGCGCGAACCCATGGTTCCGCAAGGAATACGTGCTCAAGCCCCCGCCCGCGCCCGTTTCGTCCTCGAAGAAGTAACCGCGGACAGGCTCGCTTTCTTCATCCGAGCGAGACCCGGCCCCGGAAGCGCGGACCGCGAGCGCGACGCCATCGCCTCCTCGGTGCGCTCCACGGCCACCTGCAGGTAGGTGTCGTCGAGGTCCGAGCCGATGAAGCGCACGCCCAGCCGGGCGCACGCCACGGCCGTGCTGCCGAGCCCGGTGAACGGATCCATCGCCAGTTCAATCCGATCCAACCCATGCAGGCGGAGGCACTGTTCCGGCAGCCGGGACGGAAAGGTCGCGGGATGCGGCCGGTCGCGGTCGCGCCGCTGAATCGTCTCGTAGGGGATGAACCACGTGTTGCCACGGCAGCGGACGCCCTCGGCTCCCGCGCGCCAACGTCCGACGTTCGACTGGTCCTGGTACGCCACGCCGAGCGCGAGGCGGTCGAGCCCGGTCGAGCCCTGGGGTGTGAAGTGAAAGATGAACTCGTGGCAGTCGTTCAGGAACCGGTCGCTGTTGATCGGCTTGTAGTGGCCGACGGCGAGGTCGCGAGTCAACCCGGCGGCCGCGCCGGCCGATGATCGGTCGATGGCGATCGACTTGATCCAGTGAATGAGGTTCTGCAGCTTGAGGTGCGGGCGCACGGCCTGCGCGACGTCCAGGGCTGTCCAGGGATCGCTCGGCTTGGCGCCGACGTTCAGGAACAGCGAACCGTCGGGCCGCAGCACCCGGGCGGCCGCGGCCACCCAGGTAGTGGTCCACGCGAGGTAGTCGGACTGGGAAAGCGTGTCCTGGTACCGATGGTATTGAATGCCCAGGTTGTAGGGCGGCGACGTGACGATGACGTCGACGCTGTGTGCCGGAAGCTGCTGGAAGACGTCGAGGCAATCGGCCAGATAGAACCGGCTGGCGGCGACGCCGGCTGGGACGCTGGCGTAGGGTTTCAAAAGGACGGACACGTGTCCTAGTTTCGGCTTGAGATCACAAGTACGTTAGTCGAGAACTTCCGGAAATGATGCGGGATGGCTACGCGGCTGTGCCCCGTGGGACACACCGCCGGTGACGCGCGGGTCAGGAGGCCTTGCTGGCGAGCGCGATGGGCCCGGCGGTCGCGAGGCGTTCAGACGCGATCGTGTGATTCCGCCGATGGCCATGACTGCCGCATGAATCACCTTTTTCCTCGACGTAGGTGACTTCGCGGCTGGTGGCCACCTCGCGATAGCGGCCAACCACGCACCCGCAGTTGAGAATGGTGAAGCCGAGAAGCCGAACGAGACTCATCACGTTCCTCCGTTGCGTCCGCAGGTCGGTGTAGCAAGATGCGTGCCGCCGACGTTTGCGCAGAAGCCCTGGGCTCTACTACACATATCGGCACGGTGACGCCGATGAAACATCTGATCGAGGCGCTGGTTCTTTGAATTGTTCTTCGGAAGTTTGGAGTCAGTCGCGCGCGGCAAGCAGGGATCGCGCCTGGAGGTGGCCGTCGCGCGCCGGCTTCGACGAGGGATCGATGGTGAGCGCGCTGGCGAAGTAGTCTGCCGCGGCCGACGGATTCCCCAACTGCAGGCTGAGGAGGCCGGCGTTGACGTAGCCGGACGCCTCACGTGGGTTTCCATCGATGGCCGCTCCAAACGCCGCGAGTGCGCAGTCGCGCTTGCCGATCGCCGCGCACGCCGCGCCCAGCAGGTTTTGCGCCCGCGTGTGTTCCGGCCGTGCGTCCACCACCTGGCGCACCGCATCGACGGCGTCTTGTGGCCGTCCACGCAGGAAGAGCGCGGTCGCACGGTAGTAGCGCGCTTCCAGGCGGTCCGGAAACCGGGCGACCATCGCGTCCGCGAGCGGCGCGAGCCGTTCGCCGTCGCCGGCGTCGGCGAGGACCGACGCCAGCTGCTCGGCGGCGCGCGGCTCCTCGGGTGCCAGGCGCAGGGCGTCAGATGCCGTCTGCAGCGCCCCCTGCACGTCGCCCTTGACGGCCAGCACCCGGGAGAGCTCGATTCGCACCACGGCGTTGCCCGGATCTCGGCTCGCGATTTCGCGCAGCCACTCGCGTTCCTCGTCGAGCTTACCCGCGCCGCCGGCCGCGTCGGACAGGCCTGACAGGGCGGCGGCATTCCGGCTGTTGAGCGTCACCGCCTGCCGGAACGCGGCGTACGCGTTGGCGAACGCCTGAGCCTTCATGTCCATCAGGCCCCGCGACGTCCACGCCGCATCGGCCGCGCGCTCGAAGACATCGCGCACGACCGCCGGCCGTTCGGCTGCCAACGCGCGGATCGCCGCGACATTGTCCTCCCGGCTCCGGCCGTAGATCCCGCGCGGCGCCGAATACTCGAGCGCCGTCCGGTCATCGGTCTGGACGAGCGCGCCAGCGCCGTACCGTTCCATCTCGCGCGGGCCGCCGGCAAACTGCGACAGCAGCGCGAACGGCGCCGTGCCCTCCGCGATCCCGACGTCCACAAGCGTTGAGGCAGCCGTGCCCGTGTTGCCGCCGCCTTCGACCGCCGCCAGCCGCGGGATGATCTCGCCGTCTCTCGCGCCGATCAGCAGCAGGTCGCCTCCGCCCACCATCCACAGCGTGCCCTGCGGAAACACCGATCCGAATGTCCTGACGATCGACTGCAGATCCTGCGGGCTGATGTCGTAGGTGTGCGCCCACTGGCAGAGCAGGCCGTCCGGTTTCAGGCGCGAGCGCGCGGCTTCGAAGAACTGCCGCGTGAAGAGCGACGCGACGCCAGCCATCCACGGGTTCGACGGCTCCGACACGATGACGTCGTAGCGCTTCGGCGTCAGCAGCAGATGCGATCGCCCGTCGCCGACGATCAGTCGCACGCCCGGCTTCGCGAGGGCGCCGCCGTTCTCGCGGTCGAAGAAGTGCGACGCCTCGACCACTTCCGGCGAGATCTCGACGACGTCAGCGTGCTGAACGGCGCCGGAGGCAAGGGCCGAGCCGAGCGTGACGCCGCTGCCGAGGCCGATGATGCAGATGTCGTGCGCGTTGCCGTGCACGAGCACCGGCAGCAGACCGAGCATGCGCTGGGTCAGCATGTCACCCGCGTTCGACGCGTCCACTTTGCCGTCGATGGCCAGCGACCTCGTCCCGGTCAGCCGCCGCACGCTGACGGTCCCCGCCGCGCCTTCCTTGTAGTACTCCAGCGTGCCGGCGCGCAGCACGGCGTCGAAGTTATCCGCCCCGAGATAGGGCGCGTACTTGTAGGCGCCGCTCGCGAGCAGCTGGCGATCCCAACTCGGCAGGAGGAAAATCGTTGTGAGCGATGCGATCGCCACAGTCGCTGAGATGACGATCGGATGCAAGGTGGTTCTTTTCGACGGGTGTAGGGTGGGTTTCTTGGACCCGCCTAGCGCCTGCGCCAGGCACGCGGCGCCGCCGATCGCGCCGACAAGGGCCGCGGCCTCGAAGGTTGATCGCAGGCCGAAGGCCGGGATCAGCACGAACCCGGCGACCAGCGCCCCGGCGATCGCGCCGAGCGTGTTCGCGGTGTAGACCCGCGCGGCATCGGTGCCGGCCGTCGAGGCTCCCCGCGCGGCGACCGCGAGCGCCAGCGGAAAGGTCGCGCCGAGCGCCAGCGTCATCGGCAGGAGGAGCACGCCGATGCCGAGCGCCTGCGTCGCGACCACGCGCGCAAAGACCACGCCGGGATCGGCGACCTGCACGGCCACGAGGAGCGGCATGCGCGTCGCCGCGAACCACGCGGCGGCGCTGGCGGTGACGGCCGCCACCACGAGCATGGCCGCCAGCCACACGGCGGGCCTGGCCACGCGCCGCGCCAGGCGCGTGCCCGCCGCGGACCCGATCGCCAGTCCGCTGATGAATGCCGCCGCCATCGTCGCGAACGCGTAGGTCGTCGGTCCGATCACGAGCGCGAGCAGGCGCGTCCACGCCACTTCGTAGACGAGGGCGGCGAATCCGGAGATCGCCACGGCGGTGCACGCGAGCCCGGGCGATGCTGACGACGCAGACGACGCTGAACGCAGAACTCGCTGAACACGCGGAGATTTCTTGGTCTTCCTTGCTGTCTGACGTGTCTCTGCGGGTTCCGCGGGTGCTGCGTTGATCGTGGTGGACGCCGCGAGCCACAGCGCGCCGGCGGCGGCGACGGCGTTCAGGCTCACGCCCACCCATGTCGTGCCTCGCAGGCCGATGGTGGGAATGAGCCAGAATCCGGCGGCGATCGCGCCCCCCGCCGCGCCGGCGGTGTTCGCCGCATACAGGACAGCCGTATCCAGGGGGTCGGGTGCCGTTTGCGCTTTCTGCGCACTTCCCGGACCCCCTGGCCACACCATGCACTCGGCCGCGATCGGGAACGTGGCGCCCATGGCGGCCGCCGGCACGCCGAGGAGCGCGAGGCTGATCGCGACACGGACGGCCGCGAAGCGAGCCGGCGCACTGCCGTCGGCGTAGGCCCACGCGAGCGCGGGCACTGACGCCGCGAGCACCAGCGGCAGCACGAGCGCCGCCAGGGCGACGATGATCTCGAGCGTCGCGTACGTCCGCAGACTGCGGAGCGAGCATCGCCCGGCGAGCCATGCGCCGAGCGCGAGGCCGCCCATGAACGCCGCGAGAACCGTGCTCGCGGCTGCGACGGTGTGTCCGAGCTGGAGGGTGAGCAGCCGGGTCCAGGTGACCTCGTACACGAGCGCGGCCGCTCCCGACGCCGTGTAGAGGAGGACGAAGAAACGCCGCCCTGGGGCCATGCTGCGGCGCGAGTCTAGCGTAGTCGTTGGTCGTTCGTCATCAGTCGGTGGGCCAGTCGTCGTCAGTCGTCAGTCAGGATCCCGAGTCCAGAGCCGCGCGGTACTGAAAGAAGCCGGCGGCCGGGTTTCCCCAGCCGCCGGCTCGAACCGAAAGTTTGGAGCCCGAACCTCGAACCTCGAACCTCGAACCTCGAACCTCGAACGAACGAACGAACCCTGAACCCTGAACCCTGAACCTTGAACCCCTCTTAGAAGTCGAACTTGAACCCGAGCTTGAGCACTCTCGGCGCGATGATCTCCTGCGTGCGGCCGAAGTACGAGGTGGTGATCCGCGCCGCATCAAAGGCGGCCTGGCTGGCGAAGTTGCGCGTCAGCACGCCGAAGCTGCTCTGTCCGGCGCTCGAGTTGATCAGGTTGTGAAGTTCCGCCGTGATCGACACCCTCCGCTGTCCCTGAATCCGGAAGCTCTTGTCGGCCCGGACCGAGAGCAGGTTCAGGAAATCGGCGCGGTAGGTTCCGCGCTCCTCGACCGTCACCGTTGCCGTCCCGCGCGCGAAGGGGACGCTCAGCGACCGGTCGCGCGGCAGACCACTCAATGCCTGATAGTTGGCGCCGAGGGTGATGCCCAACGGCGCCTGGTAGCTGCCAAGCAGCTTGAAGGCGTGCGGCTGATCGTTGGCGCCGCGACCCGTATGGAGGAACGGCAGCGCGTTGTTCGGGTCGGTCGGATCGAGCACGCGGTCGCCGTCGAGCCGCGACCAGACGTACGACCCCTGCATCTGCCAGCGGTTCGCCATGCGCCTGCCGAGCGTCATTTCGAGCGCCTTGTACCGCTGCGTACCCGGGGAGTTGGTGTGCAGAAGGACGTCCTTCCCGAGGTACGCGGCCGGCACGTTGTAGAACGTCAGCGACTTGTCGTCCCCGGTGCCGCGCAGGTTGTCCGGTCCGAAGTCGGTGACCGTGAAGGGCACGTAGACGTCTGCCGGAATCCCGATGTTCTGGTTGACGGTCGCGTCGTTGAACCACCGCTGGATCCAGTCGACGCTGAACGACACGTTGTTCATCACCTCACGCTGATACGCGAACATGATCTCGTCATTCTTCGGATCCCGCAGCTTCGGGTCGATCCGGTTCTGCCTGGGCGTGAACACCGACTTCGGCGTCGGGTTGTATTCGCCCGGGTCGACGATGCCGTTGCTGTTCCTGTCGCCGAGCCACGTGTAGGTGGCGAGCCCCGTGGTGTTGATCGTGTTCGGGTTGATGACGTCGGCGAACTCGCCCGTGTACATCACCTCGTAGTAGCGGCTGTAGCTGGCCTTCGCCACGTTCTTGCCGTCCGCGGTGATCTTCCACACGATGCCGGTCCGCGGCGCCAGCGTGTTCCAGTTGTACCCGGCATCAATCTTCGGATACGTCGTCACCGGGAACCAGCGCCCGCCGCCGCCGGTCTGTTCCGGCAGGTAGCCGTCGTAGAACGACCAGCGGAGTCCGAGGTTGACCGTGAAGCGCGCGTAGGTGAGCCGGTCCTGCACGAACGCGGCGAAGTTCCGCATGTGCGTGTTCTGCGTCAGCGGCGTGTTGTACGCAAAGAGCTCCGACGGCTGCAGGTTCGTGCCGTCCGCGGCGCTCGTGTAGCGCAGGCGCGTGTCGTTGAAGATGTTGAAGTCGTCCGAGCCCCAGCCGTACCAGTTTTCGAAACCGGTCTTCAATTGATGGTTCGCGCCCAGAAAGCCGTCGATGTAGCGCGTCAGGCCGATGTTGGTCTGCTGCCGGTATCCATCACGGAAGCGCTGACCGGTCGGCTCGGGACCGTCGATGTAAATGCCGGTCGTGACATTGTAGGACGAGGAATGCTGCTGCGCGGCGGGCAGCGCGTAGAACTCGTCGGACCAGTCGCTCGGCCAGTGCATGTGGAAGTAGCTGGACGACACTTCCAGGAATGTGTTCTGGCCCATCACCGAGGTCCAGTTGGCGTTGAACAGATTCTTGGGCGACTGCTGCTTGAGCGTGTTGATCGGGTTGGGCTGCGTGACGCCCGCGCCGCGGTGCGGCTGGAACTTCTTGTTGAACGTCCAGAACGCCGACAGCTGGTTGTTCTTGCTGATCTGATATTTTCCGCTCGCCGTGTAGTTCTTGAGGTTCGACTCGAACGGATTCGTCAACGTGCCGTCACCGGCGACCGTGGTGTACCCCGGCGTGGCCTCGATGGTGGTGTAGTTGCGGGCCGACCCGAACCACCAGAGCCGATCCTTGACCACCGGCCCGCCGGCGTTGACGTTGAAGTCCTGCAGCTTGCGCAGCGTCGGATCCCTGATGCCCTGCGCGCGCAGATCGTCGGTGATGTTGCTGCCCGTGAAGTGGTCCCAGTAACCCTTGCCGGTGAGGCTCTCGACCACTTGCCCCTTCAGCTGATTGCTGCCTGACTTCGGGATGATGTTGATGTTCGCCCCTCCGCCGCCGCCGACCTCCGCGCCCATCGCGGCCGTGTCGACCGAGATCTCTTCGGCGGATCCGAAGTCCATGTAGTACATCGAGCCGTAGTTCTGCGGCGTATCAGCCGTGACGCCGTAGTAGTTCAGGTTGTAGGTGCCCGCGCCGTGCGCGACCATGCCGGTGGACGTCGCGCCGTTCAACCCGCCTGGATCCTGCCGGCCCATCGTCATGCCGGGGAGCACGGTGGTCGATCCGAAGATCGTGCGCGAGGTCGGGACCGCCGTCAGGATTTCCTGCGAGAGCCGCGCGCCGACCTTCGTGTTCTCCACGTCCACGGTCGGCGAAGCGCCGCTGACCGTCACGGTTTCCTGCAGCGAGGCCAGGTGCAGCGTCGCGTCGACCGTGACCGTCTGACGCACGGGGACGACAATCCCCTCGCGCACGAGCGGTGAGAAGCCGGCGAGCTCGAACTTCAGCGTGTAGGTGCCGGTGTTGACGCCGGGGAAGCGGTAGATCCCGCGCTCGTTGGAGACCGCGGTCGGCGAGCCCATAGCCGCTGGCCCGGAGAGGGTGACGTTGACGCCGGGCATCACGCCGCCCTGGTCGTCGGTGACTTTGCCGACCAGCTCGCCGAAGGTCTGGCCCGTCTGCGCCGCGGCCGGTGCCAGACCGAACGCGGAGACTATCGCCAGCGCGGCGAGTGCCCGAAGGATCGCGTGTGTCATCAAAACCCCTCCTGATGAACAAACCGGAAGGTGAAACAGTGCTCAGAACATTACGCGCCTTCGTCACAGTTTTGTTGACAAAAGTTGCAGATTTCCCTGCAAATCAGGTCAGGTGATCCGGCCATTTGGATTGTGCTGTCCGGCTGCGTGGTGCGTTACCATACCTGCGGGTTTCTCCAGCCGGAGGTGCGTGTGCTGAGATTTACTGCCGTGGGTGGGTTGGTACTGGCCGGGGCCATCGGTGTCGTGCAGGCGCAAAGCGGAGCGCCGTCTCCTGGCGACCTGCTGAAAGACCCGGCGGTGAAGGCGGCCATCGACGCCGCCAGGACCGGCGAGCCGCAGACGATCGAGGACCAGATCCGCTTCTGCGAAATACCCGCGCCGGCCTTCAAGGAAGACGCGCGCGGCCAGGAATTGACGCGCACCTTTCAGCAGCTCGGCCTGCAGAACGTCAGAGTGGACAAAGCCGGGAACGTGCTGGGCGAGTATCCCGGAGCGGCGCCGCACCCGCACCTCGTGCTGGCCGCCCATCTCGACACGGTGTTTCCGGAAGGCACCGATGTGCGCGTGAAGCGCGACGGCGCGACCTTGCGTGGGCCGGGGATCGGCGACGACTGCCGCGGCCTCGCGGTGCTGGTCGCGATCGTGCGCCAGATGAAGAAAGCGCGGGTCCACACGCCCGGCTCGATCACCTTCGTCGCCAACGTCGGGGAAGAGGGCCTCGGCGATCTGCGTGGCGTCAAGGAGCTGTTCAAGGTGACGCTCAAGGACCAGATTGATCGCTTCGTGTCGATCGACGGGACCGGCGTGCACGTGACCAACGTCGCCGTCGGCAGTCATCGGTACCGTGTGACCTTCAAGGGGCCGGGCGGCCACAGCTTCGGCGCGTTCGGGCTGGCCAATCCCATGGGCGCGATGGGTCGCGCCATCGGGAAGATCCAGGAGATGCACGTGCCGACGCGGCCGAAAACGACGTTCAACGTCGGGCGCGTGGGCGGCGGCACGTCGGTCAATTCCATCCCGTTCGACGCGTGGATGGAAGTGGACATGCGCTCGTCGGATCCGGCGGCGCTCGCGGCGGTGGACGCGACCTTCCAGAAGGCGGTTGACGCGGCGGTCGCGGACGAGAACCAGCGCTGGGGCTCGGCGCGCACCATCACCGTCGTCAAGGAGCTCATCGGCGACCGGCCGGCGGGATCGACGCCGGAGCGATCACCGATCGTGCGGACCGGCCTTGCCGCCGCGACGGTGCTCGGCTTCGACGCGAACCTCGGCGAGGGGTCCACGGACTCGAACCTTCCGATGAGCCTGACGATTCCCGCGATCACGATCGGCGGCGGTGGGCGTGGCAGAGACGCGCACGCGCTGACCGAGTCGTTCGACGCGACCGACGCGTGGATGGGGACGCAGCACGCGCTGCTCCTGACGATCGCGCTCGCGCAGAGGTAGGAAATGCGTCTACGCGCCCCGTTTGATCTGCTGAAACCGTTCGAGATCGATGGCGCGCTGTCTCGCGGCCGCGCCGCGCGCGGCGAGGAGGCGGAGCATGAACAGCGCGTGCGCGCCGCCGATGAAGACCAGCTCCGCCGCGGTCGGCTGCGTGATCATCGCGGGCGCGACGTTGACCAGGCCGGCCACCAGGAACGGGATCGAGAACAACGCGTCGGTGGTCGCTGCGCCCTTCGGCCGCCCGAACGCCATGGCGGTGTGTTCCCACCTCGGGTGCGTTTCTTCGGTCTCGTAGAACACCTGGATGTAGCGTCCGACGCGCTCGACGCCGACGTGCAGCGCGAAGACCGCCTCGAAGACGGCCGCCAGGACGAGCAGGGGAAGGAGCGTCGCGACCGGGGTCGAGGCCAGCGCGGCGGTGGCGATCGTGATCGCGGCCCATGCCGCGATGCCGGTCAGGAACACCCACACGCGTGCGGTGCCGCGTTCCCGTATCGTGGCGCGCAGCGCGCCGTATTCCTCTTGTTCACGCCCTGTCATCGCGCGCTCCTCTGGTGCGAACGGGGGCCAATGCCGATAAGTCCGATAGATGGACGTTCACCGAGAGTCTGGGCATTGTGGCACAGGGCTTGATTTTGGCTCACGCGGAGCGATAATCCCCTTGCCGTCTATCAATTATCTGCTAGACTACCGTCCGTCCGCTTACGAACTCGAAGGTCCTGGGCTGCCCTGGTGAACAGAAAAGCATTTTTCCGGATCGGTTCTTTTGCGCTCCTGAGCCTCGTCAGTTTCGGCATCGCGCCGAGCGATGCGGCCCAGGCGAAACCGCGCGCCAAGTCATCGAAATCAGCAACGGCCAACGCTCCCAGGCGCGTCACCGCGTACTCGGCGGCGCGGTCGCGCTCGCGAAGGGCCAGGCTCGCCCGCGCCCGCGCCATCGCGACGGCGCGCGAGATGGCCGACACGGTCCTGCCGCGCTACAAGGTCGATGCGAGCGGCGACCTGGTTCCGGATGTTCGCGCGGCCTCGGCGATCATCTACAACCCCGAGACGAATCAGGTGCTCTGGGAAGAGAATTCACAAAGCCAGCGCTCGATCGCCAGCATCACAAAAGTGATGACGGCGACCGTGTTCCTGGAGGACAACCCCGACTTGTCGCAGGTCGTGACCATCGCGCGCAGCGACGTGTTCCGGGCGTCCACGACGCACCTCCATCGCAACGACAAGGTGACGACCGACGGGCTGCTGCACCTGCTGCTCATCGCGTCGGACAACGCCGCCGCTCGCGCGCTGGCTCGCGTGTCGCCGCAGGGGTCCGAGGGGTTCGTGCGCCGCATGAACGAAAAGGCGGCCGAGCTGGGGCTGGAAACGACGCATTACGCGGATCCGTCCGGTCTGCTCTCCGAGAACGTGTCGTCGGCGTTCGACATGGCGCGGCTCATCACGCACGCGTCGCAGGACGAGCGCATCTCGTCGATCATGCGCATGCCGGCATACACGGTCTACGGCGGCAAGCGCGCGATCTCGATCCACAGCACGAACCACCTGCTCGGCCTGTCGGACGTCGACGTCCGGGCCGGGAAGACCGGCTTCATCTCGAAGGCCGGCTACTGCCTGGCGACCGTGCTGCGCCTGCCGCAGAGCGGTCAGGACATCGCGGTCGTGGTCTTCGGCGCGCGCTCGAACGCGGGGCGCTTCATGGAATCCAGGAACCTCTTCAACTGGGTGTCCTCGAAGGCCTCGACGCTGCTCGCGGCCAAGCCCCCCGCGCCCCTTCCGCAGCAGCAGTAGAAACGCAACCACGAAGACACGAAGACACGAAGTAGCCCGTCCAGGGTTTTCTTCGTGCCCTCGTGCCCTCGTGCCTTCGTGGCCCGCGTTCATCCGACGTAGCCGCGTTGCATGGCCGCTGCGTCCAGCGGCAGCGTGGCGATCGAGTCCACGGCCACCATCACGGCTCGCGGCGCGTTCCGGGCGTCGTAGGCCTTGAGGTAGCGGCGGCAGACGTCGCAGGCGTACACACGGTACCGGCCATCCCGCGTCGCGAACGACGTGATGAGCGCGCGGTCGTCGTTCGCGCAGAACGGGCACGTCAGCGGCGCGAAGCGCCAGTGCGCCAGGCAGCGGCCGCAGATCAGCTGGCGGTCGGCGCTCGGTGTGATGACCGCGAAGTCCGGCTCCCATCCACAGAACGGGCAGTGTCCGTGATGCCACGCCGAGAGATCGATGTGCTGCGCGAGCGATTCGGTGCATCGCGCGAGGAACGGCCGCATCGCGAGCACCAGGATCTGGTCGAGGCTGGCCGGCGCCCCGGCCGGCGTGCCGTGGCGCGCATCGCTCGCGCCTGATGCGTCCACGCCCGACGTCGCGTTGTACCATGTGGTCACGAGCGGCTCGAGTGCGTTGCCATCCCGTCCGAGCGCGACAATCTTCTCGTAGTCGGCGCGCTCGAGCGCGTCGAAGCGGAGCAGGATGTCGGCCGTCTGCCGGAAGGTCAGCCTGAAGTCGGTCCAGTCGAGTGGGATGTCGCGAAAGCGGACCGCCGGCCGGCCGGCCGCCTGCTGCGCGCGCAGCCACTCGGGATCGACCTGGATCCACGGCAGCGGCACGCGCGACTGCACACGACGCTGCATCTCGACGAGCGCGAGCTGCATGTCGACCGCTGCCGCGAGCTCGGGCTGCTCGGTCCGGATGTGTTTCAGCTCGACGACTTCGCGCGTTTCCGTGCGGGGAAGACGAGGGGGACGATCGACCACGATTGACGATTGTAGAGCAGGAAGGGCGGGAGTTGCGGAGGATCGTCCGCACATCCCTTGAACTTGCCGTGGTCTTGGCGCACACTTCGGCCGTCTCTTGCGCACGTCGGAGGCGGGGACGTGGCTCATTCGATCGGCGTCAGCCGCGTCAATGTGCGTGGATCCGAAGGGGTCCAAAGCCCGGCAGGAAGAGGTTGGCGAAAGTCCCGACCCCGAATTGTGACAGAATGGGGGACCTCAGCAAGCCCCAAAGCGCAGCCATTTGAGACGGGAGTCCGAATAAATGAAGGTTCATCTCATCAACCCCAGTGCACTCGCGTTCGGCGTTGGGGTGATCACGCCGCGGTGGCTGTATGTCCTCGCGGCCGCGACGCCCCAGTCCTACGGCGATCCGATCATCACGGATGAAACGCTCGACCCGTGGGATCCGACCACGGTGTCGGCCGGCGACATCGTCGGGATTGGCATTCATACGGGCAACGCGGTGCAGGGCTACGAAATCGGAAAGGTTGCGCGCGCGCGGGGCGCGTGGGTCGTCTTCGGCGGGATTCACGCGACGCTCTATCCGGAGGAGGCGTCGACCCTCGGCGGCGCGCACGCGGTCGTCAAAGGCGACGGCGATCTGGTGTGGGCGAACGTGATCGAGGATTGCGCCCGGAACGCGCCGCTGCCGATGTACGACGGCGGCAAGGTCGAGGGCGGCGACTTCAAACCGGCCCGGTGGTCGCTGATCCCCCGGGACAAGTACATGTGGGCGTCGGTGCAGACCGTGCGCGGCTGCCCGAAACACTGCTCGTTCTGCTCGGTGTGGAAGACCGATGGTCAGCGTCCGCGGCAGCGCACGGTCGACGCCGTCATCGACGAAATCGTCGAGTTGCGGCGGACCGGATTCCGGTTCATCGCGCTGGCCGACGACAATTTCTATCCCGTCACACTCGAGGATCTCGCGATGGCGTCCAGGCGGCAGGACAAGAGCCGGCTCGACGAGCTCACCGCCATGCGCGCCGAACGCTTCGAGCTGATGGAGCAGCTTGCCGCGCTGCCTGACGACATGGTGTTCTTCACCCAGATCACGATGGAAGCGGCCGAAGATCCGGAATTCCTCGACGCGATGAATCGGGCGCATATCAAGGGCGCGCTGGTCGGCGTCGAGGCGGTCACGCCGGAAGGGCTCAAGGACGTCTACAAGGACTTCAACATGAGCGGCGAGCATCTGGTCGACCGGCTGCGCGCGTTCCGCCATCACGGCGTGCACGTGCTGGGCTCGTTCATTTTCGGCCTGCCGAGTGACCGCCCGGAAACCTTCGATCTCACGGCCGCGCTGGCCGAGCGCTCGGGCGTCACGTTTGCGCAGTTCGTGATGCTGACGCCGTTCCCGGGCACGGTCGACTTCGCGGCCTGGGAGAAGTCGATGGAATCGGATCCGACGCGCATCGACGGCGTGCCGCTCACGCGGCACTGGCTCATCCCGAAGGGGAAGCAGCCCAAGGTGTACGTGCCGCACCCGGTGATGTCGGCCGACGAGATCCGCGCCCGCACGCAGGGCGTGTGGGATCGCTTCTACAGCTGGCGCAACATCTGGCAGCGGGCCCACTGCGTCGAATCGCTCAAGTCGCGCGTCGCGTTCGTGTTGATCTCGAAGCTGTACCGGCAGATGTACGCCAACACGGGCATCGCCACCGACAGCGCGCGCATCAACCGGTCGGCGAACTGGGCGCGCTGGATTGCCAAGCCGTGTCAGAAGCTCTTTGCCGCGCGCCCGATGCCTGAGCTGCAGGCCCCCCGCGCGATGCCGCAGTCGGCGCGCGTCGCATAGAAAAGCTTTCAGCTTTCAGCTTTCAGCTCTCAGCTGTTAGCTCTACGGTGTCGGCTGAGAGCTGATAGCTGAGAGCTGATAGCTGTGTAGAATCGCTGAATGGCGAAGACAGCGGGCCGGCCGGCCGCTCGACCGGGCGGACGCGCGGCTCGGAGCAGGCCGCGCCCTTCGGTGCTGATGATCGCGTCGGAGGCACGGCCGTTCGCGAAAACCGGAGGGCTGGCCGACGTGCTGGGCGCGCTGCCTCCCGCGCTCGCCCGTCTCGGCTGGGACGCGACCGTCGTGCTCCCGAAATACCGGGGGGTCTCCGCCGGCGCGCTCGTGGCCACCGTCCCGGTGAGCGTCGGCGGTTACACGCGCGACGCGCGTTTCTTCGAGTCGCCTCTCCCCGACGGCGCACGCGCGGTGCTCGTCGAGTGTCCCGACCTCTACGATCGCGACGCGCTCTACGGTCCCCTCAACATCGACTACCCCGATAACGCGCGGCGCTTCGCGTTCCTCGTGCGTGCGGCGCTGGAGCTCGCCGCGCGGCGGGGAACGGCCCCGTCGATTGTCCACGCACACGACTGGCAGGCGGCGCTCGCACCGGTGTACCTGAAGACGCTCTACGCTTCGCATCCCGTGCTGGGCGGCACGCCGAGCGTCTGTACGATTCACAACCTCGCGTATCAGGGCGTGTTCGAAGCCGACTGGCTCCCGCGCCTCGATCTCGGCTGGGATCTGTTCGCGATTGAGTGGCTCGAGTACTGGGGCCGCGTCAGTTTTCTCAAGGGCGGCATCAACCACGCCGAGATCATCACGACCGTGAGTCGCCGTTACGCCGAGGAGATCCAGACACCCGAGTTGGGCTTCGGCTTCGACGGCATCCTGCGACGGCGGCGGGATGATCTGGTCGGCATCCTGAACGGCATCGACACCGGGGAGTGGGATCCCGCGCACGATCGCTTCCTGCCACGACCCTTCGACGCCGACGACCTCACCGGGAAGAGCGCGGCGAAGGCGGAGGTCCTCACGCGATATGGCCTGCCGGCGGATGCCGACACGCTGAAGCGGCCGCTGGTCGGGATGGTCTCGCGGATGGTCGATCAGAAAGGCTTCGACCTCGTCGCCGCACTGGCCGGCGACCTCCACCGGCTCGACGCCTCGTTCATCGTCCTTGGCACGGGCGAGGCGCGCTACCAGAGCCTGTGGACCGCCCTGGCGGCCCGGCATCCGGATCGGATTGGCGCGCACATCGGGTTCGACGAAGGGCTGGCGCACCTCGTCGAGGCGGGCGCGGATATCTTCCTGATGCCGTCGCGGTTCGAACCGTGCGGCCTCAACCAGATGTACAGCATGCGCTACGGGACGGTTCCGGTGGTGCATGCGGTCGGCGGGCTGGTGGACACGGTCGTCGACTATGTTCCGCGGAGGTCGAAGTCCACAGGGTTCGTGTTTCGTGAATACACGCCCGCGGCCCTGCTGGAGGCGCTGACGCGCGCGCTGATCCTGTTTGGCGATGTCCGCAAGTGGCGCGCCGTCCAACGGGCAGGCATGCGGCAGGATTTTTCGTGGGACCATTCGGCGCAGGAGTACGTCAGAATATACGAGCGCGCTCTGAAGGCGGGGCGCGCGTCAGGGACTCGGGCTTAGTGGTTCGGGACTGGGGAGAGACGATGGCAGCTGAAAACGTGCAGACTTTTACGGACGGGAATTTCGACGACAGCGTGCTGAAATCCGCGCCGGTCGTGCTGGTGGACTTCTGGGCGGAGTGGTGTGGCCCCTGCAAGCGCCTGGGCCCCACGGTTGATGCGCTCGCGACCGAGTACGCGGGGAAGGTCACCGTCGGCAAGCTCAATGTGGACGAGAACCCGAACGTGTCGTTCAAGTTTCAGATTCGCGGCATCCCGACCATCCTGATCTTCAAGGGCGGCCAGGTCGTCGAGTCGGTCGTCGGGCTCGCGCAGAAGGAAGACCTCAAAAAGGCCATCGACAAACACATCTGATTACTGGGAATCGGGGAATCGGGGAATCGGGGAATTGGGGAATCTGGTAATCGGGTAATCGATTGCTGGATTATCCCGCCAATTTCCCAATCAATTACCCAATAACCCAATTACCCAATTACCCAATTACCCAATTACCCAATTACCCAATTACCCAATTACTCGATTACCCAATGCATGATCCCCGCAACGTCATCATCGTCGGGTCGGGCCCCGCGGGCCTGACCGCCGCTCTCTACTCCGCGCGCGCCAACCTGCAGCCGCTCGTGATTGAAGGCATCGAAGCCGGCGGGCAACTGATGCTCACGACGCTGGTCGAGAATTTTCCCGGCCATCGCGACGGCGTCATGGGGCCCGACCTCATGGCCGAGATGAAGTCGCAGGCGGAGAAGTTCGGCGCCGAGATCATCCAGGGCCACGTCATCGGCGTCGAGCTGTGCAGCCAGCCAATCACCGTCAGGACGACCCAAGCCGAGTACCGGACCAGGACGCTCATCATCGCGACCGGCGCGTCGGCGCGGCTGCTCGGCCTGCCCTCGGAGCGGACGCTGATGGGTCACGGCGTCTCGACCTGCGCGACCTGCGACGGCTACTTCTTCCGCGGTCAGGAGATCGCGGTCGTCGGCGGCGGCGATTCAGCGATGGAAGAAGCGGTGTTTCTCACGCGGTTTGCGTCGAAGGTCACGGTCGTGCATCGGCGCGACACGCTGCGCGCGTCGAAAATCATGCAGGACAAGGCGCGGTCGAACCCGAAGATCGCGTGGCAGCTCGACAGCGAGGTCGAGGAGATCAAGGACACGGGGAAGGGCGAAGTGACCGGGATGATCCTGCGCCACAACAAGACCGGCGCCCGCACGGACATCCCGGTGCACGGCGTGTTCGTCGCGATCGGCCACACGCCGAACACGTCATTGTTCCGCGGGCAGCTCGATCTCGATCAGAACGGCTACATCGTCACCCACGACGGCGCGAAGACGAGCGTCGCCGGGGTCTTTGCGTGCGGGGACGTCCAGGATCACATCTACCGGCAGGCGATCACCGCGGCGGGTTCCGGCTGCATGGCCGCGCTCGACGCCGAGCACTTCCTCGACAGCATCCCCGAACATCTCGCTGCCGTTTAACCGCAGAGCGCGCAGAGATCGCGGAGAAAACGTTTTTCTCTGCGCTCTTTGCGGTCTCTGCGGTTAGCTTTTCAATCGATCCAGCCGCCTCCGACGACGGTGTCGCCGTCGTAGAAGACGACGGCCTGGCCGGGCGTGATGGCGATCTGCGGGGCGTCGAAGACGACTTCCGCGCGCGCGTCACCCAGCGACCGCACGGCGGCGGGTGCCGCCTGATGGCGATGCCGAATCTGCGCGTCGACATGGCTCGCGCCGGTCGGCTCCTCCGCAATCCAGTTCACGCCTGACGCCGTCAGCATCGTCTGTTCGAGCGACGACCGGGGGCCGACGACGACCTGACGGGCAGCGGGCCGCAGCGCGAGCACGTACAGCGGCGCGCCGGTGCCGCAGGCGCCGAGCCCGAGTCCCTTCCGCTGTCCGACAGTGAACCGGTGGATGCCCTCGTGGGTGCCGAGCACGCGCCCGCCCTCGTCGACCAGGACGCCCTCGCGCGCGGCGTCGGGCACGCTCCTGGTCACAAACGCCCGGTAGTCGTGGTCGGGGATGAAACAGATCTCCTGGCTGTCCGGCTTGTCCGCCACCGGCAACTGATGCTGGCGCGCCCACTCGCGGACGGCCTCCTTCGGGCGATCGCCCACGGGAAACGCCGCGCGGGCCAGCTGATCCTGGGTGAGCGAGAAGAGGAAATACGACTGGTCCTTCGCGGGGTCGACGCCACGCTTCAGCCGGTAGCGGTCCCCCGCGGCGTCGCGCTCGACGCGCGCGTAATGTCCGGTCGCCACCAGGTCGGCGCCCAGTCCGCGCGCGCGATCGGCGAGCGTGGCGAACTTGAGGTCGCTGTTGCAGCGCGCGCAGGGGAGGGGCGTCCGGCCGGCGGCGTACTCCTGCACGAAGTTCGACACCACCCGCTCGTCGAACTGACGCTCGAAGCTCACGACGTAGTGCGGGATGTTGATCGCCGCGGCCACGCGGCGCGCGTCGTGCAGGTCGTCGATGGAGCAGCAGCTCCCGAACGAGGTCTGTCCCTCGCTCTGGTCGTACAGCTGCATCGACAGACCGATGACCTCGTGGCCCTGCTCGGCGAGCAGGGCCGCGGCCACCGACGAATCCACACCGCCCGACATCGCGACTACGATGCGCATGTGTTCACAAGACCAAAATGCAACCACGAAGACACGAAGACACGAAGACACGGAGAAGAGAAAAAGATCTTCTTCTTCGTGATCGTCTTCGTGCCTTCGTGCCTTCGTGGTTGCATTTCTAAGCGGATACCGTATTACGGGTCAGACCGCGGAGTTTCTCGACCAGTCGCGGCAGGACCTCGATCACGCGATCGACTTCCGCCTCGGTGGAGAACATCCCGAGGCTGAAGCGCAGCGAATTCTGGGTGCGGCGCGCGGCCAGGCCCATCGCGCGCAGGACGTGCGACGGCTCCAGCGTGCCCGAGGAGCAGGCCGATCCGGTCGATACGGCGATGCCGTCGAGATCGAGCGCGATCAGCAGGCTCTCCGCCTCCACGCGATCGAAGCTGATGTTCGACGTGTTCGGCACGCGCGCGTCGCGCGCGCCGTTGACCGCCGTGCCGGAGACCGCGCGAAGGATGCCGGCCTCGAGCCGATCGCGCAGCGCGCCGACGCGCACCGCTTCGCCGGCCATCTTCGTCCGCGCCTCCCCGGCCGCGACGCCCAGGCCGACGATGGCGGGAACGTTTTCGGTGCCGGCGCGACGGCTGCGCTCGTGCTTGCCGCCGGTGAGAATCGGCTGCATGCGCGTGCCGCGCTTCACCCACAGCGCGCCGGCGCCTTTGGGGCCGTTGAACTTGTGCGCCGAGAGCGAGAGCAGATCGACCCCGAGCGCGCGGACGTCGACCGGGATCTTGCCGGCCGACTGCACGGCGTCGGTGTGCATCAGCGCGCCGTGCGCGTGCGCGATCGCGGCCAGCTCGGCGATCGGTTGAATGGTGCCGATCTCGTTGTTCGCGTGCATGACCGACACGAGCGCCGTGTCGTCGGCGATCGCATCGCTGAGACGATTCGCGTCCAGCACTCCCGACTGATCCACCGGCAGCAGCGTCGTCTTCCATCCACGGCGCGCGAGCGCCTTGAACGTATTGAGCACCGCTTCGTGTTCGATCGCGCTCGCGATCAGATGGCGGCGGCCGGTCGGCCCGAGCGCCTCGGCGGCGCCGCGAATCGCGAAGTTGTCGGCCTCGGTGCCGCCGCTCGTGAAGACGATTTCTCAATGATCGGCGTCGATCAGGGCGTCCGGCGCCCTGGGCGCCTGGGCAC
>Ga0082335_1000885_pt1 | contig 69804 bp, 62 predicted proteins | sample Subgrocontami58m_FD_72375 | JGI IMG/M metagenome (GOLD analysis project Ga0082335, IMG submission 72375) | Subsurface groundwater microbial communities from S. Glens Falls, New York, USA - GMW37 contaminated, 5.8 m (SPADES assembly) (version 2) ... | reverse complement strand
TCGCCGCCTTGCTCTGCATGGGCAGCGTCGAGATGGCCATTGATAACTCCCGTTATTATTATTTTAAAATAGGACATTTCTACTTTGGTAGAAATAGGACATTTCTAAATTGGCTGGACATGGAATACCTTCCATCTGTGATTTATTTCACACACACCCCTGTTCCTTTCGCGCCGCTGCTTTTTCCCAGTTGCGGCAGGGCACGCACTGTGATATCTCCTCGGCGATACTGCAAAAGGAGAGCAATGGACGACAAGCAAGCGCAGCCCGGGGGCAGACCGCATGAAGGACACTGTAAGATCGTCACGGAACGCCTGAGCGACGGGAAGAGCGAGCTGCAGAGTTTTTACTTTAAATACGGCGCCAATTTCTACGTTTTCAGTTACGAACAGGAAGGCATCAGGCGGCACACCTTTATCGATTCCGGACATACCATGCACCGGGACCGGCTCATGGCCATCCTCCGGGACAACGATATCGACCCCGCCCGGATCGAACGAATCATCATCACCCATCGGCACCATGATCATTGCGGGCTGGCCCACTTGCTGGCCGAGGCCTCGGGGGCCGAGATCCTGGCCCACGCCAATTTCCGCACTTTGGTCGAAGGCAACGCAAGCGAAATGGAGCGGCGGTGGATGAGCGGATTCGACCCGACCCGGCTCCGGAAATACCGGATGGTTTATCTCACGCCGCTTCCCGACGCACCCATGCCGATTACCGGGATTAACTTCCCCCGGCTGGCGGCGCCGCTGTTCCTCGGCACGGCCGGCCGCCTGGACATCCTCGCCTGCCCGGAGTCCTCGACGACCCATACACCGGACCAGCTCATCGTCCTCTATTCTCCCAACCCCCATCCCGACGCCGAAGAGAAAGCCGCCCGCGCCTTCCGTCCTACCGAGGAAATCATCTTCGCCGGCGATCTCTGGTTGATGGGCGGGCCCCGTTTTCCCGCCGGCCTGACACACCTGTGGCGCCATGTGCGCTTCGCCTATTACCGGATGCAGGACTTCTTCGCGGGAAAACCCGCGCACCGGTGGAATCACCGCGAGCAGGACATCCAGGCCAAGGATGCCCTGAAACACGGCTTCTCCCTGATCCGGGTCAAGCCCGGGCATGGCCGTGAATTCCTGGGGACCAGAATCATTCCCCGGGGCCTCTTTGCCGACCGGGACCTCCTGTCTGCCCTGGGTTATGGCATGGACGCGGATAAATCCCTGCTGCAAACCAGCCAGCTGGCGCCAAGCGTGGCGGACATCCTGGAGAAGGCCTATGCCGCCTTTGTCCAGGAGTTGCTGCTCTGGATGGGCCAGGGCTATGATGTAAAAGAAATTGCCGAGCTGCTCGTCCGGGTTTACCGGGAGCAAACCGACGGAGGCCCGCAGGTAGAAGAAGACCGCCGGGAGCGAAGAAAACGGTTAAAACAAACCCTGGTCCGGTTAAAGGATGAAGAAGGCGCCGCCGAGGCCCTGCGCCAAATCGCCGCTGCGACCCTGACGCAGCTGACTTTTGCAGGGTTGTGATTCTTTGCCCGGTATGCTAAATAGTGTCCATCCGAAAACTTCGGATGAGACACTATTGGTTTCCAATGCGGAAACGAGGAATTTTGCGTCCTGGGTAGGAAATCAAGGGGTTGCGCGGAGGCGTACACGTAGTACGCCGCACAAGCAAGCCCGCAGATTGACACCGCCAGGGCGGAAAAGAACCGTTTCGGATGGAAACTAAATATACGGATATCTTTCAGAAGAGGGAGGCAGAAGTGCGATGAACGAGCAGAATGTCTGTTATACCTTTGAAGCAGCAGTCGAAATGGCCGTAAAAATGGAAGAAGAGGGATTCCGGAACTACCTGCAGGCGATCCGCAGGGTGCGGAACAAGGGCGGTCAGGAACTACTCAAGGAAGCGGCCCTCGACGAGCTGGAACATAAGCATCAGCTGGAAAAAGCCCTCGTGGAGGGCACGATGGGAAGCCCCGAGGAGATGCGCCGGCCCGTGCCCACCATGAACCTTAATTACCTGCTGGCCCAAAAAGACCTGGGTCCTAATTCCGACGCCCAGGAGGTGTTGGTCTACGCCATTCATCTGGAAAAGGGCGCGATTGATTTTTACACCCGAATGGTCGAGGGTTGCAGCGGCGCCCCCATGGCCGCCCTGTTCGAGCGCCTGCTCCGGGACGAGAGCCGCCATTTGCAGTCCCTGGAGGATATGTATGAGGAACACTTCCTCCCCCAGGGATAACTAGGAAATTCGCATTCTCTTCGGGGTCGGAATCGGCATCGCTATCGATTAAATTCTGTACGATACGATACCGATTCCGATAGCGATCCCGACCCCGATTTATGTTCCCGTCAGTGTTCAGATTAGCTCAGGCACAGAGGCGCGCCTCTCTCCTTCCTCCCCCAGCTCCGTCAGGACCCAGCGATACTCCCGCCACAGGGACTCCCGGAGATCGATCTTCAGATCCGCCGGCAACTGTTCCCAGGTGTAGGTTTCGATTTCCAGATGCCGGGTGAAAGCCTCCTCTTTCAGGAGCTGCAAGACCTCCCGCGTTTCCGCCTGGGTCGCTTGCACCATCCCGTAGCGCTCCACAAACAAGGGCATGTGGTAGTGGATGCGCCACTCTTCATCCCGGCAGCCTGCCAGCCGGGGCAGGGCCCCGCAAAGATCGGGAAAACGGCCGGCAGGACCGGGTTCCCGGCCGATGACCTGGTGGAGATAGGCAGAGTCGGCAAAGCGCTCCAGACACAGGGCAAGATCTGCCCGGTCGTGCCCTGCCTCGGCAAACAGGAGCTTGAGACCCGAGGCAATCTGCACCTTGCCGACGGCGATGCCTTCCTTGGCCAGGAGCGATAGGACCTCCGTTGGTTTTTCATAGCTAACCGCCAGATGACAGGTGTCCAGACAAAGTTGGATGTGCTCCCGCAGACGGCGGGCCGCCGTCGCCCCATCCACCTGCAATTTTTTCGCCAAGAGCGGCGCGCCATAGGCGAGCAGCCAGTCCCGATAAAAAGCGGCAAACTCCCGGTTGTTTTCAACCAGGCCGTCGGGTTCCGGCTCGATATCGAGATGGATGAGGGGACCGTCCTGCTTCCGGATGTCGATCAGGGCCTCCACGATGCAAAGCAAATTCCGCACGATCCTTTCCATGGCCGGGCCTGCCTGATCGGGAGCGATCCAGGGTTTATAAGACAAAGGCAGGGTGGAGATGCTGCCCTCCAGGCCGGCGGGCAGCAGGCGCCGCAAGATGGCCACGAGACGCAGGGTATAGCGCACCCGCTCCTCCTCCTGCCAGTCCGGCGCAAAGATCTGCGCCTTGACCGGCTGCCCGGCAAAGGAGCCGAAGGGAAAACCGTTCATGGTAAAGACATAACAGTCCGCACGCGCCAGGAAAGTCCGGAAGCTGCGCAACCGGGCGGGCTGGAGCAGCTCGTGGCTCTCCGCCGCCCCCAGGCGCAGGCCGATGCCGAAGGGACGCTCCGGCGCCAGCCGGCTTTTCAGGGCCGGCACATGCGTTCGGATGTCCCGGGCCAGGGCGCGCCAATCCTTGGCCTGATGGATTTTCGTACAATAGGTAAGATGAAAACAGCCCTCTTTGCCGATCCTCATAGCCTGGCCCCGCCCTTGAGCTCCCGCACCTGGGAGATCGCCCTCCGGAGCCCTTCCTCCTCCAGTGCGTGGACTTCCCTCCCCTGACCGATGCCGGCCAGGAGCATGATGGTCAGCTCTCCGCCGAGGTGCTCCCGGAATTCCTTTAAGCCTTTTAAAAGATCTCCGGCGTTCGCCAGTTCCGGCAGATCGAGCCGAAAACCGAGCCCCAGGAGCAGGTCAATGATGCGCTCCCACTGGCGGGCGCTCAGCCAGCCCGCAAGCCGGGAGTAAGTGGCGTCGATGGCCATGCCTACGGCCACGGCCTCGCCGTGCCGCAGCTCGTAACCGCTCAACTGTTCGAGCTTATGGGCCGACCAATGGCCGAAGTCGAGGGGCCGGGAACTGCCCGCTTCGAAGGGATCGCCGCTCCTGGCGAGATGCTCCAGATGGAGCGTTGCGGAGCGATGAATCACCTGCTCCATCGCGGCCCGGTCGCGCCGCCGCAAGGCCGCGGCCTGGCCTTCGATAAAAGCGAAGAGCGGGGCATCTTTGATCAGGGCCACCTTGAGGGCTTCCGCCAGGCCGCTTCTCCAGTCGCGGTCGGAAAGGGAAGCGAGGAAAGAAGAGTCGTTGAGCACGGCCCAGGGCGGCGCGAAGGTGCCGAGATAATTTTTCTTGCCAAAGGCGTTGATGCCGTTTTTCACCCCCAAGCCGGCGTCGCCCTGGGCAAGCACGGTGGTGGGAATGCGGATCAGGCGGACCCCGCGATGCACGGTGGCGGCGGCGTATCCCACCATATCGAGCACGGCCCCGCCCCCCAGGGCCACGACATAAGAATGGCGGCAAAGACCGGCCTCATGGATCGCCTGCTGCGCATCGGCCACATAGGCGGGATCGTTTTTGACCTCCTCGCCGCCGGTTACCATCAGGGGCGGGCCGCACAAGGTAAGGCTTGCCCCATGGAACCGGCAATAAGCGCCGATGGCTTCCGCCAGACGGGGATGGCACCGCGCCACACCCGCATCGATAAAGAATAGGAGTTTCCTGGGCAGCCCCTGCTCGGGACCGGCCAGGATATCCCGGAGGAGTGTGTTTTCCAGTTGAAAGATAGAGGCCGTAAAATACACCCCGTACTGGTAAGCAACTTGTATTTTCTGCTCAATCGGTTCGATGGGATAACTCCTTTTTTCCGGCAGACCGGGCCGGCGTCTTTTTCAGGACCAGGGCCGTACGGCTGGGAAGGTAGAGCTGTAAGCCGCCCCCGCCGGCAGGGGCGGGTTTTGCAGAGCCGGGGCTGACATAGGTCAGGCTTTGGTCGATCCGCCCAAAGCCTCCGTACCGGACATCGTCACTCGTCAGGATGACCCGGTAGTTGCCGGGCGCCGCGGGGATGGCATAACCCGGATAAGACCGGAGGGGATGAAAATTAAAGACAAAGAGCAGGTCTTCCCGGACAAAGGCCAGGACCTGATCCGGTTCGTGGGCATAGAGCTTATCCGGAAAAGGCTGGCGCAGACAATGCTCTCCCTTAACCAGGGCGATCATGTCCCGGTCGAAATCGGCCAGAAAATGGTAGCGCAGGTCCTGGTTCTCCACCAGGCTCCATTGCCGCCGGGCATAATGGTAAGACCAGTTGTTCCCCTCCCGGGGAAAATCGATCCATTCGGGATGGCCGAACTCATTGCCCATGAAGTTCAGATATCCCGCACCGGCGGTCGCCAGGGTGATCAGGCGGATCATCTTATGCAGGGCCATCCCGCGGTCGATCACGAGACTCACGGAGTGTTTGGCCATGGCCTCGTACATTTCTTTGCCCATGAGGCGGAAAATGAGCGTCTGATCGCCCACCAGGGCCTGGTCGTGGGATTCGGCATAGCCGATCGTCTGCTCATCGGCCCGGCGATTGGTCAGCTCATAATAGATCTCGTTTACCTGCCACTTTTCATCCGGGATTTCCTTGATAGTTTTTATCCAATAGTCCGGCGTGCCCATGGCCAGCCGGTAATCGAACCCATAACCACCCTGGGCGATGGGAGCGGCAAGTCCGGGCATCCCGCTCATATCCTCGGCAACGGTGATGGCATCAGGCCGCAGTTCATGGATCAGTTTGTTGGCCAGGGTGAGGTAGGCCAGGGCGTCTTCATCCTGAGCGCCGTCGTAGTACATCCCGTAGGCCGTAAAATTCCTGCCTAGGCCGTGATCGAAATAGAGCATACTCGTAATGCCGTCGAAGCGAAAGCCATCGAACTTATACTCGCCCAGCCAGTAGGCGCAATTGGACAGGAGGAAATGGATGACCTCCGGCTTGCCGTAATCAAAGCACAGAGAATTCCAGGCGCGGTGCTCGCGCCGCGGCCCCTCATGAAAGAATTGGTGCGGCGAACCATCGTATCGGCCGAGCCCTTCCACTTCATTTTTCACGGCGTGGGAGTGCACCAGGTCCATGATCACCGCGATCCCGGCCTCATGGGCCGCATCGATGAGGGCCTTGAGCTCCTCCGGTGTGCCGAAGCGGGAGGAGGCGGCAAAGAAACTGGAGACGTGATACCCGAAGGAACCATAGTAGGGGTGTTCCTGGATGGCCATGAGCTGGAGGGTGTTGTAGCCGGCCTTGATCACCCGGGGCAGGACGAGCCGGCGGAATTCGTCATAGGTTCCCACCCGGTATTCTTCCGTAGCCATCCCGACATGGGCTTCATAGACGAGAGGTGGTTCGTTTTTCCGGATAAAACCGGGATTTCTCCAACCATAGGGGACGGGAGAGTCCCAGACCTGGGCGTTGAAAATCAGGGTCTGGGTATCCTGAACAACCCGTGTGGCCCAGGCGGGAATCCGGTCTCCTGCCCCGCCCTCCCAATGCATCCGAAGTTTATAAAGATCGCCGTGTTGCAAGGTTTCCAGGGGCAGCTCCAGGAGCCAGTTGCCGTCATCCTGCTTCCGGAAGGCAAGCCGCCCCTCCTCCTGCCAGGCCGAGAAGGGGCCGATCAGGTAGATGGCCCGGGCCTCGGGCGCCCATTCCCTGAGCGCCCAGTGGCTGGCCTCCCTGTGGAGCCCGTAGTGCAGATGGCCGGTGGCGAATTGTCCAAGGGACTTAAGCCCCGCCAATACCCGGCTCTCCCAGGCCCGGGCCTGCGCGGCCCGGCGCACAATAACGGCGCGATAGGGTTTCAGCCCGGGGTCATTGCGCATCAGTTCCGGTTCCTGTCTCATGGGACAAAGCTACCAAAAAGCCCCGGGAATTACAACCTCCGCTATCTATCGGAACGGGTATTCTGGTATAATGATTTTTGATATGCCTAATCCTGATCACGGGAAGAAGGAAAGCAATGGCCCACATCCTCATCGACGGCTACAATCTCATCGGCATCGCCCATAAAAGCCTGGAAAGGGCGCGCCAGGACCTCATCCAAACACTCCACCGATATGCTGTGGTTCACAAGCATAGCATAACCGTTGTCTTTGATGGCTGGAAGGATGGCGAGGCGGCAGAGACAAAAATGAACAGGGGCGGCCTAACCGTTATCTATTCAGGGCTCGGTGAAAAAGCCGATGACCTGATCAAACACATCTTGGCCTCCGCCGCCAGAGCCTGGATCGTGGTGAGTTCCGACCGGGGCATTTATGACTTTGCGGTAAAGAAAGGTTTTGCCGCCCTGAAGGCGGCTGAATTCGCAAAGAAGCTGCAGGGAGCTAGCGAAACAGGCCCCAATATTAACGGAGAGGCGCCGGGAAAAGACGATGAAGATGTTGACCGGAAAACCTCAGGGCAAAAGGGCAATCCAAAAAAGCTCTCGAAAAGAGAAAAGAAAAAAACCGCGGCCCTGAAAAAGCTGTAGTTCAATCGGGGAGGTATGTGAAGCATGCATTTTTTACCGATTTCTTTGGCCCTTTTTTTCCTTTTCCTTATTCTCATACCACTGTTTTTCGTCTTCGCCCCGATCATCGCCTTTGCCAAGCTGGGTCTTGATCCCTTATTAGGTTACGCCTTCTTTCTCCTGTGCCTTTTGGGAGGGGGCATCAATATCCCCCTCTACCGGGACAAGACCGCCTATTGCCCACCCGAAGACGACATGAGCTTGTTCTACCGCCGGTATTTCGGCATCAGGATGCCTGTGTGCCAAAGGAGCATCCTGGCGATAAATCTCGGCGGCGCTGTCTTGCCCGGCCTCCTCTCCATCTATCTGCTCAAGTTCGTCCCCCTGACTTCCGTGGTGCTGGCCACGGCCATCACCACGGTCACGGCCTACCTCCTGAGCAAGCCGATGAAGGGTGTCGGGATCGTCATGCCGCCCTTTGTGCCGCCGCTCGTCGCGGCGCTGACAGCCGTCATCATTGCCCGGGAAGAGGCCCCTCAGTTGGCCTATATCTCCGGTGTGATCGGGACCATCCTGGGGGCGGACATCTTACGGCTTCACCAGATAAAAAAGCTCGGGGCCTCCATCATGAGCATCGGCGGCGCCGGCGTCTTTGACGGCATCTACCTCGTGGGCCTCGTCTCCGTCCTCCTGGCCTGAGCTGTTTTCCCTTTTCAGTGGTAGCTTTTGCTTACCATTCTGCTTCCATTTAATCCTCGTTGCTTTAGAGGCTAGGCCGCAGTAGTTTTGTCACATCGGTATCCCTGAAAAAATTCATCGAGGAGGTTGTCAAATGGAAGAGCAGATTTGTCCAGAATGTGGTTGCGACATCGAAGCGGATGGTTGTGAAAGGGAAGGAGTCGTCTACTGCTGTGAGCCCTGCGCCGAAGGCAGCATGTGCGAATGCGGCTGCGAGTGCTGTGAGGAAGAGGAGGAGGATTAGCCGGCACCTGTCCGGGTCAGGTTAGATAGCGACTGCCATTTTCAGGAAAGGCAATGGAAAGGAGACTCCTCACGCATGGCATTTTTCATCAACGATGAGTGCATCAGTTGTGCAGCCTGTGAACTGGAGTGCCCAAACGAAGCCATCACAGAAGAGGAAAGCATCTTCAGCATCAACCCCGACCGCTGCACTGAATGTGTCGGCTCCTACGAATCATCGCGGTGCACAGAGATCTGTCCGGTAGATGCCTGCCACCCCGACCGGAATTTCCCGGAACCAACGGAGCAGCTCCTGGCAAAGTGGCGCGGCCTGCACCCCGGCGAAGAACCCGTGGAAGGGACCTATTAGTAAGAACGCGCTTATCCCCTTTACTTGTGACCTTTAGTAAGTAAGAAATTATTTTCTGCGCTTTTCCGGCAAAAAATAATTTCGTAAACTTACTTATCCTGTTTATCAGGGTTAGGTTATCGGTTTCAGGAGAAGGTGAGACGAACCATGCAAGACGACAAGGTCCTGCGACAAGAATTGCTGGCGCTTTTAAGGGGTGGCAACGCCCACCTGAGCTTCGAGGGAGCCGTCGCCGGTTTTCCCCTCAAAGAGATAAACCGCCGGCTGCCCCAGGCGAGTTACACCGTCTGGCACCTCCTGGAGCATACACGCATCGCCCAGTGGGATATCCTCGAATTCGTCCGCAACCCCCAGCACGTCTCGCCGCCCTTCCCCGCAGGCTACTGGCCGAAACCCGATGAGACGGCCTCGGCTGCCCAGTGGCGCAAGACGATCAAAGACTTCCATACCGACCTTCAGGGGATGGAGGAATTGGTTGGCAATCCCCGGACCGATTTTTTCCATCCCCTGCCGCACGCGCAGGACTACACGGTGTTGCGCGAAGTGCTCCTCGCGGCCGACCACAACGCCTATCACATTGCCGAACTCGTCACGCTCAGGCGGGTGCTGGACATGAAGCCGATCAAGGAGTATTGACAGGCCCTTTCCCGGCTTTGATCGGGGTCGCTATCGGCATCGGTATCGAAAAAAAATCCCCCCTGCCCCCTTTGCCAAAGGGGGATATTTTTTCCCCTCTTTGAAAAAGAGGTGTGAGGGGAGATTTGGGAGTTAACAAATTTTGGTCACGCTCGCATCGGTATCGAGATGATTTTAGCTTTACAATGCCGGCCCTTATCGTATACATAAGAGTAGTTACAATGTGAGACCTATGCACAAATTAGTTACCGTCATTGCGAGGCGCGTGTGCGCCGTGGCAATCTCTTTAATAATCGATGCCTTATGAGATTGCTTCGTCGGCTTAAGGCCTCCTCGCAAGACAAACAGGGCGTTGTGCAGAGGTCTCAATGCAGCGAGAAGGAGGTGGCAACCTTGCAGTCGCAAGCTGATAAGATATACGATGTGGTGATTATCGGCGGCGGGCCGGCCGGTTTTACAGCCGGTCTTTACGCCGCCCGGGCCAGTCTCCAGGCCTTAGTGATCGAAGGAGCAACCACGCTGAGCCAGATCACGATGACCGATCTGGTGGAAAATTACCCGGGCATGCCCGAGGGCATAGACGGCTTTACACTGGTGCAGCGTTTCCGCAATCAGGCGGAAAAATTTGGCCTGGAAATTAAACAGGCCGATGTCACCGCCCTGGTCAAAGAGGAGCGTGGTGGCAAGGAGATATGGAAGGTAGCGGCGGGAGATACCGATTATGCGGCTCTTTCCGTAATTGTCGCCACGGGCGCTAACTGGCGGCGGATCGGCGTACCCGGTGAAGACCGGTTCGCGGGCAAGGGCGTTTCCTACTGTGCCACCTGCGACGGCCCCTTTTACCGGAACAAAGAGGTCGTCGTGATCGGCGCCGGAGACACGGCTATCCAGGAAGCTCTTTTCCTTTCGCACCTCGTCCGGAAGGTGACGATCGTCCACCGCCGCAACCGCCTGCGGGCGACCAAGTGCCTCCAGGATAGGGCTTTAGCCGACAGGAAGATCCACTTCATCCTGGAGAGCGTGGTGGAAGAAATCACCGGCGAGGATTTCGTCCAGGGGGTAAAAATCAAAAATCTCCAGACAGGCGAGGTGCAAGATCTCGCCACCGACGGGGTGTTCGTATTTATCGGCATCCATCCCAATACGGAAATCCTGCGCAACCTGGTTGAGCTGGACAAGGATGGTTACATCCTCGCGGATGTGAACATGCAGACCTCGGCCAAAGGCATCTATGCCGCCGGCGACTGCACCAGGAAGCTGCTCCGCCAGGTTATCACGGCCTGCGGTGATGGGGCTACGGCCGCTTATGCCGCGCAACTCTACGTGGAAGAGCTGAAAGGCGAAGCCTACTGCCCCGTTTCATAATAAGCCCCTATGCCCGTGGGGCACCAGGCTTTATCTAAGAAGGAATCAGCATGGAAATCTTGCTCAACTACTGGCAGCATCTGCCCCATTATGTCAGCCCGACCATTGTGACCATCGGCAGCTTTCAACTTCGCTATTACAGCCTGATGTATCTTATTGCCTTCTCCCTTACCTATCTGCTCGTCACCTACCGGCTAAGAAAAGAAGACTTCGCTTTTTCCATCGAGACGATCCAGGACTTTTTTCTTTGGGGCATCTTGGGGCTGATCATCGGCGCCCGCTTCGGTTATGTCCTTTTTTACAACTTCGCACATTTTTTAAAGCACCCGCTGGAGATCATCCTGCCCTTCGATTTTTCCCAGGGCATCCGTTTTGTGGGGATCAGCGGCATGTCCTATCATGGCGGCGTTCTGGGCATCGTGGTCGCGGCCGTGGTCTTCTGCCGGAAGCGGGCGATTGACTTCTGGACCCTGGCCGATCTTTTCTCTCCCACCTTCCCCCTCGGCTACACCTTCGGCAGGATCGGCAATTTCATCAACGGCGAGCTCTTCGGGCGGGTAACCACCGTCCCCTGGGGGATGTTTTTTCCCACGGCCCCGGACCATGCCCTCCGCCACCCCTCCCAGCTCTACGAGGCCCTCTTCGAGGGCCTCCTGCTCTTTGCCGTCCTTTGGCTAATCAGAAAGAAGAGGCCCTTTCCCGGTTTGCACGTGGCCCTCTATGTCATCGGCTACGGCCTGGTTCGTTTTGTCATCGAATTCTACCGCGAGCCCGACTTTCACCTCGGCTTCATCTGGCTGTCCCTGAGCATGGGGCAGCTGCTCTGCATCGCCATGATCCTGACGGGGCTCGGCATCATCGTCCTCAAAGGAGCCAAAGGAAGGGAGAAAAAAAAAGGAGGGTAAGCCATGGCTAAGAATATGGTCATCATCGGCGGCGGCGCCGGAGGAGCTTCCGCGGGCGCGGCGGCGAAAAGGGGAGATCAAAGCCTCAGGGTCACCATGATCGAGCAAAGCCCTTATGTCTCGACTGCCGCCTGACCTACGCCCTATTACATCGGCGATGTAATAAAGGACGAAAAGAGCTTGATTGCCCGCACCCCGGAAGAATTCCGGGAAGCGGGCCTCGATGTCCGGATCAACACCCGCGCCGCAGGGGCGGATCTTCGCCAAAGGACCGTATCCCTGTCCGACGGCACGACACTGCCTTACGATTTTCTGGTCCTGGCCACGGGGTCCATCCCGCGCCTGCCGGACATACCGGGCATAGAGAGGGAAGGTGTTTTTACCCTGAAGAATTATACCGACGCCCTCCGCATCAAGGCCTATCTGCAGAACAGGCCCTGCCGGAAGGCAGCCATTGTGGGGGCCGGCTTCATCGCCATGGAAATGGCGGAGTCCTTTCAGTCCCGCGGCCTGGAGACAACAGTGGTCTACCGGGGGAGCCTGCCGGCCCGGCGCTGGGATCGGGAATTCGGCAAATTGCTGCTTCAGGAACTAAACCGCCAGAGCGTGACTTTCCTGGCGGAGCAGGAACCTGTCGCCATAGAAGAAGGAGTAAATAACCGCCTGCGCCTCATCACCAACCAGGAGGAGCTGGACGTCGATCTGGTGCTTTTTTCCCTGGGGGTCCGGCCGAATGTGCAGCTTGCCGCCGACATGGGGGTCAAGCTCGGCAACAGCGGCGCCATTAAAGTAAATTTTTCCCAGGCCACGGATAGCGAGGGGGTTTACGCCGCCGGTGATTGCAGCGAGGTCTTCCACAGGATCTGCAAGCGCTACACGAACATGCCACTGGGAGATCTCGCCAATAAACAGGGACGGGTGGTAGGGCGCAATATCGGCGGCGACGCCGCTTCCTTCCCCGGGGTCGTGGGCGCCCAGTCCTTCAAACTCTTCAACCTGGAGGTGGCCGCGACCGGGATAGATGAGCAGGAAGCCACTTCCTGCGGGTACCATCCCGTAAGCACCGTGATCTGGGGGAAAGCCATCCCCGGCATGATGCCGGCGGCCAAACAGGTGGGGATCAAGCTGGTGGCCGACAGCACGACCGGGAAACTGCTGGGAGCCCAGGCCCTGGGAGAAATGGGGGCTGTCAGCCGCATCAATGTGCTGTCCTGCGCCCTCTGGGGGGGGATGGACCTCGATGACCTGAGCCATCTCGATCTGGCCTATGCCCCTCCCTTCAGCAGCGCCTGGGACGTAATCCACATTGCCGCGCAGAACCTGAGAAAGAAGCTCTGATTGGCATCTTTACCTATTTACCCATCGCGAAGGGCAGCACCCAAACGAACATCGCCGGGAAAAAGGTGGCGACGAGGGAAACGAGCACATAAGGCACCGACATGCTCAGGAATTCCTTGAGGGTGCTTTCCCGCTTGTCCTCCTTGTCGGCCAGGCTTTTGGCCACGAAGAGCGCCGGGGCGCCGGCAATCGTCAGGTTGCTGCCCAGGGTGCCCGCCCAGAGGAGCATCCAGTACAGGGGCCAGGGGTTGATCCCCTGCGTGCCTAGGTCGCGGATCACGTATAGCATGGTCAGGATGTAGGCGTCATGCTCCACGATCCCCACGATGGGGGCCGTTGCCCAGAAAAGCACCGCGCTGCCGACGGTGATGCTCTCCTTGATCATCGGCGTAATGGCCGCTGCAATGACCTTGATCACGCCGGCATGATCGAGACCGCCGACCAGGGCAAAGAGGGCGATATAGAAGAAGACGGCGCGCCAGTCCAGCTCCTTCAGGATTTCCTCCACCTCGGGAATCTCTATCGTGAAGAGGTGTTTGAAGAAACAGGAGAAGAGCAGGATGCTCGCCAGGGCTCCCCACATGGCGATGAAGCCCAGGTGGAAGCCGAAGACCTCCCGGAAGGCCATGGCCAGGATGGTCAGGATGAAGATCGTGCAGACGCAGATGGCAAAGGGCTTGTCCGTGATTTGGTCGAGGGGGTTTTCATTGGCCATGGCGGCCACATCCATCCGGACGGAGCAGAATTCTTTACTGAATTTCAGGTAAAAAACGCCGCAGGTGATCACGTAGGAGATCAGGAGGATGAAGAAGGAGGAAGGCCGGCCCATGTGCCAGATGAAACCCCAGAACTCGATCTTGGCCACGCTGTGGAGCATCTGGGGGGGCAGGTCGCCCAGGAGCATCGCCGTTCCCATGAAGTTCGCGCACATCCCCATGAACAGGACGGGTTTGAAGGCGGGAAGATTGAAGCGCCGGCAGGCGTGGAAGATGACGGGGGCAAACATCAACACCACCACGACATTGTCGATGAGCATCGAGACAAAGCCAGCCAGGGCGCCCACACCGACGTAAAATATGGCGATGTTGCCTTTGGACCACCGCAAGACGAGGGAAGACAGGTAAGCGGGCACGCCGGACCTCCCGAAGAATCCTGAAATCGTCCAGATGGACAGCAGGATGGCGATGAGGTTCCAATCCACGGACTGGAAGGCCTGCACATCCGTCATGATTCCGAAAATCACCATCGCAGCGACGCCCAGCAAGGCCGCCATGACGCAATCGAACGTCCCTGCGATCACCACGCCGATCGTTATTAAGAAAATTATTAATGCCGTTATCTCCATCACACCCATTGGTCAAAATCCCCCTTTGCTTAATTGTCTAAGATTTTTGGCCTCCGTTAAACTCCGTACAACAAACTGCGCACCTTTATCATAGAACAATCCATCTTTGAAATAGAAATTTGTCGCAAAGCATGTTAAGCATGAAGGACCTGTAAAAAGTCAAAAAGCCTGTCATTGCAAGGAGCGTATCGACGAAGCAATCTTGTGATGTCCGGTGGTTACGATTATGAGATTGCTTCGCGTTCCGCCACGCTTCGCTCGCGGCTGCGGCTTTAGCAATGACACCTAAAAAGGACTTTTTATGAGGTCGTCAAAAATAGGGCTTCGTAAAGAAAACCCGGTAAGGCGTGAAATTATGCATCCTTTCGAGTGCCGCAAACCCTTGCGGTCGCAACTTGCCTTCTGGAGAAGCCTGGACAGGGCGGCGGCCCGCCGGCAAACGGGCCTTTTCCTGGCCGAGGGCCGGAAAGTTGTGACGGAGCTGTTGGCTAGCCGGCAGACCGTGCAGGCCCTCTTGGTCAGTGAAGAGGAAGAACCACGGTGGGCTTCCCTTTTGGCCGCCGTACCTGAGAAAACGGAAGTTTATTGTCTATCGGCAAGGCAATGGCACTCCTTGAGCCAGGATAAAAATCCCGAAGGCATCATGGCCGTGGCCGCCATGCTGCGGCAGACCGATCTTTCGGCTTTGCCCGACAGGGGACATGTGCTTCTTGCCTACGGGATCAACAATCCCAACAATCTGGGCGCCCTGATCCGCACCGCCCACTGGTTCGGCTTCGGGGCGCTCCTGATCGGCGGCCAGGCAGTGGATTACACAAATCCCAAGGTCGTGCGCACCTCTATGGGAAGTTTGTTCCATATGACCGTTATCGCCGATCTCGATCTGGCCAGCGTCCTGCCGAAGCTCAAGGAGCGTTTTTTCCTCGTGGCCAGCAGCAGCAAACAGGGGGTTCCTCCCCACCCCTGCACCCAGCGGGCGGCCCTGCTCATGGGCAGTGAAACCCATGGTCTGCCCGAAGATCTTGCAAAACTGGCCGAGGAAACCTGGTGCATACCGGGCGCCGGCAGTGCGGAATCACTCAGTCTTCCGCAGGCTGCCGCGATCATGATGTATGAGGCGGCCAAAATAAGAGGATGAAACAGGGAACCACAGATAGCACGGAGAATACCTCTGTGTGCGCCAAATGAGTCAGGATGCTTCTCTGCGATCTCTGTGGTTAATCTTTAAACCGGCTGAAGGAAAAAAAGGTCTGCCATGGAAAGATGCATCCAGGTCATGACGACAACGGAAAAGAAAGAAGAGGCCCTGCGGATCGCCCGCCACCTGGTGGAAAAAGGGCTGGCAGCCTGTGTCCAGGTGGTAGGGCCGATAGCCAGCATCTATCGCTGGCAGGGAAAGATCGAACAGGCCGAGGAATGGCAGTGTCTGATAAAAAGCCGGCAGGATCTTTTCGAGAAGCTGGCAGAGGCCATCCGGGCCATCCACCCCTATGAAACACCGGAAATAATTGCCACGGAAATTTCTGCCGGCAGTGCCGACTATCTGAAATGGCTGCGCGAGGAAACCGCCCGTCCGGAGAGGTGAACCATGTTCAAGATCTATAACTCCCTAGGTAAAAAAATGGCCGACTTCAGACCGGCCAATAAAGACGTGGTTACCCTCTTCACCTGCGGTCCTTCCGTGTATCAGCGGGCCCACATCGGTAATTTCCGCACCTTTCTCTTTGAAGACGTCCTCGTACGCTACCTGGAGTATTCCGGATACCGGGTGCGGCGGGGGCTTAATTTCACGGATATTGAAGACAAGGCGATTGTCGAATCGGAAAAAAGGCACCTCTCCGTGGCACAGATCACCGACGAAAACATCAAAGTCTTTCTCGGAGAGATGAAGCTGCTCGGCATGAAGATCCCCGATTATCTGCCGAAGGCCTCGGACCACGTGGCAGAGGCCGTCGAGATCATCGAGCGCCTGCTCGCCAAGGGCATCGCCTACTGGCACGGGAGAAACGTCTACTTCGATCCCTTGCGCTCTCCGGGATTCGGCAAGATCTACGGCTTGGACATGACAAAGTGGCCCCGGAAGAAAAGGAGGTTTCACAAGGACACCTATCCCGGCATTCAATGGAACCGCGGCGATTTTATCCTCTGGCACGGCTATAAAGAGAGGGATAAGATCTTCTGGGAAACGAAGATCGGCAAGGGGCGGCCCTCCTGGAACATCCAGGACGCGAGCATGGTCGGCAGCCAGTTTCACGAGACGCTCTCGATTTACTGCGGGGGCATAGACAACCTTTACCGGCACCATGATTATTCGCGGGCCATCCTGGAATCCATCCGGCCCTATCCCATGGCCCTGTATTGGCTCCACTGCCACCACCTGTACGTCCAGGGCAAGAAAATGTCCAAGAGCAAGGGCAATATTCTCTACACCGAGACACTCATGGAAAAGGGTTATTCGGCAAAAGAGGTGCGGTTCTTTCTCATCTATAACCATTACCGTTCCCGGCTCGACTACCGGGAGGAACGGATGGAGGCCGCGGCCGGCAAGTTGCGGGACTTGCGGCAGCGGGTCCGCAGGATAAGCCATTGGGCCGGGCCGGCCGAGGCTGGAGCGGGCCGGACCTCCCGAGAAATCGTCAAAGCCTTTCAGGAAAAAATGGATGCTGACCTCGATGTCCGGGCCGCCTGCGACGGGCTCTACACCGCCGTCTCCGGCATCATCCCGGCGCAGTTAGGAAAGGAAGAGGCAGCGGGCATCGTCCAGACGCTCCGGGGGATAGACAGCGTCCTCAAGGTCATCTTCTAATTTTGATGGTCTCGTAAAAAGTCGAAAAAGGCATTTTACGAGACGTGTTACGTTTTAAGTTTTATGTTTTAAGTATCTTAATAAACAAGATATTCCAAAAGCGTAACACTTAACACATAACACCTAAAACGCGATGAATTCGACTTCTTACGAATTCATCAAACTAATTTCAGGAGGAATCATATGCTCAACTTTTCACCAGCCCTTACGTTTGGCCCCGGCAGCAATGTGGATTGGCAGGACCGCCACAACTTCGAGAGATTGCGCAACGAGCGCGCCCAGCGGATGAGAGACATCATGCGGAAGCATAACATCCCCGTTCTTTTGGCCGCCGGCGACAGCAATACCCGCTACCTGACGGGTTTGAAAGGGCCCGATTTTGCCACCGGCGTGTGGTATGTGCTCTTCTTTGCCGAATCCGACCCCGTGGTCTTTGCCCATGCCGGTTATATCATGCAATATGAAAACGAATGCCCCTGGATTTCGGACCTGCGCCTCGCCCACTCCTGGCTAAACGGCATCTGCGGTCCCGAGGCGGCGGCCGAGGAAGCAGAGATGTTTGCCAACGATATCACGGCGGCACTGACGGCCAAAGGTATGCAGGGTGAGCCACTTGCCCTCATCGGCTTTGACGGTTTGGCCCAGGGCGCCCTCCAGGAAAAAGGGCTCAAGGTCAAAGGCGGTTCCAGCCTGATGCTCGAGGCCACGGCCTGCAAGACGCCGGAGGAACTGAAGTGCGTCCGGATGGTCAACGCCATCGCCGAGACAGCCTGGTGCAAGGTCATGGAACGGTTGAAGCCGGGTGTGACGGAAAGCGAGCTGTCCCGGGTAGGCCGGGATGCCATCATGGCAGCCGGGGCGGACATCGCCAAGGTCGGCTTCCGGTCCGGGCCGCTTACCTTCGAACGGGGCATGAAAGATACGAACCGGATCATCCAGGCCGGCGAGATCCTCTATGGGAACCTGTGCAGCACCCGTTATATGGGTTACGGGGCCTGCCTGTACCGGACCTTCTTCGTCGGCGACAAGCCCGGCCAGCGGGAGACGGACTGGTACAAACGGCTTCTCGACCGAGTGGACGCGATTATCGGTGCGATCCGGCCCGGAGCGACCACGGCCGATGCTGCGCGGCACTTTGCCCCGGCGAGTACCTGGGGATACGCAGACGAGCTGGCTGTTTTGACCATCGAGATCGGCCACGGCGTGGGGTTGCGCCAGTACGAGCTGCCCGTCATCAATCGCCAGTGGTCTCTCAAGCACCCTCAGGTGTTCGAGCCCGGCATGGTCATCGCCATTGAGTCCCGCGAAGGCGCGGCCGGACAGGGGGCGGTGCGTTTAGAGGACATGGTCATCGTGACGGAGCAGGGGGCGGAGATCGTCGATCGTTTTCCCCGGGACAGGATCATCGCCGTACCGTTCGGTTAAGGCCGGAAAACAATGACCAGTGCTGAGCGAAAATGAACTACCCCGCCGCAAGCGGCGGGGTAGCATAAGGGATTTATTATTTGATTCTTCGTCGCAAGGGACGGGAATTCAAGCCAAAGCGATTAAGCAAAGTGGCGGCGCGTCTTGGACGGCCCAGCGGTTTTCCGGTCCGAATTCATAAACGTTCTTGCCGGGGCTTGCCTGGCGCCGCCACTGGAATTCGGGCGCGCCGGCGCGCCTGGGCGCCTGTTGCCGGCAAAACGATGGTCCGCCGGCTGGCGTGTCTGACGGGCAAAGGCAAACTCGGTATCCTTGGCGGGCCCGGCCACATTATAATTGAACCCCTCCAGAGTACGGCGTTCAATCGGACGGCCCAGGACCCGTTCGATGGCATGCACCATCACCTTATCCTCACCCGTCACAAGGGTGTAGGCATCGCCGCTGCGCGTGGCGCGCCCGGTTCTGCCGATACGGTGGATGTAAGCGTCCGTCGTGTTGGGGATATCGTAGTTGATGACGTGGGAAATATTGGACACATCGATCCCCCGGGCCGCAATATCCGTCGCCACGAGGATCTGAAATTTGCCGGTGCGGAAACCGCCCATCGCCTCATCCCGTCTGGCCTGGGAGAGGTTCCCCTGCAAGGAGGCGGCGCGATGGCCCGCCTTGACGATCTGTTCCGCCAGCCGCTTGGTCCTTTGCTTGGTGCGGGCAAAGACCAGCACGGATTCCGTGTTCGTATGCTGCAGCAGCTCCAGGAGCAGCGGCGTCTTCAGGTGCGGGGCCACGGGATAGAGGGCATGCTTGACCGTCACCGCCGGGGCGGAAGCGCCCACCTGGAGCGTCACAGGCTCATGCAGGACATCTTTGGCCAGATGGAGGATCTCTTTGGGCATGGTGGCGGAAAAGAGAAGATTCTGGCGTTGTTTTGGGAGGCAGGCCAGGATGCGCTTCAGATCGGGGAAAAATCCCATGTCGAACATCTGATCGGCCTCGTCGATAACCAGCACCTCCACGCGGGAGAGGTCGATGGTCCGGCGGTTGATATGATCCAGGAGCCGTCCGGGGCAGGCAACGACGAACTCGGGGCCCCTTTTCAGCTTTTCCACCTGGGGGTTGACGCCTACGCCGCCGTAGACGGTGACACTCTTGAGGCGGGTCTTTCTCCCCAGGACGCCGATTGCCTCGTGTGTTTGTTCCGCCAGTTCACGGGTCGGGGCGAGGATAAGGGTCCGCACTTGGCGGCGTCCGCCCTGCATCAGGCGGTTGAGAATCGGCAGCACAAAGGCCGCGGTTTTACCGGTCCCGGTCTGCGCCAGGCCCATGACGTCCCTTCCCTCCATGACGGCCGGGATGGCCTGCTCTTGAATGGGTGTGGGCTTGGTATAACCTGCGGCTGTTACCCCCGCCGCGACATCGGGGTGAAGATTAAAACTACTAAATTCCATTTATTCCTTCTTTCTTTCTGTACTTCGCAAAAACGCCCCGGTTGTAGGCCGGGGCGACAATGATGGATATTCATCTTGAAACTGCGGATTACTGTACTGTGGGGGACCATACCAGACCGGCATGGCCCTGTCAAGGAAAATTATTAATAATTGGTGCGGCTTATATAGTGTCCATCCGGAAACCCCGGATGAGACACTATTGGTTTCCTTTTTCCCTGCCTACCGGCCGAGATAATGGGCTTTTCCCCCTGCGGCCTGGTCCTCTGCCGCGAATTCGCCGTCTCCTTCGCCTTCCCGCGGGACAACGTACAGATTCTGCCGGGCCGGAGGTAGGACGGACATGTGCATATACTTCGCATTTGTCGAGCCGTTGCCTCCCACGAGGGACGCCAGGGCGGTTACCACTCCGCTCATCCCGTCGGCCAGCTGGTTGAGCTCCTGGGAAGCGGCCGCTGATTCTTCAGCCCCGGCGGCATTCTCCTGGACCACTTTTTCTATCTCTACTACCGCCCGGCTGATTTGTTCGATGCCTTGCGCCTGCTCCCGGGAAGCCTCGACAATTTCCGCCACCAGGCTGCAGGACTGCTCCGTGAGTGTCGCTACCTCCAAAAAATCACCATTGGTGCGCGTTACCAGCTCCGACCCTTCCCGGACCTTGTGGACCGTTCCTTCAATTAAGACAGCGGTATTTTTAGCAGCCTCGGCTGCGCGCAGGGCGAGATTTCTCACCTCATTGGCCACGATCGCAAAACCGGCCCCCGCTTCTCCGGCCCGGGCCGCTTCCACGGCGGCATTCAAAGCCAGCAGATTGGTCTGAAAGGCGATCTCATCGATGGTCTTGATGATCTTCGACGTCTCTTCGCTCGCCCGGGAGATTTCCGCCATGGAATGGGTCAAACCGGCCATATCCTTGTTGGCCCGGGCCACGGCACTATTTGCCTCCTGCAGGAGGCGGTCCGCCTGTCCAGCGTTCTCCGCATTCTTCATCGTCATGGAAGACATCTCTTCCAGCGAGGCGGAGGTCTCTTCGATACCCGCGGCCTGTTCGGTAGCTCCTTCCGCCAGGGTCTGGCTCGCCGAGGCAACCAAGTCCGCCGAGGCCAGCACCTGGTCTGCATTCTGGGTAAGTTCCCCGATGACCCGCTTCAGCGGTTGCGTGACCAGTTTGGCAATCACAAAATAAATAACGATGAGGGTGAAAAGACATCCGACAAGGCCGACAAGGAAACTCTTATATTTCTGCTGCCTGATAGAGGCATACATCGTCTCGAGGCTCTGCCGCATCATCATCCCCCCCAGTACGGCCTCATTGCCCGGATGACACTGCTGGCATTTGCCTTCATTTAGAATTGGCTGCACCAGGGTAAGGTAAGGTTTACCGCCAATCCATTCTTCATAGACGCGCTCGGAGGTTTTACCCGTCTGCAGCAACTCTCCCACAGCCTGGGTGAGCTCCGTCGATTTTATCTCTTTCAGGAGGTCCGTGCCCACCTTTGACTGTTCCGAGGCAAAGGTGGCGCCTTTATCGCGGCCGAAGATGAAAATCTCACCCCCCCGCAGATGTTTTTTTAAATCTACGAGTTCTTTCCGAACCGTTTCATTGTCGCCCTGGGCCATAGGATAGATGAGGCCGTTAAAAACCGCATCCGCAATGATATGGGAGGATTTCCGCACCTCCTCCTTGACGCTCTTTTCCTGGTCCACACCATTGAGATAGATGATGCAGGAAAGACCGCCAACGATCAACACCGCCAGCAAGACGATGATCTTCACTTGCAGACTTACTTTGGTCATTGCCTTGAACCCCCTCGTATATAATGCACCCCGTTAACCATGTCTTTTCGCCAATGTTCCATACTGACTTACAGAGGCAAAATCAACATAATAATTCTCAAGCAAAACAGCGCCCAGCCAGGATCTGCGGCAGCTTGGCCTGTACCCTCATGATACGTTCAGCGGATAAAAAACCGCTCCTTTAGAAATCCCGGAATTCCCCCTCTTCCAGGGGGAGCACCTGATCGGGACGGGTTATCTTCAGGGAACCCTGGCCGCCCTTGGCCATCCCCTTAGCCCGGGCCTTCTTCCCCGGTGACGGCGGCGTGGCATTATGAACTAAACCGGACGGATGGGCTCCGCCCTGCCCATAACCCGCGGCTGGCGGCACCGCAACCGCGGCCCCATGCCCGTTGCCGCTCACCACCTTGACCAACTCCTTGACATAGATTTTCATCTGCTCCGCCTGGGCCGTCAGCTCCTCCGAGGCCGCAGCCGATTCCTCGGCATTGGCCGCCGTCTGCTGGGTCACCTTGTCCATCTCCGCCACCGCCGTATTCACCTGGGCAATCCCCTGGGCCTGTTCCTGCGAGGCCACGGTGATTTCCTCCACCAGTTGCTGGACCTTCCGGGAGATGCTGGCATTTTCCCGGAAGGCCTCCCGGGTCTGATGGGTCAAGTCATTGCCGTGCCGTACCGCCTTGATGGTATTCTCGATCAGGTGGCTGGTATTTTTTGCCGCCTCCGCCGCCCGCATGGCCAAATTCCGCACTTCGCCCGCCACCACGGCAAAGCCCGCGCCGGCTTCTCCGGCCCGGGCCGCCTCTACCGCCGCATTCAAGGCGAGCAAGTTCGTCTGAAAGGCAATCTCATCGATGGTCTTGATGATCTTGCCCGTTTCTTCACTGGAGCGGGTGACATCCTCGATCGCCTGAACCATGCTTTCCATGTGGCTGTCCACCTTCCCGACAATGCTGTGCGCCTCCGCCATCATGGCCTTGGCCTGCCCTGCATTGTCCGCGTTTTGCCTGGTCATGGACGACATCTCTTCCAGCGAAGAGGATGTCTCCTCCAATGAGGCGGCCTGCTGCGACGTGCCTTCCGCCAGTTGCTGGCTCGCAGAAGACACCTGCCCGGCAGCGGCCGCTACCTGCTGGGCGCCATTGATAAGATCGCCGGCCCGGTTATTGATGACCCTGGCGATGGAACGAGCCGTGAACCAGGATACAAGGATGCCCAAAATGAGGATCAGGATAGTCAAACCGATGACCTTAGAAACATTGGTTCTGAATCCCTTTTCCATCTCCGTAAAATCATTCAGATATATTCCGCTACCGATAATCCAGTCCCAGGTCTTAAATGCTTTGACATAGGAAATTTTTGGAACAGGCTTGCTTTCTCCGGGCTTAGGCCAATAATAATCAACAAAACCGGCGCCGTCTTTTTTACACACATCCACGAACGCAACAAATAGATGCTTCCCCTGCGGGTCTTTGTAATCCGACAAATCTTGGCCGTCCATTTCCGGTTTCATGGGATGCATGATCATGCGCGGGTGCATGTCGTTGATCCAGAAATAATCGTTACTTTCATATCTTAAAGCTTTAATCGCCGCGATAGCGTTTTTTTTGGCATCCTCGGTAGACAGACTGCCTTTTTCTGCAAGTTGCGCATAATATTCGAGTGTACTGTAGGCAACTTCCACCAATTGCCTGGTCTTGAGATATTTGGAGTTGTCCATGCTTTTTTTAAACAGGGGAAAAATCCAGGCAAAAACAATTGCCACGCAAACAATGATCCCCACGTTGATTGAGATGATTTTTGCGCGAAGACTTAAATTATGGATCATCGCATAAGATCTCCTTTCTATTTTCTATTTAAGTATTCATGAAAAAGAAAAAGCTTTGTATTGGACTAATTAATATTCTTTATCCCTATCCCGGATCATTACAATTCCAAGAAACATGCCAAGCCCGGCTATTTGAGAAAATTGGCCCTTCTCTTTGTCAAGAAAGCTTGCCAGTGCCGATGGTTACGATTGTCCTGCCGATTGATGAGTTGGCGGGCAGTGAGGTTAAGCTTAAGTTTTATGCCCCTTGGGAGAAATTATCATCCGTCTTTTCCGGACTTTGTCCGGGATTACCGGACAAGGATATCCGGGGGAGCTTCGAGGTTATGTTTTTTGAGCAGTTCGTAGAGCCGTGAACGGGAAAGGCCCGCTACGGAACAGGCCTTCTTGATGTTGTTGCCGGAAATAGCCAGAAGATTCTGAAGGTACTGTCTTTCGAGGGGGGGAAGAGCTTCCTCCCGAAAGTCCTGCCATGTGGGCAGGGGGAGGTCTATTTGGTTCCCCTTAGCCATTGCCTCGGACTTCTTGTTCCCCACAAAGGACCGGGCCACCTGAATCCGGATGTCCGTCGGCAGATGCTTGGGGATCAGAATCGCTTCCTGGCGTGCCACCGCAATACTCCGCTCCAGTGTATTGACCAGTTCCCGCACGTTCCCCGGCCAGGGATAGGCTTTGAGCATCTCCAGGTACTCCGGGGAAAGTCCCTTGATCTCCGTCCCGTAGCGATCGCAGATCTTCCGCGTATGATAGATGGCCAGATCGGTGATATCCTCCAGACGTTCGCGCAACGGGGCGAGTTCGATATGAAAAGAGCGGAGCCGATAGAGCAGATCGATGCGGAACTGTCCGCCCTGCACCAGCTGATCGAGGTCGCGGTTCGTAGCCGCCAGGAGCCGGAAATCGCTCTTTAGTTCCTGGTTACTTCCCAAGGGACGGTAACTATGCTCATGCAACACCCGCAGGAAGGAACGCTGAATCGTCAGGGAAAGCTCGCCCACTTCGTCGAGAAACAGCGTGCCCCCGTCGGCCTGCTTGATGAGGCCCTCATGGGCCCTTTCGGCGCCCGTGTACGCGCCTTTCTCATGTCCGAAGAGCATGCCCTCCACCAGGGTCTCCGTGAGGGCGCCGCAATCCACAACGACAAAATTACGGCCCGAGCGGGCACTGTTGTTATGCACAGCCCAGGCCACCAGTTCTTTGCCCGTCCCGGTCTCGCCGCTGATCAGAACATTGGCATCGGTGCCCGCCGCCTGGACAATCTGATCGAAACAGGTTTTCATTTGCGGGCTGTGGCCGATGATCCCTTCCCGCTTCAAGGTCAGGCCCGGTTTTTGCCCGAGCTTGATTTCCCGGTATTGCAGGGCCCGGACCAGCGGCAGGACCATGTTGTTCAACGAGACCGGCTTTTCGATGTAATCCCAGGCGCCGTTCTTGATGGCCAATTCCGCTCCATCAGGATCGCCCAGACCCGTCATAATGATGACCTCCGGCGCCGAAGCAACTTTTTGCAGGAAGGGCAGTTTATCGAGCCCGCTGCCATCGGGCAGACGGACGTCCAGATATATCACATCGAAGGAGTCGGCGGCTGCCTGGCGGCAACCGTTTGCCAGGGTCAGGGCGCTCACTGTCTGATGGCCCAGGCTCCCCAGCCTCTCCGTCAAAATGGCACAGATCATTTCGTCGTCATCAATTATGAGAACCCTGGCCATATAACCCTCACCGTGAAAATGGACATAAACGGAGACGACGGCAAATCTGACTTCCCCGGACGTCTGCGATCGTGTTTACCTGCGGATTACTATATTAAACGACAGAGGTATGTCAAGCAAAGCGGCCTATCTTTAAGCAGGGTGAGAAGGCGAGTTTTGATCTCTTCGAGGAAAAACCTGCATCACGGACCATTTTCAGTCAAAAAATCAACCGGGAAAAAAGAAACACTTCACCCTTCAAGAGTTGGGGTGGAAATTGTATTATTTTTCGCCTCTTACAAAAGGGCTTCTCACAGGGATCCTGTGAGAAGCCCTTATCCGGGCTACTTGGCTACCGTATCCTTCAGATTCTTTCCGGCCACAAACTTCGGGACCTTCTTCGCCTTGATTTTAATGGCCTTGCCCGTCTGAGGATTTCTGCCCGTGCGGGCGGCTCTCTTGGCTACGGAGAAGGTGCCGAAACCAACGAGGGTGACCTTGTCCCCCTTCTTCAGCGAACCGGCAATCGCATCCAGGACACAGTTGACCGCTTCTTCGGCAACATTCTTCTTGCCGACAACCTTTGCCACTTCACTCACTAAATCTCCTTTATTCATCCCTTTTCTCTCCTTTTATTTTTATTACCACCAACCATGGTTCGTGGCTTAAAAAGCAGTCTTTATTCTCCTGACGTTGTGTAATAATCATAAAGCGTCTTACCGATGAAAAAATCTCCCCAGGCGATGCCGATATCCGGCAAGGTTGATTTCCAAAAAAGCGTATAAAAGGGCAGTGACTTGGCGGCCATCTCCGCAATGCTGTAATGGGCCATGAAGATGGTCCCGTAGATGACGATGAACCCGTTCAAGAGGTAGCCGTAGAGAGCCGTCCGGCGGGAAAGAAAAAGATAGGTGACGGCGAGGACATCGATCAAGGGGAAAAAAGTCGCCATCAGGAGCGCGCGGTCAAAAATGAAACCGCCCGGTTGCACCTTATCGGCAACCAGGAAGAAATGAATCCTTGCGTGGAGCAGGAGCCCTGAGACCGCAACCAGAATAAGCGCCGCGAGTAACGTGCTTTTTTTCATCGGAGTTCCTAAAATTGGAATCTCATTATGTGCCCCAGATAAAAAGTGAAGCCTAAGGCCGCAAGGTGCAGTATCCACCACCCCATTTTATACCGCATGAAATCTTTCATCCGCCCTATCTCCAAAGAAAATGGCCTAGGGTATAGACGATGGTTATGCCGGCAAGATGGATGATCCACCAGCCGGCCCTTAAGAAACCAATCTTGCGTGAGAAGCTTTCCTTAATCATGCTAAGCTCCTTAGCTTATTATTATATCAATAATCAACTAAAATTGAGCTTCTTGGCGTTTTTTTCTTTGCTTTGAAGATTACGGAGGGCTTGTACCGGGAAAAATAGCGAAAGCCTTCCGCTTCCCGCACCGCACCGTATTTTGCCCGGAGTTCCTCCTCCGGCCCAAGATCTAGGGCATACATCGGACAGGCCTCCACGCAAATGGCCTGTTTTCCCTGCTCTAGCCGCTCGCGGCAGAATTCGCATTTCTGCATCTTGGCGTTTTCCTCGGGACCGAACTGGGGCGCCTCCCAGGGACAGGCGTGGAGACAGAGGGTGCGGCATTCTTTATTGCCCAGGCATTTCCCCCTGTCTACCGTGACGATGCCATCGCTCTCACTCCTGGCAATAGCCTTGGCCGGACAGGCAAGGACACAGGGGGGATTAAGGCACTGGTAACAGGGAGAAGCCAGGCAGGTGATAAAGATATCGGGAAAATCGCCTTCTTCCCGGACCGCTACCCGCAGCCAGTTGACCGGTCCGGCATCTATATCATGCCAGTCCTTGCAGGCTACGGCACAGGTGAAACAACCCGTGCACCGCGTTTGATCGAAGTAGAAACACAGCTGCGTCATGAGCTCTCTCCTCCCCTTGGGGGCGCCCCTTCCACCTGGACTAAAACGGTGTTCAGCGGTACGCAACCTCCGGGCGACCGCGCGTCATTGGTGAGAACATTTGCGCACCCTCCCCGGTCTACGCCATCCTGATCCGGGCTATACCAGGCGCCCTCAGGGAGGCTTACCGTTCCGGGCAGGATGCGCTTCGTCACCTTCGCCGGGAGGCGCACCCTGCCCCGGTCATTATAAACATCAACCAGATCTCCCTGGGCAATGCCCCGGGCTTCGGCATCGGCCACGCTGATCCAGAGGGATTGCGGATCGACCTCCCTCATCCAGGCTACATTATGCCACATGGAGTGGGCCCGCGTCTTGTGGTGGGGCGTGATCAACTGCAAGGGATACCGGTCCGTGAGAGGATCATCATAGTTTTCCGGCGGGCTGATATACTTGGGGATCGGAGGAAGCAGCGGGTCGTTCCATTCGGCCATGTGCTCCGAGTAGATCTCGATCTTGCCCGACAGAGTCGGGAAGGGGTTGTGTTCCGGATCTTCGATCTGTCTGCGGAAGGCAACAATCGGCTCCGGAAGCCTGATTTTGAGGACACCGTCGCGTTTCAGCGCCTCATAGTCGGGGATGTCACCGCGTGAGGCAACGATTTCCCGCAACCACTGCTCTTCGGTTTTATCGGCAAAGGCTTCCGGAATGCCGAGTCTCAGGGAAAGCTCCCGGCAGATCTCCAAGTCTGTCTTGGGCCCCGCGAGCGGTTCAATGGCCCTGTTCAGGAAGATATAGTAGGGGGCGCCCAGCCACGGCGGGGCAAGGTCGTTGCGCTCCAGGAAAGTGTTCACCGGCAGCACGATATCGGCAAACTTGGCCGTGGGCGTCATAAACTGCTCATGGGTGACGATGAATTCAAGCGTCTTCAAGGCCTTGATCTTGAGGTTGGTATTGCCGCCGGAGTTGACCACATTGCCGATGTAGGCGAGCTTGATGTCCGCAGGATAGCCCCCGGCCCGGCCCCGCAGGATGGCGTCGATGAGTTCGCCGTGATGAATGCGGGCGCTGGTAGGGTTGTTGCCGCCCCGCAACTTGTAGAGGCTGTACTTAAGGGGCGGCCATCCCTGCTCCACCTTGTTGCGCGGGCCGCGATCCCAGGTCGTCTCCCGGCTGGAATAGGCCCTGCCGAAGCCGGCGGCGCTGCCGCCGGGGATGCCGATGTTGCCCGTGATGGCGGTGAGCACGCAAGCCGCGCGGGCATATTGTTCGCCCATACCCGTGCGGGCCGCTCCCCAGCCGGCAATGAGTGCCGCGGGCTTGCTTCCGGCATACTCCCGGGCTAAACGGGCGATGGTCTCTGCCGGTACACCGGTGATGGCTTCCGCCCATCGCGGCGTCTTGGGGATACCGTCTTCGCGTCCCAACAGGTAGTCCTTGTATTTATCGAATCCCACCGTATACCGGTCAAGGAAGGCCTGGTCTTGAAGATTCTCCGTGACAATGACATAGGCCAGGGCAATGAGCAGGGCCGCGTCCGTGTTCGGCCGAATCGGCACCCACTGGTCGGCAAACGCGCCGATCGTATCGGTGCAGCGTGGATCCACGCCCACAATCCGAATGCCCTTCTCCCTGGCTTTGGCCAGATAGAGGGACGTGCCGGGATCCTGAATGGTCTCGGCCGGATTCCAGCTCCACAGGATGATGAACCGGGAGTTCAGAAGATCATCCCGGCTGTTGCCCGAGCGGATGGTGCCATAGGTAGCCATGGAAGCATAGAGTGCGCCCTGGTTGGAGGCGGAACCCCAGAGCCGGGTATAGCCGCCGAAGTAAAGGAGCAGGCGGGAAAGGGGAAAACGGCCGTGGAGGATGCCCTGGTTGCTGCCCCCCGCGCCCTGGGCGAGAATGGCGGAGTTGCCATAGGTTTGCCTCACCCGCAGGAGCTCTGCGGCGACCTTGTCCAGCGCTTCCTCCCAGGAAATCGGTTCAAACAGTCCCTCCCCGCGTTCCCCGAGGCGCTTCAGCGGATATTTCAGCCGTTCCGGCGAGTAGACCCTTTGGCGGTAGGCGCGCCCGCGCAGGCAGGCCCGCAGCTGAGGCTCCTCGCCGTTGTCCGTCTCGATCCGGATAATCTTGCCGTCTTTTACATGAGCCCGAAGAACGCAGCGGCCACCGCAATCGTGGCAGCAACCGGTGCGGACAATGGTTGTGCTGCCGGGTTCTTCCTGTCTCTCTACATCCATGCTTACCTCTGGAAAACCACTCGGTTCATTTTTTCAAAAAAGCACGATTGAAAAGTGCCTGCGCCTTTCTTACCTCTTCAATCGAGTCCGATCCGAAGTATTTTTTATAGGGCTGGGTAAGGGATGAAACATCCTTGCGCAGGTGAGCATAACCGCGGGACTTCTGGATCTCGGCGCCTTCCCTGGACAGTTCAAAGTCAATAAACAGCATGGCGGCATGGGGGTGGCGGGCCTCTTTAGCCAGGGCAATCTGCCCGGCATTCACATGCACCGGTTCCAGCGGGAGCCAGTCCACCGGAGCGCCTTTGGCCTTCGCGGCAATGGCGTGGGAATCGAAAATGGTGGGAGACAGGGCGAATTCTCCATTGCTCACCATATTGAGCAGGGCAAAGCCCGAGATCATGTGCACGACAAAGTCCTGCTGGGAGAGGCGCTTGACGAACTCTTCGCCATGGGCAGCTAAAATTGCGCCTAACCAGTTGGTTCCCGTAGAGCTTCCCGCCAACGCCATCTTGCCTTTCCACTTCGGATCGAGGAGATCCTGGTAGGTTTTCGGCAACTGGCCTTTGCCGATCAGCTTTGTATTGTAGCCCAGACCGATGCCCGTGGCCCGGAAAACCGCGGCGTAGGCGGCTCCGTCGGCTGCCAGCGTCAGGGCTTCTTTTTCCATATGGGCAAGATTGGGTGAGTAGAAAGGCTGGACGATGCCAACCTTCTGCAACATCATCATATTGGTCTGGGTGCCTTCGACCGTATCGAAAGCGCTCTTGCCGGCCCGGAATTCTTCAACGATCCGGGAAGTCAGCGCATTGGTATCGGCGCGCCATATCTCGACCGTCATGAAGGGATATTTCTTTTTATAGGCCTCCACCAGGGGGCCAACGGATTGCTCGATGGTGCCCGTGGTGTAGAAGACGAGTTTTCCCTCTTTCCGTGCTCCCGCCTCCAAGATTTGTTGGCGGTCGGCCCCTTGGTACAGGGCCAGGTCCGCCACCGTTGGTTTGTTCGCGGCCGACAGTCCCCCCCCGGGAAACGCCAAAGCCACCGTTAACACGATAACAAAGCTCTGCCACCTTCCTCTCATTTTGCTCCCCCCCTTGACAATTATTTTATAGGATGACCTCCTGGTCTCTCAGACGTTCGATCTCTTCCCAGGACATCCCCAGCAGGTCAATGAGGATCTCCTCCGTATGCTGCCCCAGTTGCGGCGCCGGTTCCCGGATGGTTCCGGGAGTCTTGCTCAGCTTTACGGGAAAGCCTATTTCCCTGAGCTTTCCTAAGGAAGGATGATCGACTTCCACAATGAATTCATTCTCCATGACCTGAGGGTCGTTAACCACTTCCAGATAATCCCTGATGGAGCTGTAGATGAGATCCTCGGCGGCAAAGATGTCCAGCCAGGCCTCGCGCGTCTTGGTCGCCAGGACGGTGTCGATGATGGCCACCAGTTCCGTGCTGTTTTCCCCCCTCCTCTTCAAATCGCAGAACCGCGGATCCTCCGCCAGGTCTTCTCTGCCCAGGGCCCGGCAGAAGGCCGGCCAGTATTTATCCGGTTGGAACATGGCCAGCAGAAGCCAGTGCCCGTCTTTACACCGGTAATGATTGACCAGGGGATTCCCGGGCTTGGTGCGCAGCTGCCGCTCCCGCGACTTGTTAGACAGCAGCGTATAGAGAATATTGTTGGTTTGTACCGAGATCATGGTTCCCAGCATGGAAACGTCTATCTCTTGCCCGATCCCTGTCCGTTCCTTGTAAAATAACCCGACCATGATCCCATAGGCCAGCATGATGCCCGTGGTCTGATCGCTCATGCCCCCGGGCAGATGGATGGGCGGCATGTCCGCCTCGCCGATGCCGAGCATCATCCCCGAGGCGGCATGAATGGTCGGATCCAAGGCCGGTTGCGAGGCCTGCTTGCCTTTTCGGCCGTAGCCCGTGCAATTGGCATAGACCAGGGAAGGATTGTAGTTTTGCAGCCTTTCATAATCGAGGCCCAACTTTTTTGCCACCCCGTGGCGGAAGTTCTGCACAAACACATCCGCCTTGGCGACCAGGGCGTAGATGAGCTGCCGGCCCTCTTCCTTGGACAGGTCCAGAGCAATGCTCTTTTTATTGCGGTTGAGATTTTCAAAACCATAGGGAAGCCCATGGTCCAGCATGAGCCAGCGGCCGGAATCTCGCGTGGCGCCCCGGTGCGAGTCGCCGCCGGCCGGCGTTTCCACTTTTATCACCTCGGCGCCCATGTCGGCCAGGAACTGCGTTGCCGATGGCCCGGTCTGGCGGATGGTCCAGTCCAGGATGCGGACACCCTGCAATGGCAAATCCGGCGTAGCCTTAGACTCCATAACAAAAAATCCTCAGTAGCGGTAATCAACCAGCATATAGGCTTTGTTGGAGGTCCCGTTATTCCATTCCTCCCGTTGCCGCGGCGGTGGGTTTTGTACTGTGATAACGAGCGTGGTGGCCGCCGTCAAGAGACTCTTGTCGATGGTCGCCTGCACCTCCGTTTCACTGATGAACCGGGTGGGCACAGGCCGGTCATCTATGTAGGCCTGCGTGGCGATCGTAAAATTAACCCCCTTGATGGTCAAGGTCTTGGTGGGATCTCCTTCCGTAACTTTTGCCGGTTTAATGGCCTCGATCCCGAGCGGCGGCCAGCCGAAGGCCCAGGTGGGATCTTTCTGGAGGGTTTGGGCCTTCAGCGCCTGGACCCAGGCCAGGGCGCTCACCGTCTCCCGGGCCTCTTCCGTGAAAGGCGTCTTGTACGTCCGGTGGAAAGTGCGGTCCACCAGCTTCCCGTCTTTCATCACCCAAGCGATCTTCTTCAAATTGTTGACGTCCTGCAGGGGATCGGCCTCGACCAGCACCAGGTCCGCCAGCTTGCCTTTTTCAATCGTTCCCAAACGGTCGAGAACCCGGTAGCCTTCAGCGACATTGCGCGTCGCCGCCATGATCGCCTGCATCGGCGTCAAGCCCGCCTTCACCATCAGGTCGAGCTCATGATGCAGACCGAGCCCCGCGACCGCCCAGAGCGAAGAGTCAGTCCCGGCCATCACCTTGCCGCCGGCCTTGACGAACATCGCAATAAAACGCATGAAGTTCCGCAACCCCTGCCGTCTCAGTTCCTGCCCCGCCGGGGTCATCCTGTCGAACTCGTAATAATTTCTCAGGAAATGCAGCCGAAACTTTTCAGGAATGTAGGCGAGGTCCGGGTTCGAGAGGAGTTGGTAATCCAGCAATTCGTATTTGTCCCGCTCCCCGGGGGCGGTGAACAAACCCCGGCCCTGGCAGATGAAGTCCGGTTCCAGGTATACCTTGCGTTCGACCAGGAGGGGGATGATTTCCTCGACCTTCTGCTCATCCATGTCCGCCCAGATCGAGGGATCGAGAGAATGTTGTTCCTGGTTCCCCCAACCCTTCCATTTCGCTGGGTCCTTGGCGACCGAGTAGCCAAGGCCCGCGGCATGCTCCAGGATGTCCGCCCCGGCCAGGACCGCCTCCCGCCCATAGACGGTCGGTCCTATCGGCTGCGCCACGACGGCGAGGCCGGCCTTGTGGGCCTCATCGATGGCTGCCTGATACACCTCAAAAGAGGGGCCGCGGTGGACCTTAAGAAAATCAGCGCCGTTTTTAATGAACCGTTGGATCGTCTCGCGGGCCGCCTCCGGCGTATTGGCTACCCGCCGGCTGGCCAGAGCGCTTTCCTTGCCCGTATCGCGTCCCACGACCGCGGCCATCATCTGGCCGGAGACGCTCCCCACGGCGAGAAAAATCCGGGGACCCGTCAGTTTTCCCTTGTTGATGGCCCGGCGCATCCCGATGGCCCGTTCGCCGCCGCCCCCGAGTTCAAAAACGGAAGTCACACCGTAGTGGAGCGTGATCTCGTTCATCCAATCCCGGTAGTGATTGTGCCCATCCATCAGACCGGGGACGATGAACTTGCCCTGGGCCTGGAGCACCTTCGCGCCTGCCGGATAAGTTACCTGTCCCTTCCGGGCGACCGTCTCAATGCGGTTCCCGCGGATCACAACAATGGCCTCAGTCAGCGGGGCGCCCCCGTTGCCATCGATCAGGGTTCCCCCTTCAATTACCACTACCTCTGATTCCCCGCACTCCCCTCTTTGCGCAACGGCGCATATCAGGAAGGCCATAAGACCTATGGCCAGGCCATAACAGACAAATCTCTTCATGAAAATCCCCCCCCCTTTTTGCCGGACTGGCAAACCTGCCGCACTTTCTCTTTATTCTTTCTGCCTTTGTCACTCTGTGCCTTTGTGCCTTCCAAGTAATCAGTTTCATAGGGGCAAAGGCACAGAGGCACAAAGTTGGCCTTTGTCACTTAACTCCTAAAGTCCGCTATTTTTGCCTGACTGGCAAACCTGCCGCACTTTCTCTTTATTCTTTCTGCCTTTGTCACTCTGTGCCTTTGTGCCTCCCAAGTAATCAGGTTCATAGGGGCAAAGGCGCAGAGGCACAAAGTTGGCCTTTGTCACTTAACTCCTAAAGTCCGCTATTTTTGCCGGACTGGCAAACCTGCCGCACTTTCTCTTTATTCTTTCTGCCTTTGTCACTCTGTGCCTTTGTGCCTCCTAAGTTACTACGGCATCAGATCGCCGCCGTTTACGCAAAGCGTCTGCCCGGTAATGTAGCGGCTTTGTTCGGATACGAAAAACAGCACCGCATCGGCAATGTCCCGGGGCACGGCCAGACGTCCCAGGGGAATCTTCCTGGCCCGTTCGGCCAGAAAGGCGTCCGTGAGCACCGCATGGGGCATGGGCGTATCCGTGATGCCCGGTGAGACGGTATTGACATTGATGCCGTCCGGAGCCACCTCGAGGGCCAGGGATTTGGAAAAACCCAGGACCCCGGCCTTCGCGGCGGCGTAATGGGCCGCCTTGGCGCCGCCTTTAAAGGCGTGGTTGGAACCAATGTTGACGATTTTTCCATAATGCCGCTGCTTCATCCCCGGCGTCACGGCCTGGCAGGTTAGGAAGGTACCCTTGAGGATAATATTCACCACCCGGTCCCATTCCGCTTCCGCCATCTTCATGACCAGAGAATGGGGGTAGATACCGGCGCAATTCACCAAGATGTCAATTCCACCCAGGGTGTCGCCGGTGCGGCTGACCGCCTCTTCCACACTTTTCTTGTCCGTGACATCGACCGCGAGTCCCAGGGATTTGCCGCCCGCCTTCCGGATCTGCTCCGCCATGGCCTCGGCTGCTGCACCGTTCATATCTGCCAAGGCGACAGCCACCCCCCGGCGGCTCAACTGGAGCCCGATCTCGCCGCCGATCGCCCCGCCGCCCCCCGTGACAAAGGCTACTTTGCCCTTGATTTCCATATCCCCAACCTCCTTAGTTTTCAGCACAGGCTCCGCATCAGCTGGCCATAGCCGGTGATGTCCTCCTTAACGTTCGTCAATTTCAAACCCCACCAGGTGTAACTCTGGCTGCTGGTGACCACCGGGCAGCCCAGCTCTTGTTCGAGCAGTTCGATGCTGCCGATTGTCGGCCAGCGGGGACAGTGGATAAAAACACCGTCGGCCCGTTCCGGGGCCTCGAAAAACAATTTCTTGGCCAGGCGGTAGGAGGCGTGCTCAGGCAGCTTGGAGATCTCGGCATTGCGCAGGCAGCCCATGCCGCCGATCTTCAGCACCTCGAAGCCGGAACCCTCCAAGAAGCCCTTCATCATAGCATCCATATCCGGTAGATGGGGCGTCACGACCACGACCTTCTTCATACCCATGGCCCGCATGGCTTCCACTTCCGCCGTGACCCCGGTTGTGACGGGCGTCTTAACCTTTTCCTGGAGCTGCTCGGCGGCCCGGATGTCGCTGCCGACCCCCTGGGAGGTGAAGAGGGGGGAACCGCCGATGATGATCAGGTCCAGGTCGTTTTCGGCCACGTCCAGGGCCGCTTCCTCGAACCGGGCCAGTTGCCGCTCGATGTTGTTCCGGTCCAGCTGCCGAATGGTGCCGGTGCTGTTGAATAAAACCACTCCTTCGGGAGCCATCCGATAAAATTCATAAACAAAAATGTCGCCTCGCGAGGGGGCGAGATGTGCAATCTTCGCTCTCCATCCGTACATTGCCTACCTCCCTTAAAATTGACGACTTCTTACGAAGTCGTCACCCCGGTGAAAACCGGGGTCCAGTAACAACACAAGTTATTAAACCACTGGATTCCGGCTTTCGCCGGAATGACAGTATATGGTGGTTCTTGGACTTTTTGTGAGTTCATCAAAATTTAATGTACTTGCCAAATTCCGTGACGATCTCCTCGGGCTGACTCAAAATGAAATTGAGCACTTTGACGCTCTCCTCGGCGGGAACGAAATCAACGGACATGTAATTTTTGGCCGCTTCCGCTAAAAACACGGGATCCTTGGTCACCTTGGCAAAGGCATCCCGCAACATCTTCATTATTTCCGGCGGGGTCTTGGGGGGGGCAATAAAAGGCCGGGCATTGGTATCGGCCGCCGTGCGCAAGGCCATCAGCGTCTTGCCCCGTTTGTCCGTGGCGAGGTCTTCATCGATGGGCAGGTGTTCTATGCCCGGCGCCGTAATCCGGCCCCGGATCAAGGGACGGATCGCCCCCCTCTTTATATAAGGGGTGAGAGAACTATAAGTGCCGGCTTGGCCGTCCACCTCCTTGCGCTCGAGAGCCAGCAAACCCTCCGTGGCCGAGGGGTAGGTAATCATCTTAAAGTTCAATCCGGCAAATTCCTTCAACAGGGTGGGAAACTGATAATTCTGATTTTCCGGACCGCTGCTGCCCAAGGGCATCGGTTCTTTTAGCTTGCGAAGATCGCTGACGGATTTATAGGGAAGGTCGCTGCGGACGGTAAACAGACTGGCTTCTTTGGCGGTAGAGCCAATCCAGGCATACTTCCGGATGTCAAACCGCACCCCGGGCGCCTTCAACATCTGGGCAAAGGGCAGGCCCTGATTGACCGTGCCGATCGTGAGCCCGTCCGGTTTGGTCATGTTATAGAGGTTGTTGGCGGCAATCATACTGGCGGCGCCGGGGACGTTTTCCACAATGATGGTCGGTTTTCCGGGGAGATATTTGGGCAGATGGCCGGCCAGGAGCCGGGATATCCGGTCATATCCCCCGCCCGGCCGGGAGCCCACGACGATGCGCAGCGTCTTGCCCTGGTAATAGGGGGCGGCCCACAGCTGTGCCGGCAAGGCCGCCAGGATCATTCCGAAAACAAAGATACGCCATACTCCTTTACTCATGACATCTTTCCTCCCAATAAATTAATAAACAATCATACATAGAGAAGCGGTTCCAGCCCCTTGCGCCTGCGGACCGCTTCGAGCAAACCGACCGCGCCCGTCATCATATTGTCCCCGAAGGGAGCGCCAAAGACGACGGGCAGGGCCGAAGGGTGCATTAATTTGCGTTTGGGACCGGTAGCCACAATAATTTCACAGGCCTGAAACCCGAGGGCTTTGCGGGTATAGGCGCCATGGCCGCCTTCGGCAAGGAGTTGGTCATGGCGCAATTTTCCGTCCGCCAGCTCGACAAGCAACGCCTCCAGGCGCTCCAGGGTGATATCGCGGGTGTGGTATTCAAAAAACCCGGCCAGTTCGCCGCCTTCCAGGGCCGCGCCCAGCGTATGCGAGGTGGCGATGTCCAGGACCAATACCTTTTCTTTGGCCGCCGCCTGCAGGTCCAGGGAGGCGCCGAGGATGGCCGCCATGCCGCTGTCCATCAGATAAACCTCCGTCGCCGGCAACTGCTCACAGCTCGCAGCCAGAGCCTTCAGGCGGCTTAAGGCAGAGGGGACTTCATCTTTTTCGTAAAGCGCGGCCTCGGGATGGGGATGTTTCTCCAGGAGGGAGGTGAAGATACGATGCCGAAAATCCAGATGGGATACCCCGGCCGGTGCCCGGCCATGGTCCTGGGCACAGATGCCCACCACGTCGAAGGCGAAAGGGACCCCGAAGCCTTCCACAATCTGCCGCAACCGCTCCGGGTCCAGATCGTGGAGCGCGAGCGTCCCATAGCGTCCGCTTTTCCTTAAAGATTCCCCTTCGGCATCGGTCACGACTTTAATGCCCAGGCTGGTCACTCTTTCCAGCTGGTGATGGATGGTGGCGGCCGCCGAAGCGGACATCACCACTTCGGCGGCCTGGGCCCGTTTCCTTAAAAGAGCGGCGAGGTTTCCGCCGCCCATTTCCCGCCCCGTGAGCAAGAGCTTCCCCGGCAGGCGCGCCGCCTCTTCGGCCACGCACAGGGCCGGGGACTTGACCACGGCCTTATAGCAGAGGTCGGCCCGATCATCATAGTAGAGAAGATCCATGGTGCCGGCGCCGATATCGACCATCAAAAATCTGCTCACGCGCTGCTCCCGAACTACCCCTCCCAAACCCCGGGGGTCTTTTCCAGGGTCGGGATAATGAACTCCATGCCCAGTTTCTCCAGACTCTCTTTGGTCGGAATGCCGTCGCGGTCCAGGTCGAAGGCAAAGTAAGTCTTTTCCTTTTTCTCGAGGAACTCTTCTTTGTCCAAGATTTTGGGCTCGCCGTATTTGTTGTAGATCGTCTCTTCGAAAAAGCGGTCGGGCAGCATGTCGTCGCGCAGCGGCAGATATCCTTCCCTTATGCAATAACACCTTTCCATATAGGAGCCGCGGCGCACCATATCCAGCCATTCCTCCTGGCTGACGTCCCAGCCGCAGATGCCGTGGAGCATGTCCCGGATAAATTGATCCAGTCCGAAGATCTCCTGCACGGGGGTCCGCAGGAAGGCACACATCGTCAGGGAATCGATCACGACCCGCTTGGGGACGCCCCGGCCTGCGTGGAGCTCACCGACAGGCACGACGGCCAGATCGATGGCATCCTGCATGCTTCCCCGGGGCTCGTAGGAGGTGATCGCCACCCCTTTGCCCGTAATGGCATAGGGAGCGAGCTCCTTTTTGAACTTCAGAGGAGCCAGTTTCAAGCCCTCGGCCAGGAGGTCGCCGATCCCCTCCCGGTAGGCGATCTTCTTCAGAATTTTACAAATGGCCGGGAGGTTCCCCCAGGTAAGATCGATGCCATCCAACTCGTCCTGGCTGATCAAGCCCCGCTGGTAGCATTCCATCATCCAGGCTACGACCCCGGAGACGTCTTCACCGTCGAGGCCCAGTTCATCGACATAAGGAGCGAGGTAGGTCTGCACGTCAAAACCGGGCAGCATGACATTGGCATCCCAACCGCCCGTATTGTCATGCCGGAGTTCCGCGACCGTCGGCCCCAAGGGTGGCGTCCTACGGAAGGAAGGGACTTTGCATCCCGAGGGACAGATGCTGCACGCATCGTTCCAGAGCTTATACTGCTGTTCCAGGATAAGGGGATTGCTGCGGTCGCAGATGGGATCCCAGCCGAGCTGCTTGTTCTTGACCCCCTCCGTTGTTTTGTAATAACGCCCGGGGATGGAGAGATTATGGCCCCAGCGCCGGTCCTGGATCTTTTTCAACCGGGCTTCTTTTTGAAAGGTGGTCACCAGATCATAGACCTGTTTGTGATCATGATAGCCCAGGGACTTTGTGCCCCGGACGGCAATGGCCTTGACGTTTTTGGAACCCATCACCGCGCCCATGCCGAGACGGGCGGCAAAGTGATAGACCTCGTGGCAGATGCCGGCGTTGCGCACCAGATGCTCCCCGGCCGGGCCGATCGTCATAATCCGGAAATGCTGATCGTCCAGTTCCTTGCGGAGCTCCTGGTGGAGGGTCTGCTGGGCGCTTAAATTAAATTTGCCCCAGAGATGGGCAGCATCTCGGATCTCCACACGGTCATCATTGATATAGAGATAAACGGGTTTCGCAGCTTTTCCCGTGAGCAGAATGCCCGCGTTGTAACCGGCATAGACAAGCTCGCTGCCAAAATGGCCGTTCACGTGCGACGTTCCGCCCCGCAGCGTCAAGGGCGATTTCGCGTTGATGCTCGTGACCCCGCCCAGTAAACCCGTCATCGGCCCCACCCCTATATAGAGGATATTCTCTTCCCCCAAGGGATCGGCCCCCTGAGGGACCCTGTCCCATTGGAGCTTGGCCCCGTAGCCCCTGCCGCCCAGGTACTTGCGGATGTCCTGGCTCACATCGACAACCTTCTTCTCACCCGTGGTGAGATTTATTTCCAGTAGATTAAATTTCATGTTACTCCTCCTTAAAGAGTTCTTCGGGGGGTGTCTGCAACCTGTCCTTGGGCAGGGGGTAGAGACGCTTGGACAGATATTCCGCCTTATCATCCGGATGGATTCTTTCCAGGTGCTGCGGGAACTGTGGGGCCATGTATTCGAGGGCGAAGTTCGGACAAGCCTCGACGCACTGCGGTCTCCTGTCGCCGTCGGTCTCACAGAGATCGCAGACGAGGGAGTAATCGGCCACGGCCGGATAAAAACGGGGGACGCTGGCCGGGCAGGCATCCTGACATTGGGCACAGGCGGAACCGAGGCAACGCTCGCTGTCCACGACCATATGAAACTTCTCGCTGTCATAATGGATGACCGGCGGATCCAAAGGACAGGCCTTCTGGCACTCCCTTTCCTGCTCCGAGCATTGCGAGCAGACATTCTGCACGGCTTTGGGGATGGGCAGCATGTAGCGATAGATCCTGATCCTCGCTAATTCGCGGTTGATAACCCCGAAATGCTTCATACTGCAGGCAATTTCGCAAGCCCCGCAACCGGTGCATAAATCCCACCGGGTCTGAATTAAGGCCGGTCCTTTGGGATTGGGGGCGTCTTCCACTCCCCAACCCTGTTTGTTTCCCTGAACTCCAGGGGTAGCTGCCATTTTCTTGTCACTGCCTTTTTCTGCCATGACTTATTCTCCTTCAATAATAATTTGATGGTCTCGTAAAAATTCCAAAAAAGGCTACGAGAGGTGTTAAGATTTAAGTTTTACGTTTTAGGTATCTTAATAAATACGATATCCTAACAGCTTAAACCTTAAAACTTAACACTTAAAACGTGATGAATTCGACTTTATACGAATTCATCAAATTTAATCGCCATTTTCGCCCTTCTATGAAATAAAGGTTGATATCTTGTCAACATATTTCTTTCCTAGCGGCTGTTGAAAAACACCTATCTGCTGTGTTCCCTCATCCTTCGTCGCTGCGACGTACTAATAAAGTACGTCTCACTCCTCAGGATTTCGGAGGCCTTGCATCTAGGCATTTTTGAACAGCTGCTGAAAGCTTTAGTCGAGGCTGGAACGGCCCCGCGTGTGGGTACTGCCGTCGAAGGTGAAGACAACGCCTTTGCCATCCACCACCGACTCCAGATGCACCGGACGGTCCCAGAGATAAAAGAGATGCTCCATCGTTTTTTCGCGATACTCCCGATCCAACTCCGTGCCCTCATAGGCATGGGTGAGGTAGAGTTCCCTCTTGCCTTGGTAGTCCCCGTCCTGCACCATGATGATCGGGGCGCCGAAGCTGCTTAAATGGGAAACCAGGAGGTCCTTGATCCGTCGCCCATCCCGCTCGCTGATCACGTACTTGAGCTCGTCCGTGTCCCGCCGGCCCTCGTAGAGGTAAAGTTCCAGATCATCGACGAGCTGCTCCGTAAGAAAATGTTCGATGAAGAACCGGTCGCTGTAAGTCCGCCGCACTGCGAAAATCTGCTCCCGGCCCTGGCCGAGCCCCCGGTCCCAGGTCTCTTTCCGCTGGGGGTCCTGGCACTCTTCCCAGTCCTTGCCGAAACGGCCCTTGTTCCAGCGGTCTTCGATGTCCTGAAAGATCCTTAAGCCCACCAGGTACGGGTTCATCATGCGGGGGTTGGCTGCCAGGACCCGGGCATTGTAAAGGTTGAAGAAGCCGTGTTCCTCCTCATTGAGCAGGCGTTCCTGGAAGAGGCGATCCATGATCTTAATATGCCAGAAGCTGGCCCAGCCTTCATTCATGATCTTGGTGCGCCGCTGCGGCATGAAATAGCGCGATTGGTCCCGAACCACGGAAAGGATGTCTTTCTCCCACTTTTTCAAAGGCTTGGGAGAGTGGTTCTGGATGTAAAGCAGGACATCGCGCTCCGGCTCCAGGGGTGTCTTGCTGTTGTATTCATCCTCCGCGGGCGGCGGCGCCTTCTTGTTCGGGAACAAATCGTCAAAAGCCCCGGAGACCTCCGCTGGGGCCGGAGGGGCGGTGAGCCGCTCCCACTGCTGGTCCTCGCTTTCTTCTTTGATAAAAAAATCTGGGTCCACATTGAGTTCGATGCTCAAGGCGGCATCGAGCAGCGCCTCGACCCTTTCCAGGCCGAAACGCTGTTCATAGTGCTGAAAACGGAGGGCCGCCTCGGACGCGGAAGGGATGATGTCCCGGCGCGTCGGTCGAAAATGGATATTATTTTTCATGAAGTCGTTATGGGCGTACACATGGGACATAACCATCACCTGAACGGGGAAGGGATTGGTGTTCATCAGGTAGGCCCGGGACGGATTGGAGTTTAAGACCACTTCATAGGGAATGCCGTAGCCGTGTTCATACTTGGTCTTTTCCATTTCGTAATCCCGTCCGAAGGACCAATGGGAAAAGTTTACGGGAAAGCGGTAGGCCATGATCTCCAGCATCTTTTGTGCGGGGATCGCATCAAACTCCTGGGGAAAGAAATCCAGGCCCCAGGACCTGGCTATTTCCTGTATTATTTCATCAAATTGTCTGAGTCGTGCTAACTCGGAATTCATCTTCACCTTCCAAATGTCATTTCTTTTTTCAGAAATGCTTTGAGGGCGGGGTAGACATGGGTCTTATCCTTCAAGACCGCGCCCAGGAACGGGGTGGCGGCCTCGGCCCCGAGATAGACCTCGAAGTCCCTGCGGTCCAGGAAGTCTCTTTTGAGGTGCAGTTCCTCGGCAAAGGTCTTCATCAGGTAGGAGCTATTATAGTCGTCCGCCTGGATTTCCCCATAGCCCAGCATATTGACGCCCCTTTGCATCAGTCTTTTGGCCGAGGCCACGGTTTTTAAGGGGTCGAAGTCCTCGCCATCGGAAAAATGAAAGGGGTAGATGTTCCACCGCTCGGGGCTGTATTCCGTTTCCAGGAGTTGCAGCACCAGGTCATAGGCCGAATGGCAAAAGGTCCCGCCGCTTTCCCCTTTGTGGAAGAAATCATGCTCGTCTACCAGCCAGGCCTCCGTCGTATGGGCGATAAAGCGGATTTGGACGTGATTGTAGATCTGCTTCAGAAATTCCACCAGCCAGAAGAAGAAGGAGCGGGCCAGGTACTTTTTCATGGTCCCCATGCTTCCCGAAACATCCATCATGGCGAAAACCACGGCATTGGACTCATATTCCACATCCAGATCGAGGGTGCGAAATCTCAGATCTTCATTATAGAGATGGACAACAGCTTCCCCCTCTTCCGGAAGCTTCCCCTCCCTAAGGAGCGCCTCCGCACCCAACAGGTCTCCCCGGGCCGCACTCAGGGCCTGGCGGCAGGCCTCCTCTGTTTGGCCGGTCTTGCGCATCAATTCACCCACAAAGGCGGCAGTGCGCCGGACAGCCTCCTTAATGCTCCGCTTCTTATCCAGATGGGCCACCAGGCCCGTTTTTTCGATGCTGTCGTACTTCCAGCCTTTGGGGATCGCCGTTTCCACAAAGGCCTTCTTCTTGAGGTTGGGCAGGCCCAGGTCTTTGATCATCATCTCGATCAGTTCTTCGATATCGATTTCCGTTTCGAGATAATCCACCCCGGGCTGATCGCCCGCCTGGCCCGGCTGATCGCCCTGAAGGGGCTGCCGGCCGATGACGTCCCCTTCCTCCCCCTCTCCCTGCCCCAGACCGGCGCCTCCCGAGCTGGCCCGTTTGAAGACAAACTGGTAGCTTTTCAAACCCCGGATGGGCACCTTCACGATCTGCCCCTGCTTGCGGGTGATGATGGAGGCATCGGAGATTATATCGGCGATGTTCTTCTGGATGGACTCGCGCACCTTTTCCCTGTGCCGGGCCGCATCCCTGAACCCCCGTTCGGAAAGTCGCCAATCCTGTTTTTTAACGGTCATGGTCTTTCCTCTTACTCCTCTTTCCTCAGGAGATCGCCGACGAACTGCAGGAGACTCTCCGCGCAGACGGGGCAGTATCCCTTTTGCTGCAAGGCCTCCAAGGCATCCTCCCGCCGCTTCATGGTCTTGGGATCCCGGCGGGTCTTATCGGAGATCGTGAGGGAAACCACATTCTTGAGGTCCCCGATGAGTTTGCGCTCGATGGCCTCCTGCAGGGGGGTATAGGTGTTGAAATTAAACTCCCGGCCCTGGTCCAGGGCATCGGACTTGAAGACAAAAATCCCCTGACGGAATTCCCGTTTGGTGTTCTCCGACACACCGATCAATTCCTCGATGCTCCGCATCAGTTTTTCATCCAGTTCCTGTTCTTCCCGGGTAATGGGGTCCCTGATTTTTTTCTTCAGACAGAAGGCCGTGGCATTCTTCATGTAATTGTCAAAGAGGGCTTGGGCCTGGTCTTCATAGGCAAAGAGGAAGGCCCGGTTGACCTCCTTTTTGGCCTGCTCCTTAAATTCGGAGAGGACGCTGTCCTTCTCGCCGATGAGCAGATTCAGGTACCGCGTGGACTCTTCATCGGAGAAGCCGATATGATGTTCAAAATTAGCCCGGAGACTCCGGATGACGTCAAGGGGATTGAGACACCCCAGGGACTCCTTTTCCCCGAGGGCCACATTCAAGGCGTTGACGACAAAGCGCGGCGAGATACCCGACATGCCCTCGCCATTTTTCTTGCCCTCCAGGCGCAGTTGCACCAGGTCCACCTGGTCTTTTTCCTTTTCCGAGACGGCCTCCCCATTGTAGTACTTCATCTTTTTAATGAGGTTCGGGCAGAGCTGACTCTCCTTGAGCCGGGTCAGGATGGCAAACTGCGCCATGACATTCAGGGTATGGGGGGCCAGGTGCAGGTTTGTGAATTCGCTCTTCTCGATCAGCTTCTTGTAGATCCTCTCTTCTTCCTTCACACGGATGTTATAGGGGACGAAAATCGGATACATCCGGTCGTGGAGGGCCTCATTTTCCTTGGACGACTTGAACCGGTCGAACTCCGTCTGGTTGGTATGGGACAGGATCACCTCATCCACGTAGATCTGGGGAAAGCCCGGCGCCTTGAGGACCTGCTCCTGGGCGACCGTGATCAGGATGTAATGGAACTTGATGTCGCATTTAAGGATTTCGATGTATTCCACCATCCCCCGGTTGCCGATTTCCAATTCCCCATCGAGTTTATAAGCCCGGGGATCAGTCTCGCCGTACTGGGTGATCTTCGAAAGATCGACCCGTCCGATAAGCTCCGACACGTCCTGGTTTTTCGGGTCCGAGGGCTGGAAGGTCCCAATGCCGCGCCGTTCCCTTTCGCTCAGGCTGATGGCCACCACGGGAAACTTTTCCCACAGCAGGTTGCCCTGCTCATCCCGATAGGCATGGTTTTCCAGGAGGTTGAAACGGCACATGGGGCAAAGTTCCCCCTCGATCTTCACCCCGATCATCTCTTCCCATTTGGGGCGCTGGTTCGTCGGAATCAGATGGAGGGGCTCTTCATGGATGGGACAACCCTTGATGGCATAGACGGGCGTCCGGTCCTGCTCCAGGCCCCGCTTGAGCATCGCGGCAATGGTGGATTTCCCGCTCGAGACCGGACCGACCATGATGAGTATCCGTTTGCCCGTTTCCGTCCGCCGGGCCCCGGCCTTGAAGAACTTCATGATGTCCTGCAGCGGCTCCTCCAGGCCGAACAACTCTTCACTGAAGAACCGGAAATTCACCATGTCTTCATAATCCGGAAGCTTGACGATCTTCTCGACCGGCGCCACCCCTTTTTGCATGATCATATTGTAGATTCTGCCCGGCGCCAGTTGGGCGATGGCCGGGTTTTCTTTGACCAGTTCCAGATAATCCAGACAGGTCCCGGCCCATTGCACCTGTCTTTCTTCCTGGCGTGATTCTTCGATAATCCTTTGAAAATGTTCTCTTGGCATGCTTTTCCCTCCTTAAGTAGCTCAAATAAGAGGCCTCTTTGCAGAGAGTCCTATTTGCTTTTCCCCCGTCCCCGAACTTTCTCAGACGTCAGATCGCGCGACGCCGCCGCTTATTTCCCAGTCCCCCCTTTCCTCGCAAAAGAGAAATAATCCCTGGCAAGCGATACAGATATAAAGCCCTTGTGTTTATGTTATGCCTTACTTGCGTTATTATTGACCGAGCCCCGATAAGCGGGATAAGTAAGTTTACGGAATTATATTCTGCCAGAAAGACGTAGAAAATAATTCCTAACTTACTAAAAGGGATGCTAAACAGTATGGTACCCGGACAAGAATGGACAGCGAAACAAAAGAAACTACCGAGCTTAAAACTTAAAATAAAGCACCTGCAACAACCATAAACAACGGAACCACAAACTACATGCCCTATTAGGGCAATTGTCCTCTATCAAACATAATTTATTTTGTCAATATCAAATAAATTGAATTCGTAAAAAGTCGAATTCATCGCGTTTTAGGTGTTATGTGTTAAGTGTTATGCTTTTGGAATGTCGTGCTCAGTGGCCGCCGGCAGAGAACATCGGCAGGGATGCCGCTCTCCCGTTATGGCCCACAACCTGCTGCAAATCCGCCACATAAACATTCATCTGTTCGGCCTGGGCCATCAATTCTTCCGAGGCCGCGGCTGATTCTTCCGCATTTGCCGCTGTCTGCTGCGTTACCTTGTCCATCTCGGCGATCGCCGTATTCACCTGGCAAATCCCCTGGGACTGTTCCTGCGAGGCCGCGGCAATTTCATCCACCAGCTGCTCCACCTTCTTCGAAACTGCCACATTTTCCTGAAAGGCCTCCTGGGTCAGATGGGTCAGTTCATTGCCTTTCCGCACTACTTTGATGGTGTTCTCAATCAGGTCATTGGTATTCTTCGCCGCTTGCGCCGCCCGCATCGCCAGATTCCGCACTTCATCGGCCACCACGGCAAACCCCGCCCCCGCCTCTCCGGCCCGGGCCGCCTCGACCGCGGCATTCAGGGCCAGCAGATTCGTCTGAAAGGCAATCTCGTCGATCGTCTTGATGATCTTGCCCGTCTCCTGGCTAGAGTTCGTAATCTCCTCGATGGCCTGCACCATGTCCCCCATATGTTGATGCGCCTTATCGACGATCTGCCGCACCTCCGCCATCATCGCCTTGGCATGGCTGGAATTGTCGGCATTCTGCTTCGTCATGGATGACATCTCTTCCAGGGAAGAGGATGTCTCTTCCAGGGAGGCTGCCTGTTCCGACGATCCCTCGGCCAATTGCTGACTCGATGAGGATACCTGGCGGGCCGCCGCCGCCACCTGCACCGAGCCATCGCTCAGACCGGCAATCGCCCTTTGGATCGGACCGGTGATGGACCGGACCAGGAAGAAGGCGAAGATGGCCACCGTCGTCAGGCCAAGGAGGCTGAAAATGATTATCTTGAGGGAGATATCCTTAACGACCTTATCGTAACTCGTATTGGGCACCCCGACGTAAAACATGCCGATTATGTCCTGCCGGCTGTCTCTGATGGGCTCATAGGCTGTTTGATTCCAGACCCCGACAACATCAGCCTTGCCGATATAGGTTCCCCCTTTTTGCAGCGTGGTTTCGAGCACGTTTTTTGCCGCCTGGGTTCCCACGGCACGCTCGCCCGAGGGTTTTTTTACGTTCGTCGCCACGCGTGTGTCACCCTGAAAGATCGTTACGGTATCCCCCGTCAATTCGCCGATCTTATCCACGATGGCAAAATTTTCGTTCATCGGGACATCGCCTTTAAAAAGCTTGCCCTCGCGGATCGCCCATTCTCCGGGATATTTTTCTTCCAGGAGAGTTCGTCCCATAGCCAGATCACCCCTTAGTTTTTCATGGGCCGTGGTGATTACCTTGTTACGGATGATCAGGGTCAGGGAAATGCCAATCGCCATAATCGTGGCCACAAAGATTGCCAGGAACATTAAAATCTTATGCTTTAAATTGAGTTTCATGACATCACCTCTATAAGAAAGAAACGCTGTCGCGAGATCCCTCGGGATCCCCGGTCCTCATGCCTGTCTTACCGATACATTTATCAAGAAGTATGCCAGAAGCATCGGGGAGGGAATAAAGCATGGACCGAGCAGGCCGAAAAGAGATTTAGCAGGCCGCATTCATGGGACGAACTGCAATGATAACGCAATATTAACTATGGAAGAGTCGCCAAATTGCTATCGCCCGCTGGTGGCTGGCCCGGGAAAGAGAAGGGAGCGGCAGGATATTGCCCAGGGGATAATATCCCGGCCTCTTGTAAATATTATCCGGGTTTTCCGGATTCTGTCCGGCTTTCCCGGACGAAAGCATGAACCTGAGCTCCTAACCCCGATAACCTAAAGGTCACAAGTAAACGGGATAAGTAAGTTTACGAAATTATTTTTTGCCGGACAAACGCAGAAAATAATTTCTTACTTACTAAAGGAATGAGGGATGGTTAAGGTCGGAACCACCGCTTCCTCCTATTTAGTTTCCGGATGGACACTACTTAGCTTGCCAGGAGGTTTGATAATTTTTTACCAGGGCCAGGAAATAAAGGTGGCGTTTAGTTAAGTGAAGATTCTTGCGGTAAACGAGATAAAAAAAGCGCTCCAGCGGACAGTCCGCAATGTCCACGATCTTCAGCAGGCCTTGGGCAACTTCCCGCTGCAGGGCGAAGAAAGATAGGATCGTCACGCCCAGACCGGCCAGTACGGCCTCCTTGACAGCTTCGGAACTGCCCAGTTCACAGATCACGTTGCATTGCGACAGATCGAGACCAAAGCAGCTCCGCAGCCGCTCTTCCGTGATCTGTCGCGTTCCCGAACCCTGTTCCCGGCAGATGAAAGGCAGGCGGGCCAGTTCCGCCACGGTAACAGTCCGCTCTTTTGCCAGCCCATGGGCCGCGGGCACTGCCAGGACCAGTTTATCCTGCCAGAGCCGCTCCGTTATTAATTGCCTATGGGTGGTTTCCTTGCCGATGAAGCCTATTTCGGCCTGATTGTTCAAGACCGCCTGCAAGGCTTCCTCGCTGTCGTACATCTGCATGTGGACCTTTATATCCGGCCGCTCCTGCTGCAAGGGAACGAGCAGGGAGGGGAGGATATAGGTAGCCGGGATATTGCTGGCGGAAATGTAAATATGCCCCGCTTCCTGATTCCTGATCCGGGCCAGTCGGTCTTTGGCGTCCTCCCGCAGCCCGATGACCCGCTTGGCATAATCATAGAGAACCTGGCCCTCGGGCGTGAGGTAGATACCGGCGCTGCTCCGGTTAATCACCCTGACATCGGCGGATTCTTCCAGGTGGAGTATCTGTTTGGTCAATGCCGACTGGGAGATACAGAGCTTCAGGGCCGCTTTCGTGAAACTGCCCGCCTCGACCAGTGCCAAGAGGCCTTCCAGCTGCGGGATGCTGATGTTCTTGAATTTATCGTAGCTCATGTCGTGGACCTATCACAAAAGGCACCTTGGGAAAAAGATAATTTTATTAGCGGCCCTGCCGGAAAAGGTCGGGTAGGTGGATAAACTATGCCTATCAGGAATAATTTGGGAATTCTATTCCTTTTCGCCATTGGATATTTCCTCAGAAAAATCCTATAAAAAATAGTGTGTTGGCCCTGGCGTCGCCCACAGATTCCTCCGCGGAAAGACGGGAGCGCCTTCCCGGAGCTGTTTGCCCGGAAGAGTCCCCTGCCGGCCTGAACCGAAAAGGAGAAGAGTTATGAAAAAGTGTTTTTTACGCTTACAGGTTGCTTTGCCCCTCTGTCTGCTGGCCCTTTTTGCCTTTGCCCCCCTGGCCCGGTCCGGTGGGCTCGATGCCTTCCGCAACGACAAAGGAGAAATCAATGTTTCCGGGGGCACCGCCCATATCCCGGTGATGAAGGAAGCAGCCAAACGGATCATGACCGCTAATCGGGAAGTACGCGTCACCATTGCCGGGGGAGGTTCCGGCGTGGGGATCAAACAGGTCGGCGAAGGTCTGGTCGACATCGGCAACAGCGGCCGGGCGCCGACGGAGCAAGAAATCAGGCAGTACAGCCTGCACGTCTTTCAATGGGCCATCGATGGGGTGGGCGTGGTGGTCAACAAGGGCAATCCCGTAAAATCCTTGAAAAAAGAGGAGCTAAAAAAGATATTTTCCGGAGAGATAAACAACTGGAAGACCCTGGGCGGCCAGGACCGGCCGATCAATATTTACAATCGCGATGAAGCCAGCGGTACCCGGGAAGTCTTCTGGGAAAAGGGATTGGAAAAGGGGAACATCTCTCTCAAGGCAAACGTGGTCGTCTCCAACGGGGCCATGAAGTCCGCCGTGGCCAATGATCTTTATGCTATCGGCTATGTCTCGGTGGGCCATATCGACGAGAGCATCGCGCCGGTGGCGCTGGAGGGCGTTTTGCCTACCATCGGGAATGTGAAGAGCGGAGCGCACAAAATCAGCCGCGGACTCTACAGCAACACCAAAGGCAAGCCCCAGGGCCTGACCGGCAAGTTCATCGATTACCTCTTTACGGGCGAAGGCCAGAAGATCGTGACGGATCATGGCTTCATCGCGGTAAAATAGCGCGGGGCAAGGAATTGTCGAGTGGCAAACGGGTTGACCGTATCATCGAGCAGGGCTTTTTTCTGGCTGCCCTCTGGAGCGTGCTGGTTGCCGTCCTGATTTTCCTGTTCATGCTGGTTTTAGGCCTGCCCTTGTTGCGGTCGGGTCAGATATTTTCTGCCCTGACCCGGCCCTGGCTGCCGCAAGCAGGCCTTTTCGGCGTCTATCCCATGATCGTCGGCACCCTGGCCATCGTTTTCCTGAGTCTGTACTGGGCTTTTCCTCTGAGCTTGGGGGTCGCGGCCCTGGTCAGTGTGATCCACCCCCGGGGCTTTGGCCGCTTTCTCAAGAAGATCGTGCTCCTGATGACGGCCATTCCTACCGTGGTGTACGGTTTCGTCGGGGTCTTTCTCCTGGTTCCCCTGGTGCAGAAAATATTTTCTCCCCAAGGGGGGATGAGTATCTTTACCGCCTCCCTGATGCTGGCCCTGCTCATTTGTCCCACGATGATTCTGATCTTTACGGATAGTTTCGAGAGTGTTCCCCGGTCCTACCACGAGGCCGTTGATGCCCTGGGCGGCAGTCCCGTGCAGAAACTTTGTTACGTTCTCCTGCCCTGCGCCCGGCAGGGTCTGGTTGCGGGACTGGTCCTGGGCATGGCGCGGGCCATGGGCGATACCCTGATTGCCCTGATGCTGGCGGGCAACGCCGTGGCCGTACCCGGATCTTTCTTTGCCTCGGCCCGGACCCTGACCGCCCACATTGCCCTGGTCACGGCCGCAGATTTTGACAGCATGGAATTCCGTACGATTTTTGTCTGCGGCCTGCTGCTCTATGTTTTTACCTCGGCCCTCATCGTCTGCACCCGGCATTGGGGAGGGGAAAAAGGAGCTCGCTTCTGATGCCCAAGTACATGGAAAAATTAATCATTGCCGGCGCCTGGCTGAGCGGTCTCCTGCTTATGGCAGCGGTCGGCGCCATTCTCACCTTTCTCCTGGTCCAGGGCGCCCAGGCACTCCGCTGGGAGTTGATCTTTGGAACCACCCCCATCCTGGAGGCGCTCACGCTGCAGCGGGAGGTTTTTCAGGGTCTCTTCCCCGCCATAGTGGGGACCCTGCTCCTGGTGCTCCTGGCCGTGGCCCTGGCCTTGCCCGTGGGACTGGCGGCCGGGATATACCTGGCCGAGTACAGCCGGGGGCGGTGGAAAGGGCTTTTCAGTCTTTTTTGCGACATTCTGGCGGGCATCCCCTCGATCCTCGTGGGGCTCTTCGGCTTTTCCCTGGCCATTATGCTGCATAAATACCTGGCCGCGGCGATCTACCCCTGCCTGCTCATCTCGGCTTTGTCCCTGTCTTTTCTTGTTCTTCCCTATTTTATCCGCACCACCCAGGTGGCCCTGGAAAATGTTACCCCGGAAATCCGCCGGACCGCCCTGGCCCTGGGCGCCAGCAAACTCCAGAATATCGTTCATATCCTGATCCCCCAGGCCCTGCCGGGGATAACCAGCGGCGCCATCCTGGGTATCGGGCGTTGCGCGGAAGACACGGCGGTCATCATGCTGACGGGTGTGGTGGCCATGGCGGGCATCCCCCATTCGCTGCTGGCCAAATACGAGGCCCTGCCTTTTTTCATCTATTATATTTCTTCGCAATACAGCGACCGGCAGGAGTTGGAGATGGGTTACGGCGCCTCTATCCTGCTCCTCGCGGTCTGTCTCAGCCTGTTCCTCCTGGCCTTGCTGGTAAAGCGCCGTTTTGCCGGCCCCTTGCTCTACAGGTTATAGGATCATGAAACAGATAAAGATTAAGATGGCCGGAGTTTCCTTCTCCTTCGGGAAGCTGCTTGTGCTGGATGATGTGTCCGTGCAAATTCCGGAAAAGACGGTCACCGCCATTACGGGGCCTTCCGGCCAGGGTAAATCGACCTTCCTGATGCTCCTGAATCGCCTCTGGGAGACCATCCCGGAGGCGCGGCTGCAAGGGACGGTGCATGTCCGTCTCCGGGAGCGGTGGGCCGATATCTATGATCCCTCGTTATCCCTGCCGGAACTGCGCCGGGCCGTGGGCCTGGTCTTTCAAAAACCCAATCCCCTGCCCATGAGCATTTATAAAAACATGGCCTTCCCCCTGAAGCTGGCCGGCCTCAAAGAGCAGGATGACCTGCAGGAACGGGTGGAAAGCTCCCTGAAACAGTCTTTTCTGTGGGATGAGGTCAAGGACCGGCTGGCAGAAGACGCCCGGAACCTCTCCGGGGGGCAGCAACAACGCCTCTGCATCGCCCGGGCCCTGACGCTGAAGCCCGAAGTGCTGCTCCTGGACGAGCCCACCTCCTCCCTGGACAGGCAAGCGGCAGCGGTGATTGAGGAACTGATCGGCACACTGAAAGGGCAGTGTACCCTCTTGATTGTCTCCCACAACCAGGCCCAGGTCTCGCGCCTCGCCGATGAAGTGCTGGAGCTAAAGGGGGGTAAACTGTTTTCCAAAGAAGAGAACAGCACCTTCTGAAAAAGGCTTAATCGTCGTCCTGCATTTCTATCGCTTCCTTCCCGATTCGTTCCCTGGTAAAAAGCGGCACCACGAGGGACACCACGGCGACGATCAGGAACAGCGCGGCCATGGGCCGGCTCAGGAAGATCAGCGGGCTCCCGTCGGAGAGTACCAGGGACCTCCTCAGGGAATTTTCCAACATGGGCCCCAGGACCAACCCCAGGATCAGCGGCGTGCCGGGAAATTCATACCGTTTCAGGAAATAGCCCACGAGGCCGAACATGTTCATGAGCAGCATACCCGTGGAGCTGGTGTCCACACTGTAGGCGCCGATCTCGCAGAAGATGACGATCAGGGGCGCCAGGATGGAATAGGGAATCTTGAGGATCTGCACCCAGATGCCGATCAAAGGCAGGTTCAGCACCACCAGCATCACATTGCCGATGTACATGCTGGCGATTACTCCCCAGAATAGATCGGGTTTGGTGCTGATGAGCAGCGGGCCGGGCTGGACGCCCAGGATCACCAGGACCCCCAGGAGAATGGCCGTGGAAGGATTGGTGGGAATCCCCAAACTGAGCAAGGGGATGAAGGTGCCGCTCGATCCGGCATTATTGGCCGTCTCCGGACCCGCCACCCCCTCGATCGCGCCTCGGCCAAATTTCTCCGGGTGCTGGGAAAGCCTCTTCTCCAGGGCGTAGGACATAAAGGTGGAGATGTTGATGCCCAGCCCTGGAATGAGCCCCAGGAAGAAACCGAGGAGCGACCCCCGGGCGATGGGCTTTGCCGAATCCCGCCAATCCTGCCGGGTCGGCAGCAGGCCTTTGATCTTGGTGGTAAGGATCTCCCGCTTCAGGGTTTTTTGCAGGTTTATCAGGACCTCGCTCATGCCGAAGATGCCCATGGCCACAAAGACAATCTCAAAACCATCCAACAGGGCCGGCATCCCGAGAGTGAAGCGCGTGCGGGAGGTCATCGGGTCCATCCCTACGGTGCTCATGATGATCCCCAGGCAAGCCATCATCAGGCCCTTGATGAGCGACCCCCTTGTCAGGTAAGTAACCAGGGTCATGCTCATGACAGCCAGGGTGAAGTACTCCGGAGGCCCGAAGCGCAGGGCAAATTTTGCCAAGAGCGGCGCAAAGAACATCAAACCGAGCACGCCGATGCTCCCCCCGATAAAGGACCCGAAGGCCGAGATCCCCAAGGCCGCGCCGGCCCTCCCTTGCCGGGCCATCTGGTAGCCGTCGAGGCACGTCACCACCGACGCCACTTCTCCCGGGATGTTCAGCAGGATCGAAGTCGTGGAACCTCCGTACTGGGCTCCGTAGCAGATGCCGGAAAGCATGATGAAAGAAGCTACCGGGGGCGCGTGCAAGACCAGGGGCATCAGCAGGGAGAGCGTGGCCGGCGGTCCCAGACCGGGAAGCACGCCCACCAGCGTGCCCATGAGTACCCCGATGAAACAATAGGCCAGGTTCATGGGCGTAAGAAGCACGCTGAAGCCATAGGCGATGCTGTGGAGAATGTCCAAGGATGCTGCCTCCTATATCCTGACCCCGATAACCTAAAGGTCACAAGTAAACGGGATAAGTAAGTTTACGAAATTATTTTTTGTCAAAAAAAGTCAAAAAATAATTTCTTACTTACTAAGCAAGCCTTGGGGAAAGTATATCTGCAGCAGGACACCGAAAACCAGATATACGAGCAGGGTAGTCAGGGCACTCATCCCCAAAAGGGTCGGCCAGGGCCTCTGTTCCCCCAGGCGGAAGAAGACGACCAGGAGAAAGAAGGTGGCCATGATAAAACCAAGATAATCGATCACGAAACTGTAGACGAAGAGCGATACCAAGGCCAGGATCACCGGGCGCGGATGGCGCTCCACGAATTTTTGCGATCTCCGGCCCTGGTAGGCCAGGGCCAGGGAAAGGGCGGCGAGCATCAGCCCCGTACAAAAGGAAATAAAACCCGAGCCCGGCTTTTGGGAGGTCCCGAGGCCCACCCGCAGTGACTCCCAAAGTACGAATAAAGAAAGGGCAAAAAAGAAAAGCCCGCTACGCAGTTCGCCCATTGCCCACCCTTATTGCCAACCTGGACCTGCTTGCTACTGATGACGAAGGCCCTTACCTGCCGCCTGACCAGCGGCCCGCCTAACGCACCGCCAAGCCCGCATCCTTATAAATTTTTCCCCAAGTAGCCCGTTCGGACTCGATGAATTTGCGAAACTGCTCGGGGTTTTTATAGAGGGGCATAAAGTCTGCCCCGTAGGCCCGCTTCATTACCTCCGGCTGCTTGACGATTTTCTCCACGGCGGGAACCAAAACCCGCTGCGCCGCCTGGGACAAGCCCGCCGGCGCAAAGAGGCCGATCCCGCCCGTGTAATTCACGTAAGGATAGCCCTCCTCGGCGGTGGTGGGGATATCGGGGAAGGGGGCGTATCTCTTATCCGTCGTGACCGCCAGGGCCCGCAGCGTGCCCGCCTTGATATGGGGTCCCAGGGTTCCCAGGCTTCCCGCGTTCATATCCACATGACCGCCCAGGATCGCCACGGCCGATTCTCCGCCGCTTTTGAAAGGCACCACGGCGATATTGACGTTGGCTTTGGCGCTTAAAATCATCAGATCGCAATAGGGAGCCGTGCCGATGCTTCCCACCGCCGTCTTTAGTTTCCCGGGATTTTTTCGCGCATACTCCACCATCTCTCTGAAGGACTTGAGGGGCGAATCGCTCCGGACGGCAAAGACCTGCGGGGCCATGTCGCCCAAATACCCCAAGGGATAAAAATCCTTCAAGGTGTCGAAGGTGGCCTCGGGAGTGATAATGGGCACGATGATCATCCCGGACGTAGAGGCGGAAAGGAGTGTGTAGCCATCCTTGCGGGCCCGGGACACGTAAAAGGCCCCCTGAATCCCCCCTCCTCCCGGCCGGTTGACCAGAGTAACTTGGCTTTTGAGGGCTTTGGTCAGCGCTTCGGTGTAAATGCGGGCCACCACGTCGTTGATCCCTCCGGGACCGTAGCCCACCACCATCTCGATAGGCCGGCGGGGATATTTTTCTTCCGCCGGAGCACCTACGGGAAAGACCAAAAAGACGAAACTGCACACCAGCCACCACCACGCTTTACTTCTTTTCATCTCACCCTCCTTTGAAAAAAAACACCCTCCCGGCGCCGCCCCCCACAAGCACGCCGGGCCTTACCGGCCGGCCGGTTTATGCCTGCGCCCGCACGCCCGGTTTGGGGATCTTGTGCAACGGTTTTTGCTCCAGCGGTTTATGCTTGGCGATGCAGCCCGGAATATTGCAGGTCACAGTCTTGGCTTTCGTGGTGTTGTCATAGCCCATCCACTGCATATTGATCTTGGGCCTCTTGCCCCAGATGAGGTCGTCCATCAAAAGCAAGGGCTTGATATAGAACGGCCGCAGCGGTATGGGCAGCTTCTTCAATATCCAGCCGGCCAGGGTATGCCACCAGGCCGAGCGTTTGTTGTAGCAGCAATAATTCGTGCAGTTAAGACAGAGGGTCCAGGGCCCCTCGGCTGCCAGTTTATATTTGTAGCAGGTGTCCGAGTTGACCACCCACTTCTCCACGCCGTTTACCACCTCCTTGTCTCCGAAGGGGATGCTGTAGGTGGGGCAGGTCGTGGCGCATTTCATGCACACCCGGCAGACGTCTTCGACCCCCATATCCACCGGTTCGTCCACTGCCATGGGCAAATCCGTGGTCACGACAAAGAGGTGCAACCGCGAGCCGTACTCCTCATGGAGGAGCTGGCCGTGGCGCCCCAACTCCCCCAGCCCGGCGTTTACCGCCAGGGGGATGGGATTCACATCCCCGCCGCCCAGACCGTGGGTCCGGGCAGGGTAACCCAGTTCGCGGATGTAGGCCGCGACCATAAAGGTAGGGATATAGGCGAATTTCTGCCCCCCCTGGTATTCGGCGCTGGCGATGTTGCTGGGCGCGGACATGAACCGCTCGAAGTCGCCGGCAAATCCGAGACAAATGGCATACTTGTGGTCTAAATGGATGGGGTCGCCGGCCTTTTCACCCGTCCCCGGGTTGTCGCGGCCCCGGTGGGAATAGACGTAGGCCTGGTCGAGGTGCGTAATGCCTACCAGATCGGCGCCGAAGAAACGGGCCGCCTCCTTTACCTTGCGCGCCATATCAGCCGGATCGGTCACCTGGAAGCGTTCGGGGTTGACCCCGCCGGCGGGCGCCTGCTTGATCGCGTAGATGAAATCATTGGTCAGACCGCCCTTCTGGTAGCCGCTGTATTCGCAGCTGCGGCGAAAGGCATCCTGCTCGCCCCGATTTTTATAACGCAGGCGCATCCGCTCGCCCAACTCGCCGCGGGCGATCCGCGGGTGGGGAGTATCGCGTTCGTCGACCTGCTGCTGGGGGCCTACAATACGGTAAGTGCGCGGCGACTTGCGGTTGTTATTTGTCGGCATACAATAAATCCTCCTTTTCTTTTGCCTATGCAAAACAGAGTATGAGAATATTTATAATTTCTTACTTAGTAAGGTCAGGGGCAGGTTCTCAAGGGTAGCCAAACACTTCCAAAGATTGCCAGCTGTAGTCGGTAAATTGCAGACGATGGTGGTGAGTAGAACTGCTTTAGTGCATCTTTCCTTCTTGACGGCCATGATGAGTTCCCCCCTCAATTAAACGCAAATGCTTAACCACGATAACCTAAAGGTCACAAGTAAACGGGATAAGTAAGTTTACGAAATTATTTCTTACCGGAAAAACGCAGAAAATAATTTCTTACTTACTAAATGCCCCGGCCAATAAACGGGCTAAAGAATGATAGACTCCCCCCTGATGATTTATCCTTGATGCTTGTTCCCCTATCACCTCGGCTGTACCATTGTCAATGAGAAATGCCTCCTGAGAAATTTTCCTTTCCCCAAGGCATCATGACGGCAGGAGGCCTTTCCGCAAACAGGCATTGGGGAAAATTCACCCCCGGGAAATTCGCCTTGACAAGATATTTTGCCTATGCTTATGTCCTTGCAAAATCACCTCCTTTAATCACCCCCCTGCAATATTGTGGGTGGGTGCTATAATAACAATCACGGGTAAGTCCATCTTAAAGGAGGGTTAAGCTCATGCCAAAAGCCGTCACCGGCAAATCACCGCGCACCTACCGCATTGTGGGGCCCCAAGGCCGGATAGATGAACGGGACACTCCCCACTTCCAAGTCCGGCGGGGGGATTGGGGCGAACGCCTCAGAATATTGCGGCAGTCCCGCATCGAACCCGATGCCTTGAAAAGAACGCTCGGTGATGGTCAAATGAAAGGGAGCCCGAACAACTCCCTGCATCAGGTAATGCTGCAGTTGCCCGAAGGAACGGTCAATCCCGAACAAGAACCCGTATCCGACCCGGCTGCTATGGCGCGCAAGGTAAAGGAGGTCGCCCGCTTCTTCGGCGCCGATGTGGTGGGTATCGCGCACCTGGACCAGGCCTACGTCTATAGCCATCGCGGCCGGGGATGCACGGCGGACGGCGAAAAGCCCGGCGACCCCATCAACCTGCCTCATAAATATGCCATCTGTCTTGGTTTTGCCGATGACTTCGACCGCTACCTGACCTGCAACAGTGAGATTTCCGGCATTGAATACTCTCTGGGGACGAAAATGGTCTACATACCGACCTTTTTGCTCGCCTCTTACATCCGCGAGATGGGTTATCCCGCACGTATCCACGCTCACAGCCGGTTAGAGGTAAATACCGTAGCCCTCGCCGTCACGGCCGGACTGGGGGAGTTGGGACGCCACGGGATGCTCATCCACGAGGAATACGGTTCGCGGCTGCATCTGGCTGTCGTGACCACCGACCTGCCCCTGACGGTGGACGAGCCCGTCGATATGGGCGTGGAAGACGTCTGCCAGGCGTGCATGAAATGCGCCCAAACATGCCCCACCTACAGCATCCCTTTCGGAGACAAGGTGGTGATAAACGGTGTGGAGAAGTGGGCCATCAATGTCGAAACCTGCTATCAGGGCAAGCTGGCGGCCCGGGGCAAGTACACCAACTGCCTGATCTGCGTTACCTCCTGCTGCTACCACAAGCGTTCGGCCTGGTGGCACACCCTGGCCGGCTGGATGTTGAAAAAAATTCCCATCCCTATGCGCCCCTTCTACATCAAACCCTTGCTTTTGATGGATGACTTAATCTGGGGCAAGAGGCCCTGGCGCCATATGAAGTGGCTAGGCTACGACAATGCCCCGTCGCCCGTGACCTGCAAGGTGCCCGGTTGCATCGCCATCCACAAGCCTTTGGAGCTGAAGCCTCTGCACAAAATTCCCAAACGCGGGTCAATTGCCACGCAGAAAGGAGGAAATTAAGGCGCCGCGGCAGGTTGTCAAGAATCAACAAGGACTGCTGCCCGGGCAAAAGCATCAGGAGCCTGATGCTGCACTTACTAAACAGCCGGCGAGAAGTGGGGGGATCGGCTGCTACCAGCCAAAGAGGAGGTTGAAAAAATGAGTTTTCTTTATGCTATAAAAAGCAAGTCGGCAAGTTGGGTTTTTCTTCTCACCCTGTTTATCTGTTCCCTCTTCGCCCCCTCTGCCGGAGCCTTGGCCAGTCAAGCGGAGGAAGAGTTGACGGCGAAGCTGGTGGAAGGCGCCAAGAAAGAGGGGCAATTATTACTCTATCACAGCATGAATGTTCAAGAAGGCGATAAATTGCTGAAGAGATTTCAGGAAAAGTATCCCTTTATCAAGACGGAGATGGTGCGCTCCGACAGCCAGGCAGGCTTGAATAAGATACTTGCCGAGGACCGGGCCAAGAAGCATCTCTGCGATGTGATGTCCTTTCCGGCTATGTCGATCGAAGTCCTCAAGAGAAAAAACCTCCTGGCCAAGTACCTTTCTCCCAACGGTAAATCCTATCCCGAAGAGTTTAAAGACCCCGACGGTTATTGGATCTCCAACTATTTTCAGCTGCACGTGATGGCCTACAACACCCGCTTGATTGCCCCCAAGGAAGTTCCCAGAAGTTACGAGGACTTCCTTGGCCCCAAGTGGAAGGGAAAGATCGGGATGGATGCCAACGCCTTTTATTGGTTTGCCGGCGTATTGAAGATCATGGGTGAAGAGAAAGGCCTGCAATACATGAAAAAACTTTCCGATCAGAATATTCGCTTCGACGGCCGGATCTTAGTAGTCCAACTGGTGGCGGCGGGGGAGACGAGCATCACCATGCCCGTTTATAATCATAGGATAGAGCAGATGAAGTCGGACGGGGCGCCTCTGGAATGGTCGGCCCTTGAGCCGCTGATCGCCGAAGTCAATGCTCCTTCCATCTCGGCCCACGCCCCGCATCCCCATACGGCCCGGCTGTTTATCGATTTTCTTCTCTCTAAGGAAGGCCAGGAGATCATCGCCAGTTTTTATCGCTTGCCCACGAGAAGCGACGTCGAGGCGCGCATCCCCAGAGCGAAAGCCAAGGGGATGAAAATCCTGCCCTTCGATCCGGCGATCACGGACAATTACGAGAAATATGTAAAATTATATCGTGAAGTTTTGATGAAAAAGCAGCCACGCTAGACCCCCAACGAGGGGGTATAAAGAACGCGCAAAGGAGGGTTTCGTACGATGTTTTATCGAATAAATAAAGGGCTGTGCCTGGTGATTGGTTTCTTTCTCCTTTTGCTCATCCCTGGTGGGGCAGCACTTGCGGCTCCTTTCTATGCAGGAAAAATTATTACGGTGACCGTGGGTCATGCGCCGGGAGGCGGGTATGATGTTATGGCACGGCTTTTTGCCAGGCACCTCCCTAAATATATCCCGGGAAAACCTACCATTATCATAAACAACATGCCCGGGGCCTCCAGCGTGATCGCCGCCAACACCTTGTACAATCTTGCGAAACCCGACGGACTGAGCATCGGGGTTGTCGGCCAGGGAATCCCTTTTGCCCAACTGCTCAAGGCGGAAGGGGTACGCTTCGACCTGACAAAATTCGCCTGGATCGGCTCCACCGCTATCGAAGCAACTATCCTGGCCATACGCAACGATCTCCCCTATAAGACCTATGAGGAGCTGCGGGCCAGCAAGAAACTCCTCTACTTGACCAGCAGCGGGCCGGGAGCGCTGAGCACCCAGTTTCCCATGCTCTTGAAGGAATTTACGGGACTCAACATCAAAATCGCCAACTATCCTTCCACAGGGGAACAGATGCTTGCCATTGATCGCAAGGAAGCCGACGGGATAGCAAGTACGGTAAATTCACTACGGCCCTACATTGAAAAGGGCATCGTGCGCCCGGTGATCCGCGGTCGTGTTTCCGTGCCCGAAATCGAGAATCTGCCCGTGGATGAAAATTTCACGACCGATAAGAAAGGCAAGATCATTATGGCGGTCCGTGCGGCTACCGATCTGGTGGGCCGACCTTTTATCGCCCCTCCGGCCACCCCCGCGCCCCTCATGAATATTCTGCGGAAAGCCTTTGCCCAGGCCGCTCAGGATCCCGAACTCCAAGAGCAGGCCAAGAGGATAAAGATCGCCGTTAAGTATGTCCCCCACGACGAGTGCCTGAAGGTTTATCGGTATATCTTCAGCCAACCGCCGGATATCGTGGAGGAGTTCAGCAAATTTATTAAATTTGGCTAAGCCTGTTGCCTCAATGATAAATTTCTTGACATGCTTCAGAAAATGTACTTATAAGCTATGCAAAGGGGAGTAGCAATCGGTCGAACATTGACCGACCCGTTTTCCGTCAATACGGTAGAAATACCCGGGCACGGGACCTGGTTTTGAGATCATCAGAGTATGCAAGACCTTTATTCAAGGTGGACCACGCCGCGGGTAAAGGTCTTTTTCTCTTCCCACGGTAAAAAATATTAACCGGGGGGTATGAATGATGAATCGCTGCAAAACCACAGTTCTCCTTACCTGCCTTAACATTCTCATGATGGCCTTGGGGACTGCGAGCGGCAAGGCCGGAATGGTCGTTGCCTCTTTCATGGCCTGTGCCGCGAACCTCTTCATTCATTGGTTTCCCGACCGGCTCGTCCTATTCAGGCATGAGGCTCAGGAAAGCACGACTAGCGACAATCCTTTTTATAAAAAGTCTATCACCATAAAGCGAAAAGCTTTCTTTCGCGAGTTATTCGCTTAGGCAAAACTCGCGACAGGGTCAATACAAACGTTTTTAAGGGGGGGGAAATATGAAAGAGGTAGCAACGCAGGAAAACAAGGAGATACAGAGTAAGATTGCTTCCATTAAGGAAAACATGCAATGTTCTCGTAGCTTTGCCTGTTTGAGCGGCGGATTGGAGAACTTTGGCCGCGCTAATAATTTCACAGGCGGTGATTACCCGGAATGCAAAGAGAAGACGAATTGCCAATTCAAGTCAGAATATGGTTTTTTGTATCTCTGCCGGTGTCCTTTGCGGATGTACATGTTTAGTAAGATCAAGATCGAGAAACCTCCGCAAAAAACCGCTTTTCAGTCATAATAAATAAATTGATAAGCGTCATCCTGCGACTGCCAAGCAGCATGACGCTTATGCGAGAGCCTTGGCTGCCCGCCCCTTCCTTATGAGCTCTGAACGGTTATCTTGCGAGGGGTTGCCGCCTTAACCTTGGGAAGCCTCAACCGGAGGACACCGTCTTTCATTTCCGCCTTGATATTGCTCTGGTCAATGATCTGTGAGAGCGTAAACTGCCGGTAGTATTTTCCTGTGCGATATTCCCTGATCACATCCACCTCATCGCTACCTTCCGGTGCCTGCACCTCACCATCCAGGGTGAGCACGTTCTCATGCAGGTCGATGTTCAGCTCTCCGGATTTCACACCGGGCATGTCGGCCAGCATGGTGATCTCCTGCTCCGTTTCAAAGATGTCCACCGCCGGCATAAACACCAACCCTGGCTTAGTCTGCTCGGCCGAGGTGGTCACTTCCGCTTTCTCTTTTGCCTGAAGGGCTCTGCTTTCCCTGTCTGTCATTTTTTGTCCCTCCTTTCCTTTATAATGCTTTGACGGCAATCTGCCTGGGTTTTGTTGCTTCCGCTTTGGGTAGAATAACCGTGAGGATTCCGTCGTTACACTGTGCTTCCACTTTGGCTGCATCTATCTGCGTCGGCAGACTGACGATCCGGCTGAATCTCCCGGCTTCTCTTTCACTACGATGATATTGGGCCTTCTCGTCTTCCGCAGGAAGTTTCCTTTCCCCCGTGATGGAAAGGGTATCGCCCGTCACGGAGATGCCCAGCTCATCAGCTTTGACACCGGGGAGCTCGGCGCGTACGTAATAACTGTCTTTATTCTCGGTGACATTGATCAGGGGAAACACGCCGGCGACAGACTCCCCGGAAAAAGCCCTGGCCGGTCTGCCACTCAGCCAGTCCATCTGCCTTCTCATACGGTCCAGTTCTTCAAAGGGATTTTTCCAGCCTAAGGTAGGCCATCCACTTACTCTTCTCAACAACATGATTAATTCCTCCTTTCATGATTGTTTAGTTTGCTTTGTTTGAAATAGCAGCATAGCGTCTAAAATTAGCGCCTTTGATCAACCATTATCATAGCTTGCATTAATTTAACCGATCCGTATCTGAACAAAAGATAAGCGACATTTTGCGCTTGTCAAGGGGATGATAAATTTTTTGCCGCTCGAAATTAACGTGGGTGTGTTATCAAAATTCAAGAATGCATAATTTCCTTGACAGGAGCGGTTGCATCGCCTACTACAAAATCAAGACAAAAGATCCATCTCACCGGGGAGAGGCAGGCGGTTTTTTCGCAAAGCGCCTATTGGCGGCCGAATTTGCCGACTGCAACCAAAGGGGGGCTTCCTTTATGAGCGGCGTCGGAATAGGACCGGGCCGGGGAATGAACCTGTTGCCGCCGGGTGGCCGCATAGCGTGGCCACAGCAAATCCGCCGGCAGATCATGGTGGTCCTGGCTGTATCCGCCATGCTCCTTACTTGCCCCCTGGGGCCGCTTTCGGCCGCACAAAATCTTAACATCGCACCCTTCTTATCCACCGAAGTCCAGGAACAACCGCGACCGCTCTTCCCGGAAGTGCCCGTGGCGGAAAGGGGGCAACAAGGGGTCAACCCCCGGATCGCCCCGGGACTACAGCGCCTCATGGCCCAAAGCGCCGCGGCCCGGGCGAGCGCCGGACGGCTCACCCAGAAGGTCCTGCCGGACAGAATCAAGGTCCTGTTCCAGCTCGCCCAAGGAACGACTCTCGATCCAGGGGAGATCGCCTCCCGGAACGGCCGGGTCCTGCGCCAGCGAACGAACCTGGTCGCTGTGGAGCTTCCCCCGGAGGAGATCGAGAACCTCATCGGCATCACACCAGGAATTGTCTTTGCCCGCTTGCCCCACCGATTCCGCCCCCTGAGCGTTACCAGTGAGGGGGTAAGCCTGACGGGTGCCAGTGGCTTCCATGGCAGTGGCTACCGGGGCGCCGGCATCAAGGTGGCGGTCATCGATGTGGGCTTCAAGGGCTTGACCGAAGCGAAAGCCAGCGGCGATCTGCCGCTGAATGTCATCACGGTCGATTTTACCGGCCGGGGCCTGGAAACCCGGTACAAACACGGCACAGCCTGTGCGGAAATTATCCATGATATGGCCCCCGAGGCCGAACTGCACCTGCTCAAGATCGAGGACGAAATAGACATTTACGCGGCCTTTGAATACTGCCTGACGCAGGGGATCAAGATCATCAGCCTTTCCATCGGCACCTTCGGAAGCGGCCCCGGCAATGGCACCGGCCCCCTCCATGATCTCTGCAACGAAGCGCGTGCCCAGGGCATCCTGGTCGTGGCCGCGGCCGGAAACGGCGGCAACTTTTCTTCCATGGACGGCGTCCCGTTGGGAAGCCACTGGGAAGGGATCTTTACGGATGCCAACCAGGACAACTTCCACGAGTTTGCTCCCGGGGTGCAGGGAAACATTATGCTGGCGATGCCTGACCATGACGACGACGGCAACCCCGAGCACGACGAGGTGGCGGTCGCCATGCGCTGGAATGAGTGGCCCCATGCCGTCACCGACTATGACCTGTATCTCTATGATTATGACTATCAAGCACACACCCGGGGCGTTTTACTCTACTCCTCCACCGGTATACAAGATGGATCGCAGCCGCCCCTCGAGGATATCAGCATCGATCTGCCGGACGATCAGCCCTACCGGTTCTATGAGCTGGTAGTGGCCAGAAAGTCGGACTCACTGGCCGGAGTGGCATTGGAGATCCTCACGGGTGGCAATAGCATCTTTGTTGGCGCTACGCCCTATGCTGCGCCCTTGGCCACCTCGGCGGGGTCCATCATGGAACCGGCCGATGGGACCAGCGTATTTGCCGTGGGCGCGATCAACCAAGCGCAATGGACTCTCGGGCCCCAGGAGGATTTCAGTTCGCAAGGCCCCACCAATGCCTGGGCCGGAAGCGCGGCCAGCATCAAGCCGGACATCAGCGGCCCGGACGGGGTCGGCTCAAATACGTACGGACTCACCTTTCCCGGAACTTCGGCCGCTGCGCCCCACGTGGCGGGGGCCGCGGCCTTGCTCTGGTCCCTGCACCCGCATCTGCTCCCCGGCGAAGTGCAGTCCTACCTGGAATCCTGGGCGCAGGACATGGGAACTCCCGGCAAGGATAACCTCTATGGTTGGGGACGGCTGCGCCTGCTTATTTACACTTTATCAACTTCCAAGGCCGGTCTAGGTTCGGGCACGATTTCCAGTACCCCGAGCGGCATCAACTGTGGTTCCTCCTGCACAGCCTCTTATGCTTCCGGAGCAACCGTCACCCTGACAGCCACCGCCTATGCTGGTTCCACCTTTGCCGGGTGGTCGGGAGGTGGTTGTGCAGGGACAGGGCCATGTACGGTAACGATGAATGCAGCAAAGAGTGTGACGGCCACCTTCGCTCAGATTAAATATAATTTATCAGTATCCAAGGCAGGCACAGGTTCCGGAACGGTCACCGGTTTCCCCGGTGGCCTAAACTGTGGTCCTATCTGCTCGGCATCTTATGCCGGGGGAACACCGGTTATACTTACGGCGTCATGGGTTTACGGTTCGACCTTTACCGGCTGGTCAGGCAATTGTTCAGGCACAGGATCATGTACAGTGACAATGGATGCGCCAAAGAGTGTTACAGCGACCTTTGCCCTCGCTACCTATGCCATCACCTGGCCAGCCGTGACGAATGGCACCGTCTCCTGTAATCCGACAACGGTTAACCACGGTGCAAACACGACTTGCCTCGTTACCCCCGGTACGGGTTACCATTTGCTCAGTCTGACGGATAACGGAGCCGATGTAACCTCGGCCATGCTTGGCAACACCTACACGCTAAACAATGTCGTTTCCGACCATACGCTCAATCCGACCTTTGCCATCAACACCTACACCATCACTACCGCGGCGGGCCCAAACGGCACCATAGCGCCTTCCTCCCAAGTCAAACATGGTTCAAGCGCCACGGTTGCCATTACCCCGCAGGCCAACTACCATGTGGCGGATGTCCTGGTGGATGGTGTATCCGTAGGCCCGGTCACAAGTTATGACTTCCCGAACGTCACGGCGAGCCATACGGTGAGCGCCACCTTTGCGATTAATACTTACACTCTGGCCATAACCAAGGCCGGCACAGGTTCCGGCACCGTGACAGGTACCCCGGGTGATATAAACTGCGGCCATACCTGCTCGGCCGCTTATGTTGTGGGAACGGAAACACCGGTCACCCTGACGGCAATCCCTTACGCAGGCTCAACATTTACCGGCTGGTCAGGTGGGGAGGGTGTCTGTTTGGGGATGGTGAACTGTTCTTTGATCATGAATAAGGATATACAAGTAACGGCTTTATTTGCCAGTCCCTGGGGTGATTTGAATAACGACGGCAAGATAGATCTCACAGACGCCATCTTGACCTTCCAGGTTCTATCCAATATGGATATTACAGGAAAGCCCTTCACCATGGCGGCTGATGCCAATAACGACAGCAGGATCGGCCTGGCCGAGGCAATCTACATTCTGCAGAAGGTGGCGGGAATGAGGTAAAATTACAGGTTCTTAAAAGGAGTTTTTAAAACAAACAAGGGGGGGTAGGCAATGAACAGTTTAGGGGGGATGGAAAGACGAAAATTCTTAAAAGTTCTGGGCGGGGCGGGATGTGCCTTGGGCCTCGGAGGATTCCCGGGGGCAGCGTTCGGCGCTGCAAAGGAACCTTATCCGGCGCGTAAAATAACGTTCATCATTGGGTTTCCTCCCGGAGGCGGTAGTGATTTGGGAGCACGGGCCATTGCCCAATTCAGCAAGAAATACCTTCAGGAGATTTCCTCAAAACCGGACAAAGTGGGAGTGGTAATCAAGAACGATCCCCGCGGTTCGGGAATGAAGGCCTTTAACGATATCTATCATGCCAAACCTGATGGTTATACCATTGCCCAGGGAGACGATGTCCTCCATACGCGGTCAATTCTCGGAGATTTAGGATTTGATCCTTTTCAACTGACCTTTATCGCGCGCATTGTTTCCGGCACTAAAGTTCTGGTAACAGGCAAGCGGTCCAATATCTTCACGTGGAATGATGTTGTTAAAGAATCTAAAAAGTCTCCTGTCAGAATCGGGTGCGCCAACTTCGGCACCTCCAATCATGTGGGTATCATATTGTTGATTGATACCACGAAGCTCCCAGCCAAGGAGATCTTTTTTGGCGGCACGGCCAACGTCAATGCCGCCTTGATACGCGGGGACATTCCCCTGGCATTGAACAATGAAGATACTGTTAGAGAATTGATCAATGCCAAAGAGCTGCGGCCAATTTTATCATTTTCGGAAAAATCGAGTTTTCCCGATGTCCAAAGCGTTAAGGATATTGGTTTTCCTGAATTGGTCGAACCCATCAAATTACAGCGTTATATTATTGCCCCTCCCCACCTGCCTGCGGATATAAAAAAAACCATGGTCGAGGCCTTGAAAAAGACGATGGCAGATAAAGAGTTCCTTGCCTGGAGTGCCAACGTCGGCCTGGGGTTTGATCCGGTATTTGGTTCCGAGCTTGATTCCTTAGTGAGGAGGGTGCAGGGTTTCTATCAAAGCAAAGAAAACATCCTCCGTACCTATCTAAAGGCGTAAAAGAGTAATGGTGGGGGAGCAAAGGATGCTTATCTTCTTCGTGCTCCGGGGGACTAGGGGAAGCAAAATAGCGTCCATCGGGAAATTCCGGATGGACGCTAAATAGGGCTTGACAAAAGCCAGCCCTTACTCGATAAAAAAGAAGCATCTTCAATAGTTGGTCAAAAGGGGGGGAAAGTTGAACGCTGACAGCAGATCATTGACGGCCGGGGCAGTTGTTGAAGAGATAAAAAAATGCGGTATTACCCATATCATCTGGCTGCCTGATACTTTCAGCCGGTTCTATTATGGGGACCTTTTCTGCGACCCGCAATTTACCTGCATCCCGGTATGCCGGGAGGGAGAGGCACTCGCCATTGCCACCGGTCTCATTCTGGGTGGCAAATCCCCGCTGGTCATGCAGCAGAATACAGGCCTTTTTGAATCCGGGGATTCCATCCGCGGCTTGGCCCTGGATTATAAACTTCCAATCCTTATCTTTGTCGGCTACAAAGGCTGGCGTCGGGACACCCCCATGACGGATTCAGCAGGAATTTTCACGGAGCCATTTATTGACGCCTGGGGAATCAAACATTATCTGGTGGACTGTGATGAACACGCAGAAAGGATATCTATGGGCCAGCGGGAAGCACAGGAAACGCAGAAACCGGTCGCCATCCTGATCGCCAACGAACGGAAAGGAGAGTGAATAAAGATGATCGAGAGCATGGAAGCCCTAAAAGTCATCTCCCGACATCGCCGGGATGCGGTTGTCGTTGCCACCTATACCACCAACCGGGAATGGCCTCAGGTATCCGACAAGCCGGAGTTGGATCTCCTGTTTGCCGGTGGGATGGGTAAGGCCTCGTCACTGGGTTTGGGGCTGGCTATGGCCCGGCCGGACCTGAAGGTCATCGTGCTGGATGGCGACGGCAGCCTCCTGATGAACCTGGGTAGCCTGGTGACCATCGCCAACATCGCCCCTCCGAACCTGATCCACTTTGTCTTCGAAAACGGCGTCTACCGCACCAGCGGTTGCCAGCCCATACCGGGCGTCTCCCAGATAAGTTTTGCCGGCCTCGCCAAAAATTCCGGATATGCAAATGTCCATGAATTTTCGGACATTGAGAGTTTGGCAAGGGAAATAGAACCGATTATGACGCAAAGCGGCCCAACCTTTGTCTGCCTGCAGATAGTGCGTGCGACGGAACGCTGTCCTTTTCCCTATAATCGCACAAATTTCGATAAAATTGCCCGCTTCAAACAGGCCATAGGGAACACCGCCGTTTAGTCAACTCTGCCCTTAAACAGCGGCCGATGAAGAGCCATGCACCCTTCTCCCTGCCACATAGAGAGGGAGATAATGATTTATAGGGCGATGGCTTATGTTGTTGGCGCTCAACACGTAAGCCTCCGGGGGGGGGGTAGAGGATGTCAGATTGAAATGTAGTATCCTTAATGGAAAATCCAAAAGACACGAGTTCAGAAAACTCTCGTGATTCGTGCCGATCGGATAATGCGTCAGCTCCTCATCGATCGGCGAAATCGTCTTTACACTTGTTGTCAAGAGAACTTCGTCCTGCGACAAATTGATATTTTATGGTTTCTTTTTAAGATGAGAGGGCGGGGTTCGCTTCTTCTTAGAAGTTTTAGCTAATTTCTTAGCTTCTTTGTCTTCTAATCTTTTTCTATATTCAAATATCTTCTTCAACAATATCTGGTCGGACTTAGATACACCTTGCAAAACTATTCTATTCGTCACATCGTCATGCTGCGGTCGCAAATAGTGTTCTACTATTGCTTCATCTAAAAAAGACTCCGACGCTATTTCTTTTTCATTAAACTGCACGATTGCTTTATCATAATGTTTTAAAGCATCATCAACGGCATTATAGAGAACATGACCATCATCTCTAGTGTAAATTTTATCTCCGCAAATTGTATTTATATCGATTATTTTTTCAGTCATATAACTAGTTAAATATAAAAGGTGTTTGATCTAGTGAAACATTTCCATCACTAGAAATTGTTTGAGTATCAAACATGACACTCACTATTGTCCCTTGATAGTTTTGGTGTTTAGATACTCTTTTCGTTTTTCTAGTGTAGTGTTACAGTATTTTCTTTACAATGATTCAAGCTTATGCTATTGAAGGCTTCATGTGGAAGCCAGCCGAAAAATTGTCTATGACGGAAGAGCAGCGCACGACTTTGAGAGCCT
>Ga0082335_1000883_pt1 | contig 69835 bp, 64 predicted proteins | sample Subgrocontami58m_FD_72375 | JGI IMG/M metagenome (GOLD analysis project Ga0082335, IMG submission 72375) | Subsurface groundwater microbial communities from S. Glens Falls, New York, USA - GMW37 contaminated, 5.8 m (SPADES assembly) (version 2) ... | reverse complement strand
ACCGCACCGCTCGCTCTCTCACTTCCGCTGGATACTTCCCGTGTCGTTGCATGGCTCCATCCTCTCAAGGATTGTAGCCTCCACTTTTCCCGGGGCGGTTCATACACATCGTCACCCCGAACGGGTACGCAATGAAGTATCACTGAGTTGGCATCACCCTGAAAAATCACCCCCCCGGCGTGCACGGCTGCGTAGATCGAGTCGATGATGAGGCCAACGGGGCCCGAAATGCAGGGTTGAGAGTCTGGTACCTGGACGTTACACCAGCAACTACATCACCTACACAGCCTTCTCGTGCCCGCTCGCCTTAACCAAGCGTGAGAGCGCTTGAGCGCGTTCCTTGACTGGTACGATCCTGTTACCGATGACGTCGCGGTGCTCCCTATGGCCTGCTAGCACATGGCTCGCAGATCCTCTCGCTAACGGGCCGCCTTAATGAGGTGCGTGTGCGTCCAGGTGCCGCTGATTGAGCCGGGGAAGGTCCAATCGGCAATGATGTTCGGATTCACCGTGGCTTCGGCAGGCAGCCAGAACAGCGGGACATCCATGTAGCGTTGGTAGATCGCTTCGCCGAGCCGCCGCCAGATCGGCTCCTGCTTCGCTTCGTCGAGAGTGCGCTTACCTGCGTGTAGAGGTCGTCCACCACAGGGTCCTCGATGCTGCGTCCCCGGGCGGAGAAGGGCGTGTTGTAAATCCCGATACCAATGAACAGATGAGCGCTCGTGGCCGTCAAGTCCACATGATTGTTCGATTTGAGCTGCCGCCTGGCGTCAGCAGCCTGGGAGTTGTTCATCTGCACGAACGAGACGTTCACGCCGATCGAACGCCAATTGTTGCCGACCGCGTCCAACACATCATCTGCGCCTGACACGAGCGCGTTGGGCTGGCTGATGATGGAAAGCGGCAGGGGGTTCGACGGCCCATAGCCGGCCTCCTGCAGGATGGCTCTCGCCTGCTGGGCGTCGTACCCGTAGTCGCCGGCGAAACGTTGCTGCCAACTGGGGTCCCACCCCGGACGGGTCGGGTGGAAATGGTTGAGATACATCGTCTCGCCCTTGCCCCCGAAGAGCGCCTTGTTGAGGCCGTCGCGGTCGACTGCTTTGTTGAGCGCCTTGCGGACCCGGACGGCCATGAGGGGACCATTGGGAAACATGTACCCTTTCGAGGGATCTGCAGGGTCATTGAGATAACAGCAGAGCAAGTTGAGAAAGACGCGCAGCCCCGGGACCTTCCCCCGGATGGTCTTGAAGCCCCCCTGTTCGGCTTGGCGCAGCAGGTCTTGCGGCAGCGATGTCGCGTGCACTTCGTTCGCCAGCAGCGCGGCCATGCGGGTTGACGCCTCCTGAACCCAGCGGTACTCCAACTCCGGGAAGTCGGGCGCCAGACGCCAGTGCGGGGACGCCACCCGCCGGTAGACAAGGTTCGCCCCCTGTTTGCTTTCAACATATTGGTAGGGACCCGTGCCGGCCACAGGCCCAGTTTGAAAGGTAGGCGGACCGATCTTGTCGTAGTGGAGCTTGCTCCGAACCTCGGCCGAGGACTCAGCTTCGGAGATGGCGCGGATGAAGAGGGCATCGGGCTGTTTCAAGTGGTACACAACCTGTGTCTCACTCACCGTTTCGATGTCCTGCACCGTATCCCGGTTGTATTGGGTGAGACCATGGAGTGACCCTGGAGACGTCACGTCTTTCCAGCCATGCACGATGTCCTTAGCGCCGAACGTGCCCATTGCATTATGGAACGGGATGCCAGCCCGCAGGTTCATCCGGATGGACCTGCCGTCCGGCTCAAGCGCCCAATCGGTGGCGAGTTGGGGCGCCAGCTTCCCGGTCTCTGGGTCCATACCGATGGGGTACTCATACATTGGCCGTAGTTGCCAGACCGCCGGCTGTGCCATGTTCCGCAACTCATAGCCTTCGGTGGATGGCGCGACGAATGCCAGCACGAGCCGGTTCACCTTAGGAGTCGCGGCGCCATCCGGCGCATTCCCGGTGGGTGCGGCTGGTTGGTTGGCCGCGGAACAGCCGCACCCAACCGCCAGGACAATGCTGAGAAGGGCTAGACCGAACCGGGGCCGCTTGCACATCTCAATCTCCCGAGGGGTAGCGTCGTTGGCACTGCGAGCTAAGCTGGCGAAGCGCTGGGCACATGCATCACCTCGGCATGCTTTCCGAGCAGCATGCCGAACTCTGCCTCAGGGTCAACCACATCGAGCCTGCGCACCCGGTAGACATCCCCGTGCGTGGCGGCGTAAGGCTCCACGCCTTTCTGGAGTTGCTGCGCGAGCTTCATCAGGATGCGGCGGAACGTGATGACCGCTATGTCCGACGTCCCCAGATGCTCCACGGTGCGGTCGAGCACGTAGCCCATGCTCTCTACGATAGCGCGGTCCTGGGCGTTGCCGCCGAAGATCCCGGTGTAGGTGCGGGTCCGCTGCACGTCCCGGTCAATGCCATAGTCGTTCTCTTTGTTGAGCACCGGCTTGAACGTGCCTGGATGCACTTGAGCGGCCAGCCCGCCACCGCGCTTGAAGTTCTCGACATGCTGCGGGTCCAGCGGCTGCTTAGGGTTGAAGGTGTAGCCGAAGACCCAGGTGTGGTGGTCGTCCATTGGAATGTAGGCGTGACCACTGCAGGGCCAGGTCGGGCCGGGAATGAGCGTCCACGTCGGCAGCAGGGTCTGGGTCACCCGCCAGTAGTAGCTGCCGTCGGTGCGGGTGCGGCGAGCGCCATAGACGAAGCCATAGTCCGTCTCCTTGAAGGTGAGGCGGGGCGCGAGGTCTTCGTAGAACTCGGTCCCGCGCCGCGCTTGGTTCGCCTCAGCCGAAGGGTCGAAGGTCCGGTGCAGGAATGAGACGTGAGCACTATCTATGTCGCCCTCAATGCCTTGGGCGAAGTTGTTTTCGTGCAGCGCCTTGCCAATGTAACGGTGACTATCCGGTACCAGGCAAAGCTCAATCTGCGGCAGCGCCGGCTCAAGCTGCGGCGGCCCCATGTACACCCAGATCAAGCCACCCCAATCCCGCGCTGGGTAGGCGGTTGCCCGTATCTTGTGCTTAAAGTTGCTCTCGGCCGGCTCGTTAGGCATGTCGACACAGGTGCCGGAGGTGTCAAACTTCCAGCCGTGGTAGACGCAGCGGAGTCCGTCTTCTTCATTGCGGCCAAAGAACAATGAAGCGCCGCGGTGGGGACAGCTATCGGCGATTGCCCCGACCCGCCCCGTTGTATCGCGGAACAGCACCAGGTTTTCACCCAGCAACTGGTGGCGGACCGGCGGGCAATCGGGGTCAGGGAGTTCGGCCGGCAGCAGTGCGGGGAGCCAGAACCGCCGCCAGAGTTCCCCCATGGGGGTTCCATGACCCACTTGTGTGAGGAAATCGTTGTCCTGCTGGGTGAGCATCGGTATTCTCCTTGTAGAACAGACGGTGACCAGACCTAAATCGCCCTAGACGAAGGGCAAACGGGATAGGTCTGGTCTATTACAGTATGGGGTAGATAATAAAGATGGCATACCCCGCTGTCAAACCGTCACGGGTGGCCGAGTGGCAGCGCGTCGACAAGCAGAGGTGACGACCTGGTGTGTGCTCTATCTGAGGAATCTCGCGTAAGTGAAGTCGATCCGGAGGTCAGGGCGGCCGCTGCTCGCATTCAAGCTCGCCTACCGAACGGTGACCCCGGCACGGCGGAGGGGAGCCTCATGCTGTTCCGCGCGTATGGCGCCGTCATTCGGTACATGGCGCCATTCTTTGCGCAGTACGGCCTGAATAACACGCGACTGAACGTGCTGCGGCTCCTCTACGACGCTCCCGAACAGCAGTTAACGATGAGCCAAGTCATGGAGGGTCTCAACGTCACCTCCACCAACGTTACCCGGCTCGTTGGCGGCCTAGTTCGGTCGGGCCTAGCTAGGCGGGTGGCCAGCCCGCTGGATCGCCGCGTTATGTATGCCCAACTCACACCGCTCGGAGCTGCCCGCTATGAGCAGGTGCTTCCCTTGACCCTCCAGCGGCTCGAGCGGTTATGGCAGCACCTCTCTGCGACAGAAAGCCTGCAACTGGTGCGCGCCCTCTCAAAGCTCGCACACGCCGCAAGCACGCCGCAGGAACCACCGGGTTAAAACAGCACGACAACCAGTACGCTTGCCCGCCTTACCGGGAAGCACACCAGTGACGCAGGGTGGGGTCCGCGGTGCCGAAGAGCGCCGCGGAGCCGCGACAGCCGCCCCATAAGACTCGGCAGCTAGCACTACCAAACCCTACCAAACCCAGCTTGACTTGGAGATCGTGGAGTACTAGGCTACGGGCGCTAGCTCCAAGCGCACCTATCGGAGGTCCCTATGCATCTACCCACTCTCTCCGACAAAGTGAGCCGCCATCACGCCGCACTGGTGGTCATCGACATGCAGAACGACTTCTGCGATGAGCACGGCACCGCCGGGAACCGGGGCCAGGACCTGGGCGAGGTGCGAGCCATGGTGCCAACCCTGCGGTCGCTCATCGCCAACGCCCGCTCCGGCGGCCTGCCGGTGTTTTTCGTCCGCTGCACGCTCACCGACGAGAGCATGCCCGACAACTGGCGGGACCGGCTCGGTGAGAACCCATTCCCCTGTCTCGAGGGTTCCTGGGGCGCTGACTGGTATGGCGTGGCCCCCGAAGCCGGCGATCCGGTGGTGACCAAACATCGCTTCAGCGCCTTCATCGGCACGGATTTCGACCTGTTGCTGCGCACCCGCGGCATCCAGTCGCTGATCCTCACCGGCACTCGCACCAACCAGTGCGTAGAGTCCACCGCTCGCGATGGCTTCCAGTGGGGTTATCACATCGTGTTCGTGTCCGACTGCACCTCCACCACTGACCCGGCTTTACATCAGACTGCTCTCGCCACCATCGAGCGCAGCTTCGGGCAGGTGGTGACGGCCCGAGAAATCATCGACGCCTGGGCCCACGCAGCTAGCAGTCCCGAGCACTAGTCCGAAGTTCGGAAGGAGAAGGACATGACCGCCATTTCCCCGGGACCTCGACTCATCCTCATGGCGTTTGCAATGGCTCTACCCCTGCTGTTGGCCGTTGGCTGCGGTGGGCAAGGAGCGCCCGGTGGCGGCAACCAGCTGGCGGTGGTTGGCGCACCCAAGATGGGTGGTACCTTCGTGGCCGGTTTCGAAGCTGACACCGGCCCCTTCAACGTGGACGTCACCGGCGGCATTGTAAGCTCGCGAGCCTTGCGCCATGTGTACGAGCCACTGCTGAGCCGCAACTATGAGGACTACTCGGAGTCGCCTCCGGTGCGGGGCATGCTGGCGGAAAAGTGGGAAATCAGCCCTGACGCCCTGACCTACACCTTCACCCTGCGCAAGGGCGTGAAGTTCCAGGATGGCACGCCCTGGAACGCAGCGGCGGCCAAGTACACCTTCGACCGGCTGATCGATCAGAACCATCCCAGCTACAATGCCGCCGCGGCCGCCGCCCAGCGCCGGCGCACCGGCGTTATCAAAGCGGTTACCGCGGTCGATGACTCGACGCTCAAAATCGAGATGAAGGACCTCAACGTTGAGTTTCCAGTGGACACCGAGAGCATCTTCTTCGTGAGCCCTGATCTGCTGAAAAAGCAGGGCATGGACAACTACGTACGGGCGGGCGGCGGCGGTACCGGGCCCTTCAAACTTGCGAAATACGACAACGGCGTGGAGGCGGTACTGGAGCGCAACCCTGATTACTGGGGCAAGGAGATGCTGGGTGGCGGTCCGTATCTCGACAAGATCGTCATCCGCTTCTTGGTAGAGCCCACCGCTCGTATCGCGGCTCTGCTGGCCGGCGAGGTTGACTGGATCGCGGTAGTGCCTCCCGACAACATTCCGCAGTTGCAGACCGATAAGCGGTTCGTACTCGGCATGGACACCATCCCTCACACGTGGGGCTGGATCATGAACTTCAAGAACGAGTACGGCAAACAGGACAAATTGCGCCAAGCCATGGCCCTCAGCATCGACCGCGACCGGATGGTGAAGGACCTGCTGCGGGGCAGCGCCGAGCCAGCCTATCGCTTCTGGGCGCCCGGCAGTGCCGGTTACCGCGCCACGCAGAAAGACTGGACCTATGGCTATGACCCCGAACGAGCCAAGTCGCTGCTGCGCGAGGCAGGGTACCCCAACGGCATCGACATCAAAGTGCTGACGCCCAACTCTGGATCAGGACTCATGGTGCCGGGCCCAATGAATGAATTCATTCAGGCCGAAATGGCCAAGGTGAACATTCGGTTGAAGTACGACACCCTGGAGTGGCAGACCTTTTTTGCCAAGTGGCGGGCCGGGTTCGAGCCAGAATATGTGGCCTACGTTCAGGCATATCCCACTGAGAACGTCACCTCGCTGCGCGGTTGGACCCACACCCTGTCGCAACCGCCAGCAGCGACCAATGGCGGCTGGTATAGCAATCCCGAGGTGGACAAGTTGCTTGATGAGGGGCAGCGTACGCTGGACCAAGCCAAGCGCTACGAGTTGTACAACAAAGCCGTCGACCTCACCGCGAAGGATGTGTTCGTATTAGACGTGGTGCACGACAAAGCGCCGCTCGCTTGGTCGAAGAAGGTGCAGGGGTTCGCACACCCGAAGTCCTGGAACTTCGTCTTCTACAAGACCTGGCTATCGGACTAACGGTCAGGATTCCGGGGACCCTCTCGCCGGAGGATCGTCGTTGAGCGCCTATGTCATGAGGCGGCTACTGGCACTGATTCCTACATTGCTGGGGGTTAGCGTCGCCACCTTCCTCATTATTAAGCTCATCCCGGGCGATATCGCCCTCACGTACGCACCGCCAGATGCAAGTGCCGCAGAGTTGCAAGCGTTGCGCGAAAGCCTCGGACTCACCGCGCCGCTTCCCATACAGTACGCAGCATGGCTCGGGCACGTACTGCAAGGTGACTGGGGCTACTCTATCTCCCAGGGAAAACCCGTACTGGAGGCGCTGCTACCACGGTTGCAAAACACGATGATCCTGGCCTTTGCAGCGCTGATTATTGCCTGGGTCATTGGCGTGACGGCCGGAATTGTGTCTGCCGCCCGTCAAGGCTCGGTCCTCGACCGAGGAGTGATGGTGTTCGCACTGCTTGGAAACAGCATGCCTGCGTTCTGGCTGGGGCTGGTGTTCATCCTGTTCTTCGGGCTCCAGTTGGGGATCTTGCCCGTGTCTGGTATGTACTCGCCGAGAGGCAACCACGACATCGGCGACCTGTTGGTGCACCTCGTATTGCCGGCCAGCACCTTGGGCTTGGTGCTCGCCGGTCTCGTCGCCCGCATGACCCGCTCGGCCATGCTCGAGATCATCCGGCAGGATTACATCCGCACTGCCTGGGCAAAGGGCCTCCGCGAGTCAGCGGTGATGCGTAACCATGCCTTACGCAACGCGATCCTCCCGGTTATAACCGTTCTCGGGCTGCAGCTCGGTAACCTGTTGGGCGGTAGTGTGATCATTGAAACGGTGTACAGCTGGCCGGGCATCGGGTTCGCAATGCAACAGGCCATTCTGCGGCGCGACGCCCAAGTAGTGCAGGGCGGGGTACTGCTTGCGGCAATCTCCTTTGTCTTCATCAACCTCATCGTCGACCTGCTCTACGCTGCCATCGACCCCCGGGTGAAGTTCGAATGACGGCCAGCACCGGCGCCAAACCCGTAGCGGAACTTCTGGCGGTCACCCGGCGGCGCGCCCAGCGTCCGGCCGCCGAGGTCTGGGCGCGCTTCTCTAGCGACGGGGCAGCGGTGGCCGGTCTCGCATTGGTCGTGGCTGCCTTCGTGGTCGCTCTGGTCGGACCGTCCATCGCCCCCTACGACCCACTCGCGCAAGACACCGGTCTTCGCATGGCCACGCCGGGGACGGGCGGCTACCTGCTGGGGGGCGACCACCTGGGGCGCGACATTCTGAGCAGGCTGTTGTACGGAGCGCGGCTGTCGTTAGCGGCCGCAGTGGCGCCGATGACTGCGGCGGCGAGCATCGGCCTGGTGCTGGGGCTGATCGCTGGCTACTACGGCGGCTGGGTCGATATGGGCATCAGCCGGGTGCTCGACGTGCTCCTAGCGTTCCCTTCCATCCTGCTGGCCATTGCCATTGCCTCCGCGCTGGGGCCGGGCCTGGGCAATGCGATGATCGCCATCGTCATCGTCGCCATACCGTCGTTTGCCCGCGTGGTGCGCGGCACGGTGATCGGCCTGCGCGGGCTCGACTACCTGCAGGCGGCCCGGGCCTGTGGCGCCAATGACCTGCGCATCTTGGGGCTGCACGTGCTGCCCAACTGTCTGGCCCCGGTGATCGTGTACACCACGCTTGAGTTGGGCCGGATGCTCATCTTCGCGGCCGGCCTCAGCTTCCTGGGGCTGGGCGCACAGCCGCCGGAAGCCGAATGGGGGGCCATGCTCTCCGAAGGGCGCAATGTGCTTTCGGTTGCACCGCACGTGGCCACTATTCCCGGCTTGGCCATCTTCGTTGTGGCCCTCGGGGCCAACCTCATGGGTGATGGTCTGCGCGATGCCCTCGACCCGCGCCTACGGACCGGGTAATAGCCTACCGGCGAAGCACCAGCCCACCTTTTTCCAGTGAAAACCAACGGAGGAACTCGCTTATGTCTATGCCAGAACTGGACCTCGAAACGTTGAAGCGCGTGGACGCAACTTTTGTGGGCCAGGGGTACGATGACGAGACGTTCCGCCGGATGCTGCCTACGCTGCGGGCTTACCTGGAAGCTGTGCAGCTACTGCGGCAGCAGGAGCTCGGCGAAGTGCGCAACTTCTGGACGATGCTGGCAGGGGGCAACCGATGACCAACGAGCAGGTCCGCAAGCTGGGGCTCCTGCAGGTCCGAGATGCCATCGCCAGAGGCGATGTGACGTCGGAGCATGCGGTGGCCGCCGCGATCGAGCAGGCGGAGCGCTTCAACGCCTCGCATGGACTGTTCATCACGTTCACACCAGAGGCGGCATTGCAGCAGGCGCGAGAAGCGGACGCTGCCCGTGCAGCCGGCGGTCCGCTCGGCCCGCTGCATGGCGTGCCCATCACCATCAAAGACAACATCGACGTCGCAGGGGTACCTACCAGCGCTGGCTCGAAGGTCTTCGTCAACCGGGTCCCGGCGCACGATGCTCACGTGGTGCAGAGATTGAAGGCCGCCGGGGCGATCGCTCTAGGACAGACGAACATGCACGAGTGGGCGATGGGCGGCACATCCAACAACCCCCACTACGGAGCCGTGCGCAACCCCTGGCTTATTGACCGCATCCCCGGTGGTTCGAGCGGTGGCGCAGCCGCCTGTATTGCCCTGCGCATTGGTTACGCAGCCCTTGGGACCGACAGCGCCGGCTCTGTCAGGATCCCTGCTTGCCTTTGCGGCGCCGTGGGCTACAAACCCACCCACGGTGTGGTAAGCCTTAGCGGCTGCGTGCCGTCAACCTCCTACCATACCGACCACGTCGGCCCGATTACTCGCTCCGTGGCGGACGCCGAGCAGATGTTCTCGATCATGCGGGGCTACGACCCTACGGACACTGACTCCAGCCAACGCCAGCCGGAACCAGTGACCGGAATAGAGGACTTGAAGGGCCTCATCGTCGGCATACCGGAGACGGGCTTTTGGGAGGACGTAGACGCAGATGTCGATCACGTCTGCCGGGGCGCTCTAGACTTACTGGTGCAGGCAGGGGCCGAATTGCGGCCAATCCGGTTGCAGCACTGGGACCTGCTGGGCGCGGCAAGAGTAGCCAGCGCTGCGGAGGGATACCTATTTCACGAGCCATACCTCAAGAACCAGCCGCAAGACTACAGTGAGGAACTGCGGTACCGCATCATGGCAGGTCAGTACATTCTCGCCACCGACTATATCCGCGCCGCTCGCGCCCGCCGCCTTGTGCTGGACGAGCTATCGGACGCCGCCCGGAGCGTGGATGTGCTGGCGACGCCTGCTTTGCCGGTCACGGCCTACCCCACGCTGGCCAGTTCGTTCACACCCAAGGGCAGGTCCCGACCGCTTGCGGGCGGCGCCATGAACACTTCGCTCATCCGGAACACCCAGCCCTTCAACTGGGCGGGCCTGCCGGCCATCACCTTACCCGCCGGCCTCAGTAGCGAAGGCCTTCCGATTGGCTTCCACCTGGCCGCAAAAGCGTTCGATGACTACCGCCTGCTGGCCATAGCTGCTCGAGTGGAACATCTGCTCAACTTCAAAGCAGGGCCAAACGTATTACAGGCCTAACGGTCAACATCGCTAGTCTCTCGGTGACCGTGGCTGCCGATGGTGTTGCACATGTGTCACGGCGCCGCCAATGTCACTGCAGAAGCGACCAGCGCTGCCGGCGCTGTGGTTACCTATCCGAACGCAACCGCCACCGATAACATCGGCGTGACCAGCGGCCCCACGTGCCTCCCGGCCCCGGGCAGCCGGTTCGCCCTGGGGGCCACCACGGTGACCTGCACCGCCAAGGATGCGGCGGGAAACACCGGCTCGGCCACCTTCACCGTCACCGTGAAAGATACCATTGCCCCTGCGGTCACGTGCGCGGCAACGGACGGGTTGTGGCACGCCACCGACGTGACGCTGGCCTGCACGGCAACCGACGGCGGTTCCGGCCTGGCGGATGCCGCCGACGCCGCCGTCTCGCTGAACACCGGCGTTGCGATTGGCAGCGAGACGGCAAGTGCCACTACTGGCAGCCGCGCCGTGTGCGACCGCGCCGGCAACTGCACCACCGCCGGCCCTATCTCCGGCAACCAGGTGGACAAGAAGACCCCTCTGGCCGCCCCCAGCGCCAGCCCCGCTGCCAACCGCGCAGGCTGGAACACCACCGACGTGACCGTGGCCTGGAACTGGACCGACGGTGGCGCGGCATTGACCCGGCCGCCTGCGCGACCAGCTCCAGCGCCACCGGCGAGGGCACCATCATCCTGACCGCGACCTGCACCGACAAGGCCGGGAACACCGGCAACGCCACCTACACCGGTGAACATCACCCCATTGGTGGAGAAGATGAAGAAGGCCGGCAGTGAGGTGAAGGCCACCATGCTTACGGTGCAATACAACAGCCGTGCGGTAATAACGCTGCCCAAGAACAGCAAACAGTACCAGTGGTCGGCTGACAAGAGCGGCACACTGAAGGAGCTGGAGCAGAGGCTGACGATCGGGCAGGGCTCAAGCAACCAGGACCCGAGGCCAAGTACGAGGCCGAGGAGAACAAGACGACCATTGAGAAGGAACTGCCGAAGCCCGAAGCGAAGGTCATCCAAACCGGTCTCGTGAACCGCCCCGCGTTTGGTGGAGAGTGTGGTTATTGAGTCCCAGCCGCAGCCGGGATGAGTGTAGCACCGCCGAGGGCCTCATACTCAGCAGGTGGCAGGTAGCCCAATGCACCGAAGAGCCGATGGTGGTTGAACCAGCCGACCCATTCCAACGTTGCCAGTTCCATGTCCTCGCGGCCGCGCCAGGGGCCACGCCGATAGACCAGTTCTGTCTTGTACAGCCCGTTCAGCGTCTCGGCCAAAGCATTGTCGTACGAGTCACCCCGGCTCCCGACCGACGTGGCGATCCCTGCGCCTGCCAGCCGCTCGGTGTAGCGGATTGACCGGTATTGGACGCCGCGATCCGAGTGGTGCATGAGGCCGTCGAACGGCCCCCGCCGGGCCCAGAGTGCGTGCTCCGAAGCCGTGAGCACGAGGTCTGCATGCAGTGAGCGGGACACGTGCCAGCCGACCAAGGGGGAGTAGGCATCAATGATGAAGGCGACGTAGGCGAAGCCCGCCCAGGTACGGACGTAGGTGAGGTCGGCGACCCAGAGCCGGTTGGGCGCCAGCGCCCGAAAGTCGCGATGGACCAGGTCAGCCAGACGCGGCGTGGTCTCATCAGGAATGGTGGTGCGGTGGCGGTGCCCACGGACGACCCCACGGATGCCCAAGGTGCGCATCAAGCGTTCCACCATGCAGCGGGCAACGATGACGCCCTCGCGCTGCAGCTGCCGCCAGAGTTACGGGCGCCGTAGACACCAAACTGCGCCGCATGGACCTGCCGGATCTGCTCCTTCAGCACCGCATCGCGCACGTAGCGGGCAGAAGGTGGACGGGCTCGGCCGGCATAGTAGGTAGAGGGGGCGACCTGAGCACCTGGGGCGACGACCGCCTGGGGCGAGACATCCTGAGACGGCTGATGCACCCGCAGAGCCCGCTTACGGACGTGAGGGGCGCTCGTGGACTCGAAGGTTCTCAGCGAGGTGCAGCGCGGATACCCCGAGAACTATGCGAGCGACGAATTGGTCGGGCCGACCACTGGTTCTGGGACCGGACCAAGAGCGGCGGGATCTTCATTGAGCACGGCGTGCATTTCTTCGACATGTTCGCCGACTGGCTTGGCGGCGGCAACGGCCAGTCGGCAGGGCGCGTGCTGCGCCCCGGATCGGGAATCGAGGAGCAGGTCTACTGCACCGCTCGTTATGGCCACGTCCCGGTGAGTTTCTACCATGGCTTCACGCAAGCAGGTTGAATGGACCGCCAAGAATTGCGTCTCCTCTTCGAGCAGGAGACGTGACGCTGCGAGAGTGGATTCCGACGCACGCCGTCATCCGCACGCTTTGGACGAGACAGCGACCAGCGCGCTGGCGTCGCTCTTTCCTGATGGGCGCATCGACGTGGAGGACCTCTACGGCCCGTCGGCGCGCGCGCTCCATGCGCGTCACAAGACCTGCGAGGCTTATCAGCGCATCACCCTCAGGGCGATTGCATTATGAAGGGAAGAGGACGCGGAGGAGGTAGCGCTCGTCCCAGCCGGCCTTGAGACGCTTCGCTTTGACGCCGATCTTGCTGCTTCGTTCCTCCCGGAGCAGGTTGAGGGACAAGCGCCGCAGCACCGCCAGGTTCTGATCGGCATGGCCGGCCCGTACCCTGCTTTCGTCCTCCCGGAACGCCATGTCCAGCACCCAGTGCTGGCTGTTCTCAATACCCCAATGCGCTCGCACTGCCGTACCGATGGCCTCGGCGTCGCAGGGGAGTGTGCTGATGTACTAGCGGTTCTCTTCGCTCACCTCCCCGCCCAGGGTGCGGCGGCTGTGTACCTCCACCAGGCTTCGCAGACCCTGCCAGGCTCCGGATGGATCGGCATGGGATAGCCAGGAGGGTTCGCTGATGACGGTCACCCGGCGGGTCTCGATGCGACCGTGCCCCTTCCCCGCCGTCTGTGCACGGTCGTGGGTCACCCCCACGAAGCCATCGCCCTCCGCCAGGGCAAACGCATCCTGGACCGCAGTATGGAGCCCTTCCTGATTCCCCTTGAGGGCCAGCACGTAGTCGCCGCCTCGTGCCACGATGCTGCGGGCAAGCTCGGTCTGGCACCCCATGGCATCAATCGTTACGATGCAGCCATGCACGTCCAGTGCCTCCAAGAGCAGCGGCAATGCGGTGATCTCGTTGGACTTCTGGTCGACGGCCACCTGGGCCAGCACCAGCCGGTTCTCAGAGGCCCAGGCACTCACCAGGTGCAGCGGACGTTTGCCGGCATCCCGGTTATGGGAGCGCCGCAGGGTTTTACCGTCGAAGGCAATCACGCCACACAGCTGGGTTGCCAGGGCATCCACCCACAGCGCAAACCCCTGCTCGACTTGGAGCGGGTCGAGGCCGGCAAACACGCGTCCAAAGGTATCGTGGGAGGGGATGCCGTTGGGCAGAGCCAGAAACGTACGCAGCCAGGGTGCCTTGGCCGTACCGAACTGTTCTATCTCCACCCAGCTATCGGCGCCGCAGAGCACCCCGCACAGGGCGATGGCGATAATGTCGAGCAGCTGGTGCCGCTTGCAGCGCTCGATCCGGGGGTCGTCGACCTCGCCAAAGTAGTGGTGCACCAGGCTGAGGGGGACAGACGCCATAAGAGGGACCTCCAGCAGTAGGTTGCTGTCCCCAACGCGGCGAAGTGCGTTTTGTTTCGTCCTTTATAATGCAATCGCCCTGGCATCACCCTGACGTCAGCGCCGGCAGCGAAGATGACCGTGTATGGTGATTTGTTGCGCGCCATGCTCGCCGATCAGCTCGCGTTCCTCGCCGAGCCCGCGCACGTGCAGGTCATCACCGAAGACAATGGGCGCGAGTCGCTTTGGATGAGCGTGCAAGCCACCCGCATGGCCACGTCTTCGTAAGCCTAGAAGGCCTTCGCCGAAGGGCACTAAGCACCTATAGTGCACCCCAGCGCAGGGGAGCGCCTTGTTCGGCTGGGGGACGTCTGCCCTGCTAGCATTCTGGTCCTCTACCGACACAAGGCTTCCTCGGATGCCTCAGACCTTGTCAGAGTCTCCGGCCCCGGCCCCTTTGCGTGGTCTCAGTAGCCGACCACGGTGAATGCTGGCGCTCGCGGCGAACTTGGCGAGCAGGCTCTTGAGCTGCGCTAGCTCTGCGTCGTCGAACGCCGCCCACAGCGCATTGCTGTTCGCGATGGCAACCGGCATTACCCGCAGCACCAACTCCTCCCCGGCGCCAGTGAGCTGTACCTGCACGCTACGCCGGTCGGTGGGGTGCGCCACCCGTGCCACCAGCCCTGCCCGTTCCAAGCTGTCAACCAGCCGGGTGACGTTAGTGACGGTGACGTTGGTCTGACGGCTGATCTCGGTCATCGGCAGCCGCGCATCAGGGGCAAAGCGCAGGCTCCGCAACACGGTGTAGCGTGACCGGCTCAACTCGAAAGCCCCGAGCGAAGCATCGGCCGCCAAGTCCCAGGCAGCCATCGCGCGAGACATCGTGAAGTTCATCTCGATGCCACGCAAGTCGGCTTCCGGGAAGAGTTCGTGGTAGTGCTGTCCGATCGGACCCAGAGCGGGGACCGTTGCGCTCCCCTCGTCGCCTGCGCTTGACACCTTCATCATTTCTGGTAGCATCGCTCGCATCGGATAGTAACGGGGGTGAGTATCTCCCCCGTGAAGTCTGCTCGCCGCCAGTCTAGCCGATTGGCTGCCGCAGCAACAGCACCAGCGGCTTAGCGCCCGGATGGAGAAACGCCATGCTTACCCAGGGAGAGAACGAGCTCATCACCCGCACCGGCCCCGGCACCCTGATGGGGGACCTGTTCCGGCGCTTCTGGATGCCCGCACTGTTGAGCCGCGAATTGCCGTCACCCGATTGCCCGCCGGTGCGGGTGCTGATCATGAACGAGCAGCTGATCGCGTACCGCGATACGAGCGGGGCCGTCGGGCTGATCCAGGACGCGTGCCCGCACCGGGGTGCCAGTCTGTTCTTCGGCCGCAACGAGGAGGAGGGCCTGCGGTGCGTGTACCACGGTTGGAAGTTCGACCTGACCGGCGCCTGCGTTGACATGCCCAACGAGCCGGCGGAGAGCAACTTCAAGCACAAGATCCGCGCCACCGCCTACCCGACTCAGGAGGCGGCTGGGTTCGTCTGGGCCTACATGGGGCCGCCCGAGAAGCGGCCGCCGTTCCCCGATTATGTGTTCAACAGCTGCCCTCCGGAACATGTGTGGGCCTACAAGAACTTCTCGTGGGCGAACTACCTGCAGAGCCTCGAGGGCGGCATCGACTCGTCGCACATCGGGTATCTGCACCGCAGCTTCAGCCAAGAGGTGCCGGTGCACGATGGCACCGAGGGGCCGGGGTTGCCGTCGACCGCCATGAGCGGCTACATCCGCGCCTGGAACAAGGACGCACGGCTGGAGGTGCAGGAGACCGCCTACGGGCTACGCTACGGCGCGATCCGCCAGACGCCCGCTGGGGCTCTCAACGTGCGGGTCACCAACCAACTGGTACCGAACGTCACTATGGTGGCGGCACTGCCCTGGGGCGGGCGTCCGGCCTGGTTCATTGTGCCGCGCACGGACGAAACCTGCTGGCGGTTCCACGTGATGTACAACCCGTTGACACCCATGGCCCCCGAAGACCGGCCGCAGGGTCTCGGCTGGCCCGCCAACCATCAGGCCGATGGCCAGCGCGCCGGCCGCCCTGATAACGACTATCTGATCGACCGCGCCAAGCAGAAGACGGTGAACTACACGGGCATCATGCCCATCGACGATCAGGACTTCGCCGTAGTGGAGAGTATGGGGCCGGTGCTCGACCGCACCCAGGAGCACCTCGGCACCACCGATGTCGCCATCATCAAGTTCCGCCGCCTGCTGCTGAGCGCTGCCCGTAACCTACGGCAGGGCATTGAACCCGCCGGTACCCAGCCAGGTATGCCCTACCATCGCATCCGGCAGGGCGAGCGCAATATCCGTCCCGTCGATGCCTGGCAGGCCATCGAGTCAGACGACACCGAGTGGGAGCCGATCCTGCCGCCAGTCGGCACGCTCGGCGTCCGCTATTAGCCGTCGCTGGTATCCGAGCGCCAGCCGGCGCTTCTCTGGGAGCTCTGCATGACCACGTCCCGCCGTCTCAAGTTCGGCATCTTCATGGGGCCGTTCCACCCCATGGGTGAAAACCCCACACTGGCGCTGGAGCGCGACCTGGAACTGATCGAATGGCTCGACCGACTGGGCTATGACGAAGCCTGGGTGGGTGAGCACCACAGTGCGGGCTGGGAGACCATCGGCGACCCAACGCTGTTCCTGGCGCTGGCCGCAGGCCGCACCAAGCACATCCGCTTGGGCACCGGCGTGCTGTCGCTGCCCTACCATCATCCCTTCATCGTCGCTGAACGCATGGTGCTGCTGGACCACTTGACCCGCGGCCGGGCGCTGTTCGGGGTGGGCCCCGGAGCGCTCGCCAGCGATGCAGCGATGTTCGGCATCGACCCGACCACCCAGCGCCCCCGCATGAACGAAGCGCTGCGGCTGATCATGCGGCTGTTCATCGAAGAGGAACCCATCACCTATCAGAGCGACTGGTTCACGCTCCACAACGCTTGCCTTCAGCTCCGGCCCTTCACCCAGCCGCACATGGAGATGGCGGTGGCCGCCGTGCAGTCACCGGCCGGGATGGTGGCGGCCGGCGAGCATGGGCTCGGCGTGCTGACCTTCAGCGTGCCGCGCGGCAAGGACGGCTGGTCGTTGCGGGAGTTCTGGGGCATTGCCGAGAAGACCGCAGCTGAACACGGCAAGACGGTGGACCGCGCCAACTGGCGGGTGGTGGTGCACACTTTTCTGGCAGAGTCGCGCGGCGAAGCCATCCGGCGGATGAGCGAGCGGGCTGACCGCTATAACAAGGAGTACCAGCAAGACACGCTGGGCATCATCGACCGCGGCGGCGCAGAGCCCGGCGAGTCGGTGGCCGAGACCCAGACACGGCTGGGAACTTGGTGTATCGGCACCCCAGACGACCTGGTGGCCAAGATCGAGCAGTTGCAGGAGGCGACCGGCGGCTTCGGCGGCGTGATGGTGCAGGCGATGGACTGGGCCGACCGCGAGCACCTGCTGCACAGCTACGAGCTGCTGGCCCGTTACGTCATGCCGAAGTTCCAGGGCAGCCTGGGCGGACTGGAGACGTCGCGGCGCATGGCGGCGGCACACCTGCAGGAGTTGAAACCGCTGCGCGAGCAGGCGATTTCCAAGGCGAAGGAAGACTACGTAGCCCGCGGGGGCGCTGCTCCCGGTCAAGCATAGGTAGGTTATATGCAGAAGTCGTTTGGCACGCTCCTTTCCCTCACCCTGGCGATGGCTGGAGCAGCGCTGCTGACCGCCTGCGCCACCCCACCACCATCGGTGCCCCCAGCGGCCTCGGGGACGTCCGCCGATGCCCCAGTCACCCCCAAGGTCAACCGCTTGGTAATGGCGCTGCCAACCCCCGGCGAGGGCAACAACGTAGGGCGCGACGTCGGTACCCCTGACAACTTCCAGCTGCGCCCGATGTACGAGTACCTGGTCGGCGTCGATGCCAAGACCGGCAAGTTCTACCCGCAATTGGCAACGGACTGGAAGCTTGAGCCGGACGGCCGGTCGTGGCGCTTCCAGTTGCGGAAGGGCATCCCGTTCCAGGGTACTTGGGGCGAGTTCACTGCGAAGGACTTTGAGTTCGCCGTCTGGAACATTGCCCAGACCGACTCTACCAATGGCAACTCCGCCCTGTTCCGCAACACCGTGACGATCGAGGTGGTGAACGACTACGAGCTGGTGTTCCACGAAAAGGAGCGCGACGCCGATATCTTCAACCTCGCCTCCGAACTGGTGGGCGGCGTGGACGTGAAGAGCAAGGCGCACTTCGATGCCTTGGGCGGCAAGGTGAACATGACCACCCCACCGCCGGCTGGTACTGGCCCTTACCAGTTCAAGGAGCGCCAGCAGGGCGCTTTTGTGCGGTTTGAGCGCATGCCCGGCAAACATTGGCGGGCAACAGCCGACTTCCCGGAGTTTGAGTTCCGCTGGCAGAAGGAGGCGTCGACCCGGCTCGCATCGTTGTTGACCGGCGAGGTGCAGATGACGCCGCTGCCGAAGGACCTCCAACAGCAGGCCCTCAACCAAGGCATGAAGCTGGCGCGGGGCAGCGTGCCAGCGCAACGCATCTTCCTCTCGTTCCAAGGGGTCTACGTCAATGACGTCACCGACCCCTCCAAGGGCTACAAGTACCCCAATAGCCCGCTAATGGACGTGCGCGTACGCCAGGCGCTCAGTAAGGCCATCAACCGCGACGAACTCAACAAGGCCTTGTTCGGGGGCAAGGCGGAGACGATGGTCTTGGACGACTTCCACCCCAACTGGGAGGGCTGGGACCCCACGTGGCAGCAGCGGTTCCCGGAGGCCTACGGGTATGACCTCGCTCGGGCTCGCCAGTTGTTGCAGGACGCGGGCTACGGCCCTGCCAAACCGCTCAAGACTACGATGCTGATGACCGCGCTATCGCAGGTCCCGGAATCGGCGGATGTGCAAGAAGCGATTGCGGGGATGTGGCGTAGCGCAGGCGTAGACGTACAACTGAACAACCTCGACACCACCGAGGCCACCCGCCAATCCCGCGCCATGGCCTTCGACAACCAACTGACGCTGACGGCGACGGCTGCCCACCAGATCTTGGGCTACCGTATCTACGGCCTGTACATCCTGGGCAACCTCCGCGGCAACAACGTGGAGGTACCTGAGATAGGTGACGCCTGGTTGAAGGTGCGCGACGAACTGGACTTCAGCAAGCATCCGCCGCTGCTCAAAGCGATGGGCGAAGTGGCGTTCCGCAATTTCAACCACGTGCCGTTGTTCTGGTTGCCGACCGAGACGCTCTACAACCCCACCTTCGTGGCTGGCTACGAATTCCCCGGCAACATCTCCTCGCTTTGGACGCACGTGTACAACATCAAGGCTGCGGGCTAGCCGACCCGCTGCTGTGGTGGGGGCAGTACCAAGCACTTGGCCCCCTCACCAGCACTAATCACTCATAGTGTTGGATACTTTGGTTGCACCCTACCTGCGGACGCAGCGAGTTACTGCGCGACGGGGGTGCCGCCGGGCGAGACATCGTACTTCTGCAGCACCTCCGGCGAGTAGTAGCGCTCCTCAAGCATGCGCTGTTTGCGCGAGGTCTCGTCCAGCGGATGTGGAATCTGTCGGTACGGGTTGCCCTTGTGCGCTTCCTGGTAGTCACTCCACGCTGTTAGGTCGCGCTGCTGGAAGTCCTGCATGAACTCCCATAACGCTTGGTGCGTGACCTGATGCGTGAAGCTGGGCAACCAGGCGATGGTGTAGCCGAGGTCCAGGTGCTCCCTGAGGGTCAGGTAGCGGGGCAGCTTGCCCTTCATGAACGACATCGGGCCTTTCACCACGGCGCGGGCTTGGACCAGCTCCTCGGTGCTATGAGGCGACTCGAACTGCACCCAGTCCACCCCCGCCTCCTGCTCGTACGCTTGGAGCCGGCGCAGGCACTCGTCCATCCCGCCATTGGCGGCGTCGCGAGTGTAGCACTGGGCCATCACCACAAAGTTGGGGTCCAATTCGTTCTTCATGTCTACCGCGGCCCGATAGCGCGCGATCGCTTGGTCGAGCGTCACCACCTCGATTCCGGCGCTTTGGGTGGCACGCTTGCCCTCGATGGGTTGGTCGTCGATCCGCACGCCAGCAATGCCCGCCCCTATGCATTCGCGGACGGTACGCCGCACGGCCATAATGCCGCCATGGCCGGTGTCGCCATCCATCATGATGGGCATGTTGACGCTGCGGGCGATCCACCCGGCAATAGTCACGCACTCCGTGAGGGTGGCGGCGCCCACGTCCGACATGCCGGTGTAGGCGCCCACCACGCCACTGGTGCCCACGAAGGCGCACTCTGCGCCTGCGGCCTCCATGGTGCGGGCGTGCGCTGCGGAGGGCGGGTGCATCACCGCCAGCACCTTGCCCTGCCGGTGGATCAGTTCCTGAAAACGGACGGTGGCGTCTTTGTAGGCCATCGGTGACTCCTTGTCGGTACTCGAAATGCGATGCTCGGCCGGCGGGTTACCGGCCCCGTAAGCGGGGATCCAGGTGGTCGCGCACCGCGTCGCCCAGCAGGTTGCAGGCGAACACGGTGAGGCTGATGGCGAGCCCTGGGCAGATGGCTACCCAGGGGTTCTGGCGGAAGGTCTGCTGCGCGCGGGTCAGGATCTGCCCCCAAGTCGGCGTCGGTGGCTGCACCCCCAGGCCCAAGAAGCCCAGCGATGCCTCGGCCACAATAGCCCCGCCTACGCTTATGGAGAGCAGCACAATATACGGCGCGATACAGGCCGGTGCGATGTGCAGCAGCATAATCCGCCAAGCGGGGCAGCCTATAGCACGTGCAGCGTCCACATAGGTCATCGCTCTGGCGGCGAGCGCCGCTGAGCGGATCACCCGCAGTGGGCGGGCGATGAGCCCCACGGCCAGGGCGATCATCACTCCGAACACGCTGGGTCCCAGCCCCGCCACGATCAACAGCGTGAACACCAGCGTGGGCATTGCCTGCTTCACGTCGACTACGCGCAGCATCAAAAGGTCGAACTTACCACCATGGTAGGCGCTCAACAGACCCAAGAATGCTCCGATGGTGGTGCCGATCACCGTGGCCGAGAACCCGAGGAACAGCGAGTAGCGTGCGCCCCATAGGATGCGGCTGAAGGTGTCGCGTCCGTACTGGTCGGTGCCCATCCAGTGCGCCGCCGACGGCGATTGCCATTTCTGGCTTAGCGCGTTCTCGTACGGGTCGTACGGTGCGATGACCGGACTGAGCACCGCGGCCAGTACGATGAGCAGCAGTACCGCCAGCGCAGCGGCGCCCACCGGCTGCCGGCGCACAAAGGCCGCCAAGCCTCCGAGCCGGCGGAGACGGGCAGCCGGCAGCGCTGGTTGGACCAGCGCGTCGGCCCTCGAGGTCATAGGCAGGTTCCCAAGAAGTAGTGGCAGGTTGCCATGGCGTTCAGTCGAACTTGATACGCGGGTCGAGCCACGCGTAGCTGAGGTCGATGGCAAGGTTGATGACGATCACCAGCAGGCCGATGAAGAGCACACTGGACTGGATCAGCGGAAAGTCCTTGGCGTTGATGCCCTGGATGAGCGTACTCCCGAGCCCCGGTAGCCCGAACACCGTCTCGGTGATGACAGCCCCTTCCATCAGCGCCGCGAACTGTAGGCCTAGCAGAGTGACCACGGGCAGTAGCGCATTGCGGAGCGCGTGGTTCAGCAGCACGATGTTCTCCCTCAACCCCTTGGCCCGCGCTGTTCGCACGTAGTCCTCGCCCAGCACCTCCAGCAGCGCCGAACGGGTGAGCCGCGCCAGCACGGCCGTCTGGGCTGCGGCCAGCACCAGCGCCGGCCAGATGAACTGCGAGAAGTTGGTGACCGGGTCTTCCAGAAACCCCACCACGGTGATCTGCGGCATCCAGTTGAACGAAAATGCCAGCACCATCAGCGTGATGATGCCCACCCAAAAGCTGGGGGTGGAGAGCCCGATCAGCGCCAGGCACCGGCAGAGGTAGTCCACCCACGAGTTCCGCTTGATAGCCGAAAGCGCCCCCAGCGGTACCGCCATCAACACCGTAAGTACCAGCGTATAAGCCGCCAGGTTGAACGTGACCGGTATCGCCGCCAGCAGGCGCTTCGCAATCGGGTAGTCGCTGCCAAACGACTTGCCGAGGTCCATGCTGGCGAGCTGGCGCAACCAATCCAGGTACTGCACCCAGATCGGCTGGTCCAGGTGCAACGTGCGACGGATCTCGTCCAGGCGTTCCGCGCTCACGTTGGCGTCGTCGCCCACAATAGTCAGCGCTATGTCGCCGGGCAGTATGCGCAGCGTGAAGAAGATGAGCATGGTGAGCCCCAGTACCGTGGGCACTGCAAGCAGTAACCGCTTCACGAGGTACCGGCTCATGCTCGTCTCCGCCTCGCCGACGGGGCTACTACTTGTCCAGCCACACGTATTCGAGCTTGGAGGCTAGGGTGTAACGACTGGGCGTCACCACCCAATCCTTGACGTATGGCCAGCGCGCCCAGTCCTCGTTGCGCCAGGCGACGATACCCATGGAGGCGCCGTTGGTGGCTCGCTTGTTCATCTCCCACACCACCTTGCGGCGCTCCTGGGGGTCGAGCAGCTTGAGTTGTTGCTCATAGAGCGCGTCCGCGTCCTTATCGCACCACTTGGACGTGTTGCGGGGACTGGTGCAGTAGTAGTGGTCGCTGTAGACGCCACCGGGGTCGATGGTAGGGATACCGTAGCCACCGTAGTAGATGTCGAACTGGCCCTTGCTCTCCTTGTTGCGAGCCTCCTCCTGCTGCGATGGGTCGCGCTTGATCTTCACGCCCACCTTGCCCAGCAGGCTTTCGATGGCCTGGGCGTTATCGTCGAACGCGACACCGGCCGGACCCATGAGCGTGAGCTCCAGGTTGGTGATGCCGGCCTCGGTCAGCATTTGCTTGGCGCGCTTCAGCTTGTCCTCATAGCCCGCCTCGTAGCCCACCAGTTTGTCCTGATCCGCCTTCGGCAGGTCCCAGAACGAGCCGGGAAACACCGCCGTCCCGATCACGCCCTCGAAGTCGCTCAGGAACTTCACGTACTCAGAGCGGTCGAGCGCGAGGTTCAGCGCCTGCCGCACCTTCAGGTTATCCAGCGGAGCGTGCGTCACGTTGAAGCGCCAGGCGTCGAATGCCAGCCGCGGCGTGCTGCCCACAACAATCGGGGTGTTGCGAGATTTGACGTCCTTCGCCCCCTCGGCCGTCAGGCCTTGGCCGGCAGGGTTCACCATATCCAGCTTGTTGGTGATAAGCGCCGCGATGCGGGTGGTCTCCTCGGCAAAGAAGTACAACTCCACGCCGTCGAGGTACGGTAGGCCGGGCTTGAAGTAGTCGGGATTACGCACGGCCACGAAGCGCTGGCTGGGCACGAATTCCTTGAGCTTGTAGGGCCCGGAACCCACCGCCACCTGCTTCAGGTCGCCGTTCTGGTCCACCACGTGCTTTGGCACCACCACCTGCCAGGCATCCGCCAGCAGCCCCAACAGGTTCGATGAAGGGAACTTGGTGGTGACGGTCACGGTGTCGCCGCTCGACTCCACCTTGTCCACCATCACGAACTGCTCTTTGCGTGCGCTGGCCACTTCCTTTGGAGGGAAGATGATGCGGTTCAGGCTGAAGGCCGCGTCAGCGGCCGTGACGGAGGTGCCGTCGTGGAACTTCACCCCAGGCCGCATTTTGAACGTGAACTTGGCGCCGTCTGGCGAGGCCTGCCAGGAATCGGCGAGGCCGGGCACCATCTTCTGCTGGGTGGTGTCGAAGGCATCCCATTCGAGAAGGCCGTTGTACAGCAGGTTCACGCCGTTCCAGGTGCCCAGATTGCCAGTCTGGTGCATATCCATGTGGGCGAAGGTGGCGGTCCAGGTGCCACGCAGCACACCGCCCTTCTTCACCTTGGCCGGGTCGGTGGGGCCCGCCGGGAAGTCGGTGCCGGTGGCCAGCCGCTGCTCCCGCTCTGCACCGCCGCCAACCGGCGCCGGCCCGGCCGCAGGCGCAGAGCACCGTGCCGTCCCCACCACGAGCCCGATCCCCACTAGCAGCACCTTCCATAGCGATCGCGTCATCGCAATGCCCTCCTTCAGATATCCCCCTAGCGCGGGAACACGGGAGCACCCACCGGCAGGCGGGCGAGATAGCTCTTGACATCGTTGTACGCCTGCAGGGTGGTGCGGGGCGCGCGGCCGGTACGACGGCCCAGCGATGCCACGTTCAGGTCCACAAGGGTGGGGTGTGGCCCCGCCAGCACTGCCGCCAGGCGCGCCCCCAACTCCGCCACATCGCTGAAGGTGAACGCCCGCCGGTAACCACAGGCCAGCGCTGCCGCGGCGAAGTCCACCACCCCCGCGCCCGGCGTCGGCTGCCCGCCCGTCATGTCGTACGCGGCGTTGTTGTACACGAAGTGCACCAGGTTGGCCGGGGCGGCGTCACCAATGGTCACCAGCGTCCCCAGGTTCATCAGTAGCGCCCCATCTCCGTCCATCACCCACACCCGCTGGTCGGGGCGCGCCAACGCCAACCCCAGTCCGAACGAGGACGCCTTGCCCATGGCGCCCACAAAGGGAATATCGAGTTCTGGGCGGCCGGACACTTGTGGCCAGTCCAGCCGGTTTGCTTCGTGCAGCACCACAATCTCGTTGGTGCGCACCGCGGCCAGCACGCCCAAGGCAGCCAATGGGTCCATACGTTCGGCCGTCACGCCTCATATTCCTTGGCGATGAGCGCCGCCACCGGGCGGCTCTCGTCGTGCGCCTGCCGGTGGCAAGCCGAGATCACGGATGCGTCGGCGTCCGACCGAACGATGCGGTAGGGGATGTCCCAACTCCGGAGCGTGGGCTCCAGCCAGCGCGCCGCCGAGTCGCGTGCAACCGATGCGCCGGCATACCCCCGATAGCCCACTAGCAGCAGTAACGGCAGCTTCAACTCCAGCGCCACGCCCCGCAGCGAGTCGCCCGATTCGAACAGCCCGGTGTTTTGGATGAACACGACCGGGTTCTGGCCGCCCGCCAGCAACCCGGCGGCGATTGGCATGGACTCGCCCTCGCGGCAGATGCGTACTAGTCCCAAGCTGCTGGCCTGAATGGCCCGGTACATATGCCCGGTCTCGCTGTCGGGCAGCCACAGCAGGTGCGTCACACCGCACTGCTGCAACTCAGCCAGCACGCTTTCGGCCCGGAGTGCGGTTGTGGGAACCACCATGAAGTGCTCCGTTGGGGGGCGCTCACCCGCCTCAGTGGGTCGCAAGCGGATACGGTGCGGCAGACTAGTCGCCCGTGAACCGAGCGTAGTACTTCACCGCGTTGTCCCAGAACAGCTTCTGCTTGATGTCGCGGGGCATGTCCCAACCAAGCACGGTTTCGACCGACTTCGGGAACCAGCTCTCACCATGAGGGTAATCTGAGGCGTACATCAGCAGGTCGGTACCCACCACGTCCATGACCTGCATGGTGAGCTTCACACCCTCGGGGATCTCGATGCTCTGGAAGTAGCGGCCGCTCATCACGTACTCGCTAGGGGTCTTCTGCAGCTCGGGCAGGGCCGCCTTAATCGAATGGGCGTGCTCGTCGAGGCGAGCCATCCAGAACGGCAGCCAGCTATGCCCGGCCTCCAGCACACCGATGCGCAACTCGGGGTAGCGGTCCATCACCCCGGCACCGATGAGCGAGGCCATATTGCGCATGCCGCACCAGGGGTGCGCGGCGGAGCGCTGCAGCCAGAGGTTGTCCCAGGTGTCCAGGCCTCCCGGAGCGTACGGGGGCATCACCGTGAAGGTGTGCAGCGCTACCGCGAGGTCATGCCGCTGCGCCGCCGCCCACACCGGCTCCAGGTTTGGGTGGTCCAGCGGCACGCCGAAGGGGGCGTACACGAACACCGCCAGAGGCCAGTCCTCCTTGGCACAGCGTTCGATCTCCTTCACGCTGCCCGCCACGTCGCGAGACGATGCGAGGATGACTCCCGTGATGCGGTTGGGGAAGGCGCCACAGTAGTCCTTCATCCAGCGGTGGTAGGCCCGGTACATGGCCGACTCCAGTTCGATATTCTCGCTGGTGGTCCAGGTGCCGAACCAGCCCGATGGCAGGGTGAGATTCACGTCGACACCCTCGTAGTCCATATCCTTAATGCGCTCGGCAGGGTCGTCATCCACCAAAGCCGATGGCTCCTTGCCCTTGTGGGCGCCGGTGAAGCCTTCCATGTAGCGGCGCTCGCCCCCTTCCTCCGGTGCGGCGGTGCCGAGGCGGCGGCGGTAGGCGCGAGCGCCCCGCGTGTAGGTAGTGTGTCCGGAGCGCCGATTTTCGTTGCGCCATTGCGCGAACTGATCCAGGCCCTGGGTCTCGGCCTGCGTGAGGTAACGTGCCAGAATGTCGGCTGCCGGTCCAACGTGGGTGTCGGAGTCGAAGATTTTGAACCCGTCTCTCGCCATCGTGAGCGCTCCTTGGTAAGGCTGCGAAGGCCCGCCCCACAAACGCCACCACTCAAGACGGTAGACAGTTCATGGGGTTAACAATGATGCCCCGCACTCTACGACCGTCATATGACAATGTCAAACCCGATAGCGAGCACAGCAGACAACGGGCGTTGCGGCGGAGAGCCTATGCGATCTCCCGGTCTCCATAGGAGCGAATTTCCAAGGTAGCCAACCCTATGGCCTGGCGCTGCGGACCATCGGGCCCTCTGCTATCCTGCTGGCATCAGTGACGCTGGGGAATCGACTGTCTGCGACGGGGGAACGATGGAGCGCTTTACCGTGGAGGACAACGGCCGCATTCGCGACGAGGCGGTACGCGACAGCATTGCCCAGCTGAAGGACCTGTTTCCCTGGATTGACGCCATCACCACCGAGGCCAACATCGCCTTTTCCAAAGCTCAAGGCGCAGTGTTCGCCCAACTTACTCCGGACCTGTTTGAGATGGGCCTCAGCCCGTCGCGCTTTAACGCCCTGCGGTTCCTGTACGTGGCGGATGACCGACGTATGCTCCTGGGCGAACTGCGGACGCGGCTAGGTGTGTCTATGCCGCTTGTGACAAAGGTGGTGGACTCGCTGGTGAAGGAGGGTTGGGTGGTGCGGGTACCCGGCCCGAGCGACCGCCGCACCATCTACGCTGAGCTGACGTCCGAGGGGGTGCGCCGCTTCGAGGAGCGGCTCCCCATCATCCAGGACCGCATCGGTGAGTACTGGTCGGGCCTCACTGAGGACGAGAAGCTGTTCCTCATCCACTTGCTCAATAAGCTGCGCCTGGGATTCCTTTCCCGCTTCGGCAACCTAGCCGCCTCTGACCGGTCCAACGACTCTGACTGATGGCAAGCTCTCACCCTTCTACCCAGTGGATCCAATGGGGGTGGCTTAGCGGACGGAGCGGCTTCGCTGACGAAGAGTATCACGAACGAGCCACGAGGAATGGTCTGCTTCGAAACCCGTCGCCTCACCAACTGCACTAACCGTTCTTAGCTCGTACTGTTGGCGGCAGTACGGCGCCCATTGGAGCACCGGTGAAACTGTCCAATGTCCCAGTCCCGCCGCTGCCGAAGGAGGCACTATACTACAGGTACTCGACGAAACCCCTGGGAATCTACGAGAATCCAACAAAAACCGACTCGGACGCGACAGCCTGCCCATAGTGCGGAACCGGGCCCATAGACAGCCTCCGTAGGCACGGAATGACCGATTAGATGCACCTTATGTCTAGTTGGTCCTTCCAAGCAGGCTGTCGCGGGTTCGAATCCCGTCTCCCGCTCCACTTTTACCACCTACTCTGTAGCTAGCGAATGTAGCAACCACTGCTACAACATCTGCTACAGAACCGGCCACCCAACAGAACGGCCCGCCAGCGTGGATGCTGAGCGGGCCATGTTATACACTAGGCACGTTCGGCGTGCTATCCCCACGCTGGGCCAAGGCTCCGGGCTGTTACCAGCAGCGCCGGGGCTCCTTTTTTGTTCGTACACCCGGAGTCTAGTCGCTGGTCGCGCGGCAGTCAAGGACGGGCCAGGGCCGGCAACTTCTTCGGCAGCCTGTCATCGCCGCTCATAGTCCGGACGTTGTTCAGGCAGGAATCAGTCACCGCGAAGATGAACTGTAGCGACGATGCAGCGTTGGGGCCGGGGCCTAGCAGAGCAGGCAGGGTCTTGTAGCACTCGGTGACGGCGTCCACCTTCTGCTTGTCCGTCATGGCCGTTACGGCCTCTGGCCGCGCCGCCTGCCCCGCAAGGTACCCGCTGCCCCACGCCTGGGGCCCACATGAGGCTGGTGCCAGCGGCAACGCCGACACCGAAGCCACCCAGTGCTACGAGAACCGTCACCACTACGCTGCGCATTACAACCCCTCTCATTGGGCAGGTGGCGATGCACTCCGCCAAGGTGCCGCCAAGAACTCCACCAACCGGCGGATGGTCTCGGCCGGCAGCACCTCACCGATGGGCGTGGCGAGGGTCATCTCACACCAGTTATTGCTTTGCCGCGCGCCACGACCCCCTCGGCCGCCGCAATGCGGTCCGCAGCCCTGGCAGCCTCCGCAGCAGTGGGCGGCTTCCACTCGTACCACAGCTCCCCCGCCCACTGCACGGCTGGCGTATTGTGTTTCATCTTCGCTTGCTCAAGTTCGATAATCTTATGATAGAGGTCGTAAACAGGCTTGAGCTCCCGCACCTGCTGAGAAAGTCCCGCACCGAGAGGCATCGTGCGCTTGGATTCCTCCTGTGCCGCCTTGTATTTCGCATCAATGTCCGCGTACACAGCATTGCTGGCCGCCACCTTATCGGGTATCTCCCAGTAGGGCCGTAGCATGTCCTGGTCGTCCCGGTACTGCTTCAGCACCTTCGCCACCACGGGGTCTTTCGGCTCGTAGGTCTTTTGCGTCAGGTACTCCGGGTCCACGCCGGCCGCTACCGCTCGCTTCATCACCTCAGCACGGGTAACGTCACGGGCCTTGAAGTCGGGTTCGCCGTCGGCCTTCATGGGTGCATCGGCGCCCTGCCACGCGTCGCGCAGCACGTCCTTCAGGGGGCTGTCGATGCCCCGCTTGGCGTACTCCGACAGCTCGGGCGTGAACACGGCGCGACCCACCTTGAACAGGGTGTTATTGTGGTCCTGGATGGCCTTGCGTAACCCTTCGCTCGGGTTGGGGTTGGCATCGATAAACTTCCGCAGCGCAGCCTCGCCCTCAGTGCGAGCGCCGTCGTAGGCCTCGTGCGCAATGCGCAGTTTGGCCGCCATTGGCTGTTCACTCAACTCCCGCTGCAGCACCATGCCGCCGACCGCGCCAGCCGCGAGAGCCAGCACAACAAGGGTCAAGGCGAGGATGCGCTTCATGTGCCGAGTGTAGCATTCCCACCGACTCGAGGCGCAAAGCGCGGCCTATCACTGCTCCCACGGCCAGTACCCATGCGCCTCGTAAAACCGCCGCCCCGCCTGTTTGCGGTGCCATCGGCAGCTGTGCGCGTCCGCTCGCTTCTCGGCGTCAACGTGCCGCCCGGCGAGTTGCAACCGGCGCACGTCCATCATGGCGGCGTAGACCCCCGGAGAGCGTGAGCGCAGCCCGCCCTGCACTCATCTGCGCCGCCTGCCCCTCGACGCTGTGTACTTACCCGGTGAGTGCAACCTTCCCCACTCTACGTAGGAGTGCTACGCTGTTGGGCATCCTGACGGCCAGGCTCGCACGCCGCCGTCCATCAACCTTTGGGCTCCACTAACACGGAGGGTTCATGACCACCACCAACCTGGCCAACACCACCAGCATCCCCGACCCGGAGCAATCGCCGGCCATCACGCGCATCGATGCCTATGCCGACTGGCGCAACCGGGAGCAGGCGCATAAGACCGGCGGTGTCTACATTCGCGACATGTTCAACCTGGAGGTGGGTCCGTGGCCCCGCAAGGGTGACGGTGTGAAGGGCACGCTCATCTATATGGACGGCGAGGACCACCTGGACACCCACGTGGTGGAGTTGCCGCCGGGCGGCGTCACCACGCCCGAGAAGCACCTGTACACCGAGGCCACCTACGTGCTGGAGGGCCGCGGGTCGGCCACGGTGTGGTACGACGGCGGCGAGAAGCAGACCTTCGAGTTCGGTCCGGGCGCCTACTTTGTGCTGCCCACCAACGCCTGGTGCCAGTTCTTCAACGCCAGCCTGCGCGAGAAGGTGCGCTGGTTCAGCGTGACCGACCTGCCGGAGCTGCTGCGCCGCTGGGGCAGCGAAGACTTTGTGTGGAACAACCCCTACCAGTTCCGCGACCGCTTCAGCGGCGAGCAGGAGTACTTCAGCGCCGACGCCAAGCTGTGGAAGGGCCGGGTGTGGGAGACCAACTTCATCCCCGACATCTACAAGCTGCCGATGTACGAGTGGAAGAGCCGCGGCGGCGGCGGCACCAACGCCTTCATGGTGATGGGCGGCGGCCGCATGGAGTCGCACATCTCCACCTTCCAGCCTGGTTATTACAAGAAGGCCCACCGCCACGACTCGGGCGCCCACCTGTTCATCACCGAGGGCCAGGGCTACGTGCTGATGCAGCGCGGCGACAACGAAGAGCGCATGAAGTGCGACTGGCAAAAGGGCAGCCTGTATCTGTCCGGCGCTGGCAACGGCCTGTGGCTGCACCAGCACTTCAACGTGGGCGAGACCCAGGCCACCTACCTGGTGCTGAACCAAGGCCTGTCGCGCCGCTACGCCAAGGACCGCTGGACCGCCAACCTCTCGACCGTGCTGCGCACCGGCGAGGTGAGCAAGAGCGAGGGCGGCATCCAGACCGAGTACGAGGACGAGAACCCCGAGATCCACGCGATCTTCGAGGAAGAGCTGCGCAAGCGCGGCCTCACCTGCAACATGAAGAACATGTCGCCGTTCTGCACCGGCGCGGCGGGCCTCAGCTCCGCCAGGGCCAACATGCCCGGCTTGGACGAGCATTGATGGGACGGACGCAACAGCCTCATGCATGACGACCCGTTCGATCACGGCCACGGGTTCGACGAACGTTACGGCAACGAAGAGGACCATCCGCTCGCCAAGCTCGACACTATACGGCTCACCAGCGTTGGCATCGACGTTGGGTCGGCCACCTCGCAGGTGCTGCTGTCGCGGCTGGTGATGCGGCGGCTGGGTCTGGGGCTCTCCAGCCGGTTCGTGGTAGCGTCGCGCGACGTGCTGTACCTGTCGCCGGTGCAGTTCACGCCGTACACGCCGGGCCGCGAGCGGGTGGACGACGTGGCGCTGGGCCGCATCGTCGACGAGGCCTACCGGCAGGCGGGCCTCACGGCGGCCGACGTGGACACCGGCGCCATCATCCTGACCGGCGAAGCGGTGCGGCGCGACAATGCGCGCGCCATCGCCGACCTGTTCGCCGAGCAGCGGGGCAGCTTCGTCTGTGCCACCGCCGGCCACAACTTCGAGGCGGTGCTGGCGGCGCACGGGTCGGGCACCGTGGCCGCATCGAAGGAGCAGGGCGCCCGTCTGCTGAACGTGGACATTGGCGGCGGCACCACCAAGCTGACCGTGGTGGACCGAGGACAGGTGCTGAGCACTGCGGCGTTCCACGTGGGCGGCCGGCTGCTGGCCCGCGACAAGGCGGGAGCGCTGACGGTGCTGGAGCCCGGCGGCGCGGCGCTGGCCCGTGAGGCAGGGTTCGAGTGGCAGGCGGGTGACCACGTGTCGGACGCATCGGTTGCTACCGTGGCCGAACACGTGGCCCGCACGGTCGTTGGCATACTGGTGAACCAGGCGCTCAGCCAGCACCAGGCAGGACTGTTCGTGACACCGCAACTGGCGGAGGCCAAGGCTTACGACGGCGTGGTGTTCTCGGGCGGTGTGGGCGAGTACGTGTACGGCAAGGAAACCGAGGACTTCGGCGACCTGGGCGCGCCGCTGGGGCGCGAACTGCGGCGGCTGATCGCCGGCGGGGCGTTGCCCTGGCCAGTGCTGCCGGCGCGTGAGTGCATTCGCGCCACCGTGATGGGGGCCTCGCAATACACGGTGCAGGTCAGCGGCAACACCATCTACCGCTCCAACGAGAGCGTGCTGCCCCGCCGCAACATGCAGGTGCTGCGCCCACCCTGCGACCTGAGCGGCGACCTCGACCCGGCCGGCATCGCACGGGCCATCCAAAACCACTTCACCACCTTCGACCTCACCGAGGGGGAGGCGGATGTAGCGCTGGTGTTCACGTGGGACGGTCCACCCGCCGCCTACCGGATCGCGGCCTTCTGCCGCGGGCTGATGCAGGGGGTGCCAGCAACCATCACTCGGGGCCACCCCCTGTACCTGGTGTTCGACGGCGACGTGGCCGGGCTCATGGGCCACATCCTGAAGGACGAATTGGACCTGACCACCGAGCTGCTGTCCATCGACGGCATCACACTGCAGGACTTCGACTTCATCGACCTGGGGCAGGTGCTCGAGCCATCGGGTACGGTGCCCGTCACCATCAAGTCGCTGGTATTCCAGCTCTAGGTTGTGGTTTACTACGTCAATTTCCGGCGCCACACTGCACAGGGCGGTGACCGGGGGATCCCCTATCAGACCGTTATCCACCGAGGAGGGTTCCATGCGTAGGTTTGTGGTTGGTCTCTCGCTGCTCTTGCTGGCGGGCGCCATGGGTTGCGCCAGCGCTGCGCCCGGCGGCGTCCCGGCAGCGCCGTCCGCCGATGGCGTGAAAAACGGCGGACGCCTCAACGTCACCTTCCGGGTCGACCCCATCGACGCCGATCCAACGTACAACGGCAAGACCGTGCCCGGCGACGCCGCTCTAGCCCAGGTCTACGACAGCCTACTGGGCTTCAAAACGGGCCCCAAGGTCGATTACAACGAGATGATCGTGGTCCCTCGCCTCGCCGAGAAATGGGCGGTGTCGCCCGACAGCAAGACCTTCACCTTCACCATGCGCAAGGGCGTCAAGTTCGCCAACCTACCGCCGGTGAATGGCCGCGAGCTGACCGCTCAGGACGTGAAGTGGACCTTCGAGTACTTCAATCGCTTCGGCCAGTTCAAGGACCTGCCCCCCGCCAGCCACGTGGGCACCATGTTCGAGGGCATGCAGTCGGTGGAGGCGCCGGACAACACCACGGTGCGGGTGACGTTCAAGGATTCGTTCATCCCCTTCCTGGCGTACACCGCATCGCAGTGGAACGTCATTATGCCGCACGAGATCTACGAGAAGGACGGCTCGTTCAAAGACACCATGGTCGGGTCAGGTCCGTTCCTGCTCGACAGCCAGAACACAACCAAGAGTTCCTCGTGGATCTGGAAGAAAAACCCCGATCACTGGGATGCCGCCAATGTGCACGTAGATGAGTTGCGCTGGTTGATCCTGAAGGACGACGCCACGATCCAGGCGGCCTTCCGCACCAAGCAGGTCGACGTGCTCGGCTCAGGACTCGGCCAGGTGTCCTACAGCCAGGTGAAGGCTGCCAGCCCCGAGGCGCAGTTCTTCCCGACGCTCCAACCGCAGGGCTACCGTATCCACTTCTCGCAGGTAAAGACCGGGCCGCTGAACGACGTGCGGTTGCGGCGGGCCATGGCGCTCGCTATCGACCGCGACGAGATCAACAAGGTGGTGGCCGGCGGCGAGGGCCGCTGGGCCGTGCCCGCCATGCCCAGCCTGTTCACCGACGCCGAGGTGAAGCAACTGCAGAAGCAAGACCTGGAGCAGGCCAAAAAGCTGGTCGCCGACGCAGGCTACGCCGGCCTGAAGCTCAACTGGCCCATCGAGAACGACCTGTCGCAGGAAGACCTGAACTGGTTCCTGCTGGTGCAGGCGCAGCTCAAGCGGGCAGGCATCGAAGTGAACCTGGACCGTATGGACAAGAACGCCCAGCGTGCCAAGCGCCGGGTAGGCGACTTCGACATCGATGTGATTCAGGGACTGGGCCTGCTGGAGGCCGACATCGACTCAACACTGTTCGGCACACTGCACAGCAAGGGCTCGGCCAACTGGCCCAAGATCAAGGACCCGGAGCTGGACAAGCTGCTGCAGGCCCAGCGGTCGGAGGCCGACCCCGAGAAGCGCAAGGTCATCATGCGCGACGCGGTGAAGCGGGTCATCGACCAGGCATGGGGCGTCGAACTCATCTACCCGCCCATCTGGTTCGCCGCCCAGGGGTATGTGAAGGACTACCAGCCCCACTTCAGCGTGCGCGGGCCATGGACCACAGCCTGGCTCGACCGGTAGCCAACGACCGCGCGCCAAGGAAGGCCCTCGCATATGCGAGGGCCTTCCGGTTTCCCGAGCCCAGCGGACCGAACGCGTAAGCGGAGGTTGCGTACTCAACCACCAGGGCGTAGTATGCTCACGCACGATATGTGGGTGGGCTTGCACGATCCTGGCCTATACCTCAAAGCACTTGTTATGACTTAGGGCAGCGGCAGTGGCCGCTAGAGAGAAGCTGCGCATGGCAACATCCTGTCGGCTCTGGCTGTTGGTCGCAGCACCGCTGGTAGCGCTCCTCACCACCGCGTGCGCCACACCTGCCACGCCGTCTCCTGCCGGTGGTGCAGCCCAGGCCCCAGCGAACACCGCGGGCCCCAAAGTGAACCGGCTGGTCATGGCGATGGAGCCGCCCACCACCGAGCGCACCGACCTGCGGGCGGGCCGAACCGTCGACCTGATCCCGTTCCGCCCCATTTACGAGTATCCGTTGGGGGTCGACCCGAAGGACGGGCGTATCGTGCCGCAGTTGGCCACCTCCTGGAGCATCGAGCCGGACGGGACCTCCATCCGCTTCCAGTTGCGCAAGGGCGTGCCGTTCCACTTCGGCAAGGGTGAGTTCACGTCGCAGGACATCTTCGACAACTGGCGGCTGCGGGTGGAGTTCGACCCGTCGGTCCCGTCGTCGAACACCCCGTTATTCACCGCCGTCGTTGGGGTGGACAAGATCAGTCCCAACGAAACGGTGGTGCACCTCAAGACGCCGGACGGCACCTTTCTGACCAGCAATTTCACCGAGAGCCGCGGCGTGTTCGAGATTTTCAGCGGCCAGCACTTCAAGGAGTTGGGCACGCCCACAATGGACACCGGCCCGGTGGCAGGGTCGGGGCCCTACCAGTTCAAGACTCGGGGCCAGGGCACATTCATCCGCTACGAGAAGGTGCCCTACCAGCACTGGCGGGTAACGCCCGACTTCCCCGAGTTCGAGTTCCGCTTCATGAAGGAGGCCTCTACCCGCATGGCGTCGCTGCTGGCAGGCGAGGCGCACCTTGCCGACCTGCCGGAGGACCTGAAGGCCCAGGCGCTAAAGCAGGGTTTCAAGGCCATGCCCAGCACCGTGCCCGCCAACCAGGTATTCATGTCCTTCAACTGCTGCCACTACAAGGACCCGAAGAACCCGGCAGCGGGTGTGTATATGCCTGAGAGCCCGTTGATGGACCTGCGGGTACGCAAGGCGCTCAGCAAGTCGATCGACCGCGACCAGATCAACAAGACCTTCTTTTCTGGTCACGGCCTGCCGCTGTACTTGCTGGACTTCGACGCCACCCGCCCCGGCTGGAATCCGGACTGGCAGAAGAACTTCCAGTCTGCTTACGGCTACGACCCAGAGGCGGCAAAGGCGTTGCTCGCCGAAGCCGGCTACAACGCCGGCAACCCGCTCACGGTCAACGCCATCTACCCGGCCGAGACCCGTGGCGGATTCTCCGGCGACGACATCCAGGACACCATCGGGGCCATGTGGCGCAAGATCGGCGTCAACGTCCAGCCGCAGAACGTGGACCCGAGCCAGGTGACCGCCCAGCGCAACGTCTACAAGCTGGAAAACCACTTGAGTCTCGGCAACACCGCCTCCGACCAGTGGACCGTCGCCACCACCATGGGGTCCACCATCTCCAGCGGCACCCGTGGCCGCCAGCCCGATAACCTAGCCGCCGACAACTACCTCACCCTCGTGTCGTCCACGTTGGATGAGAAGAAGGCGGACGAGTACTGGCGGGGTGTGGGTAATGAACACTACAACGGCTATCGCTCCGCCCCGCTGTTCACGCTGCCCATCGAGAGTGTGGCCGACCCGAAGGTAGTCGGTAGCTGGGTGTATCCCGGCACACTCACGGGGTACTGGTCGCACGTGTTCGACATCAAGGCGGCGAAATAGGAGGAAGCGCGGGGTGGGAATCCGGGAATCGGCGTGCAGTGCGCTGCTCCCGCCGGTTCCTTCACGGAGACGGTTCATTCCAGGATTAGGCACAAGGAGGAGCAGGCTATGCTGACGAGGGCAGACAACACACTGATCACGCAGGTGGGGCCGGGCACGCCGATGGGCGAGGTGATGCGCCGCTACTGGATGCCGGCCTTGTTGTCGGAGGAACTGCAGGAGCCGGACGGCACGCCCGTCCGGGTGCGGCTGCTGGGCGAGGACCTCATCGCCTACCGCGACACCGAGGGACGCATCGGACTGATGCAGAATGCCTGCCCGCACCGTGGGGCCAGCATGTTCTTCGGCCGCAACGAGGAGTCGGGCCTGCGCTGCGTCTATCACGGCTGGAAGTTCGACGTAACCGGCGCCTGCATCGACATGCCGAACGAGCCGGCCGAGAGCAACTTCAAGCACAAGATCCGGGCTACAGCTTATCCGTGCGAGGAGAAGGCCGGCGTCGTCTGGACCTACATGGGGCCCGCCGCCACGCAGCCGCCGCTGCCCGGCTACGAGTGGATGCGCCTGCCCGAAGGCCATATGTACATCTCGAAGACCCTTGAGGAGTGCAACTACCTGCAGGGCATCGAGGGCGGGGTCGACTCGTCGCACTCCTCGTTCCTGCATCGCAACCTCACCGACACCGACCCGACGCTGGGCGTGAACGGCTACCGCGCCCGCTCCACCGCCCCCCGGCTGGAGGTGGTGTACCGCGACTACGGCTACACCTACGCCAGCATCCGCTACATCAAGGACGAGAACGCCAACTACGTACGGGCCTACCAGTTCGTGATGCCGTTCCAGCAGCAGCGGGCGGGCTACATCGGTATGGCCGGGAACCAGCGGCCGGGGGTGCAGGGGCACATGTGGGTGCCCATCGATGACGAGAACCACTACGTGTTCAACTTCATGTACGCCCGCGACGGCGGGGCGCTGGACCACGACGAGTTCCTGCGACAGGAGCACCGCACCGGCCGCGGGCCCGAGGATTACCTTCCCGGCACCTACAAGCTCATCAAAAACCGCGCCAACGACTGGCAGATCGACCGCGAGGTGCAGCGCAACGTCAACTACACCGGCATCACCGGCACCAACACCCAGGACATGGCCATCCAGGAGACCATGGGCGCCGTGTACGACCGCACCAAGGAGCACCTGGGCACGTCCGACTCGGCGGTCATCGCCACTCGGCGAATGCTGCTGAAAGCGGTGAAGGATGTGCAGGCTGGGCTGCCGCCTGCCGGGTCGCGCGGCGAGGCCGACGGGGTGCGCCCGGTCGAGGCAGTGGTACCCACCGACGTCTCGTGGGCCGAGGCGTTCCGTGAGGGGTTGACCGCCGTCCACTAAACACCGTTAGTACATGGTCTAGAAACAGGAGGAACCAGCGATGCCGTACCCACGGTTGGGCGAACTGAAGGTGACCGAAGGCGAGTTGGCCGCCATCGCCAACGAGCAGCGTATTTCCGGCGACTCGCATATGGCCGAGCCACCCGATCTGTGGGAGACGCGGCTGCCAGTGGCGTTCCGCGACCGTGCCCCGCGGTTCCCGGAGCGCACCGGCGCCCGCAGCCACGCCCGTGCCGGCGGCTGGGACCCCCACGAGCGATTGAAGGACCTGGCGTACGACAGCATTAGCGCCGAAGTGCTGTACCCAACGCTTGGGGCCACCGCCTGGATCCAGGACGACGTGGAGATGGAAGAAGCCTGCGCTCGCGTTTACAACGACTGGATGATCGAGTTCTGCAGCGTGGCGCCCGACCGCTTCTGGGGCCTGGCCATGATGTCGCTGTGGAACGTCGACAACGCCATCAAGGAGCTTGACCGCTGCAAGCAGGCTGGCATGCGTGGTGCGCTCATCGGCCTGGTACCGCCCGACAACCTGCGCTATGGCGACCCGCACTACGAGAAGTTCTGGGCGGCCTGCCAGGAAATGGGCATGTCGGTGAACATGCACATTGGCGGCGGCAACGGGCGCAAGGGGTTTAACCCGCGCCGCCGCAGCGGCTTGGTGCCCGATGGCGCAGCCGGTCACAAGTGGGACTGCATGATGGCCGTGGGCAACATGATTGCTGGCGGCGTGCTGGAGCGCTACCCCGACCTCAACGTGGTGGTGGCCGAAGCCGGTGTCGGCTGGATACCCTACTTCGCGCAGGAATTCGACTACTACCAGGTGACCTACGGTATGCCGGGGGCATCGGGACCGGCCGCCGAGGTAAGGGTGATGCGGCCACCCAGCGAGTACCTTGCGCGGCAGGTGTACGGCGTGTTCATCAGCGACCCGCTGGGTTGCAAGTACCTGCCGGAGTACGGGCTCGACACCTTCATGTGGTGCAACGACTACCCGCACGGCGCCTGCATTTGGCCCGGCGCCACCAACTTCATCGCCTCCGACCTGGGGCATCTGACCCCCGAGCAGCGCGCCAAGGTGCTCAGCGGCAACGCGGCCCGGCTCTACAACGGCGGCCAACTGCCGCCGCCGGCCGACCCGCGTGGCGACGTCACGGACATCGAGACCTGGAACAAAGAGCACTGGCACGACTAGTCGCTGACCGGATCAAGTGAGGAGGGGACGGGAAACCGTCCCCTTCGCCGTTCGATAGCCTAGGTTCTAGAAGGACGAAAGCCCTCCCCACCTGGCGCGCTCCGTTCACCTAACGGTTACGGTATCCTCCATCAAAATGGGCATCAGGTCAGCACGCCCGATGACACCTTCAGCTCGCGCAGCATCGCGCTCTTCTTGTGCTGATGCTCCTGCATACGCCGCAGGATATCGTCCAGCGCGCCGACCGCCGCCAGGATGTGCGGGCCCTTGTTCAGCATCACGCACTCGGCCCGCTCCGAGGAGGCGGCGTCGGTGATCTCGGCGCGAGAGGGAAGGCCGGTCTTCACCATCGTCTCCAGCACCTGGGTGGCCCAGATCGCAGGCACGTGCGCCGCTTCGCAGATCCACAGGATCTCCTCCTGGATCTCAGCCATCCGCTCCCAGCCGCATTCCACCGCCAGGTCGCCGCGGGCGATCATCACCCCGGTGGGGAATTGCCGCATGGAGGCGAGCAGCAGGTTGGGCAGCCGATCGAAGCCGCGTCGCGTCTCAATCTTCAGCACAATGCCGACGCGGCCGCCGGCATGCGCCGCCAGGTAGTCCATCAACTCGGTCAGCGTGTCCATGTCCTCAGCGAACGAGAGTTCCACTATGTCGACATGGTCGACGATGAACGCTAGGTCCTCGCGGTCCTTCTCGCTGAGGCCGGAGATATGAAGGGCGCTATCAGGCAGGTTGATGCCTTTATCGGCCCGCAGCTTGGCCCCCTTGGGGCCCGTCTGTGTCACCTCCACGGTGACCTCGCCGGCGTTGGCGGCCACGATGGCGCCGCCGATCTTCCCGTCGTCGAAGAAGACGCGGTCGCCCACACGCACGTCGGCGAACACCTCGGGCAACGTGCAACTGATGTGCGCGGGATGTTCCACCTCACCGTGCGGTCCAAACACCGGGGGCCGTCCGGGGATGGGCGCGGCAGTCAGCACAAGCGTGTCGCCCTGGTTCAGTTCCAGCACCTGCGCGCGCGCAGGCACTTCGCCGAGAGGCGTCGTATCGTCGCGGTCGCCCAACCGGCTGCGCAGCCTCCGGCCGGCGCGGAGCACCGTAAACGGACCGACGTACGCCGTTTGGTCCAGTTCGCCCCAATAGCCACCGATACCGGGTTTCACCACCGCCATCCGCCGCTTCTTACCCCGCAGGTCCACCAGCGAGATGCGATCTCCCAGCCGCAACTTCGGCAGCCAACGGTCGGGGAGCGGCGCCACAGCCCCACCCGATGGCGAGGGGGTGGGGGCGCCGGCCGCGGTCAACCACACGCGGGCCGGCTCAGTTACCCGGCCCTGCGTGTCGCGGCGGGGCCGCCACACGGCGATTCGATCGCCCGGCTCCATCGGACCGGTGCGGAGCTTGGGCCCAGCCAGGTCCATCACAATGCGGCAGTTGCGCCGAAGCTCCGCCTGCGCTTGGCGCACGTTGTGCACCATCGCCGCCCACGCCTCCGGGTCGTCGTGCGCGCAGTTGATGCGCATGATGTCCACGCCCCGGGTCACCAGGTCGTGCACCATTGGGTAATCGGTGGCGGCTTCGCTGGGCAGCGTCACCATGATGCGAACGTCGCGGCCGCCGGGTTGCGGGCCCAGCAGTTCCGCGGTGTGTTCCGTCAGCAACCGCTCGCCCTCTTCAAAACTGACAGGAGCACCGCTCGGCGACGGCGGGCCAGCAACGTCCGCCCCCAGTTGCTGCAGCCGGGCCAACACCGCCTCGACACTCGCGAGTACGTGCGCCTCGGTGCGCCCCAACGACGAAAGGCCCAACTCAGCGAGTTGGGCCTGGAGAAGCCGGATATCGTGCTGGCGCAACGCCAGGTAGTGAATGAGGTTGCGGGCGCTCGCCACGTAGCGCGGCAGCACGCCGTCGAGCGTCGGGCTCGACTGCACCTCCAGTAGGCACATGTGCGCCCGGAGGCGGCCGACGCTCTCGGCCAAGGCCTTCATCAGTTGGGGACCCGATTCGGACGCAGTAACGGGCGTGGGAAGAGAGGTCATGGTTTCCTCGCTGGCATACTGGGCATGGGAGATCCTATCGACCGCAGTATCGCACCGAACCGTGAGGCCGGCGTGAGCAACCGTGACGGCGTGTGAGAATCGCGTGGTGACCCGGCGCAGCGCCCACTCCTCACGGCGGGATCACGATGCACTCCGAAAATCTCATGGCTTTCGCATACAGGCCAACTAGATTAGAGTGCTGAGTGCAGGTCAGGTTGCAGACAGCGGAGGCGAGGAGAGTAGCGATGACCCCGGTGGCGAGGACGGGCGCCGGCCCGGCAACCCAGGCAACGGCTCGCGCCGCAGCGTGCGCCCAATGGGAGCGCGACCTGACATCCCTCCAGGCCGCCACCGCCATCTGGCGGGCAACAGACGACCCGGAGGCGCTGCACGACCTGCGGGTGGCCATCCGCCGCCTTCGCAACCTGCTGCGGCTGTTCGGTGAGGTGCTCGCGGTCGACACAGAGGAGCGCATCGCTGAACTGGGGTGGCTGGGCGGCGAACTCGCACCCACGCGCGACCTTGACATACAGGTTGCGGAGGTGCAAAACGAGCAGCGGCGCAAGCACCGTTGGCCACCGGCCGCCTTCGACGAGGTGCTGGCCCGGCTCACCGATGAGCGGGCGGCGGCCCATGACCGGGCCCTCGCGACGCTGCAGTCGGACCGCTGCAGGGCGCTGCTGGATTCGCTGCGGTGGGGGCTCGAGTCGGTGCAGAACACACAGTCGCCAGCAGAAGAGGGTATGGTAGCAGTTGCACCAGATGTCATCGGCCGTTGCTGGCGCAGCGTTGAGAAAGCGGGGAAGGTAGTGCTGGAGAGCAAAGCCAATCGCCGGAGTGACCCAGCCTATCACCGGCTACGCATTCGCAATAAGCGGCTACGGGACGGGCTCGAGTTTGTCGCGCCGTCCTTGGACGGTCAACTCGAACCCATCAGCGACGTGGTGCTGGCGTTGCATGACACGCTCGGGCGGCATCAGGACGCCGCAGTGGCAGCAGAGCACTATTGCGCCATGCTGGCGGCAGGGGCCTCGCCGGAGGCAGAGTTCGTGCTGCGGGACCTGGTTCGGCGGTCGCGCAATCGCACCGGCGATGAGCGGCTGCGGGCACGGGCGCTCTATGAACGCGCGCTGCGGCTGCCCTGGCGGCGCGTCGTGCGGGAACCCGCCCCCGAATCTGTGCCGGAGCCACCTCCACCGCCCGCGGTAGAGCCGCCTCCCATTCTTGAACCCGAGGAGCCACAGACCGGCCTGCCGGTTGAACCCATCGCGGCAGCGGCCGCACAAGCCCCAGTGGGGGCAGAGCCTGAACCGGTAGTGGAAGCGGCAGAGGCCACTCCACCCGTGCCGGAGATACGGAGAGGTGCTATGGACGTGTATCTCGTGCGCCACGGTGATACTTTCGACCGGGACTTGGTGGCGTGGCCCAATGACAGCGATCGGCCGCTGACGCCGAAGGGCGAGCGGCGCTGGCGGCGGGCAGCCAGGGGCTTCGGAAACGTAGTGCCGGAGGTCACGGCGATCCTCAGCAGCCCACTGGTCCGCGCCTGGCGTACGGCGGAGATCCTGGCGGACACCAACAAGGGCCCGGTACCCGAACAATGCGAGGCTTTGGCGCCGGAAAGCAACCCTACGGAAGTACTGGACCTGCTGCGCGAGCGCCCCGCCGGCGCTACCGTGGTGTTGGTGGGCCACGAGCCGCACCTGCATACGCTGTTGAGCTACCTGCTGACCGGCGACGCCGCCAAGGCGAAGACGGCCTTCGAGAAGGGCGCCGTTGCGTACGTGAGCTTCGATGACGAGCCCACCGCCGGCGGGGGCGAGCTACACTGGCTGCTCTCGCCGAAGGCGTTGCGGTGCTTGCGACCGCGCGGCCGAGGGAAGCACTAAGGCCGGCCCGGTCGCAAGCGGCTCGGCGGCCATGTCGTCGAGCATCCCCTCCAACTCCGACTTTAGCCGGGTGAACACCTGGCTCACAGAACCACGCGCGTCGATGGTGGTGAGCCGGTTGGCGCGGGCCAGGCGCCGGAACTCCTTCAGCAGAGCTTCCTGGTAGTGGATGAAGTTCTGGTAGAGGTTGGGGTCCCGTAGGTAGTCCTGGCCCGATTCCCAGTAGTCGAAGCCACCGCCCGCCAGCACCCGCGGCAGGAGCTGCTCAACGTCGATGTCGAGGTAGATCACCCGGTCGGGAACCAGGGCGAAGTCGTAGAGATCGCGCAGCCAGCGGCCGGAGAGTCCGCGCACCCGCGCCCGGGCGATCAGCGAGAAGATGTACCGGTCGGCCAGCGCCACCATGCCGGCATGCAACGCCGGCACGATCTGGCGCTCCAACCGGTCCCAGAAGTCGGTGGCGTAGAGCAGGTTGAGGGTGATGGGATCGAGCGTGTTGCCGCGCTTGGCCCGCTGAATACCGCGTCCGGCCACCATGGACCGGGTGAGGCCGGTCTGAATGACCGCGAATCCGCGGTGCTCCAACCACTCCTGCAGCAGGGCAATCTGGGTGGAGCGGCCCACGCCGTCCACGCCCTCCAGTACGATGAGGCGGCCGGGCAGCGGCTCGGTGGTGATGCCCGGCGGCCGGGCGCCGTAGAAACGACGGGCAGTCATGCTTCCGCCTCCTCACGCATGCTCTGGCTGAGGTAGCGCCCCTGCAGTCCGGCGGCCCACAGCGCGTTGCCGAGGGCGTTGCGGTCCACCTTCATCGCCCCCTCCAGGTGCGGGGCCACCATGCTTCGCACCAGTTGCTGCTGCCGCACCAGCGCGTCGGTGGCATCGATGCGGGTGAGGCCGAACTCCGGCACCAGCCGCTCGTACTCCCGGCGGATACGTCCCTGAAACAGCCGGAACGACGTCCACGGGTCGGGGCTCAGGTTGAGGTCCATGCCTGCTTCGTAGAACTTGGTGCTCTCGCCACGGTTCGTGATGCGCTGGATCGCCACATCCAAGGGCACATCGAAGTAGAACGCCAGCGTGGGTTGCGGAGCGAAGGCGTAGAGCTTGCGGAGCCAGCGCCGGTTCACGCCCCGCGCTGCATCGCGAGCGTAGGCGGTATACACATAGCGGTCGGCCAACACGATGGCTCCCGCCTGCAACGCTGGCAGTATCTGGGCATGCACCCGGCTCGCGAAGTCGGCGGCGTGGATGAGGCTGAAGGACATGGGCGACAGCAGGTGCAGCCGCTTGCCTCGCCGTGTGGTCTGCTTGACGATGGGCGATGAGTTCCATTCGCTGAACACCACCAGGTACCCTTCGCTCACCAGGTACTTATGCAGCAGGTCCAACTGGGTGCTCTTGCCCGACCCGTCGATACCCTCCACAATGAACAGCTTGCCCGGCAGATCGTGCGCCCGGCGGCCGGCCTGCACGTCGTGGGTGGCCAGCAACTCGGCAGTGCGCGGCACGGAGCGCGTTGGCAATGGCGGCATGGGTTCCCTCTCAGGCGTTGAACATGATGGGGCCGAGCGTGCCGGCATAGCGCTGGGCCAGGGCATTCAGGCGCGTCACGTCCTGCAGGGGCGCCCGCAGCACCAGGGCCGCGTCGCGCCGTTCGCAGAGCAGCGGGCCCGCCACACCAGGCTTCAAACGGCGCGCCGCCTCGTCGGCCAAGTCTAGCACGGCGGCCAAGCGGCGGATCAGTGGCTCGTCGGCTGGGTTGAGCAACGGCAGGTACTTGCGCAGCGTTGCGTTGCGGTTGCCCGCCAGGTAAACCACCGCCGACATGAACCCGATGGCGTGATGCGAGAACCCATTGAGGTCGGTCTCCATCAGGATGTCGGCGGCGTGGTCGTGCCGGTTGTAGTGGTCGATGCTGTTGCCGATGTCGAGGACGCTGGCGGCATGGTCCAGCAGTTCCAGCACCGCCTGGTCGACGGGCGTCAGCACCTGCTCGGCCAGCGCTCGGGCGATGACGGCGCGGCGCTGAGCCGTGGGCGCATCCCACGTGGCGAAGCGCGCGGTGAGCGCACTGACGGAGGCACGGCGGGAGGCCTCGGGCGACGGCAGGGAACCTACCAGACGCTCCAGCGCCACACCTTCTCGCAGTCCCAGGCCCGACACCAGCAGTTCGGGCCCGCGCAGGGTGGCCAGCAGCGTGTTGAGCATTAAGGCCCCGCCCACGATGGAGTCCGTGCGATCGCCGTTCAGGCCGGGGACCTCCTGCAACTCCTGCGGGCGCTTGGTCTGCAACGCACGGGACACGGCGAACAGACGCGGGTGGGTAAGCACGTACCCATGCAGACGGTGAATGGGGTAGTTATGGGCCCGGCGGTCGATCTTGGCCAGGTTGCGAATGGTGCCGCCGGTGCCGACGAGGCTTTCGCCCGGTTGCAGCTTGGGCAGCTTGGCGTCGTCGAGCACCTTGCGCACATGGCTCTCCAGCTTGCTGCGCTCCCCCTTGCTGGGCGGCGTGTGGTCCAGAAACTTGCCACTCAGCCGCAGCGCACCCAGCGGCATCGACCACGAGCGCACGTAGACGCGGTCGCGGAATTGCACCACCTGCACGCTACCGCCACCCACATCCACCAACAGGCCGTCGGTCACAGGCAGGCCCGAGGTTGCGCCCCAGAAGGCGTATTGTGCCTCCTGCTCCGCGGTGATGACCTGCAACTCAAAACCGAGTTCGCTCCGGATGCGGTCAGCCACAGCAGCGCCGTTCTTCGCCTCGCGAATGGCGGCCGTGGCCATGGCCACCACCGGCGACGCCCCGGCGCTCAGGGCCACCGCCCGGAAGTCGCGCAGCACCTCCATGGCGTGCTCCACCGCCTCATCGCTCAGCCTACCGTCATCGTCCACCGACTGCACCAACCGCAGCGGCGCGCTCACATCCTCCAGCACGTCGATGTGGCTGCCGTTGACACACCGTACCACCACCACCCGCCCGCTGTTCGACCCGATATCGACCACCGCGAGCGGCGGCACGCCGCCGGCCGGGCCGGAGGCAGGGTAGAGCGCTTTGGTCAGTGTGGTGGTCACAGCGTCGCCATTACTTCCTCATCTTCGAGAGTTCGTCTTCGATGCGGTCACAGAGGGTCTTAATGACCTTGATGCGAGCGTACTGCTTATCGTTGGATTCCACCAACGTCCAGGGCGCGATCTCGGTGCTGGTGTAATCCACCATGTCCGTCACGGCCGACTGGTAGTCGTCCCAGCGTTCGCGGTTACGCCAGTCCTCTGGGGTGATCTTGTAGTGCTTGTAGCCGCGCTGCTCCCGTTCCTCGAAACGGCGCAATTGCTCGTCCTTGCTGATGGTGAGCCAGAACTTGGCTACGATGATCCGGTGGCGTACCAGTTGTTCTTCAAAGTCGTTGATCTCGCCGTACGCCCGCATCCAATCGCCCTCACGGGCCAGGCGCTCCACCCGCTCCACCAGCACGCGGCCATACCACGACCGGTCGAAGATGGCGACGTTGCCCCGCCGCGGGATGTGCCGCCAGAAGCGCCACTGGTAGGGCTGGGCCCGCTCCTCGTCGCTGGGGCTGGCGATGGGGATGACGCGGTACTGCCGGGCGTCGAGGGCTGAGGTGAGCCGGCGGATGGCGCCGCCCTTGCCGGCCGCGTCAAACCCTTCGAACACGGCCACCACCGACCGCTGCTTGAACTCCGGCTGGCGGATGAGCAGGTTGAGCTTCGCCTGGTATTTCTCCAGCTCGGTGCGATAGGTCTTGCGGTCGAGCGTCTGCGAGAGGTCCAGCGAATTAAGCACCTGCAACTTGTCCACATGCACCGGCGGGGGCGGCTGGGTGGCGGGGTCGACCACGGTGACGTTGGGTGGCCGCTGCAGGCCGTGCTGAAGGGCGGCCAGGATGGTCTTGCCGACCGTCAGGCTGCGGTAACGGGGCTCGCCGCCTTCCACGATGGTCCAGGGGGCGTGCCCGGTGCTGGTCTGCCGCAGCATTCGCTCCGAGACGGGCACGAACGTGTCGTAGATCTTGAAGTGCTTCCAGTCGGTCTTGGTAACCCGCCAGCGGGTCTTGGGGTCACTCTCGAGCTTCCGCAACCGCTTACGCTGGAAGTCCTTCGAGAGATGGAACCAGAACTTCAGCAAAATGGCGCCCTCGTCGGCCAGCATCTCCTCGAACCGCACGATCTCTTGCGCAGCGCGGTCCATATCGGCGTCGCCCGACTGCCCGTAGGCGCGCCGAACGATGGGGTCGGTATACCACGAGCCGAAAAAGATGCCGGTTTTGCCCCTGGGCGGCAGTGCACGCCAAAACCGCCAGAGATCGGGCCGTTCCATCTCCTCCTGCGTGGGGGCGCCCATGGCATTGGTCTCGATGTGGCGGGGGTCCATCCACGCGTTCAACAGGTTGACGGTCTCGCCCTTACCGGCGCCGTCGACCCCGGCGATGAGGATGACCAGCGAGAACTTCTTCGACTCCCACAGGTCGAGTTGTGCATCGAGCAGGGCCTCCCGGAGTCCCGGGACCTCTGCCTCATATTCGTCCTTCGCAATCCGGTGGCCTAGCTCTGCAGATTCAAACATGGTGTGCTACGTCCCAATGGTATAGTGCGATGCCGGCGCACCAGCTACCGGCAATGCTGCCTTGCTGTGCAGCGTACGGCGTACAGTGTGAGGCAGCCGTGAACGCCCTGCACGCCTCATGAGGATTCCATGTGCGGCGCAGCCACGCGCCGGGCCGGCGCCACCGGACGGTAGCGGCCGGCCTTCAATTCACCGATGAGGTCGCCGAGCGAACGGATTGGACGCTCGAACCGGGTGGCGCTGCGGCCCACGTCCTGCGGGTCATGCGCGTCGCTGCCACCGGTGGCGGGCAGGGCCAGGTGCGACGCGAGTTGCTGTGAGAACCAGTTTTCCAGTGTGCTGCCCCGGCCGTTCATCGCTTCCAACGCGACGCAGGTGCGGTAGAAGGGGTGCTTGATGGCTGTGGGCAGCGCCTGCTCATAGGCGTCCTCCGTCTGCTGGTTCCAGGCCACCTGGCGCCGGTAGGGGTGGGCCGCCACCATCACGCCACTGGCCTGGGCCACGTGGCCCGCCAACTCCTCCCAGCGGTGCATGCCGTAGACGTAGCGCTCCAGCCCGAAGCACAGCACGTGCCCGGCCTCGGTGTTCACCTCGACGGCCGGCAACACCAGGAACTGGTGCTCAGCGGCCAGGGCCTGCACCTCCCCAGGGTCCCAGAAGTAGTCGTGCTCCGTGAGGCAAATGCCGTCGAGCCCGGCCGCCTTCGCCAGCGCGATGAGCTGGTGCGGGTCCAGCGATGAGTCCCAGGAGTGGCGCTTGGTGTGCGTGTGCAGGTCGATGAGCACCGATGGCCCCCTCACAGCACCGCGCCGGCGGCACGTAACCGCGCGATGGCAGCCTCATCGTAGCGCAGTTCGCGCAGCACCTCGTCGGTATGCTGGCCCAGCAGCGGGTAGGTGCGGCCCTCTTGGCCGGCGGGCGTCTCGGAGAAGCCGATGTAGTTGCCCACCTGTTGCACCAGACCATCGTTCGGATGGTCGCCCCACACAAAGTAGCCGTTCGCCAGCGGCTGTTCGTCCTCAAAGAAGCGCTGCGGGTAGCCCACCACCACCGGGGCGCACGGCACGCCGGCCGCCTCCAGCACCGCCAGCCATCTGCCCGCGGCCTCGGTCGCGAACACCCCCTCCAACGCAACGCCCAGGGCTTCGGCATTGGCAGAGCGCTCAGCAGCCGTCACAAACCGCTGGTCGGACGCCACCGTCTCCAGCCCAGCCACGGCGCACAGCCGCTGCCAGCCCGTCTCGTCATCCTGCGGCAGATACAGGTAGCACCAGTCATCAGCGGCGCGATACATGCGGTCAAGGGGCCCCAGCCCATGCTGGCCATGGTCGGGCAGCGGGGGCGCGGGACGGCCTGGGTAGCGGGTGAACGCGTCGGCGTTGATGAACAGCGCGCAACGCAGGAGCGAGAGCTGCAGATGCACGCCGCGGCCGGTGCGCTCGCGGTCGAACAGCGCCAGGGTAACGGTGGCGGCCTGCATCATGGCGGTCACGTAGTCGGTAATGGCGACTTGGAGGAAGACCGGCGGGTTGCCGCGGCCGCCCTGAGTGCGTTCGGTGCCACTCATCGCCTGCAGCAGCGGGTCGAAGCCGGGGCGGTGCACATAGGGCCCGCTCGCGCCAAAGGCCGAGATGCTGCAATAGACCAGCCGCGGGTTTAGCGCCGAGAGCGCTGCGTAGTCGAGGCCCAGGCGCTCCACCACGCCGGGGCGGAAGTTCTCCACCAGCACGTCGGCGTCAGCGACCAGCCGGAGGAAGACCTCCCGTCCCGCGGACGTCTGCAGGTTGATGGGCAGGCTGCGCTTGCCCCGGTTCAGGCCATGCTGGCCCATGGGGACGGCGTGCCGCCCCATCTCGCCCTGCAGCGGCTCCACCTTCACCACGTCGGCCCCGGTGTGGGTCAGCAATGTTGCGCCATAGGGGCCGGCGATCACCTGCGAGAGGTCGACGACGCGCACCCCAGCCAGCGGTCCGGTCACGCCAGCACTCCACGCTGCCGCAACCCGGCGATCTCGCTCGGGGACAGACCAAGCTCGCTGAGCACGACATCGGTGTGTTGTCCGGCGACCGGTGCGGGCGCAAGGGCTGGAGCGGCTTGGCCCGCAACCATCGCAGTGACACCCATCTGCTGCATGGGGCCGACGGTGGGATCGTCGACGGTGATGCGCAGGCCCTCGTGGGCCACCTGGGGGTCGTCCAGCAGGTCTTCGGCCCACTGGGAGCGGGCGTAGGGTATGTCGTCGCGCTCAAACTGGGCCGCCCATGCCGCGAACGGACGGCCGCGCATCACCGCCGCCACCAGCTCGATCATGCGGGGGTGGTTGGGCGCGGCATCCGGCGTGCCAAAGCCGAGCGCCCGCAACTCCGCGTCAAGCCCCAGACTCATCGCGGCGCGCTGCTGAAACTGCGCCGACAGGCACCCGAAGTGCAGCCATTCACCGTCCGCGCATTCGTACAGGCGGTAGAAGGGGAGCACCCCCAACGGGCCGCGGCCGGGCGTGCCGGTCCCGGGCGGCGCGCCGTCGGCCCACGCAATGCCCGGCTGGCACGCCAGCGCCCCCGCCAGGAGCGAGGCGCTGACGACCTGGCCCCGGCCCGTCCGCTCCCGCACGTAGAGCGCCGTGCCGATGGCCTGCACCGCCAGTAGCGAGGCCCCCAGGCTGGGGACCGAGGACGCCAGGTACGTGGGGCCCTCGCGCCACCCGACCTGCTGGTACAGGCCATAGCGCGCCGCCACCAGGTGGTCGTGGAACCAAGCACCGGCCAGCGGACCCTGATCGCCGTGAGCCGTAATGCGGCACACCACCAGCCGTGGGTACCGGGCCACCAGCGCTACGGCGTCAGCACCGAAGCGCATCCGCCCATCCAGCCCCGGCTCCAGCAACACCACGTCGGACGCTGCGGCCAACCGCTCGGCCAGCGCCTCCCCTTCCGCCACAGCACAGTCAACGGCCACGCTGCGACGGCCGCGCAGGCGCACCCGTTCATGGGGCTGGCGGAGAGCGCCCACACGGTCCACTCGCACGATGGTGGCATCGTGATCGGCCAGCACCTGGGTGGCCATGGCACCCGCCAGGCTATTCGTTATGTCAAGTATTCGCACGCCGGTCAGCAAACCCACGAGCACCCCCTCGCTGTTGCGCCGCATGCGGTCACCCGATGGCCGTCACGCGCCCACGGCCGGCTTCGGCCGGCCGGGAACCTCCACGTTGGTGGCCGGCGGGGCCGGGTTGGGCAGGTCCTTCATCAGGTAGCTGGGCACCAACGTGGCCAGCTCTTCCAGCGTCCACATACTGTCCTTGTCCAGGGTGCGGAAGGGCGCCTCCTCGGACGCCAGCGCAATAGTGCCACCGGCTACGTGGAACACCTTGCCGTTCACGTTCCAGGCGGCGTCGGTGCAGAGCCAGGCCACCATCGGTGCAACATACTCCGGGTCGCGCGGCGCCACCGGTATTTCCGCAGTAGCGGTCGCCTGAATGACGCCACTGCCCGCGATGCCCGCCCGTTCCCGCAGAGCGCGGGCCGCATCGGACACCGAGGCGGTCATGCGGCTGGCCGCGGTGGGAGCGATGGCGTTGCAGGTGACGCCGTAGCGGCCGAGATCACGAGCCACCACCCGCGTGAAGCCGGCGATGCCCGCCTTGGCCGCACCATAGTTGGCCTGCCCGGCGTTGCCCATGAGACCCGACGACGACGAGAAGTTGATGATGCGGCCAAAGCGTTGCTGGCGCATCATGATGGAGGCGGGTTTGGTGGTGTTGAAGTGCCCCTTGAGGTGCACCGCGATCACCGCGTCCCACTCCTCCTCGCTCATGTTGAAGATCATGCGGTCGCGCAGAATGCCCGCCACATTCACCAGAATGTCGATGCGGCCGAAGCCGTCGAGCGCTGTCTTGATCATGGCCTCGCCGCCCGCGGCGGTGGCCACACTGTCGTAATTAGAGACGGCAGTACCACCCGCCGCGCGGATCTCGTCCACCACCTGGTCGGCGGGGCCGTTGTCGTGGCCGGTGCCGTCCAGATTGGCGCCGGGGTCATTCACCACCACCTTGGCGCCCTCAGCGCCGAGCAGCAGCGCAATGCCGCGGCCAATGCCGCCGCCCGCGCCGGTCACCACCGCCACCCTATCCTTCAGCCGGTTAGCCATTGGTCCGGCCTCCTTCCGCCATAGCCTTGGGTCGCCCAGGTATATCGAGGTCGGTGGCCGGCGGCGCAGGGTTATCAACGCCCTTCATCAGCACGTCGGGCACCATCTTATCCAGCTCGTCCAACGTCCACATCCCGTGCTTGTAGATGGTCTTGACCGGTACCGGGTGGTTGAGCACTGCAATCTGCCCCGCGGCCACGCCGAACACGTAGCCATTGATGTTCCACGCTTCGTCGCTGGCCAGGTAGGCGACCATGGGAGCGATCATCTCGGGGGCGCGGGTGGCGCCGGCGGGGCGGGCGTCGTTGCGCACCAGGCCGGCCCGCGCCCGCAACGCCACCGCCTGCTCCGACACCGACGCGGTCATGCGGGTGGCGGCCCCCGGCGAGATGGCGTTGCAGGTCACGCCGTAGCGGCCCAGGTCGCGAGCCACCACCCGGGTGAAGCCGGCGATGCCCGCCTTAGCCGCTCCGTAGTTGGCCTGCCCGGCGTTGCCCACGAGGCCCGATACCGACGAAAAGTTAATGATCCGCCCGGACCGCTGCTGCCGCATCATGATGGAGGCTGGTTTGGTGGTGTTGAAGTGCCCCTTGAGATGCACCGCGATCACGGCATCCCACTCCTCTTCGCTCATGTTGAAGATCATGCGGTCGCGCAGGATGCCCGCTACATTCACCAGGATGTCGATACGGCCGAAGCCATCGAGCGCCGTCTTGACGATCTGCTCGCCCCCCGCGGCCGTGGCGACACTGTCGTAATTCGAGACGGCGGCGCCGCCTGCTTCCCGGATTTCGGCCACCACCTGATCGGCGGGGCCGTTGTTATGGCCGGTGCCGTCCAGATTCGCGCCCGGGTCATTCACCACCACCTTGGCGCCCTCGGCGGCGAGCATCAGTGCGATGCCGCGGCCAATGCCGCCGCCCGCGCCGGTGATCGCCGCCACCTTACCTTCCAGCCATTGTTTCGGCATGGTGCGTCCTTAATCCACCACAGGGGTGGCGCTCTGGTATCAGCGTTCTACGCCGCACCGGTTGCCGGCAGGCGGGTTTGCTGACGTGAGGATAGCCTACATCCGCTCGCGGGCAAAGGGCAGGAGATGACTGAGGATCGGCATGTGCCACACGCCACGAGCGAAACGGATGTGGTGATGCCTTCGCCGGGCTCAGGGCAGGCTTCGACCGGCTCAGGCATCGGGGCCTTATTGCCGCCCCGGCCACAGCGCCCGCTCATCCCACCAACAAGCGAGCGCATGCGCAAAGCAAACCGGCAGCCCTAACGGCTGCCGGTTTGCTCCATGCAGAACGCAACGCTACGGTACGAGCGTCTCCATCATCTTCGCGGCCTCAGGGTCGTTGAGGAAGTCCTCGTGGCGCTTCAGCACTCCCGACCACGCCCGGTTGCGGTACTTGGCCCCATCGGCGGCAGCCACCGGGTCGGTGCCCTTCTCGAGATCACGGGCGGCCGAGATGAGGATGCGTCGCAGGGCGATCACCGCGGTATCGGCCGTGCCCAAGTGCTCCTTGGTGCGGTCCACAATGGGGCCCATGCCCAGGGTCATGGCGCCATCCTGCTCGCGGATGCCAGGGATGCCGCTGTAGGTTTCCGTCTTAATGGCCTGCCGGTCCTGGAAGAACCGGTTGCGGTGGTTGGCGCGCAACTCATGGGTGGCGGGGTCGTAGCTGGCGATGTGCGGGTAGGGCCCCCCGAACATGCCTTCACGCTCCTGCTGGGTCATCGGGCGCTTCACCCGCCACATCACCGTCCAGATGTCGGTGTGCGTGTCATCGGTCGGCACCCAAATGTGCACGAGGCCGGCGCTTTGGTCCAGCGGGCCGGCAACGAAGGTGTAGTACGGGAACATCACTTGGTTGATGCGCCAGTAGTAACTGTCTTCCTCAGCATTGCGGCGGGCGGCGATCATCATGCCGTAGTCGGTCGGCTGGATGATCCACTTGGGGGCCTTGTCGAACGCCTGGTACTTCTGCTCGGGGGTGCTGGGGGTCTGCAGGTCGACCAGTCGCTTGTGCAGAAAGCCAACGTGGCTGGAGTCGACATCGCCCTCCAGCGCCTGCACCCAATTGCCTTCGAGGTTGAAGCGGGCGGTGTTGCGCTGCTCGGCAGGCACCCGCATCCACTCCATGTCCGGCATTTCAGGCTTCAGATGCTCCGGGCCCATGTAGACCCAGATGATGCCGGCGGCCTCGCGCACCGGGTAGGACGCAGCCCGCACCTTCTCCTTGAACGCGGAGTCGGCAGGCTCGTTCGGCATGTCGGTGCAGTGGCCGTGAATGTCGAAGTTCCAGCCGTGGTAGACGCAGCGCAGGCCGTTGTTCTCATTGCGGGCATACACCATGGGCGCCTGGCGGTGCGGGCACAGCGCCTGGATGACGCCCACTTGACCATCGGTAGCGCGGAAAACGGCCAGGTCCTCGCCGTACATGCGCACTTCTTTGGGTGCGCCATCCGCCTCCAGCTCCTCGGAGAGCAGCAGCGGCGTCCAGAACCGGCGAATCCAGTTGCCCATCGGCGTGCCGGGCGCCACGCGCGACAGATACTCATTATCCTTGGTACTCAGCATCCTCGAACCTCCATGATCTAATGGCAGGCTGCCTGAACCCCTGAACCGATGACGCGAGTTTATAGCAGTTGGAGGTGGGATTGCTAGTCCGGTGTGCGGAGTCACCTAACAACCCCAGCCTGTACAGGCAGACGCCTTATGGTATCCGACACAAGGACATCGACGGCGTGCTATCCTGCCGCTGAGCCGGCGGCGCCTCCCGCCTCGCCCAGACCGCAGACAAAAGGACGCACAGATGGCACTCCCGCTCGAAGGCAAGGTTGCAGTGGTCACCGGCAGCTCCCGGGGCATCGGCAAGGGCATTGCGCTCTGCCTGGCCCAGGAGGGGGCCGACGTGGTGGTGTGCGCCCGCAGCGACGCATCGGCCGCCAACCCGCTGGGGTCCATCGAGAAAACGGCGGGCGAGATCCGCGCACTGGGACGGCGAGCGCTGCCCATCAAGCTCGACGTGACCGACGACGCCGAGGTCAAGGCCATGGTCGACACGGTCATGAAGGAGTTCGGGCGCATCGACATCATGGTGAACAATGCCGCCCGCATGGGTCAGGGCGGCGGCGACTTCTGGGGCAGCAGCCCTGCGAACATCGACGCCTACTACCAGACCAACCTGCGCGCACCCTATCTCATCACCCTGCTGGTAGCCCCCCTCATGGAGGCGCAGGGCGGCGGCGCGATCGTGAACATCACGTCGGGCGGGGCCAACCTGCCGGCGCCTCCCAAGCCCGGCTTCCAGCTCTCGGCGGGGCGCACCTACGTGGGCTACGGCATCACCAAGGCGGCGCTCAACCGGTGGATGGCGGGCATTGCCGGCGAACTGCGGCTGCACAACGTGGCGATGTTCAACATGGATCCGGGCCGCACCGTGGTGGAGCGCAACATGGTGAAGCCCATCCCAGGCGTGGACTACACCACCGCCGAGACGCCGGAGACCACCGGCCGCGCCATCGCCTTTCTGTGCCGCAACCCCATGGCGTACACCGGCCAGGTGCTGGTTTCGCGCGAGGTGGTGGACCAGAACGGGCTGACGCTCACCGGCATGCGGCCGTCGCTGTAGGGCCAATAGGCAGCTATGGGCGCCATCTGCTGCTGAGCCGCATAGCTATCGACGTTGACTGTCGCTGGCCGGTCGCATAGTATCGGCGCAACGTAGCGCAGTGCTTGAGTGGGTCTTCACGTTCTTGCCAGGAGGTCGCTTTCCATGTTGTCTGCCGAGATGAACACATTCATGACCCAGACCAGCACCGGGACGCCGATGGGCGAACTGATCCGGCGCTTCTGGTTCCCGGCGTTCTTCAGCGTGGACCTGCCGGAGCCCGACTGCGCACCCATCCGGATACGGCTGCTGGGCGAAGACCTGGTGGCCTACCGCGACAGCACCGGTCAGGTGGGCCTGGTGGCCAACGCCTGCCCGCACCGTGGGGCCAGCATGTTCTTCGGCCGCAACGAGGAGTCGGGTCTGCGCTGCGTCTACCACGGCTGGAAGTTCGACCGCGAAGGCGCCTGCGTCGACATGCCGAATGAACCGGCGGAGAGCAACTTCAAGCACAAGATCCACATCACCGCCTACCCTACAGCAGAGCGCAGCGGCGTGGTCTGGACCTACATGGGCCCGGCCGGCAAGATGGGAAGCATTCCAGAGCTGGAGTGGACACGGGTGCCAGAGAGCCACCTGTTTCTCTCCAAGCGGCTGCAGGAGTGCAACTTTCTGCAGGCCATCGATGGCGGCATCGACTCCAGCCATGTGTCGTTCTTGCACAGCACGCTGGCCTCGCATCGCGACACCGCCGAGGCCAAGACCGACCTGATGGCGGTGGACAAGCACCCGCACTTCGAGCTGGCCGACACCGACTACGGCATCCTGATCGGCGCTCGCCGCCGGGCTCCCAACGACCGTTACTACTGGCGGATGCACCAGTTTCTGGTGCCGTTCTTCCAGATGATCCCCGCGGCGGTGGGCGGGCCGGTGAGCGGGCACGTGTGGGTGCCCATCGACGATAACCGCTGCTGGGCCTGGAGCATGACCTGGGACCCCGAGAAGCCCCTGACGCAGGACACGGTCGGCCGGCTGGCGTCCGGCGCCGGCATCCACGCCGTGGTGGACGCAAACTACCGGCCGCTGGCGAACCACGACAACGATTACCTACTGGACCGCGAGTCGCAGCGCACGGTGTCGTTCTCGGGCATCCGGGGTATCGGCGAGCAGGACATGGCCTGCCAGGAGAGCATGGGCCCCATCAACGACCGCACCCGCGAGCACCTGGGGTCCAGCGACACCGCCATCATCTCGATGCGACGGCGGTTGCAGCGGTTGGCTCAGGACCTGCAGCGTGGCGTGGAACCGGCGGCGGCCCAGCAGCCGGACATCTACAAGGTACGGTCAGTGTCGTTCATCCTGAACCAGGACCAGTCGTGGGTGGAGGAGTGCTACCGCACCATGGCCGCGACCTCGGCCTACTATCCCCAGCCCACCTAAGCCACGGTCAGTACCCAACTACACCTATGGGAGAAGCGCCATGTTGGTACAACGCTCCCTCGGACTCGACGAGGGACTCAAGGTCGTGAACGCCGTGGTCGACTACGCCAAAAGCAAGAACTGGCGGGTGTGCGTGGTCGTGCTCGACCGCACCGGCGAGATGGTGGCCAGCGCCCGCATGGACGGCCGTGCCGCCCGCTTCTACAAGGCGGCCCACCGCAAGGCCTACAGCGCCGCCATCTTCGAGATGGACACCGACGGCATCATCAAGTTCTGGGACCGGCAGGCCGAGCACGGGCACCGCGGCCCGTCCGACTGGAACGACAGCATGCTCACCACGCTGCCCGGCGGCGTGTGTGTGGTGCACGACGGCAAGGTGGTGGGCGCCATCGGCGTGGCGGGCGGCGGCAGCGACCCCGGCGTGGGCGACTGGGACTTCGCCGAGTTGGCGTTCCAGGCGCTGGGCCACGGCTTCACCCACACCAACGTCATGCACCAGGACCGCCCGGTCTACATCAACCCCCAATAATCCACGGAGCCGCCGGCTCCGCACCAGAGGGCATATGCCACGAGACAGCGAAGTACGCGAGGTCTTCGGGAACGAGGACATCGACCCGATCCCGCTGGGGATCCGCACCGGCAACTTGGTGCATCTCACGCGCGTCACCGGGGCCGACCCGGCGACCGGTGCGCTGGGCGCCACCGTCGAGGCGCAGATGGATCAGGCGCACCAGAACCTGCGCACCGCGGTACAGGCGGCGGGCGGGTCCATCGACAACATCGCCCAGGTCAGTTTCTTTCTGAAGGACCGCACCGGGCTGGCAGCCATCAACCCAGCTTGGGTCACGCTGTTCCCCAACGACGACGACCGCCCCACCTACAAGTTCATGGTGGCGGCGGGCCTGCCGGGCGACTGCCTGGTGCAGGTCGAAGCGTTCGCGGTGCTGGGCAGCCGGCGCCAGATGATCCACATCCCTGGCGTGGCGCACACCAACCCCATCCCGATGGCGGTGAAGATCGGCAACATGGTGTTCTCCTCGCGGGTGCTGCCCTACGACGCGGCGACGGGCGCGCCGCCCGAGGCCTTCGCCGGCCAGGCCAGCCATCTGTTCCAGAACCTGCGCACCGTACTGGCCACCGCCGGCGCCGCGCCCGCCAACATCACCCAGGCGCGGCTGTTCATAGCCGACAAGGCGGCGTGGCCGGGGGTGAAGCACCACTGGGATGCGCTGTTCGGCGCGGCAGAGCAGCCCATGTTGCACATGGTGACCTATGGTACCGGCACCCGCCTGCAGATCTATATGGAGATCATCGCCAGGTTGTGAGGTCCGGCGACTGCTCCGTATCCCTCAGCCACCACCCGCCGGCGCCCTCAGACCGGCCCAAGGAGAACTAACCGATGCCGACTACGCATGAACTCATTCAGCTCTACAGCCACGCGCCGGGCGCGGTCGTGCCCGCCGGCATCCGCTTCAACGACACGCTGTACGCCCACAACCTGGTGGGCGTGAACGAGCAGACCGGCGCCTTGGGTGACGGGCTGGTGTCTCAGATGGAGCAACTGCTGCAGAACATGCAGGCAGTCGTCGAACGAACAGGCTGCAGCCTGGACAACATTGGGCGCTGCACCGGCTACGTGACCCGATTGGAGGACCGCGACCCGATCTACGGGCCGTGGGACCTGCTGTTCCCCAACGCCGCCGACCGCCCCGCTTTCAAAGTGCTGGTGGCGGCGCTGCCGGGCGGCCAGTTGGTGAAGCTGGACATGCTGGCGGTGGTGAACGGCCACCGCACCCGCATCGACATCGACGGCGTACCGGCTCGCGACCCCACGGTGAAGTGCGGCAACTGGGTGTTCACGTCACGCGTCCACGGCACCGACCCCGCCACCAGCAAGGTCAAAGAGGGCGGTATCGACGCTGAGATCGGCCAAGCGTTTGCGAACATCGTGAACCTGGCCAAGCTGTCGGGCGGTGGCCGGCACCACATCTCGCAGGTCACGGCGTTCCTGCGCGACCCGGCGCTGGCGCCCAAAGTGGGCGAGCACTTCGCCCACACCTTTCCGACGGGCACGTCTCAGCCCCAGTACAACGTGCTGGAGGCCTTCATCCCCGGGCACCTCAACGTGATGCTCGAAATGTCGGCGGCGCTCTAGCCAGCGCCATCACCACCACCAAGGAGACACCTACTGTGGCCGGAGAACCCCTGCGCGAATATTACCTGCACCCCAACCATTCGCTGATCCCGACGGCAGTGCGCCTGGGCCATGTGCTGTATATGGGAACGGTGACGGGACACGACGCCAATGGCGCGCTGCCCGACGGCGGCTTTGCACCCCAGTGCCGCCAAGCGTTGAAGAACGTGGTGGCGCTGCTGAAGCAGGCGGGCGCGAGCCTGGCCGACGTCGCCCACGTCAGCGTGTATTTTCGGGACGCGGCGCTACGGCCGGTACTGAACGACGTCTGGGTCGAGTTCTACCCGAACGCCGAGGACCGGCCACCGCACATCTACGTGCCCGTCGACCTGCCCGCGGGTATCGAGGCCCAACTGCAGGTGATTGCCCTGCCCGGCGAGCGCCGCAAGGTGCTGGAGATCCCCGGCCTGAAGCATCAGGACCCCATGTCGATGGGCGATAGCATGGGCGGGTTGGTGTTCTCGTCACGGCTGTTCGGCAGCGAGGCCTTCACCGGCCGGCAGGCAGGCAGCCCCGAAGAGCAGGCCGAGATGGTGCTGGGGCACGCACGCACGCTGATGGAGCAGGCGGGCGGCAGCATCGCCGGCGTGAAACAGGTGACTGCCTTCGTGACGGACGAGAGCCTGGACGCTGCGCTTCAGCAGTCGTGGGCCAAGACCTTCCCGGCCGGCGCCGGCCCCGACCTGCACATCCTGCGGGTGAAGCTCGGCGGCGCTCCCAGCATCCGCATGGCCATCACCGGCACCGTCTGAGGCCCCAGTCACTAGCCCCCCAGACACTTATGACCTAACGGAGTCTGCTATGGCCCCCATCTTCTGGCAACGGACATCAACCCGCCTCGCGGCGGCGCTTTCGACGGTGTTGCTGCTGGCCGCCGCCACCGGCTGCACCAGCGCAGCCCCGGCCTCCGGCCCCGTGGCGCCGACCGGCCCCAAGGTGAACCGCCTGCTGCTGGCGATGCCGGCGCCCGCCCGCGAGGGCAGCAGTCCCAACATGGAGTTGGACCCGCTCACCATCTTCCAGGTGCGGCCGATGCTCGAATGGCTCATCGGCTACACCCCCGACGGCAAGTTCTACCCCATGCTCGCCACGGAGTGGTCGGTGGAGCCCGACGGGAAGTCGATGCGGTTCAAGCTGCGCAAGGGCATCCCGTTCCACAACGGCGCGGGCGATTTCAACGCCCAGGACGTGGCGTATTCGTTCGAGCAGATCACCCGGCCCGACGCCATCCACCCGCACTCGCCCACCCAACGCAAGGTGAAGGTGGACGTCATCAACGACTTGGAGGTGGTGTTCCGGCTGACGACGCCCAACGCCGAGTACCTCAACATGCTGTCGGAGCAGTCGGGCGGCATGGCCATCACCAGCAAGGCCGATGCGGCCATACTGGGCACCGACGCCAGTTCGAAGACGCGGCCACTGGCCAGCACCGGCCCCTACCAGTTCACCGCCCGAGAGCAGGGCCGGTCGATGACGTTCGCCCGTGTGCCCTACCAGCACTATCGCGCCACGCCCGACTTCCCCGAGCTGCAGATGACCTGGATCGGCGAGGCGTCCACCCGCCTGGCCAGCCTGCTCACCGGCGAGATCCACATCACCCAACTGCCGCAGGACCTGACGCCGCAGGCCACCGACAAGGGGATGAAGTTGCTGCGCGGGCCCATCAGCGCCCAACGCACCTGGCTCAACTTCCAGGGCATGTACCTCAAGGACTCCAACGATATGTCGAAGGGCTACGTCCACTCCGACGTGGCGTTCGCCGACGTGCGGGTGCGCAAGGCCATGAACAAGGCCATCGACCGCGAGGCGCTGAACAAGGCCTTTTTCGCCAACAAGGCGGAGATGATGTACATCGACAAGATGCCGCGCAAGTCGGTCTACTTCAACCCCGCTTGGGAGACCAACTTCAAGCAGGAATACGGGTACGACCCCGCTGCTGCGCAGGCGCTGCTAACGGAGGCCGGCTATGGGCCGGGCAAACCACTCAAGTTCAAGGTGCGGCTCCAAAACCTACCGGACTACGGCGGTTCCGAGGACTTGGAAGAGGCCGTTGCCGGCTACTGGCGCAAGGTCGGCATCGAGCCGGAACTGGCCAACATCCAGGAGACCGAGTATCGCAACATCAACGACCAATTGGGGTGGAAGGACCTCATCACCGTCAGCGCCAGCAGCAACTTCGATATCCAGGGCTGGCGGGTCTACAACTCCAGCATTCCGCCCCGGAGTGCGTTAGAGCTGCGGGAAACCGATCCCATCATTCAAGAACTGCTGCAGACCATGGACGAGAAGAAGCAGAACGACCTGCTGCGCAAAGTCGGCGATGTAGCGTACCCCCTGCACATGAACATCCCGTTGTTCTGGCTGCCGGCGGAACTCATCATCAACCCTACCATCGTGGAGGCGTGGCCCTATCCCGGGTCCATCTCCCGCATCTTCAGCCACTTCGAGACCATCAAGGCCGCGAAGTAGCGGACCGGCTGTTGCGCTATCGCCGAGGGGCCGCACGGCAGCGTGCGGCCCCTCGGGCTGCCCTGCTAACCCTGGTGCGTGTCGAGACCGGTTGAGCCCTTCAGTAGTACCATGCGAGCACCGAGAACCGCCGTGACCCGCTATTCCCAGAGGTGAGGACATGCTGTCTCCTGCTGACAACGAACTGATGTGCCGGGTGGGCCCCGGCACATCGATGGGCAATCTCATGCGTGAGTTCTGGCAACCGGCGCTCATCTCCAGCGAGTTGCCGGAGCCCGACGGCGAGCCGTTGCGGCTGCGGCTGCTGGGCGAGGACCTCATCGCATTCCGCGACAGCAGCGGGCGGGTGGGGGTGGTGGCCAACGCCTGCCCGCACCGGGGCGCCAGCATGTTCTTCGGCCGCAACGAAGAGAACGGCCTGCGCTGCGTCTACCACGGCTGGAAGTTCGATACCGCGGGCAACTGCACCGACATGCCCAATGAGCCCGCAGAGTCCAACTTTCGCCACAAGATACGCATCACCACCTACCCCGCGTATGAGGTGGCCGGCGCCATCTACATCTACATGGGCAGCCGGCCCACGCCACCGCCGGTCCCCCAGTTCGAGTGGATGGCCGCGCCCGCCGAGCAGACCAACCACCGCAAGACTATCCGCTGGTGCAACTGGGTGCAGGCGCTGGAAGGCGATATGGACGGCAGCCACACCTCGTTCCTGCACGCCTACCTGCGCCGCCAGGACGACTTCAAGCCGCTGCGCAACGGTTACCGCTACCAGGACAAGTCGCCGCGCCTGGAGGTGGTGACCACCGACGCCGGCCTGATGTACGGCTACCGTCGCAACGCCGGCGAGTACACCGACGGCGAGAACAACGAGTACACCCGTATCACCCAGTTCCTACTGCCCTTCTACAGCATGGTGGCCACCACCACGCCGGTGGTGGGCGGCAAGGGCGAGCCTGAACGCACCACCGTGGGCGTCACCGTCTGGCAACCGATGGACGACTCGACCACCGTGGTGTGGTCGATGGCGGCGTCGCTAACGGCGGGCCAGAAGCCGCGCGCCGGCGAGGATGACAGCGGCAGCTATCTGCCGCACACCACGGCGCCCGACGGCAGGTGGCGGCCCATCACCCACCGCGGCAACGATTATCTGATGGACCGGCAGGTGCAGAAGACGCTGCGCTTCACCGGCATCCCCGGCGGCAACGGGCCCGAGGATCAGGCGGTCACCGAGACCATGGGGCCTATCTACACCCGCCAGGGCGAGCACCTGGCCACCAGCGACAGCGCCATCATCCAGGTGCGGCGCCGGTTGCTGGGGGCGGTGAAGGCGCACCTCGACCGCGGCGCGCTGCCCCGCGGCATCGACCACCCGGAGGTCTACCGCATCCGGTCGTCCTCCACCCTGCTGCCGGCGGGCGCCAATTGGGTGGACGCCAGCACCGTGTCGCGCATGATCCCGGCCGACCGGCCCGCGGTCCAGCCGGTCCGCTAAGCCGCACCGAACACAGCACACGGAGGAATCCATGGGCCAGACCATCGCAGAGAAGGTGCTGTCGCGTCAGAACCTGGCCGGGGTTCCGGCGCAGGCGGGCGAGTTGGTGGACGCCCGCATCGACGGGCTGATGGTGCACTCGTTCCATTGGGGCGTCATCCGCGGCGCCTACCAGAAGATCGGGTTTCCGGACGGTCCGCCCAAGGTGTGGGACACCGAGCGCCTGTACCTGATGCTGGAGCACCAACAGCCGCCCCGCGACGTGGCCGAACACCAGCACAATGAGCGTACCCGGCGCGAGGCGGCCCGCCTGGGTCTGAAGCGCTTCTACGACTCTGAGATGGGCATCTGCCACCAGATGATGACCGATTACGGCCTGGTCCGCTCCGGTGAGTTCGTGGTGGGCACCGACTCGCACACCCTGATCTACGGGGCGCTCAACTGCGTGTCCAGCGGCATCGCCACCGACGAGGCGGCCTATGCCCTGGCCTTCGGCGAGCTGTTCTTCACGGTGCCCGAGTCGATCAAGGTGGTGCTGAAGGGCAAGGCCCGGGACTACCCCTTCGGCAAGGACATCATCCTGTACCTGGCGGGCAAGTACGGCAACACCTTCGCCCAGGGCCAGTCGCTGGAGTTCCACGGCGAGATGGCGGAGGCGATGACCATCTCGGACCGCATGTGCATCGCCGACCAGGGCGACGAGGTGGGCGCCAAGTTCGCCCTGTTCCTGGCCGACGACAAGGCCCAGGCCTTCGTGCGCGCCCGCACCGGCGTGCCGTTCACTCCGGTGGCGCCCGACGCCGACGCCAGCTACACGCAGGTGATTGAGGTGGACTGCGACGCCCTGGACTTCCAGGTGGCCAAGCCGTTCCGGTTCGACAATGTGGTCCCGGTGGGAGACGTCGCCGGCACCAAGATCGACGAGGCCCGCATCGGGACCTGCGCCAACGGCCGCTTCGAGGACATCGAGATTGCGGCCCGCATGATCAAGGGCCGCAAGGTGGCGCCGGGAGTGCGGTTCTACGTGTCGCCGGCCTCACAAACGGTGTACAAGCAACTGGCGGACGCCGGCGTGCTGAGCACGCTGCTGGAGGCGGGGGTGCAGGTGCAGACACCGGGCTGCGGCATCTGCGGGGCGATCCAGCTCAACGAACACGTGTCCATCGCCGCCGTGCCCCGCAACAGTCACGGCCGCTTCGGCGGCTCGGAATGCGGCGACGCGCAGATCTATCTGGCGGGCCCGGCCACGGTGGCGGCAGCGGCCATCGCCGGGCGCATCATCGATCCACGGGAGGTGCTCAATGGCTGACCTCAGCCGGCCGCTGCGGGGCCGGGCCTGGAAGCTGGGCGATTCGGTGGACACCGGCCAACTGGCCGGCGGCGGGGTACGGGTGTCCGACGACCCCAAGGCCAACCTGAAGGCTAACTGCCTGCGGGTGCTGCGGCCGGAGTTCAACGAGCAGGTCCAGGAGGGCGACATCATCGTGGCCGGCGCCAACTTCGGGTGCGGCTCCAGCCGGGCCATGGGCATCTGGGCGCTGCAGGCCTGTGGCATCCAGGCGGTGCTGGCGGAGTCGGTGTCGCGGTTGTGCCTGCGCAACGGCGTGGCCCAGGGCTTGCTCAGCTTCAACGCGCCGGGCATCACCGCCCTCGTGGAGGACGGCGACCAGGTCGAGATCGACTACCAGGGCGGCGCCATCCGCAACCTGCGCACCGGCCAGTCCATGCCACTCCGCAAGCTGCCGCCGACGGTGGAGGCCATCTACGCGTCTGGCGGCATTCACCAGGTGATCGCCAAACGGTTGGCCCAGGAGGGCATCCTGCCGCCAACGCCGGTGGCAACCTCGTAGCGCCCCACCGCTCTGCACAAGACCACACCGCAGCCGGTTTCGGCTGCGGTGTTTGAGTACCCGTGGTAGCTGACTTGAGCTTGAAGCGTCTGCTCAGGCGTCCTGAGTCGGGAAAACGCTGACGCGCTGGGCGAGTGGTCCGCTGTTCGGCAGCGCCAGGCGAGACGACATAGTCGCTGACTGGGCATGACCCAGGTGCTTGGCCAACCGCTCCCAACTCAGCGTCTCCAGCGCCACCCTGCGGGCGTTCTCGCCGATGAAGGCCAGCGTGGCGCCGTCGCTGGGCAGCGTCACCGCCTGGTCCACGTCGATGAGGTGCTGACCATGCAGCAACTCGGGCGGCGAATGACCGTCTAGATTGGTGACGACCACGGTGCCGGCCTGGAGCGCCGCATTCACGCTGGTGTTGTTGGCGCGCATGCCCTGGTCGAAGAAGGCCGCGAAAAAGGTGGACGCCAGCAACTGGTTGTACACCGCAGCGTCCGACAGATAGCCCAGGAAGTACGCCCGTCCTCCGAAGATGGCCTTCAGGTCATTGAATGCTGCCTCGAACTCATCGTCGAACGTCGTGTTCTCATGCAGGGCCGTAGAGACATACAGGCAGTAGCTCTTCTCGGTGGCGTCGAGCAGGTCGCGCAACCGCGCATACTGCCGGGTGCGCACCTTGTGCGCCATGCCGAAGGTGAACACCGAGAGTTCGGCCGGCTCGAAGCGCTCGTCCTGCGCCACCATGCCGGGACACCACACCGCGTTCACGTCCGCCCGGTAGGGGCGCACCTCGGCGGCGAGCTGCGTGTTGCCGCAATACACCTGCTGCGCGGCCGCCACCAGCCGGAGTTCGACCGGCGTCTTGCCGAAGGTGTGCAGGAAGAGGTCGAACCGGGTGTTCGCCTCAATGGCCGGCAGCAGCGCTTCGAGGCGCATCACGTCCTCGGGCGTGAACTCCTCCACCTTCAGTGAGATCAGCGGCTCGGCCGTGCGCAATACCTCAGGGTCGAACAGCCAGAGAACCGGCCGCTCGACCTGATGGGCCAGATTGACGTTGAAGCGGGCGACGCCGCAGCGAAGCGGGTTTAGGTGGTAGCCGACAATTGCGTCCATGGCGAAGGCCTCAGTGTTGCACTTTTTGGTAAATGAGAACCCGGCCCTTCTTCATCCAGTCCACCTTGTCTTCCAGGTCGGCGCGGCGGTGGAAGCCCTCGAGCACGAACAACACCCGCATGAAGTCCTGGTTGAGCAGGGTGATGTGGCTGGGGTCAACCTCCGGCTCGTCCGTGATCGACAGGAGACTGTCGGGGTTGGGATGGAACCGGGTGGTGACGTACACATAGTTCGACGAGATGCGGCAGATGTTCGCCAGCAGGCGCCGCACCTGCAGCACGGTCAGGTGTTCCATCATCTCCCGGCAGATGACCAGGTCGTAGGAGTTGTCGGGGTAGACCGGCTCGCTGACGATTTCGGCAATGGTGATACGCTCGCGCACGTTCTCCGGCGCTAGCTCTTTGCACGATTCGGCAAAGTCCACGCCGTCCGCCACCACGCCCACTTCGTCCAACAACGCCATGAGGCTGCCGGGACCGCAGCCCACGTCGAGCACACTCTTCGGCTCGAACACCTCTTTAATGACCAGCGGATGCCGGCCCTCGCGGGCGCGGCGCGTCTCGAGCCGGTAGTCGTTGCCTTCATCGCGCCAGTCGTTGTTGAAGTATTCGGCGTCGTAATGGTTCGGGTCGAAGGGCTTCTGGTCGAACAGCACGAACTGCTCAAATTGGGCCAGATCGTAGCTCATGGTCGGTCCTTTTGGTCGGCGAGGGTGTTGACGTATTGGTCGAGGATGCGGCGGGAAGAGTCGGACACGGTATCGAGGTAGACGATAGCGATACCACACTCCTCGGCGATGCGCTCCTGCTCGGGGGGCAGCTTGCCCCGCCAGTCCGCCCCCTTCACATACGCTGCCGGTTGCAGTTGCCGCAACACATTCTCGGTGGTGGTGCTGCTGGCATGGGTATATGTAACATACCGGATGGCGTCGATAATGGCTACTCGGTGCGTCTGCGGCAGCAACGGCGGGTGCTTGGTGCTGACGTACGCATCGCTGGAGATGTTGCAGAGTAACGGCCAGCCGAGCGCCGCCGCGGCGGCGAAATACTCGATGTGCCCCTTGTGCAGCGGGTCAAACCCGCCGTCTACCATCGCGACCTGGTGTCGGTAGCGGGGCAGGTCATCCCAGCTCAGCAGCATTCGGCCCTCTTTCCGGTGTCAATCACTGCACCGCCTCATGAACACTACAAGCACACACGTGCACAGGTGTTAAGCTAAGCTGAGACCGCCGGGGGACTCCCGGCGGCATTGGCCCTACCAGGTAACGCTACCCCTCCCGTTTGCGCGATGCAATGACCCGCAGCATGTCGTCCTCGATCTCCTTGGGCAGGCCGTAGTACAGCCCGGCCACCCCCAGCCGCCGCGGCCCCGCAGCCCGCGTGCTGTTCGCCAGGCGCTCGCCACCCGACGACCGCGGCAGGTACATGGCATGGTTGCGGCTGGGGTCGCGCAGAATGCCCTTGGGGTCCACGCCGCTCTCTTCGATCCGGCGCAGGTCGTTCAAGAACCGCCGGCGCAGCATGATGACGCCCTCGTCGCTCGCGCCCAGATGCTCGTTCTCGCGGTCGCTCACCGTGCCCTGGCCCACCCAGGCGATGATGTCCTGGTTGACGGTGTGGGTGTTGATCCAGCGGCCGGTGGCCGGGTCTTTGATGGGCGACCAGAAGTAGGGGATGCGCGGCTGTTCAAAAGGTTCGTCGCCCGGCAGCGGCTCATTGTTCCAGCACACGCTCAGCGTGTTCTCGTCGTCGATGGGCACCCGATACTCGAAATGGCCGGTGTAGAGGGCGTTGGGCCACAGCGCCACCCGGCCCACCTGCCACTCCGGCGAGTTGTTGAGCAGCCGCTTGTACTCGATGCCCCACTCGAACTCCTCGAAGGCGACCTCGAGGTGGGTGGGGATGGTTCGGCCGGCCCGCCGGCCCTGCAGGTCGAGTGACCAGTGGGCGTGAAGCCACTCGAAGTGCACCGGGTCGATGTCGTTCTCGGCGCACTGCAGCCAGTTGCAGGGGATGTGCCCGAACACGATGGTCTTGTAGCCGGTCTCGTGGTACACGTCCCAGTCCCACAGTTCTGGGGCGGGCAGTGGGCCCAGGTACGCCCACAGCAGGCCGGCCTTCGCCTGCACCGGGTACGCCTTGATCGTCACCTTGTCTTTGAAGCGTGCCTCTGGGTGCGCGATCTCCTCGAACGGTTGCTCGGTGCAGGCGCCCTGCGCGTCAAACAGCCAGCCGTGGTAGTTGCAGCGCAGGCCGTTGGCCTCCACCAGGCCGTAGCTCATGTCGGCGCGGCGGTGCGGGCAGTGCAAGTCCATCAGGCCATAGCCGCCCGAGGTGTCCTTATAGAGCGCCAAGTCCTCGCCCATCAGGCGCACCTGCTTGGTGGGGGTCTCGTCCAACTCGGCCACGGCTGCGACAGGCTGCCAGTAGCGGCGCATCAGGTTACCCATGGGGGTGCCGGCACCAACCCGGGTCAGCAGGCGGTTCTCTTCATGGGTCAGCACGGGTCGTCCTCCACTGCGATTTACCTCTTAAGGTAAGCATACGAAGAGACTGCCGCCTGCGTCCATGCTCCAGCGGCTTTCGGTTCCTCCATCGTCATGGCCGTTCCAACTGGTCAGCAACGGCACGGACCGGCCGTCGAACTACCCGCCTGCGGTCGAGCGCCAGCCCTCACCAGAACCTCACTCTTGCCATAGCGCCAACGGTGGTACGGAGTGTTATCGTGGACACTGTCGGCCGTTGCGGCAACCCCAGCCCACGGCCATCACGAGAGACATAGCACAGCGAGGACTGATTATGGAACAGCGCTACCAGGTGATCATCGTGGGCGGAGGGCCGGTGGGCGTGGGCTTGGCCGTCGACCTCGGGCAGCGCGGCATCTCGTGTGCGCTCGTCGAGCGGCACCAGACGCCGCAGCGCATTCCCAAAGGCCAGAACCTCACCCAGCGCACCCTGGAGCACTTTTACTTCTGGGGCATTGTGGACGAACTGCGGGCCGCGCGGGTGATGCCGCCCGGCTATCCCATCGGCGGGCTGACCGCTTACGGCAACCTGATGAGCGACTACTGGTTCGCTCCCGCCGGCCGCGAGGTCGTGCGATCCTACTACTTCCAGGCCAACGACCGCCTGCCGCAGTATCAGATGGAGGACGTGCTACGCAAACGGGTTGCCGAGTTCCCCACCATCAAGGCGCTATTCGGCCGGTCGGCCAAGAAGATCGAACAGGACGACAACGGGGTGCGGGTCACCGTGGCCGACGAGGGCTGGCCCTATGAGGAGCAGGTGCTGACGGCCGACTATGTGGTGGGCTGCGACGGCGCCCGATCGCTGGTACGGGACAGCCTCGGCATTGAGCGCGGCGGCTCCGACTTCGACCAGCGGATGGTGCTCGCCGTCTTCCGTTCCAAGGAGCTGCACGAAGGTCTGAAGCGCTTCACGGAGCGGACCACCTACCGCGTGCTGAAGCCTGAACTCAAGGGCTACTGGCAGTTCTTCGGCCGGGTCGACGTTGGCGAGGGCTGGTTCTTCCACGCCCCGGTGCCGCTGGACACCACGACCGACAGCTACGACTTCCACGGCCTGGTGCAACAGGCAGCCGGCTTCCAGTTCAAGGCAGAGTTCGACCATGTGGGCTTCTGGGACCTGCGGATTGCCGTGGCCAGCCAGTACCGCAAGGGCCGGGTATTCATTGCCGGCGATGCGGCCCACAGCCATCCGCCCTACGGCGGCTTCGGCCTCAACTCGGGCCTGGAGGATATCACGAACCTGGGCTGGAAGCTGGCTGGAGCACTCGAAGGCTGGGGCGGCGAAGCGCTGCTGGCCTCGTACAGCGCGGAGCGGCAGCCCATCTTCGTGGAGACCGGCGAGGCGGTCATCGCGGGCGGCATTGAGTCGGACCGCCAGTTCCTCGATCGCTACAACCCGGAGCGCGACAAGGCGGAGTTCGAAAAGGCCTGGAAGGAGCTGGAGGTCTCCAGCAGCTCCCGGCAGCAGTCGTACGAGCCGCATTACGAGGGTTCGGCCGTGCTCGACGGGCCGGCCGGCGGCGCCAGCGGCATCCACGGCAGGCACTCGTTCGCCGCGCGCGCCGGGCACCACCTGGCGCCGCAGCCGCTCACCAACGGCCGCAACGTGTTCGAGGAGTTGGGGGCGGGCTACACCCTGCTGGCCTTCGGCGCCGACGCCGCGAGCGTTGGAGCCATCGAGCAGGCGGCAAAGACCCAGCGGGTGCCGCTGAAGGTGATTGCCGACACCTACGAAGGCCCCCGCACGGCCTACGAGTCGAAGCTGGTGCTGGTGCGCCCCGACCAGTACGTGGTGTGGGCCGGCAACCAAGCGCCCGCCGACGCGACGGCGCTGGTGAAGAAGGTGGCCGGCGTCTAGTGGTGTGATGCACGTACTGTGATGTTACAGAAGGCCGGGTGGCGCGTTGTCTTCGGTATGAACGACTTCACCGTACGCCTGCCCGCCGACGAGCG
>Ga0082335_1000882_pt1 | contig 69890 bp, 53 predicted proteins | sample Subgrocontami58m_FD_72375 | JGI IMG/M metagenome (GOLD analysis project Ga0082335, IMG submission 72375) | Subsurface groundwater microbial communities from S. Glens Falls, New York, USA - GMW37 contaminated, 5.8 m (SPADES assembly) (version 2) ... | reverse complement strand
CTTCGCCGACTACCTCCTCGGCACCCTCGACGTGCAGGCCCTCCGCTTCACGTCGCTCACCCAGGGCCTGACCTCACCCATCAGCCCGGTCTAATCCTCACCCATCAGCCCGGCCGTACAGATCCGGAACCGAGCGGCGCACCGGGGGTTATTCTTCGGTGCGCCGTTTCATTGGCCAGCCCCCAACGCCGGAGTCCCCCCATGCGCCGGATTCTTGTTGCCGCTGCCGCTGTGCTGATCGCCCTCCCCGTGCCGAGCCTTGCTCGCGCGCAGGGCGCCAAGCCCAGGCTCACCGACGAAGCGGTCGTCGCCATCCTCGAGGCCGCCAACACGTTTGACCTCGAGACGGGCCAGCTCGCCGCCGATCGTGCCCAGCGCAAGGAGGTGCGCGAGTTCGGGATGATGCTCGCGCGCGATCACCGCGCGGTGCGTCAGCAGGGGCGCGATCTCGCCGACAAATTGAAGATCAGCCCCGCCGAACTCGGCGAGGGTGAACTCTTCACCGCCCACGCGTCGGCCATGAAGAAGCTGCGCGCCGCCACCGACGCCGAGTTCGACGCGCTCTTCCTGCAGCACGAGATCGCGTATCACGAGAAGATGATCACGCTGACCAACGAGACGCTGCTGCCGAGCATCAGCAACGCGGAGCTGAAGGCCTTCGTGAACAGGATTGCGCCGGCTTTCGTCGCGCACAGAGACGCTGCGCAGAATCTGCTGAAAAGATGACGGCGGAGGACGGCGGAGGACGGCGGAGAACGGCGGTAGATGACGGCGGAAAGAAGGGGGCGTCCGAACACCGGAGCGCCCCCTCTGCCGTTCTCCGCCGTCTTCCGCCGTTCTCTGCCGTTCTCTGCCGTTCTCCGCCGTTCTCTGCCGTCCTCTATTCCGCCTCACTCACCCTGAACCGACACTTCGGCCTCTCCCCGTGCTCACATCGCTCTTCCGTATGCGCTCCCGTCACGTGCTGCACCATCGAACGCATCGCGCGGCATGTCTCGGGATGTGCGGCGACTGATTGACCCAGCGGACAGCCGTAGCCGCGAATCTCCAGCGCATCGCCCTCCTGCACGACGTCCACATCGGCGCCGAGTGAGGTGAGGGCGTCGGCGGCGGCGCGCACGCGCGCGGTGAGCGTGCCGGTCGCTTCGCCCCCCACCACATCGGCCAGGCGGGCGCCGACATTGCGCAGCAGCAACTCGGCCCTCGGCCCGTCGAGCGAGGCGAGCACCGCCTCCATCACCGCGGTAAGCGCCGCCGGGTAAGCGCGCGAGAACATCAGTTCGGCGTCGGGGGTGAGCGCGTAGAGCGTGGCCGGCTTGCCGGCGCCGCGCGCACGGCGCACCCCCGCACTGCGCACGTACCCGTCGCGCTCGAGCGCGCTCAGGTGCGACCGCACCGCGTTCGCGGTGGTGCCCACGGCGCGGGCGATCTCGTCCACGCTGCACTCGCCGCGCCTCAGTCGGGCCGTGATCCGGCCGCGCGTGGAGCCGGTATCGGCCGGCGACCCCGGGGTGGAAGCCATGGCTACTCCTTTGCAGGGACTGCGTTTAGGCCACTTATATGGTATACAGGTAAGTCCAGTAAGTCAAATAAATACTATTTATCATTGACATATTAGCGTAATACCATCATAATACAGGCGCGTTCCGTGAGTTGGCCCCCCGGGCCTCCTTGGCCCCCAAAGCTCCCCACTTGAAGGAGGTAGGTATGCGCCGGACCATGATTGCCGCAGTCGCTGTTGTCCTCGTTGCCTCATCGCTCACCCTCGCCCAGGCGCGCGGAAAGTCCACGCGTGCGGCGGCCAACGCATCCGCGGCCAACGTGCCCGCGGCCCACGCGCTCGACGACGCCACCATCGTGGCCATCTTCGACGCCGCCAATACCGCCGACATCGAGACTGGTCGCATCGCGGCGACGCGCGGCCAGAGCGCCGAGGTGCGCGAGTTCGGCAAGATGCTCGAGCGCGACCACACCGCGGTGCGCAAGATGGGGCGCGACCTCGCCGCCAAGCTCGGCGTCACGCCCACGCCGCCGGCCGATGATGCCGGCGCGCGCGATCACGCCGCGGCGCTGAAGGCGCTGCGCGCGGCGAGCAACAAGGACTTCGACCAGGCCTTTCTCCGCCACGAGGTCGCGTTCCACGCGTCGGTGATCAACGCCGTGACCACCACGCTGCTGCCGGCCATCAAGAACGCCGAGCTGAAGGAGCTGGTGACGAAAGTTGCGCCGGCGTTTGAGGCGCATCGGGCGGCGGCCGACAACCTGTCGAAGAAGCTGCAGAAGTGAACTGGCGGATGGCTGATACGACGAAGGGCGCCCCGATACCGGGGCGCCCTTTCATCTAGTAGATGCAGGCATCGAGTATCGCGAGCACTTCCTGCAATACGGCTGGTGGCGCCTTGCCGATGTGCCGAGCACGGCGGGCCGCATAGTCGATGGACTTGACCTGCTCGACCATCACAAAGCCCGAGACATCCTGGCCCGCAGGCAACGCGACGTGAAATGGATAGTTGCGATTCGTGCTGGTGATGGGGCAGGCCAGGCAAAGACCGGTCGCCGTATTGAACGCGTCCTTGCTGACGACCAGCGCCGGCCGGCGGCCGCGTTGCTCGTGCCCCGACTGCGGATCGAAGGACAGCGCGATGAAGTCGCCCTGTCGCGGAGCGTATGGTGGCATCTACCACTCCTCTCGGCCGACCGGCTTGCCCCACGTGATCGCCCTGACCTTTGTCCCCTTCGGAATGCGTTGCACCAGGTCCCGGAGGTTGAGGCCACCGCGCACGCGCCGTGCGGGGGTGATCACCAGCGAGCCGTCGCGAACGGCCACATCCACCTTGTCGCCCACGGCGATCTGCAGTTCGGCGAGCAGCTGCCGGGACACGCGCAATCCCTGACTGTTGCCCCACTTCTTGATTTCGGTGATCATGGCACGCTCCGGTACGGATATCCGAAGTATATCCGCTCGTGCCGTACTGGAGCAAGAGGCAGAACGTGCCGCGGGAGCCTGCGCGTGACCGGGAGCCATGCACCATGATCGCATGGAGCTCGGCAGATGCCATCATCATCTCGTTGCACCCGTAACCCTTCGCGCGCTTCTCCCCCTTCGCGCCTTCGCGATATCTGTTGCCGTAAACGCGAAGAGGGCGTCCCGATACCGGAGCGCCCTTTGTCCACCTCGAACCGCGCCGGCTACGCCGCGACCTCCACATAGACCGCCATGGTATGTGCCGCCGGTACGGGCTGTCCATCGGCACGCAGCCCGTCGAGGTGGATGGCGATCGCCTCGCGCATGTTGGCTTCGACTTCTTGCGTCGAGTGCCCGGTGGCAATGCAGCCCGGCAGGTCGGGGGAGTACGCCGAGAACCCCATATCGGTTGGCTCGAAGAGAATCAGAAACCGGTGCATGCGATGACTCCGATGGCGGGTTCGACAGGCCGGCCTGCCGCAGCACGCTCTTCAGCGTACTCTCGGCAATAGGGTCATTTCGTTGACCGGCCGCGGTCCCGCATTCCAGCCTGGTGGGATGCCCGAGCCCGGCGGCCTTTCGGCACAACGTCAATGAGCGCACGGAGCGCCCGATTCACCGACCGTGAATCGGGGAAGGCCGCGGCCACATCGGGGTCGAGCGTCACCGCGATGACCGCTCCTCGCAGACGTGCCGTGTACGGACTGCGCTTGGAACCGCGGAGGCTATACTCCGGCAAGATCTCGTCCTCCGCCACGCGCGCGAGACGTCGCGCGGGCGTCGATTCAACTGGTCTCTTCTTCATATTCATGCCGCTCGCGGCGGGTGGCAGGTCGCGCACTGATAATACGCACTTTGTACGGTGTGCGCTCGGCGAACATAACGGCCAGGAGCCGTCGGGACGAGGAATGCCCAAACAGGATGAGGCGTTCAACACCGCCTTGCGCGCATCCCAGTCGAAGTCAAACCGCATGCGGTGACGATAGGCCCAAAGGTGGCCTGCGCTGTCACCATTTCATTGCACCGACAACCCTTCGCGCCCTTCTCCCCCTTCGCCCCTTCGCGATATCCGTTGCCGTAAACGCCAGAAGGGCGCCCCGACCCCCGGAGCGCCCCTCTACCATCTACCACCTACCATCTACCCTCACTCACTTGATCACATACTCTTTCGGCGGCACCACACCCATAAGATGCTGCACGAAATAATCCCACCGCCGTCTCATCATATAGTTCCCCGCCGCGCCAAACCCATGCGCCGCATTCGGAATGAGCAGCAGATCAAAGTCCTTCCCCGCCTTGATCAGCGCGTCCACCACCAGCATGGTGTTGTCCACCGGCACGTTGTCGTCGGCGGTGCCGTGGGCGAGGAGGAGCTTGCCCTTCAGGTTGGCGGCGAGCGTCTGGTTGGCTTCCTGATTGTACGAATCCTGTCCGCCATCCACGCCCTTCACCACGAGCCCCTGATAGCGCTCGCCCCAGTCGTCTTCGTAGTTGCGCTGGTCGTGATTGCCTGATTCGCTGATGCCGACCTTGAAGAAATCGGGATAGCGGAACATGGCGTCGGCCGTGATGAAGCCGCCGCCGCTGTGCCCCCACATCGCGGCCTTGTCGATGTCAATCCAGCTGTAGCGCTTGGCCAGGTTCTGCATGCCGGCCACCTGGTCGGGGAGCGTGTTGTCGCGCCCCATCGCGCCGTAGTAGTGGTCCTGGAAACTCTTGCTGCGCCCGGGGCCGCTGCCGCGCCCATCAATGCTCACCACCACAAACCCAAGCTCGGCGAGCGCCTGCTTGTCGCCATGCGCGGCGGCGAAGCCTCGGCCGCCAACGGATCCGCCCTGCGGGCCGGGGTAGGCCTGATTGATGATCGGGTACTTCTTGGTCGAATCGAAGTTCGTCGGGCGATAGAGCTGGCCGTAGATGTCGGTCTTGCCGTCGGCCGCCTTGACGTTGAACAGAATGGGCGGCTTCCAGCCGTGGGCCACCAGCTTGCTGATGTCGGCCTTCTCGAGCGGCATCACCAGCGCTCCCTTGGCGTCGCGCAGCGCGGTCACCGGCGGCGTGTCGGCGGTGGAATAAGTATCAATCAGATACTTATTGTCGGGAGAGAGCACGATGCGATGGTCGCCCACGTCGGGGGTGAGCATCACGGCCGGCCCCTTGCCGTCGAGCGTGGTGCGGAAGGCGTGGCGCAGGTACGGGTCCTGACTCGGCGCGCGTCCCTGCGCGAGGTAGGTGATGGTGCGCGCCTTTTCGTCGATGGCGACGATGTCGCTCACGGGTCCTTCGCCCGTGGTGATCTCGTTCTTGAGCTGGCCGGTGGTCAGGTCGTAGAGATAGAGCTGCGACCAGTCGGTGCGCTGCGAGTTCCAGATGATCTCGTTGCTGTTCCACAGCACACGGTAGCCCGTGATGGACTCGAAGTGCGTCTTGACCGTTTCGGTGAAGAGGTCGCGCACCTCGCCGGTGGCGGTGTTGGCGATGCGGAGCGTGGCCGCCTTGTGGTCGCGCGGGGTGGAGGCGATGGCGAGCAGGGAGCCGTCGTCCTTCCACTGCAGGTCGTCCATGGAGATGTCATCGCCGAGCATGGCGCGATGGAAGTCCGGGGCCATCTTGAGGCGGAGGACGGTCTTGGTGGGGACGTCAATGACCACGCGGTGGATCTTGCTCATCTCGGCGTCGCCGGCGAACGGGTACTTCCACGATTCCAGGCGGGGGGCGCCCACCTGGTAGCGCACCATATGGAAGGAGTTCAGCTTGCGATCGTCCTGCTGCTGGGTGGCGATCTTCTTGCTGTCGGGCGACCACTTGAGGATGGCGCGGGCGCTGTGGATCCACCCCGCGTTGTCGGTGGCGTAGCCGAAGTCCGGGACGCCGTCGGTGGTGAGCTGGGTTTCGGTGTTGGTGGCGACGTCGCGGACCCAGAGGTTCCAGTTTCTAATGAATGCGGTGGTCTTGCCGTCGGGGGATGGGACATCGAGTCCGCGCGGTCCGCGGCGTCCCATCATGCCCGGCATGCCGCCGCCGGTGGCGTTGCCGATAGCCGAGCACGTGTACGTCTTGACGACGCAGGCGTAGCGCTTGCCCGCCGAGTTGAAGGAGATCGTGTCGCGCTTGGGCGAGACGTCGAGTGTGGTGAAGGGGAGGGTAGCGGCCGTGTAGCTCCCCCCTGACGCGGCGCGAACGCCGGCGGCCAGTTTAGTGTGGTCGAAAAGCGGGGTCGACTTCTTCTTGGCGGGGTCGACGAGGAGCCAGGCGTTGCCGTCGGTTCGTGTCGCCCGGTAGAAGAACTTGCCGTCGGGGGTCCAGGTGGGACTTACCTGGCCGCCAACGACCAAGGCGTTGACGTTTTGGCCGAGCATTTTTACTGCGCGGTCGTAGTCGGACGTCGTTAGCTGTTTATGACCCTGCGCCTCTAGGAAGGAGAGGGGGAGGGTGAGGGCGAGGAGTAGTGAGCGGGGGTGCATGCGGGCCCTTTAATGGGAATGGAGAGGATTAGAAGTTGGGAGAGCCTCGTACCAGCGGCAATGGCGTAGCTCGCCGTTGCGGCGCGCAGGCGGATCTCCCGTCGGCCGGGTCAGTAGCAAAACAAAGGCCCGGCGCTCTGTTTCGAGGACCGGGCCCTTGCGTCCTAATGCTACTCTACGCGCCTTTCTCAACGGGCGCTGCCGCCGGTAGCGAGCGTACTTCAGCGTCAGACATCGAGAGGCCGAGATGTCGCTTCAGGTATGCCTTCGTGGCCGCGCGGGCCTGCCGATTGGAGACGACGGAGTTTGCGACGATGCACACTCCTTCCCAATCGCGGTTCTTCTTCGACCAGTTCACGGTCGTCAAATCGAGCAGGTGCGCCTTCCATCCAGACGCGTCTTCGGCGAATAGGTCAGCGCCGATTCCACCCAAAGCTCGGAGTACCACCGCGTGCGAAGAAATGCTTTCCTGCCTAAGCTCGAGCGCTCTAAGCTCACCATTCTTCACGCGCGTCCAATCGGGGATCGCCTTGGCGACTGCGCCCCAGTACTCCAGAGCGACTTCGACGAGCTCTTCGCGACTGACTGGCGTCCCCTCCGTGCCGAGCCGTCCCTTCAGCAGTTCCTGATTAGCGTCATACAGCGCCGCAAGGCTGAATAGTTTGTTGGAGCGGACCGGTAGCGAGACCGTGTCCTTCTCGACCATTCCCTTGAACACGTTGAGCTTCTCAGCCACATCCACGGTCACCTCTGCGAGAACGTCCCGCTTGTCGTAGAGGATGTCGAGCGACTTCGAGGTTTTGACGACGAAGCGATTCAGGTCGGAGAACATCTGCTGAACCCGCTCGCGACTCTCGTATGGAAACAGAAGCACTGACAGAGTCTCGTCTCCCAAGGCGGGATTCGCTGCGATGGCGTGAGTGATTGCGGCGCACCGATGCTGCCCATCGTTGATGATAAAGTTTGCATCCTCGAACTCCATTTCGAGGTTTCCAAGACCGTTCCCATTCAGCGACTTGAATTCCACGGGGCATTTGTACGAAGCCGTGATTGACGCGAACAGGTAGCCCTCCTCGTTGTCGAGGATGTACTTCGCGATTTCTGGGACGCGCTTCTTGTTGAGGATCCGCTGCTCGCGATCCTCCGGCGTGAACTCGGCCCAGTCACGAAACGAGAACATCTTGGGCACGGCGTTCAGCTTCATCAACGTCGCATAGTACGTGCGGCCACCGATTGTGCCCTGCATCGCGGGTACCGAGACTTTCATATGGCCCTCCCGGGCTCGAACTCTGGAAACCGGCGGAGAGCGCGATTCGCTCATTCCGGTGCTGGCGAGTTCGTAGAAGAACCATAAGAGCTCCCATGGTGCAAGTCAAGAGCTCCTATTGATAACTGGATGAGCTCCGCATAACTCACCGGCGAGCTCCCAAGAAACTACTTTCCGCGTGGAGACGTCGCGCCCACCTGGCGCTGCACCTTCGCCGCTCAGGGCAGACGGAAATGGCGCTCGAACCGAAACCAATGACCGCAGAGTCCAATGAAGGAGAAATGGCCTCAACTAGCGACATTACTGACAATACATTGGTAATACAACTGATGGCTTGACAACATACAAGGTATATTGCATCGTTATTCTATGTCTATCTCAAAGAAACGCGCGAAGTTCGTCGAACTTGCGAACAACAGGGTCAACCGCGCCGTCAAAGACATGCGGCTGATCGGCAATCTCTCGAACAAGTCCGCGTACGAGTTCACGGAAGATGATGTTCGAAGAATCCACCGGGTGCTTTCACGCGAGCTAGAGTCGATGCGTCTTCGCTTCAACGCTCGAGGCGGAAGCGCGGATGGCGAGTTCTCGCTGGAGGGCTAGTCATGGCGATGAAGCGTTTGAGCACATCGTTCAGGAGAGGAGATGGAATTCCTAATACGTGAAATCGGTCCGGATGAATACGAAAGCGAAACCACACAAGGCGATCAGTTCAACACTGATCTCGTCGGACTTGCAGAAGCGCTCGTGCGAGAGGCACATCAGAACTCGATCGACGAACCAGTCAATGTCGGAGGCGTTGTAAGAACACGCATTGCCCTGCACATCGCGACAAATGAGGCGGCTGACTACTGGAGTACACTACTCGACGCTGCTCGCCCACACGCAGTGGCCTCGGGTTTCGATATGAGCGTCCTCGACGCGCGAGAAGTCCGCGTGTTGGTGATCGAGGACTTCGGTACAACAGGGCTCCTAGGTGCGATTGACTGCAAGGACAATAGCAACTTCTCGGACTTCTGGCGTCGTTCAGGTCGATCGCACAAGTCGGGGCGTCAAGGAGGCCGCTGGGGTCTAGGAAAACTCGTCTACTGGAGCGCTTCGCGCGTGCGGACGTTCTTCGGCCTGACCGTTCGAAGCGACGATGCAAGCCGCACCTCATTGCTGATGGGTCAAACCGTCTTTCGCCATCACGAGCTAGGCACTCCACCGCGCGCCTTCGTTCCACAGGGCTTCTTCGCTCGCTCCGGCCCAAGGGAGATCCAGGTGCCATCAGACCTCCCAGAGGACCTAGCCGCATTCCGCAGTTCGTCAGGCGCATCAAGAACTGATGAGCCGGGTCTCTCCATCGCGATTCCATACCTTCACGAGGAGATCACCATTGAGGCACTGGTACCTCACGTGGTTCGCAACTGGTTCATCCCGATACTGAGCGGGCGCTTAGTGGTCGAAATAGGAGCTCACACGCTGACCGCAGGTTCCCTGTCCGCTATCGCCGCAACGTACGGCGGGCCCGAATTTGCGGACGGTATTCGCCTCAGTTTCGTGTCCGCTGTTCACGACGCACATCGAAGCGCGCACATTGTGCCGCTAGCTTCCGATTGGGCTCACTCCACACAGCGACTCTTCACTGATGACGGAGCTCTCGCACAGCTGCGAGAGCGCTATGAATCAGGTGAACTCGTGTCCGCGCGAGCACCGCTAACGCTCCGAAGGAAATCTGGAGAAGTCTTGCAGACCCACGTTGATCTGTTCCTGCAGCGAGCGCAGAACGTGCTTGCCGGGGAGGCGTTCTTTGTACGAGGTGGAATGTCCGTGCCTATTGAAGCAAGGCGAGCCCGCCGACGGGCGTGCCTTTCTGCAATGATCGCCGACGAGCCAGCCGTTGAGGAGTTCCTGGGAGACGCGGAGACACCCGCGCATACTTCTTGGCAGGGAACGGCAGAAAAAGTTCGAGCGAATTGGCAGAATCCACAGCAACGACTCAGAGAAGTACGAGAGGCGCTGGCGCGCTTTACTGACGCTGTTGCTGTCGTTGGTGATCGCGTAGATGAGGGCGCACTCGCTCATGTCTTTGGCATTCCGAGAGGCGGCACGCAGCCTTCTGCTCCGCGCACGAAACCATTGCTCCGTCGACCACCGGTTCCGCCTATCACCCGGAGGCCGGCGCGCTATCGGCTCGAGCAGCGGGCTGGTGGGTTTGCGGTTCACGGCACCCGTGAGGTTCAGCTGCCGCTACGCATTCAGTTGCGCATGGCCTATTGCGTGATCGACGGAAATCCTCTCCGACAGTACAGTCCGCATGACTTCGAGCTGGGTAGTGGAGGACTCGACGTCGAGTGCTCTGGTGCAGCCTTCGAGATTGCAGGGCCGAACACCCTCCTCATCGACGTGGTCGAGCCAGACTTCAGGCTGTCGATAGCCGGATTCGACTCGAATCGCGATCTCTTTGTCTTGGATACGGAACTGTGAGTCGACACTTCAACTACACTGGTCGCAAGCGCATTCCGAGAGGCCTGGTTGCGTTCCGAATGGTCGAACAGCGTGATGGGGAAGCTCCTTCGTTTGTTGCTGACCTTTCACGCCTTGCCGCCTTTGGACTACCGAACGAAGCGCAGGTCATCGTCGAAGCTTACGTAAGAACGAGCTCCATGCGCTTCGATTTTGGAACTATTGGTGCCGTTCTGCAACCGGCTGACACTGTGCTTGCGGAAATTGATCGCGCTGACGCGGCCGTCAGCTTTCGCGTAAAAGTCGTGGATTCCACAGGGCGCCGAGGACGACTCTTGGCGTTTGGGGATCAGATTCGACCGCGCGAGGAGCACGATCAACACGAGCCGTACCCGATCCTGCCATTGGACGAGCGGGACTTAGGCCAGAGGCTCTGGACGATCGAAGCAGGAGCGGATTCGTCACCTCGCCTTGTCGTAAATCGGCGGGTGCCTCGCTTGGGAGAACAGATTCGTCAGGACCCGCTCGTACAGGGGTTGGTGTTTCCAGGTGCGGTGCGCGCGGTGCTTCAGTATCTGCTCCGCGATGATGTCAACACGGAACAGGAATGGGTTGGGGACTGGACCGAGTTCGTGGAGTCTCTGCTGGGGCAGCCGCTGGATAGGTCTGCGGAAGATATCGACGAGCTAGTTGATCGCGTTCTTGAAGGCCTTGCTGACCGAGAAGGCTGGGTGCAGCGGTTGATCGATAACACGGCGGAGCCCGAGGTGCTCGATGAGTGACCCTGTGCGGCGGCTGAGTCTTGCCGGACGAGTGAGTTTCTCGGAGTACATCGACGCACTGAGGCTGGACGGCACGCTCCCGCCACCGCTTGACCTTCTGACCGATGCGACGAAGAGTGCAGAAGCGGGATTCCCCGCGACCGTAGAACGCGAGCCGCTCGGGAGGAAGTTCGAGACCCGACTGGAATTCGGGCGGTATCTCGTAGACAGGCTGGCGCCACAGAACCGAGTGGACCTTTCATTTGACATCGGCTTGTGGGCTTGGCTTGCTTTGTACTACTTCGATCAGCTGTGTCCGTCGTCAGACGGACGGCGCAAGGCGGAGGAGACACCACGCTATATACTACCGGAGCGCTTTCAGTACACTAGGTACTATCGTCACTTAGTTCGCGGGCCTTGGCTTACCTGTGCGATTCACGGCGAGGCGTCACGCGTGCTCCTAATTCCAATCCGACGGAGTGAGCATCCGCTCGCCAGTGTTGGTGAGATATATGCTCAAGTCGCTGGCCGACAGGGAGTGTTCAGAAGTAAAGAGGTGGTTGCTGCGGTGGATCGGCTGTACTTCGATGAGGGATCAGGTCGACCACGAAGCGGTGCAGGTGGAAGCGAGGCGGGCTCACCAAGGCGGCTTAGCAAGGTGCTTAAGCAGTTCGAACTGACGTTTGATCTGGAGTCAGAGGAACCGAACCTGATTACAAGTATTCTACCGCAGGAGTTCTCGCGCTGGCGGTGACTCCTCGTCTGCCGAAGCCAACGTTAGTTGGCCGCTTGGTCGTCATCCACACGCGTCGCGCTCGCGGAACGATCTATAGAGAACACTCAACGAACGAAAGTGAATTCGGAACTGACTCCGCCGCTTGGTCATGTCAGTCTTGCCATCCTGCACAAGCTTGATGCCCGGATCGTAGTAGACCAGTCCGCCCGCGAACGCCGCGAGTACCCGCAGGAAGTCCGCACCCGTGCCGAGTGACACCTGTTTTCCGAAGCGGAACGACTTGCCATCGGCGTGTCGCTGCGCCGGCACGAATACAGTCGCGGCGTGCTTGCGATTCCAGTGTGCCAGCAGATCGGCAAACGTCCAGGACGCGGCGATCACGTCACCTGTGCCGACAAGTGCGACGCAACCAGTGGTCTTGGCGATCTTCCGGGATGCGATGTCAAACCCGTCAAGGGAGAGCGTCAGTCCGGTGCGCGCGCACTTGGCCCCCACTCGGTGGACACCGCCGAAGTTCTGCCGGCCTGCTCGCCCCTTCGTATCAGCATACCCGAAACGGCGCACAAAGTCGGCAACGCCCCGCTCGGCGTAGAATCCGCCGGTTGGTTCAGGGGTCATGAGCGTTACGGGTCCGCCGCGGGGCTTCGCCAGATTGCGCACCGTGTAGCTCTTCACCTCCCAACCGAGAAAGTCCGGTTCGGCGCGACTGTTCGGCTTCACATCAAGCAAAGCTTCCAGCGTGTACCCGCCACAATTCGGTGCCGGGCACGGCACGAAGTCACCAGCGGCATTCAGTCGCATTGACGACACCCAGTCCATCTGGGAAATCACGCAGAGGCGGTCGAGAAGCTCCTGCTCCGCTCCCACGCCGAGCGCTCCCGGCAGTCGGGAGAGAACGCCGACTTGCTCAAGGTCTCGAAAGCCCGCAAGCTCCTTGGCAACCGGATCGTCAGCACTAGCCGCGTACCCGATGATCTTGCGATCGGCCGTAATCCCCAGCACGAGCACCCGACCCGGATCCCGGGTGGTGCCCATGACGCTGTTCGGTGACCACTTCGCGCCCCGGAGATATCCCGACATCCGTACTTCAGGATACTGGGGGTAGAGGATCAGCTTCGCGTTCGGCGCGTTGTACAACGCTCCATCATCGTCCATCCAGCGAAAGTCCAGCGTTGCCTGAAAGATGGGTGTTTTGTGCGTACCGCTTGTCGTCGCGATCGGCGTGCCGGCGGGCAGGACGTTCAGGATTCCGAAGTCACCGCCGAGGTACACCTGGTTCTTGCTGTTGTCATTTGGTGCGAGAATCTTGACGTACAGGCTCTTCGCTCCCGCTTCCGTGAGACGCGCCCGCAATTGTGCCAATGAAGGTCGAATGCTCACCTGACATCCTCCGACTGCCGCACATTCCGAATCCGAGCGGCGAGCGTGTCGAGTACACGGCCGCGCCGCACCTGACATTCCCACACGACAATCACGCGCCACCCGAGCGCTCGCAAGGCCGCGACGTTGCGCTCATCGCGCTCCAGATTGCCACGGAATTTTGTTCGCCAGAACGATCGGTTCTGCGCTGGCACCGTGGCGTATCGACAGCCCCGATGCTGGTGCCAGAAGCAGCCGTTGATCATGATGACGGCGCGCCACTTAGGCAGCACGACATCTGGCCGCCCAGGCAGCGTCGCGACGTGCAGGCGGAACCGTAGTCCTTCGCGATGAAGTGCCGATCGAACGAGGCGTTCGGGAAGGGTATTCGCGCCTGTAATCGCGGACATCAAGCGACTGCGCGTGGCGCGATCGACGATGTCCGTCACCGGATCAGGCGGCTCCAACCAGACGCTTGGCGTTACGCCTCGGCTTTGCTGCGAGGTGCGGCAGGAGCGCCTTAGCCACCGCCTCTACAACCGGCACGGCGACTGAATTACCGAACTGCTTATACGCCTGCGTGTCGGACACGACGATCTTGAACGGCTTCGAGCCGGCGCGGTCGAAGCCCATCAACCGAGCGCATTCTCGCGGCGTCAGGCGGCGTGGGTTGCTACCGCGACGTTTCACGAGGATCTCGGATCCGTCCTTGTAGTACCGTGCCGACAGAGTCCGAGCTACGTCGTCTGGCCCAACAAGACCGAAACCGAAACCGTTGCCTTGGGCCAGATGCTTGGCAGCGTAGTCCTGCAGGTACCGCCATAGGTGGTCCGTTAGCACGTATTTCGGCAGCACCTTTCCGCGTGCATCGAGAAAGCGCTCCTCGTCCACTTCCGTACCGTCCTCGGAATGCAGGATGCTCCTGAGCTTCGGAGCGACATCAGAGGCAGGAAGCTGAACGGTGCTCCAATCGAACAGGGTTCCGAGGTCCGGTCGAACGCCGACTATGAAGACTCGTTCGCGATGCTGAGGAACAAATGCGCGCGCATCGACGACTTTCCAGCTGATGTGGTAGCCGAGCTTCTGCTCCAGCGTGCGCCGAATGACTTCGAAGGTGCGGCCTTTGTCATGCGATGCGAGGTTCTTCACATTCTCGAGGACGAACGCCTTGGGTTGCTTCGCTTCGATAATGCGTTCGATGTCAAAGAAGAGCGTGCCCTGGGTCTCACACTGGAAGCCGTGCTTGCGGCCGAGCGAGTTCTTCTTAGAGACGCCTGCGATGCTGAACGGCTGGCAAGGGAATCCCGCGAGCAGCACGTCGTGATCGGGCACATCGTCCGCGTGAATCTTCGTGATGTCGCCGAAGACTTCGTGGTCTCCGAAGTTGGCCTTGTACGTCATCTGCGCGTACTTGTCCCACTCAGACGTGAAGACGCAACGCCCACCGACGGACTCGAAGCCCTTTCGGAATCCGCCGATGCCCGCGAACAGGTCAATGAACGTGAATGCGCTGGCTTGGGCGAGCGGAATGGGCGGTTGCAGGTTGAGCGCGTACTGAAAAACCGCTTCGCGCACGCGCTGCTCCCCGCGTTCCCACCTGCCGATCTGCTGGGCGGAGTATCCGGTCTGCTCGCCGAGGTCTTCGCGCGATAGGCCGACGGCCTGCCGCAGTCGGCGAAGCTCAGTGCCACGCTGATCTTTGGGCTTTCTTCGGAGGGACATACGCATGACATTACGGCATGCGGTTGTTCCGGTCAAGTTCCACGAGAGAAGCCGTGTTTCGCAATGAAATGGTGATGGTCTGAACGCGCGTCCTTATCAACCTCGCGTCCCAGCAAACCTATCCGAGAGAAGATCCCGAAGGCCTACAGGTCGAGGGCAAAGGCGAGGTAAGGCAACATCGGCCTAGCAGCTTCGGCGACAAAGTCAACGACATCTGCTCGTCCGACCAATTCGTTGAGCGCGAAGTGCCTCACGAGAAAGACCTCCGGTCTTAGCGACGGATCTTCAAGGCGATGACGCACCGGTTCAATGATGAATCGGGCTACGTTCTCCGAAGTGAGCAGATGAGGGTGAACTTCTAGGAAGTCCGTTCTCCCTGAGATTCGTTGTCCCTTGTATGAGCTCCGCGCGTTGTGATAGTAGGCTTCCCGCAAACGAAGCTTGTACGGATCAGAGCGTTCAAACGCACTCAGGGTCGTCACAAAAGCCAGAGGATGCGATGCGATCTTGCGGATGAAACGCTTGGTGAATGACTTATGCGGGGAAAACGCCTCGAGCGAGATGCCATCTTGGCCGAGGCGAATCGTAAAGTGACACGTGTTGCGGCGTTCCTTCGGCCCGATGGTGATCCAGTATGTATCGTTGTTCTTGCGGAAGACGCCAGGACTGACGAAGTCTTCCGTCTTCGCCGAACTCGCGCCGAAGCTCCGGACAACCGTTCGCATTGCCGGCGAGTGCAATAGTTCTCGTGAGAATCGCCCGAGCTTTCGTTTCAGCAGTTCGCGAACCGAGTCGTCACGGTCTCTAGGAGCCTGCAGGAAGTACCCGAAGTCATCAAGGTCGAACGTTGCGTCGCTAGCCAAGCCGATCATTCGCAGGTACTCCAGTAACTCGTTGACAAGAAGTCGCGTTGTTGAATCGAGGTTCGCCTGAGTACGGCGAATCGCAAGCAGCATGTCATATATCTCTGCCCAGGTGCGCGACTCTAGTCGGACCGGGCCACCGCTCCAACCCGAAGCGCCGCGAATGTGCCGTGACAACTGTGCCCGATTGGCAGCGCCGCGCACTTTGGTTTCCACGAGAATAGCGAACGCGTTGTCACTCCAGATCCATGCGTCCGGCCTGCCCGCATCATGGCTATCACCCTGGCCAGCGTCCAATGCGCGTACTGGGGCAATACTGAGTGCCACGCGGTGGCGAACGGAAGGACGAGCGATGTCTGTGCGTTGAAGAGCGAACTGTATGCTGCCAAGGCTATCCGGGATCGGAACATCGAGCATCGACAGAAATGCTCGCAGAACGATGGTACGGTCTCCGTGCTCAAGGACGTAGACTAGCGCCTTGGTGGCGTTGTCCTCGAGTTGCCGGTCGAGGTTCACCTCAGGCTCGCCGTCACGAGGCGTGCCGCCGCGAAACGAAAAGAAGAGATTCTTGTGAGGTTGCTTCAATGCGAAGAGGAGGTCAGGGGAGTCCTGGTGTTGCGCAGACCGGACCTTTGGGAGCTTCCACCCAGCGCCGCTGTCGAAGCTGGCGAATACCGTAGCATCAAACATGCACGAGATCGGGTCGTTTGTCGCGGAGCCGATTACCCGTGTAGGTCCGCTTTCCGGAGGGATGACGTCTTGCTGTTGCATGCGAAGGTCCGGCGCATCGCCGCCCGCAACCCGGGTCGGACACGGTGGCTAGGCCTCGATCAGTGGATGACAAATAAAGTGGGGTGGAGAGTGCCAGTCTGGCGCGCCCTGAATCCGGGCGGATCCACCTTCCAAGCGCATCGCGCAGCCCCCGAGTGCAATGAAACGATGGTACACGTTGCGACCCCACGACTCATCGTGGACCCGCAAGCCACCGTCCGCCTTGTTCGCAGGTCACATCTGACATATATTTCCATGCTACATACCGAGGACAAACCGCTCGTCTGGCTGCACGGAGAAGTAAAACCCCGCCGTTCTCACCGGGTGGCCGCGTCGACGCGGGCTACCTCCTGCGGCGGCTCCAGAAAGGAGCCTCGTTGGGTTTCCCAGACTCGAGGCCCATGCCCACGGTTTGCGCACGGTGTCATGAGTCGGTGATACAGACCTGTCGGCAACGTATACGGCGTTACGACGCGAGCTATGCTGAGGAGTGAGCTGATGGATGCGAAGAAACGGAAGCGACTCGAAGCGGACGGCTGGCGCATTGGGAGCGCCGCGGAGTTTCTTGGTCTGTCGGACGCCGAGTCCGCGCTCGTTGACATCAGGCTGTCATTGGCCGGTGCGCTGACGGCCAGGCGCCAGCGGCTTCGCATCACGCAGGTCAGTCTGGCCAAGCGCCTGCAGTCGAGTCAATCGCGCGTTGCCAAGATGGAAGCCGGCAATCCGACAGTTTCTTTTGAGCTGCTCATGCGTGCCCTTCTCGTACTTGGCGCGTCGCGCCGAGAGCTCTCGGCGGTGATCCGGTAGGGGAGTGAGGTTCGGGCGGTCTTTTGCGGCGTCCCGAAATGGAATGGTGATGGCCGCTGGTGGCGCATGCCGTAGCGTGGCGAGGTGCTACCATCCCACCACCGCATCCGTCTCGATGACGACATCATCGCCTAGTTCCACAAGCAGGTGAACGACACGGGAAGAGCTGGCGGATCTTCCGCAGCCGCGCCGGCGGAGAAAGGCACGCCCGGCCTAAAGCCACCAGGTCAAACTCAGCGGCCACGACCAGACTAGCAATACAACTTATCGGTTGTTATGATTGTGTATTGACACAAGTTATAACTTGTGCTAAACAAGCTGATAACCAACTGATAAGTTGTATCAAGAGGCACCATGTCGACCAGATCGCGCCAGAACCCAGAATACCTCGCGCTGCAGCGAAGCCAACTCGATGCCAGGAAAGATCTTGGCTTGCCTGGAGAACGTCCGCACGACGGCTGGGTCCGGACCGTTCGCACGGCACTCGGAATGTCGGCGGCCCAGCTCGCCAAACGGCTCGGTGTCACACAGCAGGCGGTGGCCAATCTCGAGCGTAACGAGCGACGCGGCGCGGTCTCGATCGCCACGCTTGCCAAGGTGGCCGAATCGCTCGACTGCAATCTCGTAATTGCGTTTGCGCCGAAGACGGCGCTTGAGGACACGGTGCGACGTCAGGCAATGACCAAAGCTCGCGCCGAGCGAGACCGTGTCGTACACACCATGCGACTCGAAGCTCAGGAAGAAGGCGTGGAGCAGGTGTTTGACCTCGAGAACGATATCCGCCAGTGGATGACGACACGCATCGCCAGGCTCTGGGATTGAGCACGGAGTCCAGGTGACCACGCCCACGCCCGACGATGCTACGCACACACCGCTCAGCGAAGAGGACCGCGAGGGGCTCATTCCGCAGCATCTCGCCACGCGCGGCGAACTGAACCAGTGGGAAGGACTCAACATTGCGCAGGCCTTCCGCTGGCTCACGCGGCGCCGTCACTCCGACGTGCTGCGCGTCGAGTTCCTCGGCGCGTTGCATCGTCGGATGTTCGGACAGACGTGGCAATGGGCGGGCAGCTATCGCCGCAGCGACAACAATATCTCGCCCTTCGCCTGGCCGTCGGTGCCCGTCATGCTGCGTGAGTTGGTGGACAACACACGCACTCGTCACGAGACCAGCGACAAGTCCGACGCCGCACGCGATGAAATCGCCGTGCGGTTTCACCATGAACTCGTGCGCATCCATCCGTGGCCAAATGGCAACGGCCGCCATGCTCGGCTTGCAACAGACCTCCTGCTCGCACAGTGGGGTCGACCGCCGTTCACGTGGGGAAGTGGTGCCGACCTCACCAGTGAAGGCGGCGTCCGCGCGCACTACATCGAAGCGCTGCGACGCGCCGACAACGGAGATCTGTCAGCGCTCCGCGAATTCTGTCGCAGTTGAGCCGCTAGCTTCCTCGCACTCCATGCCCACCACCGCCCTCACCCTCCTCACCACCGTCTTCGGCTACCCGGCCTTCCGCGGCCAGCAAGCCGAAGTCATCGAGCACGTCGCCGCCGGCGGCGATGCGCTGGTGCTGATGCCCACGGGGAGTGGCAAGTCGCTCTGCTACCAGATCCCGGCCCTCATGCGCCCGGGTGTCTGCGTCGTGGTCTCGCCCCTCATCGCCCTCATGCACGATCAGGTGGCCGCACTCGGCGAACTGGGCGTGCGCGCCGCCTATCTCAACTCGACGCTCAGCGCCGCCGAAGCCGCCGCCGTCGAACGTCAGGTCCGCGCTGGTGAACTGGATCTCGTCTACGTCGCGCCCGAGCGACTGCTCACCGATCGCTGCCTGCAACTGCTCGAGTCATCCGAACTGGCACTCTTCGCCATCGACGAGGCGCACTGCGTCTCGCAGTGGGGCCATGATTTCCGCCCGGAGTACATCCAGCTTTCGATCCTGCACGAACGCTTTCCCGCGATTCCGCGCATCGCGCTCACCGCCACCGCCGATCGGCAAACGCGCGCCGAGATCATTACGCGTCTGCAACTCGGCGGCGCGCGCGTCTTCACCGCGAGCGTGGATCGCCCCAACATCCGCTACCGCGTCGTCGAGAAGCTCAACGCACGCAAGCAGCTCCTCGACTTCATCCGCGCCGAACATGCGGGCGAGTCGGGGATCGTCTACTGCCTCTCGCGCAAGAAGACCGAGGAGACCGCCGCCTTCCTCGACGACCACGGCATTACCGCGCTCGCCTACCACGCCGGCATGAGCACCGCCGCGCGCACGCGCGCGCAGCAGCGCTTCCAGCGCGAAGACGGCGTGGTGGTGGTGGCCACCATCGCCTTCGGCATGGGCATCGACAAACCCGACGTGCGCTTCGTCGCGCACCTCGACCTCCCCAAGAGCATCGAGGGGTACTATCAGGAGACAGGACGCGCCGGGCGCGACGGGCTCCCCGCCAACGCGTGGATGACCTACGGCCTGCAGGACGTGGTGCAGCTGCGCCAGATGATTGACGGCTCCGAGGCCGACGAGGCGTACAAGAAGGTGCAGGTGGCCAAGCTCGACGCGATGCTCGGCTTCTGCGAAACGTCCGAGTGCCGGCGCATGCGACTGCTCGCCTACTTCGGCGAGACGGGCACCCCCTGCGGCAACTGCGACACCTGCCTCACCCCGCCCGTCACCGTGGACGGCACCATCCCCATGCAGCAGCTGCTCAGCTGCATCTATAGGGTAGGGCAGCGCTTCGGCGCCGTGCACGTGATGGACGTGCTGATGGGGCACGACACCGACAAGATTCTCCACTGGCGACACCACGACCTCAGCACTTTCGGCATCGGCAAGGATCGCTCGGCGCAGGAATGGCGCGCCATCATCCGTCAGGCCATCGCCATGGGGCTCATCATCGTGGACCACACCGCGTACAGCGCGCTCAAGCTCACCGCCGCGGCGCGCCCCGTGCTCAAGGGCGAGCAGCGCGTGCCGCTGCGCGAGTATCGCAAAGCCGAGAAGGTGAAGAAGGCCAAGCCCGTGTCCACGTTCGTGGCTGACTTGCCGCCCGAGGCGCTCCCCATTTTCGAACGTCTGCGCGAGTGGCGTCGCGCTACGGCGGCCGAGCACGGCGTGCCGGCGTACGTGATCTTTCATGACGCGACGCTGCATGAGATCGCGCGGATTCGTCCCGGCACGCTCGGCGAACTCGGGCGCATCAGCGGCGTGGGGGCCAAGAAGCTCGAGGCGTACGGGGCGGAGATTGTGGGGATGGTGGGGTAGGAGGCATTGACGGGCTTTTGACGCCCCCGTCAGGCCATGGCTCGGCGCGCCAACTGGCGCGTCTGACGCTCGTTTGACAGCCCACTCACAGGCTTCAGGAGATCAGCACGACTGATCCTGCCCCCCAGCGGTAAGCTCGGCCCTCAAGGTGTCGGCCGGCTCCACCATTCGCTTGGGAGCAACTGTCATGAAGCGTCTTCTGCTGGTTCTTCCGTTCCTGCTCGCCGCCTGCGACAGCGGCGTGTCGGCGCCCACTGAATTCGCCGTCCTGAAGTCGTCGAGCCTGGCCGCCAATGGCGGCACGTGCACCTTGGCCAGCGGCAAGGTTGTTGCGACCGGTTTTGACGAGTACGGCTACAACCGCTGCGCGCACATCTTCAACGGAACCTTCGGTGGGTACTGCGCGGCTCGCAAGGCGGTGCCCACATGCGGCGGTGTGGCGCCGAGTTCCAAGCTCGTGATGAAGTGGAATGAGGAGTGGGATCGCGGCAACGCCGAGAAGTGGCTGAAGCCCCCGTACGCCGCCTATCTCGACAACGAAGCGCGCGGCACGTACCTGGACGGCACGCCGTACAGCGATCATTTCAAGACCCGGTGGGACGCCGGCTGCGTGGCGTCGCGTGGCGCCATCTCCACCAACGGCGGCGACTGCATTTGGGGCCAGTTCGAGATCCTGATGGATCACGGCAAGGAAGCTGGTCAGCACTTCTTCTGGACCAAGCTCACCCCGGCTGGCTACGGCAACTGATTCTGCAATGAAATGATGATGGATGACGCCGGCGCCTGGAGGATAGGGGGCCGGCGTTGTGGTGCGGGGCGACGCAGGCCCGAACTCGCTGCTACGCCTGCGTGCGAGTTCTCTTCCTTCGCTTGATCGGTTGCACGGCCAACCTGAGCCCCATCGTGTTGAGCACAGCGGTCAAGGTGCTCAACGTGGGGTTTCCGTCCCCAGAGAGGATGCGATAGAGCTGCGTTGGGTTCAGCGCGGCTGCCTCGGCGACTGAACGCACCCCGCCGAAAGCCAATGCCATCTGTCGAAGCGTAATCAACAGTTCCTGGTGATCACCATCGGCCAGGACATCGTTAAGGAGGTGAACGGCAAGCACCGGGTCCTTTCGGTACAGCTCTGCCATCGATTCATCTTGCGGTCTACGTGGCATCGCTCAGCCTCCGCTTTTCGTTTCGCAGGTGCTCGCAGGCGCGTGCGATATCGCCCGACTGCGACCGATTGTCACCGCCACCGAGAAGCAGCAGGATGTGTCGTCCAGTCCGGGCGTAGTACACGCGATATCCGGGACCGACATCTATGCGCAACTCCCACACGCCCTCACGACAAAACGCGTGGTCACCGAAGTGGCCGACGCGCAGTCGATTGACGCGACGGCTGATGGCAGCCTTGGCGACCACATCGCCCACGCCCGAGATCCAGTCCAAGAACACGTCGCGACCGCCGTCGGTCACGTAGTGATGAACGTCGAAGGTCACGAAAAGACGTCTCCCGAAATGTCGTTTATAAACGAGCATCGGTCAAGAGCAAGAAACACCCAGGCCATGATTGCGCCTGGGTGTCACGCGGCCATCATCATTCCATTTCGGCTGGGTGCGTTCAGCCGCCGATGCTCACCGCTTGGTCTTGGTCCCGCGCTTGGCGGCCTTGCGACGCGGCGTGTTTTCGCTGACCCGAGACAGATATGTGCGGCGGAACTCCTCTTCCGTGAGAATCGGAGGAAGCGGCAGCGGCTTGATGCGCTCGAGGTCGTCCTTGATGGCCTGCCGAGCGTCCCAAAGGTCGACGTCCCGCTGCAGGTCGAGCCAGGACTCCGGAGACTGACTGAACAAACGGCCAAGTCGAAGGGCCATGTCGGGGCTCACGCCACGACGTTCGTTGACCAGCTCATTGATGGACTGCCGCGACACGCCGAGAGCTGCCGCCAAGGACGAAACGGTAAACCCGCAGTCCGGCATGTAATCCTCGCGCAGATGCTCTCCCGGGTGCGCTTGGCGGTACTGGGGCCGACGGGTGGCAGGAATGCTCATAGGGCGATGTCCCCTCAGTGATAGTCGCAAAATTCTACGTCGTACGCGTCGCCTTCCTCGAAGCGAAAGCAGATGCGCCACTGCCGGTTCACCGCAATGGAATACTGACCAGCGCGATCCCCGTGCAGCTTGTGCAGGCGATATCCCCGTGGAAGCCGCAATTCCCCGACGGAGCGCGCGATCTCAATGCGGCCGAGCCGCTTTGCTGCGCGCCACGCCAAGTCGGCCGGGACGCCCGGGGAGCTACCAAGATCGAACAACTCGCGCGTACGTCGGTCGCGGAAGCTCTTGATCATAGAATGTACCGTGTCACGTGACGCGTGACAAGTGGTGGCAATGCCAAAACACCCAGGCCATGATTGCGCCTGGGTGTCTCACTGCCATCATCATTCCATTGCGGTCGTGACCGTTCAGCCGCCCCCGCGCAGCTTCGCCGCCGCCTCGTGCAGCCGCACCATCGCCAGCGTATCCAGCTCGCAGTACCGCAGCAGCTGCTCGCGCTTGGTGGGCACCACCTCGTCGTCCATCACCTTCATGCGCATCAGGCCAAAGACGCCGAGCGCGTCGTCGCCGTTGTTCACCACGAGCGTCTTGTAGCTGAGGTCGCGCACCATCACCGGCAGGACCTTCTTAATAGATGTGCGCCCGAGGAACTCGGGGTGCTGGTAGCCGTGCTTGAAAATGGGTTCGAGGTCGAAGAGCCGAACGATCACGGCGTTGATCTGGTCGGCGAGCGCGGGGAATGTCTTGGCCAGCAAGCCGAGCATCTGCTTTTCGAAGCTCGAGTAGACGACGATGGAGCCTGACGCGCCGAGGTCGTGCAGCAGAACTTCTGTCATGTAGAGTCGCCAGTCACCGTCGGCCGGCGCGAGGTACTCCTTGTGCGACACCGCGGCGCCCGGGGCATCCTGCTGGTGCAGTGAATACTGGAACGGCACCATCTGGTACGGTTCGCTCTCCTCGAACCACGGGAACGGCGGCGACACCGATTCGAAATCGAGATAGCGCACGGGCCACTGCACCTGGTCGAGTACACTGAGCCCGTCGTCGTTCACGCGCGGCGCGCCCGCCTTCAGCACGTCCACGACGCGCTGCTGATTCTCGGTGAGGTCAACGTCGGCCGGCAGTCGCGAGACGCGCTCGTACCCCTTGAGCGCCTCGAACTTCTTCTCGCTGATGCGCGGAATGAGAAAGAGCGGATCGGGAATGCCGCGCCCCACGCACTCACTCTCAAAGTACTCGCACTTGCGGCAGGCGAAGATGAGCTCGGGCGTCGGCCGCTCGTCGGCGCCCACCTTGGCGACGACATCATCGGCGATCGCCTGGAACTCTGCCGCCCGCGCGTTCACGTGCTCGGTGACATCCACGTACGCGAACGGCTCGGCGCTGCCGTTCATCCTATACTCGCCATTGATGAGCACGAGCAGCGACCGCGCCACCTTCACCCCAGCGCCGCCCGCGACCATGCGCGTGTACGCGAGGTCATCCACATACTCGGCGTTGGGCTTCTCATCCGGCTTGAACTTTCCCGACTTGATCTCGATGAGATCCCACTCGATGCCGTGCCGGCGGATCGCGTCGGCGCGCGCGACGAGTCCGTTCCACGTGAACGTCGTCTCGAAGAGCAATTGCTGCGATGCGTCAGCGACGTACTGCTGCGTGTCTTCCACCGCCGCCTCGAGCGGGGTGCGGCGCAGCAGCTTTCCGTCGCCCAGCCACGGGTGAGCGCGTTCGTGCACATGACGGCCGACCCAGAAGCGCCACAACAAGCCGGGGCCGGGCGCTTCGTCGGGGGCGTGATGCAAATACCAGCCTTGGGTGCGGCAGGTGGCGGCGGCTAGGAAGTCTTTCTTATCGATCATTGGGATCGAAGATAGCGATTGGGGTGCGGGGTGCTGGGAACAGGGTGTGGTGCGGGGGAGAGGGGCAGGGTGGATTAGTTATACACGGATGATATTGACAGGCAATCTATCCGGATATTATTGTCAACTAGTACCCTACTAATAGATGCCAATGGCCAGCCAACCCACGACTTACACCGCCTTCCTCTCCAACCGCCGCATCGCGCACGGGTCGCTCGCCGATGTGGCGGTGGCCGTGCGGCAGGCGGAGTCTCCGGTGCCGGTGCTGATCTTCGATGACATCACGGGTCGGCAGCTCGATGTGGATACGCGGGGAACCGATGACGAAATCCGCGCCCGATACGCATCGCCGCCCGAGGTGCCGCGCGGTCGTGGGCGCCCGAAGCTGGGTGTGGTGCCGCGCGAGATCACACTCCTGCCGCGACACTGGGACTGGCTCAATGCGCAGAAGGGCGGTGCCTCCGTCACCCTGCGGCGCCTGGTGGACGAGGCGCGGCGCTCGGGCGGCGACAAGCGCCTGGTGAAAGCGGCGCACGAGCGCGCGTACAACTTTGCGTACGCCATCGCCGGCAACTTCACCAACTTCGAAGAGTCCACGCGCGCCCTCTTCGCCAACGATCGCGAACGCTTCGAACAACTCACACTCGGCTGGCCGCCCGACATTCGCGACCACGCCATCGCGCTGGGCTTCACCATTCCCGCATCGAGCGAGGTCTAATCGCCATGCCCCGCCACCTCTCCGCACTCGCCCTGCTCCTCACGCTCGCCGCCTGCCGCACCGAAGAGGTGAAGGTCCGCGCCATCGAGTCGGCAGCACCGGCGTACGTGGCCGCGGTGGACGCGGCCGTCCCCACCACGTCAGTGCCAGCGAACGAACCCGACAAATGGCTGCTCGCGCATCTCGACGTGGAAACCACCGGACTCGTCGCCGGCTACCACGAGATGATCGACGCGGGCTTCGTGATCACCGACCTCGATGGCAATGTCGTGGACTCGCTCTACATCCGCATTCAGCCTGAACACCCGGAGCGCCTCTCGGCGGGCGCCGCCAGGGTGAATGCCTTCGACGCCGCCAAGTGGAGGCAGTTGGGTGCGCTCACGACGAAGCAGGCGGTGGACACGATCATCGCCTTCAACAAGCGCGCCGCCGGCGACAGACACGTGCTGCTCGTCGCGTTCAACTCGCAGTTCGACGCGGGCTTCCTCGACGCGCTGATGCATCGCGACGGACACACCTGGCGCGAGCTCTTCCACTACTTCGTGCTCGACATCCCCTCGATGGCCTGGTCACTCGGCTACCGCGATCTCACCGGCGCGGCGCTCGCCAAGAAGCTGAACCTCCCCGACGAACCGAGGGTGGCCGAGGATCACACCGGGCTCACGGGGGCGATGCTGAACGTGCGGATCTACAAGGCGCTTCAGGCGTTGCGTGCGAAAAGATAGGTGCGGCGGGTTGTGTAGACGGGACCTGTGTGGCGGCGCGCTGACGGGGAAAGCCGGACGCCGTGGGAGGTAGCGAATTGGACCGGGACCCGTCAGTTTGTAATTAGACCCCCCAAACCCAGGTGCTCGAGCCATGACGACATCCGTTCGCTCAGCCACCACAGCGCTGGTGCTTGCGGCGCTGCTGGCCGCGCCCACCGCCGGCGCACAGACGGCCCAGGAAGCTCCCGAACTGCCGATGCTGGGCAACTGGACGGGCGTGTTTCGCAACGTCATGATGACGCAAGACACGCGCAATGCGGCCGGCAACGTCGTCGGGCGCATTTCGGGGACCGTGGATCTGCAGCCGTATCGCGAGAGCGGCATGGACCTGTATCTGGTCGTGATCCAGCTCTCCACCAACTCGCCGGGCGATGACCTGGAGTGGGGCGTCTCCATGGGACGCTGCGGCTCCAAGCTCATCATGCTCGAGCATGCCAACCAGCTGCCGGGGTTCGTGACGCGTAGTGGCGGCGAAGGCGAGGTGCGGCATTCGGTTGCGCTCAACATGAATGCGCAGGCCACCTATCAGGTGGGCATCTTCCGCAACGGCCACGCCCAGCAGAACATGATTGCCTGCGCGAACCTCAAGTACGACACGCGCCTGCGGTAAACGAAAAGGCTGCCGTTAACAGAAAGGCCAGGGAGCTGCTCCCTGGCCTTCGTGTTTGAGTCTCTGTTGTCTCTCTGTTTTTTCTCTGTTTTCTCTCTGTTGTTTCTCTGCCCTCAAGGCACCGCAGTACGCGGTGGCCTTGAGGGCTTCGTTCCGTTCATCCTCGGCCGCGGCCCATTCGCCACCTCGACCGTCAGGTCACGGATATAGCTCGTGATCTTGGTGTAATGCGGATAGTCGATGAACTCGGGCTCGTCCGACACCTGGTGGTAATCGCCGTGCAGCCCGGTGAAGAAGAAGGCGATCGGCACACCGGCGCGCGCGTAGTTGATGTGGTCGCTGCGCCCGTAGAGGTTGTTGTAGCCGCTCCACGCGACCGTCGAGTCGAACTTGTAGTCCAGCGTCAGCGGCTTGTCGAGCTTCTTGTTCACGCTCGACACCATCTCGCCAAGGTCCTTGGAGTCGAATGACGACCCGACGACGCCCACGAAATCAGGACCGCCGCCCGGCAGGTCCTCGGCGCGACCGCGCCCGATCATGTCAATGTTGATGCCCGTCACCACGCTGTCGATCGGCACCGTGGGATTGTTCACGAAGAACGCCGAGCCAATGAGGCCGGCTTCCTCGCCGGTGTGCCAGACGAACAGTGTGCTGCGCTTCGGCTTCACCTTCATCCCCTGGATGGCCTCGGCGATCTCGAGAAGGGCCATGGAGCCCGAGCCGTCGTCGTCGGCGCCATTGCGAATGGAGTCGAGGCGCGGCTTGGGGTGCGCCTTGCGGATGCTGTCCATGTTGACGCGAATGGCTTGCATCTTCGCCGCGTCGAGCGTGATCATGTTGTTGGCGAGCAACAGGCGGTTGCGGATGTCATTGAACGCCTTGACGGAGTCCTTGTCCACCGGCGTGGTGCTGAAGCCCACGTGATCGTTGTGCGCGCCGAGTGCGACGTACTGCTGCTTGAGCGCGGGGTCGCTGCCGGGGATGATGCCGACGACGTTGCGCGCGAACTCCGTGGGGAGCTCGATGAAGTCGAGCGACGCGGAGACGGTGCCGCCGGTGGTGCCGAGCGGAATGCCATCGAGTGTCTTGCGGCCGAAGAGTTGCGCCGCGGCGGTGCGCGTGAGGCGGATGACCGCCTGCGGCGCCAGCATGTTGACCATCTGCCGGTAGACGGCGAGTGAGTCCACGTTCTGGGCTGGCATGCCGGGGCCGCCGAACCCACGCACGGTGGAGGCGGAGGCCTGCGTCGGCTGATTGATCGCGGCGCGCTGGGCGGCGGTGAGATCGTCGAGGTTGACGGTGGCAATCGCCATGGCGCCGTTGAGGCGCGTGGGCTGCGGACCGAACCCGCCGCGCCCCGGACCGGCCGGCGTGGTTGCGGGGGGCGCCGGGAGCAGCACGACGAACTTGCCGTTCGCCTGGGCGGCCGTGATCTGTCTGGTGGTGTCACCGGCCACGCCGCCAAAGATCACGGGGACGCCGCTGATGCCGCGCGGCGCGCGCGCGCCCGGCAGCGCGACCCAGTCCTTCTCCCAGGCGAGCGGGTTGCCGTCCACGGTGAGACGCGAATGGTTGGTGAAGCTCTTCAGGTGGTAGGGGAGCACCTGGAAGTAGGTGCCGTTGTCACCGGCCGGCAGGACGCCGAGCTTCCGGAGTTCGGCGGCGATGTAATCGGTGCCGCGCTTGTTGCCGACCCGGCCAACCTGGCGCCCCTGCATCGAGTCGTCGGCGAAGGTGTAGAGGCGCACTTGCAGGTCCTTCACCGAGATGGCGCTCGACGTGGGCGCCGGCGCGACCGTGGGCGGATTACCGTACCTATTGAGCTTGCCCTGCGCGCCCGCGTCGCCGGCAATGGCGACGGTGGCTGCAGTGAACGCAAGCAGGGCAAATCGGATGTTCATGATTCGTGCTCCACGTGAAAGGAACCGCCGCGAAAGCTGGCGGTACCACTACGCACGACGCCAGCTGGTCCGTTGACGGCATGGGCAATGCCTCGCGATTCGCCGCTTGCTCCGTCATGTTTCATCCGGTGCCCCCCGCGCACCCTCCTCCCATTGGTCGGATCATGAATCCGCTTCGTCTTTCGTGCTCCATATTTGCGCTGATTGCACTCGCTGCCACGACCACCATCGCCAGCGCGCAGGATCGCACCGCCGCCACGGGCCGATTCAGCGGTTCCCTGCGCGGCACCTCGTTTCGCGGCGTCGTGGACGCCACCAAGTTTTCGGGGTCGGTGGACATCAAGCCGACCGACGACGGCAAGGCGGGCTTCTACAAGGTGGACGTGCGTCTGTCGTCGAGTGGCGGAAGCGCAACCGCCCGGATGAGCAACATGCTGCCGTGGACGATTTCACCGGGACGCTGCGGGGCGCGCGTGCAGTTCCTCGTGCAGCCGATGGAAGTGCAGCCGCTTGAGTTGCGCAGCGGCGGCAACGCCGAGTTGACATGGACCGGCCAGCTCGCGCTGGCGGCGAACGGCTCCTACCAGTTCGTCGTCTACGACAGGGGCGTGCGGGAACAGGACGTCGTGGCCTGCGGCAACCTGAAGTACAGCGCACCGAAGGACTAACAGAGCCCGCCGCCCCTCGTGTCCTTATTGTACTACCTGAGCGTCAGCATTCACGTCCTCGCCGCGCTGGTCTGGCTCGGCGGGATGTTCTTCATCGCGCTGGTCGGTGCGCCGGTGTTGCGCCGCCTCGAACGGCCTGAGCTCCGCCAGGCGCTGTTTGACCAGTTGGGGATGCGCTTTCGCACCGTGGGGTGGATCGCGCTCGCGGTGCTGCTCGTGACTGGCGTGCTGAACCTCTGGCATCGCGGCGCGTTGAGCGTCGCGATGTGGCGCGACCCGGGCTTCAGCAGCTCCGGGTGGGCGACGGCGCTCAAGTACAAGCTCGTGGCCGTGGTGGTGATGCTGATCGTGGAGGGATACCACGACTGGGTGCTCGGGCCGCGTGCGTCGCGCCTGGATGCCAACTCAGCGGAAGCGGCGGTGCTGCGCCGGCGCGCGTCAATCTACGCGCGCATCAGCGCCATCGCCGGCGTCGTCATCATTCTTGCGGCGGTGCGGCTCGCGAGACCGTAGGTCTCGTGGTGTGCGTAGCTGGGCTTCTTCACCACGGAGCTCACGGAGGACTGCTGAGGGCCACGGAGTACGGCCACTGCTAGGGGTAACGACATCGCGCCACGCAGCTATCTGCGTGCAGCGCGCAGTTCCCCCAAGAAGTTGCCGTACTCCGTGGCCCTCCGGCCTTCCCTCCGTGCGCTCCGTGGTGAAAAAAACTCATAGTCCAACGCCGATGCTATCGCTTATGCAGCCACCGCGCCGCAAGCACACCGCCGATGAAGCCGCCGAGGTGCGCCTGCCAGCTGATCCCCATCTGGCCCGGAAGCACGCCGAGCACCATGCCGCCCCACAGCGCCGTGACGCCGAGCGAGATGAGAATGGGCATCACCCGCCTTGCGAACCAGCCGCTGAGCATCAGGTAGCCGAGGTAGCCGAAGATCACGCCGCTCGCGCCGATGTGTACGGTGCCCGGCGCGCCCAGCGTCCACGCGCAGAGGCCGGCGCCGAGCGCTGACGCCGCCGAGACGATCCAGAAGCGCTTCCGCCCGGCGAGGGCGAGCGTCAGCCATCCGAGTACGAGCAGCGAGACGCTGTTGGCGGCGAGGTGTGCCGCGTTGCCGTGCAGGAACGGCGCGAAGAGAATGCCCCAGAGCCCGCGTTCGGTGCGGGGGATGATGCCGAAGTGATTGAGCGCGCCGCCGACCAGGGTGTTGGCGCCGAGCGTTGCCCACGAGATGCCGAGCGGCGCACCGAGCGTGGCCACCTGGACCTTGACGGTGCCGGCGAGCGAGGTGGCGGCGCGTGCGGTGGCGACGATCGGCATGGCATTTAATGAACAAGGGTTTGGCGGCCGGCGGTACTGGCAGGTCTTGTGGTTGGGAGGTTGCGAGCACGCCTGCTGGCTGTGACGCGCCGCAGGCAGCAATTTGTGTGCTCCCCTCCACGCGAGTTCGCGACGATGACCGCAGTGCGCTTGCCGGGACGTGTCCATATCGCCGCCACGCTCTGCGGTGCGCTGGCTGTCGGCTCCGTGTCATTGAATGCGCAGCGCACGTCGCCGACGGCGTCACGTCCGCTGCCGGACAGCCTGCGCAGCAAGGTCGACGCCGTCTTCACCGGGTGGGATCGCTCCAACTCGCCAGGCTGCGCCTTGGGCATCTCGGAGCAGGGCAGGGTGGTCTATGAGCGCGGCTACGGGATATCGGACCTGCAGCACGCGCTGGCCATCGCGCCGCAGTCCATCTTTCATGTGGCGTCGGTCTCCAAGCAGTTCACGGCCTTCGCCGTGGCGATGCTGGCGCAGGACGGCAAGCTGTCGCTCGACGACGACGTGCGAAAGCACATTCCGGAGCTGCCGGTGTACTCGACCCCGATCACGGTGCGCCAGCTCATGCACCACACGAGCGGGCTCCGTGACCAGTGGCAGCTGCTCGGCTACGCGGGGTGGCGCTTCCCCGAGGACCTGATCACCGAACGTGACGTGATGAACATCGTCCAGCGCCAGCGCGGGCTGAACTTCACGCCGCAGGCGGAGTGGGTGTACAGCAACACCGGCTTCACGCTCCTCGCTGTCATCGTGGAACGGGTGAGCGGCCAGTCGCTGCGCGACTTCGCGCAGCAGCGGATCTTCACCCCGCTCGGCATGACGCGCACGCACTTCCACGACGACCACACGATGATCGTCCCCGGGCGCACGTCGGCGTATGCGCCGCGGCCCGGTGGGTGGCGCATCTCGCTCCCGGTCTTCGACACGTACGGCGCGACATCGCTCTTCAGCACCACCGGCGACCTGCTGACGTGGATGGCAAACCTCGACCAGCCGACGGTCGGCAGCGCGGCGCTGGTGGCGGACGCGCAGAAGAGCGCGGTACTGTCGGACGGCACTCCCGCCAATTACGGCTACGGCCTGTCGCTCGGCACCTATCGCGGGCTGCCGGTCATCGGGCATGGCGGCGCCGACGCCGGCTATCGCGCACAGATCGAGCGCTACCCCTCGCGTGGACTCGGCATTGCCGTGCTCTGCAATGCGGCGTCGGCGGTGCCGAGCGTGCTTGCCCGGCGCGTGGCCGACGTGATGCTGGGGAGCAGCGTGCCGCCCGATGCGACGGCCGCGCCCGACTCCACGGCCTACGCCGCCACGCCGGCGCAGCTGGACCGATGGGTGGGCGTGTACCGCGACAGCGTCGCACAGACGGTGATGCGCGTGCGCCGGACGGGCGAGGGCCTGCGACTCGGCGACGGCCGGTCGCTCACGCCGACGAGCGACACGAGTGCGCGTGTCGGCACCGGGTCCGGACGGCTGGTGCTGCGCATCGAGAAGGGGGAGGTGACGGGCGTGAGACAACTGCCGCGCGGACTGCGTGACGTCGTTCTGCGCCGCGAGACGGCGGTAACGCCAAGCAAGGCGTTGCTGGCACCGTACGTGGGCACGTATTACAGCGCCGAACTGGACGTGCGGTACGAGCTCGTCTCCAACGACACGGTGCTGGCGCTGAAGCACCGCAAGTTCAACGGCAACGCGCTGCTGCGCGCCGAGTTCGTGGATGGATTCTCGAGCACGATGGGGGCGACGTTCCTGTTCACGCGCGATGCGAAGAAGCGGATCACCGGCTTCACGCTGTCGGATGGCCGGGTGCGCGGGGTGCGGTTTGAGCGCGAAGCGCCGCAGCGTTGAGGTGACGTTGCCACTGGGGAGCGGTGCCGTAACTGGCTGCATCATCCATTCCTGAAAGCAGGTACATCATGGATTCCGCACGTCGTGACTTCCTGAAGCGATCCGCCACCACCGCTGCCGCGCTGACCATTGGATCGGGCACGGCGGTCGCAGCGGCTCCCGACGCCTCGGCGCCGGGTGGAGCCGTGGACGAGGTGGAGCGCCGCGCGCTGCGCGCGCGCCCGGTGCCACTGTCGAGGGTGCGACTGACGGGTGGGCCGCTGAAGCAGGCGCAGGACCTGACCGTGCAGTACCTGCTCTCGCTCGAACCGGACCGGATGCTCGCGCCATATCGCGCGCGTGCCGGGCTCGAGAAGAAAGCCGAGCCGCTGACGGGATGGGACGGCGGCGGCCGCAACCTCACCGGGCACATCGCGGGCCACTACCTGTCGGGCGTCTCGCTGATGTATGCGGCCACGGGCGACGCGCGGATGAAGGCGCGTGCCGACTACATCGTGAAGGAACTCGACGTCGTCCAGCGCAAGAATGGCGACGGCTACCTCGGCGCACTCGAGGGGCTGCGCGAGGCATTCGCGCAGGTGGCAAAAGGCGAGATTCGCCCAGGGTCGTTCGACCTGAACGGCCTCTGGTCGCCCTGGTACACGCTGCACAAGACGTATGCCGGGCTTCGCGACGCGTACCGGCACACGGGCAACAAGCTCGCCCTGCAGCTCGAAGTGAAGTACGCCGCGTGGGCTGAGGGCGTGCTGGCGCCGATGACCGACGCGCAGGTACAGAAGATGCTGCTGACCGAGCACGGCGGGATGAATGAAGTGCTGGTGGATCTCTTCGTGGACACCGGCGACGCGCGATGGCTGCGCCTGTCGCGGCGCTTCGAGCATCACGCCTTCACGCTCCCGCTCACGCGGCACCAGGACAACCTCTCCGGCAAGCACGGCAATTGCCAGATTCCCAAGCTCATCGGGTCGGCGGCGCGGTACGGCTGCACGGGCGATGCCGACGACATCGTGGCCGCGTCGTTCTTCTGGGACCGTGTGGTGCGGCACCACAGCTACGCGAGCGGCGGGCACGGCCTCGATGAGTACTTTGGGCCGCCCGACCAGCTGGCCTTGCGCGTGGATGGGCGGGCCGCCGAGACGTGCAACGTGTACAACATGCTCAAGCTGACGCGACAGCTCTTTGCATGGCGGCCGGACGCGGCATACGCGGACTTTCACGAGCGCGCGCTGTTCAATCACATCCTCGCGTCCATTGACTCGAACGACGGACGCACGTCGTACATGGTGCCGGTGGGACGCGGCGTGCAGCAGGAGTATCAGGACATGCAGCGCGACTTCACCTGCTGCGTGGGGTCGGGAATGGAGAGCCACGCGCTGCACGGTCTGGGCGTCTGGTACGAATCCGAGGACACCATCTGGGTGAACCTGTTCGTACCGTGCACGGCGGACTGCACCGTGGGAAGGGCGAAGCTCGCCATGGAGACAGGGTTCCCCGACGGCGACGGCGCGACGATTCGCGTGACAGTGCCGCAGCCGGCGACGTTCACGCTCGCCGTGCGGCGTCCGGCGTGGGCGGGCGACGGCTTTGCCATCACCGTCAACGGCGGCGCCCTGGCGCAGCCGGCGCTGGCGGCGCTGCACGATCCCGTGGCGGGCGGTCGCGCCGGCGGCGTGAACAACGAGAGCGAAGCGATGGCGAGCACGTATGTGTACCTGACCCGCCGGTGGGCGAGCGGCGACACCGTGTCGCTGACGCTGCCCAAGTCGCTGGCGCTCGAGCCGACTCCCGATGACCCCAACGTGACGGCGATCATGTGGGGGCCGCTTGCGCTGGCCGCCGACCTCGGACCGCGCGACGCAAAGCGTGGAGAGGAGGATGAGTCAGGTCCTGTGCCGCTGATCGTATCGGAAACGCGCGCTCCGGAACAATTTCTCGAGCCGGCAGGACGAGCGGGCGATTTCCGCACGAGCGCGGCGACGCGGAAGCTGGACGGCACGATGCATGAGGCAATGGCCCTCGCGCCGTTCTACCGGACGCATCGGCGCACGTACAGCATCTACGTCGATCTCGTGAACTCGGCCGGGTTCGCGTCGCTGCGCGGCGTGCACGAGGCGGAAAAGGCGCGCGCGGCGCGAATGGAATTCGCGACGGTGGGGCGCGTGGTGGTGGGCAACGCCGAGTCGGAGAAGGCGTCCAACTACCAGAGCGAACCTATTGACCGGCCCGTGGGGCGCGGCCGACGGCCAAACCGCGCCGGGAGTGGATGGTTCTCGTACGACCTGCGCGTGGACGGCTCGGTGGCGAACACGCTCGCGGTGACGTACTTCAACGACCGCGGGCTCCCGGCGCCGCGCGGACACTTCTCCCTCTTCGTGGATGGCACGCGGATTGCGACCTACGCGGCGCACCTGGAGAAGATCGGGTTCTATGAAGCGGAATACGTCGTGCCGCCGGCGCTCACGCTCGGCAAGCAGAAAGTGACCGTGCGGTTCGAGGCGGATTCGGGATCGAGGATTGTGCCGGTGTATGGAGTGAGGGTGGTGAAGAGGTAGGGGGTTTTTCATCACAGAGACACGGAGGAGCACGGAGGGCCACAGAGTACGGCAACTTCTTGCGGGAACCGCGAGTGCCACGCAGTGATGCGCGTGGTGCTCTGCTATTAACCCTGGTGGTTGTAGTACTCTGTGGCCCTCCGTGCTCCTCCGTGTCTCTGTGATAGAAACCCCGTCCCCCTTACCCAATCCCCGCCCGGGTCTTTGCACGCGCGATGATCGCCGCCATCGCGTCACGGTGCTGGGTGAAGGTGTCGTCCACGACTTGCAGTGTCGGGATGGCGTTCGGGTTCAAGCCGAGCGTGTCCGTATTGAACCGTGAAAAACCCCACTCATGCACGCCGGTGCTGCCGCGGCCAGGGGCCGGTGCGCTGAGGTGCTGGTAGAAGCGCGCGTACTTGCGCCAGCGTCCGCCGCCGCCGGCGTGGAACATCGGAATGAACTCGTACAGCGCGTCATATGGCATCTCACCCACACCCACGACCTGCGGAAAGCGCTGGCGGAGGTTGCCGATGAGGCGGCGCGTCCCGTCGTGCATGTCGCCCGTGGTGCTGTTGACGTGGCCGCCGACAATGTCGAGGAAATAGGCGTCGACCTTGAACCGTTCGATTACCTCGGCGATGCGCCCTTCGAGGAAGTTGCGCCACTTGTCCTCGCCCACATTCATGTATGTGAGCCAGCCATCCTGGTGGCGGTCGTTGTTCCAGTCCACCCAGTTGAGGTCGTACTGGTCGCCGTCAATCTTGCGTGTGGCGCCCGATGCGATCCTGGGCCAGATGGGCTGCCTGCGGTTCGCCGAGTTGGTGCCGAACATCGGCATCATCTTGAAGCCCAGCGCCTGCGCCTCGCTGATGAGCTTCTTGAATCCCACCTCGCCGCCCATGCGCTTCGGGACGACGTAGTTCGGGTAGTCCCAGTAGTAGCGTCCGTCCCACGACGAGAGGAAGACGAGGACGCGATGGGGCGGAATCTGCGTCGCCATCCAGCGCAGGATCTCGAGCTGGCGCGCATAGTCATTGAAGATGAAGCCCGTGTAGTGCATGCCGTGCAGCGTGGTGACCATGGCGACGTCGCGCATCCACTGCGGCATGTCGGGGCGCGTGTCCCAGGGCTGCAGGTTGAACGCTTTCTCCACATGCGCCATATGCGGCGCCATCGCGTCCTCAAAGGTGGCGGCGCGGCCGATCTGCCAGCGCGGGACGACGACACGCGTGTCGTTGCGCCAGGCATCGTGCTCGTAGATGCACTCCGTGCGGAAGCCGCGCTCGCCGGCCTGGAAGTAGTAGCGCTTGGGACGGACGCGTGTGTCCTGCGTGGTGAAGTACATGAAAGCGGTGTCGCTCGCCTGCACGATGGCCACCGGCGTGCCCATGCTCTGCGGCGTCTGACCGCCGTGCAGGTCGCCTGCGCCGAAGGTGTAGCCGCCCAGCATGTCGCCGTCGCGTGTCTCCTGTGGCGTACCGCCGCCAAACGAGACCTTGCCGCGCGGCACGTCGCGGACGACGGTCGTGACCGACTTGATGGGGCGCTGCATCTCGGCGGTGACGTCCCACGTGATGGTCGCCCCGCTCCGCGCGAACTTCACGTGCACCTTGCCCGGCGCCTTCTCTTGTCCACCGGCCCAGGCCATCCCCGTGCAGGTGAGCTCAAGCGCGTCGTCGTTGCCCGTGGCGCGCATGAGCGAGCGGTCCATCGCGTAGGTGTTCTCGTCGGTGAAGACGAGCACGCTGAAGCGATGCCCACCGAAAACGACGGATGGCTCCGGAAAGTCGAACGAGAACCGCATCAGCGAGTTGCCGCGTGCCGGCGTGAACACCTCTGACGTGGAGTAGAGCTCCACGATGTCGCCCGTCGCGCCTACGCGGTGCGCGGGCACGGTGGGGTGCGCGGGCATGGTGGGGTGCAGGGGCACGGTGGGGTGCACGGGCACTGGAGGAACGGTGGGAGAGGTTCCGGCGGACATCGCCTGGTCCGGCGATACCAGCGCGGCGGCGCCGGCGACGCCGACGGTCTTGATCCAGTCGCGGCGGGAGAAGGGCTCGGTCATTGGCGCGAGTACCTGCGGCGCGGGTGAGAGACGCGGGTGAGAGGCGCGGGTGAGAGGCGCGGGTGAGACGTACGCGTGGTCAAATATGCCCGCCACGCGAAGGGGTGTCGACGCAGGAGATTGCGTGTGTTCGGAGCGATCTCCCTCGACGCTGGCTCAATGCCCGATTTGGTTGTACGTTCTGGCCTGTTTCATTAGAGTAGCCCCCCAGGCCCCCCCGCCATGGAAACAATTGAGAGGTTGAAGGCCGCCCTTTCCGGCCGCTACCGCATCGAGCGCGAACTTGGCGCCGGCGGCATGGCCACCGTTTACCTCGCCGAGGATCTGAAGCACGATCGGCAAGTGGCCATCAAGGTGCTCAAGCCCGAACTCGCGGCAGTGCTCGGCGCCGAGCGGTTCGTGGTGGAGATCAAGACGACGGCGGCGCTGCAGCATCCGCACATCCTGCCGCTCTTCGATTCGGGCGAGGCCGACGGGTTTCTCTACTACGTCATGCCCAATGTCGAGGGCGAGACGCTGCGTGCCAAGCTCGACCGCGAGACCCAGTTCAGCGTCGAGGAATCGGTCCGCATTACGACGCAGGTGGCCGACGCGCTCGACTACGCCCACCGGCACGGGGTGATTCACCGCGACATCAAGCCCGAAAACATCCTGCTGCATGACGGGCGGCCAATGGTGGCCGACTTCGGCATCGCGCTGGCGTTGAGCGCGGCCGCCGGCGGGCGCATGACCGAGACGGGGCTGAGCCTCGGTACGCCACACTACATGAGCCCCGAGCAGGCCACCGCCGAGAAAGAAATCACTGGGCGCGCCGACGTCTACTCGCTCGCGTCGGTGCTGTATGAGATGCTCACCGGCAACCCGCCGCACACCGGGGCGACGGCGCAGCAGATCATCATGAAGATCATCGCCGAGCCGGTGGAGGCGGTGACAAAGTTCCGAAAGTCCGTGCCACCGAATGTCGCGGCGGCGGTGGGGAAGGCGCTGGAGAAGCTCCCGGCCGACCGATTCGAGAGCGCCAGGGCGTTCGCCGAGGCGCTGATGAACCGCACGTGGACGAGTGCGACGTATGCGGACGGCGACGTCTCGCTGCGCGCGGAAGCCCGTCGCGTCCTGACGCGGCCGTTCATCGCCGTTGCTGCTGTCGCCGTGGCCGCGGTGGCCGTGGCGATCTGGGCGATCGCGCAAACGCCGGAGCGCCCCATCGCGCGCTTCAGCCTGCTGTTGCCGGACAGCCAGCAACTGAACGAGACCGTGAACGGAACGCGCGTGGCGCTGTCTCCGGATGGACAGACGCTGGCGTACGTCGGCGGTGGCGCTGGGACGGGATCCGATCGGCTGTGGGTGCGTCCCATGGGCCAACTGCGCGCCATGCTGCTGCCGGGAACGGATCGTGCGGCGAATCCCGCCTTCTCCCCCGATGGCAAGCGCATCGCGTTCGCGTCCTTTTCGGCGCCGCGCACGCTGCGGGTCGTTCCCGTCGGCGGCGGGCCGGCGTTAACCCTGACTGATTCGCTCGTGGATATGGGCGGCGTGTCGTGGGGGAGCGACGGGTACATCTACTACGACGGGCATCTCGCGGGCGATGGCATCGCTCGCATCCGCGAGACCGGCGGCAAACCGGAGATCGCAACCCGCCCGGACTCGACGGCGGGCGAGGCCTTCCACTTCATGCCCTCGGCGCTCCCGAACGGGCGCGGCGTGCTCTTCACGATCATGCGTCAGGGTCCGGGCGCCGGTTCGGACATCGCCGTCCTCGATGCGCGCAGCGGCAAGCACACGGTGCTGGTGCGGGGCGCGATCGCCCGGTACGCGCAGAGCGGCCACCTGCTCTACGTGACCGACGACGGCATGCTGATGGCCGCGCCGTTCGACGCCGATGACCTGAAGCTCACGGGCGACGCGGTGCTTGTAGGCGCCGGGCTGTCGATCCGCGGCACCAGTCGCATTGACCTCACCACGTCGCTCGATGGTACACTCGTGTACGTCGCCGGAGAGACGCTGGCCGGCCGGCGCGAACTCGTCTGGGTGGAGCGTGACGGCACGTCGCAGCCGGTGGACGCGTCGTGGAGCGTGGAGATGAGCGGACGCCCGGTACTCTCGCCTGACGGGCGCATGGCCGCCGTGGCGATCGGTCGCGGTGCCAACCGACAGGTCTGGGTCAAGCAACTCGATGGCGGACCGGCGTCGAAGGTGGCCGAGGTCGGCTCGAATCCATCATGGTCGCCCGATGGGAAGTTCCTGGTGTTTACGTCGCCCGGCGGTGCGCTCCAGCGCGTGCCGGCGGACGGCAGCGCGCTGCCGTCGCTGATCCCAGGCCTTGGCAGCAACCCATCGCTCTCCGCCGACGGCAAGTGGCTGCTGTTTACCACTCGCGGAGATATCGCCGGTGTTCGCACCGACGGCGACACCACGAAGAGGGCGCTGGTTGCTGATCCCGTCACACAGACGGGCCCGACGCTGTCACCCGATGGGCGCTGGCTGGCATACGCCTCCGATGAGTCCGGCGTGTTCCAGGTGTATGTGCGGCCGTTTCCGGACACGAAGGTGGCTAAACGGCAGGTGTCCATCGCCAGCGGCTTCGCACCGCGCTGGTCGCGCTCGGGACGGGAGATCTTCTACGCGGACGGCAACGCCGACGTCTGGGCCGCTGACGTCGCCCCGGGCAATGTGTTCGCCGTTGGCACCCCGCGACGGCTCTTCTCCATGGACGCCTTCGGTCCGCTGGCCCTAAACTACTTCGATGTGAGTCCGGATGGACGGCGCTTCCTGTTCTCCCGCGCCGCAGCGGGATCCGAGCGCGGAGAGCGTGGGGACGAGCTGATCGTCGTGCAGAACTTCTTCGCGGAACTCAATTCCAAGGTGCCGCGATGAGCACGATCGTCGAACGTCTCAGCGCAGCGCTCGCCGACCGCTACCGCATCGAGCGCGAGCTTGGCGCCGGCGGCATGGCCACCGTGTACCTGGCGCACGACCTCAAGCATGACCGCGATGTCGCGATCAAGGTCCTGCATCCGGACCTTGGCGCCGCGCTAGGCGGTGAGCGCTTCCTGACCGAGATTCGCACCACCGCGCGTTTGCAGCATCCGCACATCCTGCCACTGCTGGATTCCGGCGAGGCCGATGGGCTGCTGTACTATGTGATGCCCGTCGTGAAGGGCGAGACGCTGCGTGCCCGCCTCTCTCGCGAGCAACAGCTTCCGATTCCCGAAGCCGTGCGGATCGCCAGCGAAGTGGCCAGCGCGCTCGACTATGCGCACCGGCAAGGCGTGGTGCACCGCGACATCAAGCCGGAGAACATCCTGCTGCACGATGGGCAGGCACTCGTTGCCGACTTTGGCATCGCACTCGCGGTGCAGACCGCAGGCGGACAGCGGATGACGCAGACGGGCCTCTCACTTGGCACGCCGCAGTACATGAGCCCAGAGCAGGCGATGGGCGAGAAGTCCGTTGACGCGCGCTCCGACGTGTACGCCTTGGGCGCAGTCACGTACGAGATGCTCACCGGCGACGCCCCGTTCACGGGAAGCACGGTGCAGGCCATCGTCGCGAAGGTGCTGAGCGCGGAACCGGAGCGCCCGTCGATGCTGCGCAAGACGATTCCGCCGAATGTCGAAGCGGCGGTGCTGACATCGCTGGCGAAGCTGCCGGCCGACCGGTTTGCAACCGCCGCGGAGTTCAAGGACGCGCTGGGGCGGACCGGGTTCACGATGTCGGGGACGCAGGCGAATGCGGCCGGTCCGACCAAGGTGCCCGAGCAATCGGTGCGACAGCGGGTGCTGCACTTCGCGCCCTGGGCCCTCGCGGTGGTTGGTCTCGGCACCAGCGCCTGGCTGGCGACGCACCGTCCTGAGACCCTCCCCCCGCCGATCAGCCGGTTTGCGATTCGTCTCACCCCCGAGGTGGCGACGGGACGACCCATACAGCCCATGGCGATGTCGCCCAACGGGGAGCGACTTGCGTACATCGGTCTCGTGTCCGGCAGCACACAGCTGTTCATGCGCACAATGAGTGACGTGACACCAGTGCCGGTCTCCGGGGCCCTGAACGCCATAAGTCCGTTCTTCTCTCCCGACGGGCAGCAGGTGGGTTTCGTCGTCGGGACCAAGCTCTTCAAGGTGGCCGTCTCCGGGGGACCGGCGCTCCCCATTACCGACGTGGGGACCACCTTCCGCGGCGGCACCTGGAGTGCGAGCGACACCATCCTCTTTGCCGACGAACGCGGCCTGCTGGTCGTGCCGGCCGCAGGCGGGCAGGCCACGCCGGTTGCCACCATGCGATCGGGTTCATCCGACGTCTTCTTCTGGCCGGAGTTCCTGCCAGGGGACAAGGCGGCAGTCTTCTCGATCAACGATGGCACCACCGACCGACTGGCCGCCTTCACCATGGCCACCCGGACTATCAAGAGATTCGATGTGCTCGGGGGCAACCCGCACTATGTCGAGCCGGGATACCTGACGCTGGCGATGATCGACGCAGGCAGCGGCGGCGTGGTATCGGGAACGCTCATGTCGGTGCCCTTCGACGCCGAGCGCCTTGAGGTGCTCGGCGAACGTGTGCCGGTGGCGGACAGCGTTCAGGTAGGGCTCAACAGCCGGACGGCAAAGCTGGGCATCGCGCGCAACGGCGCAATGGTCTTCGCCTCCGGCACCATCGGCATGTCGAGCATCGTCGCCGTGAAGCGCGACGGAACGACGCAGGAAGTCAGTGCGCAGACGCGGTTCTACACGGCCCCGCGGCTGTCGCCGGACGGACGTCATCTGGCCGTCGGCGTCAACGAGATTGGCACGGACATCTGGATTCACGACATGGCCGCGCGCACGCTCTCGCGCCTGACGTTCGATCGCACGGCGCAACGCCCCGCGTGGACACCCGACAGTCGTCGCGTCGTGTATGATCGGCGCGGCAGGGAGAGCGCCGACCTCGCCTGGATTCCAGCGGATGGCAGCGCGCCGGCGGAATCACTGGTGGTCGCACCGCAGGACCAGATGGCCGAGTCGTTCACGCCGGATGGCCGACAGCTGGTGATGGCCGAGGCACTCCTCGGGGGAAGGCGCAGCATCGCGACGGTTTCAATCGACTCGTCGCGAGTGCCGCGCACGGTCCTCTCTGCGACGTTCCAGAACTTCTCGCCATCCTTGTCACCCGATGGGCGCTGGATGGCGTACGTCTCGGATGAGACCGGGCGGCTTGAAGTGTACGTGCGCCCATTCCCGGGTCCGGGCGGCCGCTGGCAGATCTCCAAGGAAGGTGGCAACGAACCGCGATGGTCGCCCACCGGCCGCGAGATCTTCTTCCGTTCGGGTCCGCGGATGATGGCCGCCACGGTCCAGGCCGGAACCCACTTCGCTAGCGGTGAGGTGCGGGATCTGTTCCGCACCACGGCAAACACGTCCACGTTCCACGCCAATTACGACGTGAGCCGCGATGGCCAGACGTTCTACATGGTGCAGCCCAAGGTCTCGAACGACCAGATGGTGATCGTCCTGCTCAATTGGTTCGACAACCTCGTGGCGAGGCGCAAGTAGACATGCACACTATTGACCGCCTGCGCGCGGCGCTCGCCGACCGCTACCGCATCGAGCGCGAGCTTGGCGCCGGCGGCATGGCCACCGTGTACCTGGCGCACGACCTCAAGCATGACCGCCAGGTCGCCATCAAGGTGCTCAAGCCCGAGCTCGCGGCGGTGCTCGGCGCCGAGCGATTCGTGGTGGAGATCAAGACGACGGCAGCGCTGCAGCATCCGCACATCCTGCCGCTCTTCGATTCGGGCACGGCCGACAGCTTCCTGTACTACGTGATGCCGTACATCCAGGGCGAAACGCTGCGGTCCAAGCTCGATCGCGAGACACAGCTCGGCGTGGACGAAGCAGTGAAGATCGCGCGCGAGGTGGCCGACGCGCTCGACTACGCGCACCGCAGCGGCGTGATCCACCGCGACATCAAGCCCGAGAACATCCTGCTGCACGACGGGCGCCCGATGGTGGCCGACTTCGGCATCGCGCTGGCGGTGAGCGCGGCGGCGGGCGGCCGCATGACCGAGACGGGGCTCTCGCTGGGCACGCCGTACTACATGAGCCCCGAGCAGGCGACGGCGGAGAAGGAGATCAGCGCGCGGAGCGACGTCTATTCGCTCGCGTCGGTGCTCTACGAGATGCTCACCGGCGAGCCCCCGTACATGGGGAACTCGGCGCAGCAGATCATCATGAAGATCATCACCGAGACGGCGCCGCCAGTGACGAAGCTGCGCAAGTCGGTACCGCCGAACGTGGCGGACGCCGTGGCGCGCGCGCTCGAGAAGCTGCCAGCCGATCGGTTTGCGACGGCGGCGGCATTCTCGGCGGCGCTCGGGGATCCCAACGCGACATCGATGCGAACGTCGGCCATGCCGCCCGCAGCGGTATCCCGCCGTCGCTGGGTGATGGCGGGGATCGCCGTGGTGATCGCGCTGGCGGCCTTCGGCGTGGGGCGCGTGACGAGCGGTGCGTCTGACGATGCGCAGGTTGCGCGCGTGTCCGTTGCACTCGGCGACAGCGTCGTCGTGAGGGCCATCGGGAATCGGCGCATCGCGCTCTCGCCGGCTGGCGATCGCATTGTGTTTGTCGGACCGGACGGAGCGGACGATGCATTGTGGGTGCGTGACCTCAGTCAGCCAACGGCGCGCAAGCTGCCCGACACGCAAGGCGCCTTCGCCCCGTTCTTCTCCCCCGACGGGGAATCGGTCGGCTTCTTCTCCGCCACCGACGGCCGGCCGAGGCTGAAGGTGATCGCGGTGTCGGGTGCCGTCGCCCGCACGCTCGTCGAGGACTCGGTGGCGTCCTTCGGCGGCGGCGACTGGGGCGACAACGGCGAGATCGTCTTTACGAGCGCGCGACGCGGTCTGGCGAGCGTGCCCGCCGGCGGTGGACCCATCACCTACTTCTCGCGCCCCGACTCCGCCAAGTCGCAGCAGGAGCACGACTACCCCGACGTATTGCCCGGGAGCAAGAAGGCGCTGGTGATGCTGTGGATGGGCTCACCGGAGTCGAATCGCATCGGCGCGGTGGACCTCGCCTCCGGCGCGGTCACCGATCTCGCTGCCGGTACATATGCCCAGTACGTCGCGCCCGGACGCATCGCGATTGGCATGGCGGACGGGCGTCTCCTGATCGCCCCCTTCGACGTGAAGCGCGGCGTGCTGACGTCGCCCCCGGTTCTTGTACTGCAGGGGGTGCAGCAGGAGACCACGAACGGGACGCTCCAGTTCGCGGTCTCCACGTCGGGGACGCTGCTGTACCAGCCAAAGCGTGGGGGCCACTCGGGATTCGTCTGGGTGGACCGCCGCGGGGTGCAGACGCCGGTGGATTCAACGAAGCAGGATATCATCCCCACGTTCGCATTGTCACCGGACGGCCGTCAGATCGCCATGCTGAATGCGGGGCAGATCTGGGTGAAGCAGATCGCGAGCGGTGTGCTCACCCGGCTGTCGTTCGATGTCACGTCGGCCGACCGCCCGCGCTGGACGCCGGACGGCCGCAGCGTGGCCTTTCTCGCGACGCGCAATGGACGGCGCACGGCGTACATGCGCCGGGCCGACGGCAGCGACGCGACGCGCCCAGCGTCGCCGGGCCCGACCAAGCTCGACGAAATCGCCTTCGATCCGCTGGGGCGGTTCACCGTGCTGCGCAGTGAGGGGAGCGGCCCCGGGACACGGAAGATCCTGATCGTCGATCCGAAGACGGACAGCGCGCCGCGGGTGCTGATCGAGTCCCCGTTCGATCACTACGCGATGACGCTGTCGCCGAACGGACGATGGCTCGCGGTCGTCTCAACGGAGTCGGGCGTGTCCGAGATTCACGTGCGCCCGTTCCCGGCCGTGGACTCGGTGCGATACGTCGTCTCCGTCGGCGGCGGCGTGGAACCGCTCTGGAGCCGCGATGGCAAGGAACTGTTCTACCGGAATTCGCGGGGCGACATGTTCGCGGTTCCGGTGACATCGGGTGCGGCTTTCACGTTTGGCTCACCGAAACGGCTCTTCGTGGGAACCGGGATGGCGATGCAGCAGTTCTATCGCGGGTACGACGTGCACCCCGACGGCAAGCGCTTCCTGATGGTCAACTCCGGCGGCGCCGACGCGACGAGCCTCGAGATGATCTTCAACTGGCGCAAGGAACTCGACCGATTGACGGCGTCGCCGCGGTAAGCGCCAGAGGGGTCAGCGCTTGTTGACGATGCGCTTCAGTTCGGCGAACCAGTTTTCGGTGACGACGAGCGGTGCGATGTGTACGTCAGACGCCTGCACCTGGCGCGCCATCAGGAAGCGCTGGCCATCCGGGGAGATATCGAATGGCGTGTAGTTGTTGGGATCGTCCAGGTAGTACTCGCCGGGGAGCTTGAACAGCGTCTTCGGCTCACCCGAGTTGAAGGCTGCGCCGGGCGCGACGGCCACCACGACGATCTCGCGCGCGGCGTTCACGAAGAAGAGCTCGCGACCGCTGCGCGACCAGAGCGCCGAGCGGCCGCCGCTGGACGAGACCTGCCACTTGCCACTGTCTACGTCGGGGAACGGACGCACGAAGATCTCGCTGCGCCCGGCCTCGTCGCCTTCGTACGCAATCCAGCGGCCGTCGGGCGAGATGGCGATGCCCGACTCGTCGAACTGACGGCTCGCAATGAGGGGCCTTGGCACGCTGTCCTTGCCGGTGGACGCGATCATGATGTCGCGTCCTCCAGGTCCCACGCCGCCGCCGCTTCGGAAGACGATGGCCTTCTCGTCGGGCGTGAAGACCCCTTCCAGAATCGACGCATCCTTGACGCGGATCAGCTGCTCGTCGCTCCCCGTGCCGTCGGCGCGGCGGCGGATCAGGACGCCGCTGCGGCCAATGTACGTCACGAAGCGCCCGTCACGGCTCCACCGCGGCCGCATGCCGCCTGTGCTGTCGAACGAGACGCGCGAGACCGGGCCGCGGGGGAGCTGCTTCACCCAGATATTGTCGCCGGCGTCGGTGTTGAGCCCCATCACGACGCGACTGCCGTCGGGTGACAGCTGCCAGCCCGCGTTTGAGCCGCCAAGGGCGGTCAGGGCAAATCGGAAGCTGGAGTCCGCCGGTGTGCGACGTCCGCTCCGATCGAGCCACGCCAACTCGTAAAGCCGTTGCGCATTCGCTGTCCCGCCAGCACGGGTGAAGACGGTCCCTTCCGCGGACACCGCGAAGGTCGGTGCGCCGTTCACCCCGGTCATGATGCGGTCGAGCACCGGAACCGCCGCATCGCCCGCCTTCAGTGTGCGGGGATTGAAGGCGAGGGCGAGCATGCCACCTTCCGGACGTGAGTAGACCACGTGGCCGGTGGGAACGTAAAAGGCGCGCACCGCACCGCGCGTGACGAGCCGTGCGGCGGTGTCACTGGGATCCGTGGCGTAGAGACTGCACTCGGTGCCGCCGCACAACGTGAAGAGCACGCCTCGGCTTCCGGGGAGCGCCTCGGGGAAGGTCACGGTCGCGGTGTCACTCCGCCAGATCGTGCTGACCGGTCCGCCGACGTCGCTCACTCGCAGCAGCGCGACGGAGCCCGCTCGCGGAATGACGATGGTGCCGTCGTCCAGCCACGCCACCCCCCGGAGGGCCGCCACGGAATCGGCGAGGGTGATCGCGGTGCCGCCGGTGATCGGGATCTTCTTGAGCTTGCCATCCTGCGAATACGCCAGCCACTGGCCGTCCGGGGAAAACGTGAACGACTGGACGGCCCGCGTGCCTGCCAGCGGAACGGCAGCACTCTTGTCACGTGCCTTGATCCACAGCTGGCTGGAGGCCGCGTCAACCGCTCCTTCCTGCGGTCCGACGTAGACCAGATGCGAGCCGTCAGGCGAGACGGCAATCGCCATCTGCGCAATGGGCGCCTGCACCGAGTCAAAGCTGAGCGCGTAGCGCGAAACCGGAGCGTTCGGCGCCGGGCGCGTGAATGCCCAGATCAGCAGGGCCGTGGCGACGACGGCGAAGGCCGCGAGCGGCACCGCCGCCCGCGACCGCCACTGCGCCCCGCGAAACGCGGCGGTCGCTTCCCCCGCGCCAACGTCCGCGCGCGTGAAGGCATGGTTGTCGAGCGCCGCCGCAAACTCCGCCGCCGACGCGAAGCGATCAGCCGGGAGCTTCTCCAGCGCCTTCAGCGTCGTCGCCTCAACGTGCGCGGGGACGGTGTGACGCTGGATGGTGATGCCACGCGGTTGCTCGGTGATGGCCCGGGCCACAATGGCCTGCGCCGTGGAGCCCGTGAACGGCGGTTCCCCGGTGAGCATTTCGTAGAGCACGCAGCCCAGCGCATACACGTCGGCCTTGGCGGTGATTTCGCGCTCGCCCATCGCCTGCTCAGGGGCCATGTAGTGCGGGGTGCCGAGCGACATGCCCGTCTCGGTCATGCGTGTGCCGCCGTCGGAACGGCTGACGGCGAGCGAGATGCCAAAGTCAGCCACCAGCGCCTGCCCATCGTGCAGGAGGATGTTCTCCGGCTTGATGTCGCGGTGCACCACACCCTGCCGGTGCGCATAATCAAGCGCACTCGCCACTTCTCGGGCGATGCGCACCGCGTCGTCCACGGGGAGCTGCCGTTCGTGCTGCATCCGCTCGCGCAGTGTCTCGCCCGTCACATACGGCATGACATAGAAGACGGTGCCGTCAGCTTCGCCTGAATCGTGGAGGGGGAGGATGTGCGGATGCTGCAGATTCGCCGTCGTCTTGATCTCGGCGAGAAAGCGCACGGCGCCGATGACGGCGGCAAGCTCCGGGCGCAGCACCTTGAGTGCTACCTGGCGGTCATGGCGGACGTCGCGCGCCAGGTAGACGGTGGCCATGCCACCGGCGCCGAGTTCGCGGTCGATCAAGTACCGGTCGCTGAGCGCGGACTTGAGACGGTCGATTGTTTCCATGGCGGGGGGCCTGGAGCCAAGGGGGAGCGAACCTCACGGCGCGCGGTCGCACGGAGATCAGGGACTCAAAGTACGCCCCAAGGCCATTTGGGGCCAGCAATGCTCGCCGCCGGCCCGTGCTTGCGGTAGGTTCTCGCCCGAAACACGTTCCGGGATCAACGCCCGGGCCAGCGCGTCCCGACTTACGAGAGGTGGAGGTACACTGTCATGCGATGCAGAACTCGTCTCGCCGTTCTCCTGCTTGGCGTTCTCACCGTTGGCGCGTCCGCCGTGGGTGCGCAGGAACGCCTCACCTGGGACCACCTGCGCAAGACGGTGGGTGTGGGCGGCACCGAGCTCTCACCCGACGGCAAGACGGTGGTGATCGCGGTGACGCGCCCCAATTACGACCGCAACCGCAACGAGTCGGAGTTGTGGGCGGTGGACGTGGCCAGCGGGGCGCAGCGCCAACTGACGTTCGACCGGCGCAGCGTGAGCGCGGCGCGGTTCACGCCCGACGGCCAGGGCGTCGCGTTCCTCGCTCCCGACGCCGACAACAGGACGCAGGTCTGGATGCTGCCGCTCGCAGGCGGCGAGGCGCGAAAGCTGACGAACCACCCGACCGCGGTGGAGCATTACGTCTGGCGTCCTGACGGCAGGGCGATCGCGTATGCCGCGGCCGATGAAGCGCCGCGCCGCACCGGCGAGGATCGGTTCCTCACCACCTTCCGCGTGGGCGCACAGGACCTGTTCCTGCGCGAGGCGGTGCAACCGCGGCACATCTGGGTGATCACGCTCGACGGCGCGACAGCCAGGCGAATGACAAGCGGCACGTGGACGCTCGATTTCACCCTGCCGCCGGGGAGTCCGCCATCCGGGCTCAGCTGGTCGCCCGACGGCGCCACGATCGCGTTCGTCGAGGTGGTGTCCACGGAGAGCGGCAAGCTCGACTCCACGCGCGTGCAACTGCTCGATGTCGCGTCGGGGAAGATCACGCCGCTCACCGGAGCACGCCGCTTCGAGAACGATCCCGTCTTCGCTCCCGACGGCAAGACCATCGCCATCAGCCAGCCGCGCGAGGGACGCGGCGACCTGCGTTGGAGCAACGAGGCGTGGGTGGTGCCTGCCGCCGGCGGCACGCCGCGCAGCGTCACACGCGCGCTCGACCGCAACCTGTACAAGATCGAGTGGATGCCCGACGGCAGGTCGCTGCTCGTCGCCGGAAACGACGCGGCATCCGTGGGGGCGTGGATTCAGCCATTGGACGGCAAGGCGACCACGCTCGGGCTCGGCGACCTCGTCATCAACGGCGGCTACGGCTACGATCTCACGGTCGCGGCCAACGCGCCGGTCATCGCGTTCACCGCAACGCGCAACGCACAGCCGTCAGAGCTCTACGTGCTCGACACACCGACGAGCAGGCCGCGCCAACTCACGCACTTCAACGACTGGGCCGCGTCCGTGGCACTTGGCAAGAGTGAAGTCGTGACGTGGAAGAGCGACAACTGGGAGCCGAACGGGATCGTGACCTATCCACCGAGCTTCGACCCGACGAGGAAATATCCGCTGGTGCTCTACATCCACGGCGGTCCGACAAGTGCGAGCAAGCTGAACTATGCGTTCCTCCCGCAGATGTTCGCCGCCGAGGGATACATCGTCTTCCAGCCCAACTACCGCGGCAGCGACAACCTCGGGCAGGCATTTCAGGTGGCGATTGTCGGGGATGCCGGCGCGGGGCCAGGCCGCGACGTGATGGCGGGTGTCACGATGCTGCGCAAGAGACCGTACGTGGATGCCGCGAAGACGGCGGTGACCGGATGGAGCTATGGCGGCTACATGACCACGTGGATGATCGGCAACTATCCCAGGGAATGGACGGCAGCGATGGCTGGCGCGCCGGTGACCGATTGGGAGCACCAGTACAACTGGGGCGACGGCAGTATCCGCCAGCGCTACAGCTTCGGCGGCTCACCGTGGGTGGGGGACAACGCCAGGCGGTTCAAGGAACAGTCGCCCATCACGTACGCCAGCAAGGCGAAGGCGCCGACGCTGGTGATGTCGAACATGGAGGACTTCCGCGTGCCGCCCACGCAGGCCTTCGCGCTCTATCGCGCGCTCAAGGACAACGGCGTGGAAACCGAATTCATCGGGTTCACCGGGCGCACGCACTCGTCGGCCGATCCGGTGAACAGCCGCGAGCGGAACCGGCTCTGGCTCGAGTGGGTGAAAGCGCATATCAACGGGCCGACGGTGACGCCGTAATCAGCGTCATACGTTGCAGGAACAAACGCGCCGCCGATCGTGTGATCGGCGGCGCGTGGGCCTTGGGCGGCGCTCGCTAGAACTTCCACGACGCCCCGAACCACGGCACGAAGACCGTTTCACTCGTGCCGAGCACCGTGACGGCCCCGAAATCCCATGACACGTTTTCGCCCACGGTGCGCAGCCCGAGCGAGATGAGTGGATGGTCCTCGACGTTGGGGAAGATCCAGTTCTCGGTCACGAACGAAAGGCGTTTTGACAGCCGCCGGGTGCCACCAGCCATCACCATCGGGTTGCGCGCCAGCTTCCCCTCGGCGAATCCATACCCGCCGCCCAGCGTGAACGCCCCCTCCGGGCCGCCCCAGGTGGCCACGCCATAGGCGATGCCGAAGGTGAAGTCGCCGTCGACGTCGTCGTTGAACGGCGCGCCGCCGAGCCAGACGCCAACCGCGGTGCTGAGCCGCTCGCCCTGCGTGATGCCGATCTTGGGCGACAGGAAGTAGGCGTTGTCCTTGAGGAAGTTGTCGGACGGCAACAGCGACATCCCGCCGCCGAGCGTGAAGCGGTCGGTGACGCCACCGTGGCCGTCCATGAAGAAGAGCCAGTGGTTGGCGATGTATCCCTCGCCCTGCTTCAGCATGCGCGCCGTGGGTCCGAAGAACAGGCGCGTGGCGTTGGGGTCGTCGGGCCAGTACACGCCGTCGTGGATGGACGAGGCGGAGACGACCTTCACTGACGCCACGTTCACGCGCCGCACAACAAAGGTGCCGGCCATCGACTCGACGCGCGCCGAGTCACCCCACGACTGCGTGATGCGGCCGAGCACGGTGGAGCCATCGCGGAGCTTGATGAGCTGCCGCTGGGAGGTGTCGGCGGCGACGGCGAGGACGGGGCCGGCTGGTTGCGCCGTGGCAGGGTTCGGGAGCAAGGCCGCGAGGCAGGCGCAGGCGAGGAGGAATGGGCGAACAGGCATGCCTCCAATACGGGGTGACGAGCGCGCTGCGGTCAAGCAGGGGGGAGGGGGGAAGGGTTCTTTATCACAGAGACACGGAGGAGCACGGAGGGCCACGGAGGACTGCAACTGCCTGGAGGCACTGCGCACGCCACGCGGGGAATGCCGTGGCGCGCGGTCGTGACCCCAAGTAGTTGTGGTTCTCTGTGGCCCTCCGTGCTCCTCCGTGTCTCTGTGATGAATCACCCATTAACAACCAAACCCCACTGGCCACGACAGTCACGACCGGCGGGCGTATAGTAGCACTTGGTTACTAAATACGGCCGCCGGACGAGGCGCCGCAGGTGACCATGCTAGCGGCTCTGCATCGGCGGAATGGGACGCTTGAGCTCTCTGCCGATGCTCGCCAATGGCGCTTCGTTGACCGTGCGATCCGTCGAGCGAAACGCCTCGTCGCACGACTTGAGGTGGTCACAATCGAGCGTCCAGTAGTTCGCGTTGACCTTTCGGAAATTGTCTTGCTCCGGCGATCGAAGGGTTGGACGCTGTCAGGGAAAGCCGGAGTTCCGTTGCCTTGCCCTTGCCTGCGCCGCACCATACGCTTCGAATAGCGCACCCGTCGGTGACTTTCCCCGGCGATCCAGGCGTCGCAGGATCTCGTTCGCGCGCCAATATGGGAGTGTCTGGCGCGAATTCCGACAGTAGGACCGTCCGCTGAACGACTTCTGCGCGCGTTCGCCCCGTTCGCACTGGGTGGCAAACGCCTTTCCGCCGCCCCCCAAGGTGCACTTGTCCCTTCGTATCAGGCTCGTTGTCCCGTTTGCAGTCCTGCTTGTTGCCGCCAGCACGCTTCACGCCCAGGGACCCGCCGACACGACCATCACGGTCGTGCCGACCTTCGGCCCCGACCGCTTCGTCTCGGCTCAGGCGCCGCTCGGCCTGACGCTCAGCCGGGCGCCCAACGAGACCGAAGGCCGCCTCGCCATCTTCATCGGAACATCCGACCTGACGTCGCTGTTCGAACGCGACGGGGCGCGGATGTCCTTTCGCGCCAATGGCGTCGACCTTCCGGCCGGCGAGTCCGAGCTGAAGGTCTACCTCGTCGCCGGTGAATCCTGGACAGAGCTGGCGAAGCTGCCGATTCGCGTCCTGACCCCGCGCGGATTCGAACGCGCCAATGTCGAGCCGGGTCTGGAACTGCGAAACACGGGACAGGTGGCCGACGGACACTCGGGTTCGGCCACCGCGTCGGCGCGGCCCACCTACCAGCTGCTCGCGGGAACCATCGCACTGGAGACGTCGCACGCACGCACCGGCGCCTCGCTCACCTCGGCAACGCACCTGCTGGGAGCCAACGAACGCCCCAACGCACTGCGCTTCGGTGAACTGGGCGACAAGGCGTCACCCGTGGACCTCGCTGACTATGTGCTCCGGCTCGAAGCGCGCCATGCGGTGCTCTCGCTGGGGCAGGTCTCCACGGGATCGAACCGCCACCTGATCAACGGCTTTGCGAGTCGAGGCGTGACGGCGGTCGTGGGCGGACCGCGGGCGTCGTGGACCGTGGGCGTGGAGAACGGCACGAGCATTGTCGGCACGGACAACATCACCGGCCTTGATAACGGCGATCATCGCGTGTTGTCCACGGGGCTCGCCGTCGAGGTGATTCCGTCGCGTCCCGGCGCGTTGCACGTGGATGCCACCGTACTGCGCGGATCGCTGCTCGCCACGTCGGGCTTCACGCAAAGCGGGATCATGGCGGCCGACCAGAGCGACGGCTACGGACTGCAGGTGGCGGCGAGTTCGCCGGCGCAGCGCCTGAAGCTGGCGGCCGGGTATGCGAGCAGCAACTCGCAGTATGCGGCCGACCCGCCGCTGACCTCTTCCAGCGGTTCGATCATCCCGAACCAGGCGCACCGCAAGGGCGCGCGGTACGCGGAACTCACCGCCGGGCTGCTGCAGGATCGGCGCATCCTGCGCGCTCCCGTGACCATGAGCCTTGCCCTGCGGCACGAGCGCGTGGAGCCGATGTACCGCAGCGTTGGCGTCTACGCCCAGTCGGACATCGAGCGCAACGCGGTGGACCTCGGCGGCAGCATCGACATGGTGAGCGTGCAGGCGACGCACGGGCGGACGGGCGACAACCTCGATGATGTCGCGTCCATGCTGACCAACCGCAGCCGCCTGTCCACGCTCACGCTCGGTACGCCGCTGTCCGCGCTGCTGCGGGTGACGCAGCACGCGGCGCTCCTGCCGTCGGTGTCGTATGCGCTGCAGCGGATGCACCAGTTCGGCGCGGGAATCCCGACGGGCGGCCTCTACACCGCAGCGGACATCCCCGACCAGATGAGCACGGTGCACGATGCCAGCGCGCAGTGGCAGGTGAAGCAGTGGCAGGTGGGTTACCGCGTGAACGCGAGCCGCCAGGATAACCAGGCGCCGGGACACGAACTGGAAGACCTCGTCGCACAGACCCACGGCGTCACGGTAGGCGTCGCGGTGGGCGCTGCGCTGACGCTGGGCCTCGATCTCGGGATTGAGCGCCAGGAGAACCGGCAGTTCAGCCAGGTCAATCATGTGCGCCGCGCGGGGTTCACCGGGACGTGGCGGGTCTTTATGCTCACGACGCTCGACGGGGCATTGAGCCTGTCGCGTGCCGAAGACCCCGGCGCCGGCAGCAACACGCACGTGTCGTCGCTGCAGGCGGGCATCGCCCAGGGGATCAAGCTCTGGCGCTCGGCCGATGGTTCGCCGCGCGGACAGGCGTTTCTCCGATTCGCACGCTATTCCAACGAACTGTTCAACCTGACCAACTCGTTTGCGCCGCCCTCCCAACAGAGCGGGACGTGGAATGTCGCGTCCGGCCTCTCCCTTCGACTGTTCTAGGAGCAGCGCAATGACACATCTCACGGTTGTTCGCGCCATGCTCCTGCTCGTGCCGGCGCTTGCCGCCGGCCAGGTGGGCGGCCCCGACGTGCGGGTGGCACCGGTCTCGATCACGGTGAATTCGCAGGGGCCGACGACTTCGATCCTGACGTACAGCGGTGTCGGTGCATACACGCCGGCCGAAGGAACATGGTGCGGCAAGCTGATCCCCGTGCTCGACCGCGGCGTGCGATGCGACGCGGCCACCATCTACGGACAGACGCCGCGTCCCACACGGCCGGTTTCGGCGGCCGGCACGTTCACGGATGTCATGTCGGTCTCCGCGTCCGTGGCGCAGCGTGCGTACGAAGCCGCCATTGCCGGCGGGTCGCCGCGGTTCTACTTCGTGCGGCGCTTTGAGGCACCGGCGATGACCAAGGTACCCGGCGTGGACCAGTACGTCGTCGTCGCGCTCCTGCTCGGTGGCAGCGGGGCCAATGCGCCGTTTGCGCTGACCAACGTGCGGCTGCGCGTGAATCCCGACGCGCCGGTGCTGTTCGTGAAGCGCGGCACCGAGCCGTCGCCGATGACGGCCGAGATTGTGTACACGGGGAGCGGGCGGCTTCGCGGGCGGTGGGAAGTCGTGATGCCGGGCGAAACGCGGCCGACACCGCACGACCTGATGACCGAAGGGTCGCTGCCGAGCACGGAGCGTGGGCTGCAGCGCCGCTATCGCGAGATCGAGCGCTTCAACGTGGTGCTCCTCCCCAACGGACGCTTCACGCTGCCGGGGCCCGATCCGTCGCGCCTCCCCACGACGCTCGACGGATCGTACACGATCCTGCTGCGCGTGGAAACGTCGGACGATGCGCGCAGCGACCTGCGCGTGGCCGGGTCGGAAACGGTCGTGCACAACGGCGCGTCGGCGGGTTTTCCGATGCCGACGCTCCGGTACATCGTGGGCGCGACGGGTGCGCGCGTGGCACCGTCCCGCATCCCGCAGAATATCCGGCTGCGCCTGCCGGCTGCCGGCACCACCGTGGCACCAGGCGCGGCGCTGACGCTGAGCTGGTCGGACGTCGCGTCCGCCGAGCGATATCGGGTGGAGATGGAGAGCGTGGCGAGCGGCTCCACGCTGTTGTCGGCCATCGTGGCCCCGGGCGTCGGCCGGTACGCCGTGCCGCCGTTCGCGCTTCCCGCGGCGGGACCGGCACGCTGGCGGGTGACGGCGCTCGACGCCGCCGGGCGTGAGAGCGGCCGCAGCGAGTGGCGTCGTGTGCAGCGGCAGACGCGTTGAGGGTGAGCCGCGTCCGGGTGACGACAGGCGTCGTCGAGCGCGATTTCCTTCGCGTGGGGCGGTCGCGCATTGACGGCACCGGGGTGTTTGCCAAGCGGAAGATCCCCAAGGGGGCGCGCATCATCGAGTACACCGGCGCGCGCGTGCCGATTGACGCCGTCGTGGCGGTCGCCAATGAAGGGCCGCCAGCCGCCGTGTATGCGTTCCGGCTGAACGAAACGACGATCATTGACGGTGCCTGCGGTGGCAACGACTCGCGCTATGTGAATCACAGCTGCGCGCCCAACTGCGAGGCGCTCTGCTTTGACGACCACATGTACTTCTACGCCCTGCGCGACATCACGCGCGGCGAAGAGCTGACGTTTGACTACCGGCTCAACGCCTCGTCCACGCGGCGGCCGACGAAGCGCGCGCGTGAGGCGCACGCCTGTCGGTGCGGCAGCGCGAACTGCCGGGGCACGATGCTCGCGCGCCGGTCGGCGCGTTCCCGCTGACGTTGCTCACCTCAAGGAGAACCAGATGAAGAAGGTCCCTGATTTCTCGAAGGCGAAGGGCACGCCGGCCAAGAAGGCCAAGAAGGCCGCCGCGTCCAAGCCCGACACGAAGGTGCAGTCGGCGGCGAAGGCAGGCCGGGTGGTGCTTGCCGCCGCGATGCTGACGCTGCCGGCGGTGATGGTGCCGCAGCAGGCCGCGGCGCAGTCCACGGTGGGGCCGCCGATCAGCCCGACGAAGCCGCCCGTCCCGCCGGTCAGCCTGAACTTCGCGAAGGTGGAAGTCGAGTACCGCCCGATCAAGCTGGCCGGCACGTACACGGTCATGGGTGTCGGCGAGGGTCACACGATCTTCAAGGCGGCCGACGGCTCGATGTTCTACCTCGATCCGAGGACCGGCGACAAGCGGTCGGTCGCCGTGGACATGTTCATCAAGATCGGCGCCTTCAAGGATAAGAGTCCTTCCACTGCATCCAAGCAGGTGGGCGGTGGTGGCGGAGCCGGCAAGGTCAATGTCCAGGACATCAACTTCACGTCCATCATCGGTCTTGACGCCGCCGGCAACGCGGTGATGCGGAACGCGCGGAACGAGGTGTTCACGTTGGATCCGAGGACCGGCAACCAGATCTTCATCAAGTGGCCCAAGTAACAGGCGCTCACGCGTTCACCCAAGGAGAGTTCAGATGAAGAAGGTCCCCGATTTCTCGAAGGCGACGGGCACGCCAGCCAAGAAGGCGAAGCAGGCTGCTGCGTCCAAGCCCGACACGAAGGTGCAGTCGGCGGCGAAGGCAGGCCGAGTGGTGCTTGCCGCCGCGATGCTGACGCTGCCGGCGGTGATGGTGCCGCAGCAGGCTGCGGCGCAGTCCACGGTCGGGCCGCCGATCAGCCCGACGCGGCCGATCCCGCCGATGGGTACCGCGCGAAAGGCGGGCGAGACGCACTCGGAGTTCCTCAAGTTCGCCGGCACGTTCACGGTCATGGGCGTCGGTGACGGCCACACGATCTTCAAGGCCGCCGACGGTTCGATGTTCTTCCTCGATCCCATGACCGGCGACAAGCGGTCGGTGGCGGTGGACTACTTCCTCAAGATCGGCGACATCAAGGGAGAGGCGCGCGGCATTGACCAGAAGCACGGCGGTCGCGCGGGTGGCATCGGCCAGCTGAAGATCAAGTTCACGGACCTGCTGATCACCTCCATCGTCGGTCGTGACGCCAACGGCAATCCCGTGCTGCAGAACGCACGCAACGAGACGTTCACGCTCGATCCGCGGACCGGCGACAAGATCTTCATCAAGTGGCCCAAGTAGCCACCGGCGAACGCTGCGACACCTGCCCCTCCACACACCCGAGAGTCCCATGCTGATGCTCTTCGCGCTTCCCGTCGCCGCGCTGCTGGCCATGCCGCCGGCTGCGGTCGCTCCGCCGTCCATCTCCCTGACGCTCACGACCTCGGCCAACGCGAACGGCCCGCAGGCGCCGGGACAGACGTTCTCGATGACGATGAACTACCAGTGGTCGAACGCGTCGAACGGCGCGCACAACGTCACCGTGTCGTTCACGCTGCCCCAGGCGCTCGAGATCGTGAACAGCTCGTCACCGCTGGGCGGGAATCCCAACGGGATGAGGACGGCCGGACGATCGTTCAACACGGTCACCGGCGGTCCGTTCAACCAGCCGTCGAATACGTCGGGCAGCGGTTCGTTCACGCTGGCGCTGCGCTTTCGCCAGGGCGTGAATGCCGGCACGCAAGCGTGCGTGTCGCCTGCGATCTACGACGCCTCCGCGTCGGGGCCATCGTCGGGACCCTCGTCGCAGCAGTGCTTCACGGCGGGTGCCGGTGGCGGGCCGGGCGGCCCGGGCGGTGGTACAGGAGGTGGCACGGGAGGTGGCACAGGCGGCGGTTCGAACACGCCGGCGGTGAGCCATTGGGCCATCGCGCACGAACTCGTCGACGGCACGGGCATCACCGCGCCGACGGCGATCTTCCGCGTCAGGATCATGAACCCGTCCGCGATGTCGCCTGGGGAGCCCGGGCTCGTTTCGCCGTCGGTCAACTACTCCGTAATCAACCCGGCGAAGATCGTCGCCGTTTCGCAGGGACCGTCCGCGTCGAGCGGCCTGCCCACGGGATGGGCGATTTCGGGCGCGCTGCCGTCAGCGGCGATCACGGTCACGGGACCGGCAACGCTCGCACCGACCGCAACGCTGCCGGTGCTGTACGTGCACGTCTCACTGGCCGGCGTTGCACTCGGCGGCACCAACAATGCGATGGCATCGCTCATCTACAAGCTGTCCAGCAACCCGCAGTCGGCGCCGCTGGTGATTGGCAACACGAAGGAGATTCGCGTAGTGACAGTGCTGAAGTAGCTGGTTCGCAGTTGGTCACTCTGAGGAGTCGTTGTGACGAAGGACCCGAAGTCATCTGAGCGAAAGGGCACACCCGCCAAGAAGTCCGGACCCGCGTCGAAGGTGCAGGTGAAGGGGCAGGTGCAGTCGAAGGCGACGGAGCACGTCAAGGAAAGAGCCGTGGTGCTGGCCGCCGCGGCGGCACTCGCTCTCCCGTTGGCGGCGGTGCCGTCGCCAATCGCGGCGCAATCTGCGGTCGGGCCGCCCATCAGCCCGACGGCCCCGGCCTCGCCGAACGAGACCACAAAGGCCGCCGGTCAGGAAGGCACGCTCATCATCAGGATGGAGCGGACGTTCACCGTGCTCGGCGTCGGCGACGGCCACACGGTCTTCAAGGACGTGGCGGGCGCGGTCTTCCATATCGATCCCGCGACCGGCGACCGGCAGGAGCTGGCGGCCGACTACTTCCTGAAGCCCGCCGACAGCAAGGGCGAGCGCAGCGCCGGCAAGATCAAGTTCACGAACGTGATGATCGTCTCCATCCTCGGCGCCGACGCCCACGGCAACACCGTCATGCGCAACGCGCGCAACGAGACGTTCACGCTCGACGCGAGAACCGGCGCCAAGATGCTCATCAAGTGGCCGAAGTAAAGCGCACCGCAGTTGCTCCACGACGGTTCCGCGCCCCTCGTGCCATTCCCGGCACGCACATCAACGACAAGAGGTTCGAGATGCATGAACGCACGCGCAACAGCTCACGCGAGCCGCGACCTGGCCTTTCCACTGCGGTTGCGGCGTTCGCCGTTGCCCTGACGTTCGGCATGAGCGCCGCATCCTCGGCTGCGGCGCAGTCCGCAACGGGAGGCACCGTGCAGACGCCATCGGGCAAGGTGGCGGTGCGCAAGGTCGTCGTGAACACGCTGGGCGTGCCGACGCCACCGGCGTTCAACATCGTCGTACACTGCTCGGCCAACGCCGCGGCACAGGCGACCCACACGCCTGTTGCGGTGCCGGGCGGCCAGACGGTGACGCTGCCGTCGCCGATACTCCACGGGATCATCTGCTCCGTGACGGAAACCGTGCCGCCGCCCATCTCCAAGGTGGAAGCGTGCAAGGGAAATGGGGCCACCTGGACGGTGAGCTACTCGTCGCCGGTGACGATCGCCGCGCGGGAGACCTCGCTGCTCACGGTGACGAACACGCTGAACTGTGACACACCAACGACCAAGACGGGGTCGCTGAAGGTGATCAAGTCGGTGAACAACATGACCAACGGCTCCGTGACGCTCCCGACGACGTATCTGATGTCGGTGACGTGCACGCCGAGCGGGCCGACCAGCCAGTCGCTTGCGACGCCGCCGGGTCCGGCAGGCGCCACCATCGGCAACATCGCCGCCTCGAGCCAGTGCGTGGTCACGGAAGCGGCGCTTGCGCCGATCACCAACGTGAAGGCCTGCAACGGCGGCAGCGCATCGTGGACGACGATGGGCTCGCCCAGCGGCCCGGTGACCATCCCATCGGGCGGCACGGCAACCGTGACGATTCGCAACACGCTCCGGTGCGACCCGCCCGCCGACTCCGAGTACGACGTGGGCATTCGCAAGAGCAGCGAAGATGGCACGCTCACTCCCGGGCAGACCGCGACGTTCACGCTTCATCCGCTCAACCACGGTCCCTCACCGGTAGGCTCCGCGACCGGCGTGACCGTGACCGATACGCTGCCGGCGAGCTTCACGCCACCAGTGACGGCGACTGGTACCGGCCCCGGCTGGACGTGCGTGGTGTCAGGGTTCGTCGTCACCTGCGTCTACAACGGTCCGGCCGTGGCCGCCCATCAGCCGCTGCCCACCATCAAGATCACGGCCGTCGCGGGACGCGAAGGCGGCTACCGCAACTGCGCCTGGATCACCATGAACCGACGTATCTACACGGCGGCGGACAAACCGATCAAGGACACCAATCGCGAAGACAACGCGAGCTGCGTTGACGGTCGAGTCGGGGGCGGTGGTGGCGGCCAGGACCACGACGTCGGCATCTCCAAGAAGGGGCCGAGCGGTGCGGTCATGGTCGGGCAGGCAGCAACCTTCACGCTGTCCGCAGTCAACACCGGCCCCGCACCGGTCAACGCCGGCACGGGTGCAACCGTGACCGATACGCTGCCGGCCAACTTTACCGCGCCAATCACTGCGACAGGCAATTCCCCCGGCTGGAGCTGCAGCGTGGCGGGCCGTGTCGTTACCTGCGTCTGGACGGGGGCGGCGGTGGGACCGCATGAGAATTTCCCCGGCATCACGATCACCGCGGTGGCAGGACGCGAAGGCGGCTACAGCAACTGCACCACCATCGAGTTCAATCCCAGGCGCGGCGAGCGCGATGCGCCGAGGCCCGGCGGCCGCGTCATCAAGGATGAAAATCCGAGGGACAATAAGGACTGTGTCGAAGGCCGGGTCGAAGCCGGCAAAAAGCGCCTCAACGTCAACATCAGGAAGCTTGGTGGCGGTACGGTCGCAGCGGGCAGCCCGATCACGTTCTCATTCGACGTGTTCAACCTGGGCCCCGATGCGGTGCCCGGAATCACGGTGGTCGATACCCTGCCGGCTGGCCTCACGAGCGTCGTTGCGCCGACCGGCTCACCCTGGAATTGCACCCAGAGCGGAAGCGTTCTCACGTGCGTGTACAGCGGCGGGCAGATCGCGCAGAACCTGCATTTCCCGGCCGTCAACATCCAGGCGACGGCACAGACCCCGGGATCGTTCAGCAACTGCGCCAAGGTCACGATCAACGGCGCCAGCGACAGCGACATGCAGGACAACAGGGATTGCCGCGCCTATGAGGTGACGCGCGGCCCAGCGGGCCCAACGGCGTCGATCAGGATCATCAAGGACGCGTCGCCCGATGACCCGCAGGACTTCCAGTTCACGGCGACCGGCACCGGCGTCTACGACTTCGTGCTCGACGACGATCCCTCGAACGGAGCGCGGCCCAACAGCATCACGTTCAGCAACCTGATGCCGGGCACGTACAACTTCTCCGAAGGGGCCATGACCGGCTGGATCTCGGGCGGCACCGGCTACGGCGGCACCGTCAACTGCACCGACATACCGCATCCGACGCGCTCGACCTTCACGCCGACGACGAGCAGCGTCTCGATCGCGCTGGTGGCGGGCGATGAAGTGACGTGCACGTTCATCAACACCAAGCGGCCCGCCACGACGGGATTCGGCACCGTCACCATCATCAAGGACGCGGCGCCCGATGACGCGCAGGACTTCTTCTTCCTGTTCGGCACGAGCGGCGGGTCGTTTGTCCTGGATGACGACGGCATCAGCAACAACCCGTATCCCAACCAGACCACGCTGCCGGGACTGGCCGCGGGACCCTGGACGTTCACCGAGAATGTCGTGAGTGGCTGGAATCTCACGGGCATCGTGTGCACGCCGGCGACGGGGACCACGCCGGATGTCGCCAATCGGAAGGTCACCGTGAACGTGACGAACGGCGCCAGCATCACCTGCAAGTTCACCAATGCCAAGCAGCCACCAGCCGGCACGGCGACGCTCACCATCATCAAGGACGCGGCGCCGGACGATGCGCAGGACTTCCACTACACGGTCTCGGGGCCGGGCATCAGCAACTTCTGGCTGGACGACGATCCGTCGAATGGGGCGCGGCCCAAGTCGATCACGTTCACCGGCCTGGCGACCGGTGTGTCCTTCACGGTGACAGAGGATGGCGTGCCCGGCTGGACGGTACCGAGCCTGCAGTGCATTCCCGACATCATCGGCACATCGACGACCTACACCGACCAGCTCAACCGCACGATGACCGTGTCGATGGCACCGGGTGTTCACATGACGTGCACGTTCAAGAACGTGAAGTAAAGCCGAACCGCGGCGATCGAAAAGCGGGGCGACTCCAGAGAGCCGCTCCGCTTTTTCGTGCGCCCAGCATGAACATGGGTGTGCAGGTGGAAGTCCCCTGAAGAGTTGGTCGCAACGCCCCGGGTGAACCGCAAGGCGCTGACCGTGAGGGGAGCGGTGAAGGAAGGGGGGAGCGAGACCCGTGGAGCGACGACAGCGTTCCGAACAGCTGCTTGCTCGGGAATCGTTGTCCCCCCCCCGGGGAAGGGGCAGTGGCCGTCCTCTGTGGCCCTCCGTGCTCCTCCGTGTCTCTGTGATGAATGACCCATTAGCAACCCAACCCCGCCGGCCGCGACAGTCGCGACCGGCGGGGTGTCTATTGGTAGCAGAACGCTACTAAATACTACTTCTTGCCGGCCGCGGCCTGCAATTCGTTCACGAGCCGCGTCGCGCCGTAGACCTTCTTGAGCGCCTCGGTCATGCCGGCGGTGTGCACCGACACCGTGCGCGCCACGTCATCCGTGAAGATGAAGCGGTTGGGCAGGCTCTCGATGTTGCCGTCGAAGACGAGCCCGACCACTTCGCCCTTGGCGTTGATCACCGGGCTGCCGGAATTGCCGCCGATGATGTCGTGCGTGCTCGTGAAGTTGAGGGCGGTGGTCATGTCCACCGCGGCGCGCGCCGCTTCCCAGCGGGGTGCCAGCTTGAACGGCGGCTTGTTGTCGAACTCGGCGCTGCGGCCGTACAGGCCGTAGATGCTGGTCTTGTACGGCGCGATGGTGCCGTTGTACGGGAAGCCGGCCACAAGGCCGTCGGTGATGCGCAGCGTGAAGGTGGCGTCGGGCGGCAGGCTCTCACCGTAGGCGGCGTAGATGGCCTGGCCGACCAGCTCCACGTTGGCGCTGACGGTGGTGTTGAGCTTGGCCGCGCGCATGGCGTGCCTGGTGGCGATCGGGTTCACCTGGCGCGCAAAGACGATGAGCGGATCCGTGCTTGCCGCCACGGCGGACGCACCGCCGTCGAGCAGCGCCTTGCGGGCGTCCGCCTTGGCGAGCGTCGTGTTGTCGAGCAGGGCCGCGGCCGCCGCCTCGGGCGACTGGCCGTTCAGCGCGAGCTTGATGAACGGATCGTTGGGACCGAGCGCCTGCAGTGCGCGCCCGAACTGGAGGGCGAGCGTCTTCTTCTCGACGGCCACATCAATCGGGATGCTGGCGCCGATCTGCCCCTTGGCGCGGGCCAGCCCCTGTCCGCGATAGGCCTGCAGGCGCAGCGAGTCGGCCAGCTTCTCCTGCTCCGGAATGCGAACCAGGCCGGCGGCGAGGTTCAGCAAGGTCGAGCCGGCGAAGCCCTGGAACTGCTGCGCGACGTAGAACGAGCCGAGCTCCTTCTGCGCCGCGGCGATGGTGTCCCACGCCTTGCCGTACTTGGAGGCGAGGTCGGGCTTGGCCGTGATGCGCGCGCGGAAGTCCTTCTCGAACGCCGCTTTCTTGGCCATGATGTTCTTGTCAATGAGGCCGGCGTTGTAGCCGGTCACGGCCTTCTGCGAGTTCTCGAGGCCGAAGACGGTGTTTTCATACTGCCGCTTGTTGGCCTCGCTCTGCGCGACGAGCTCCTTGTAGAACGCGATCTGCGTCTTGAAGTTGGCGAGCTGCAGCGGGTACTGGTAATCGCGCAGGAACTCCATCTGCGCCATGGTCAGCAGGCGCCCCGTGCTCCCCGGATTGCCGACGACGAACGTGAGCTCGCCCTCGGTGGCACCCGCGGCGTGCCAGCGGAAGTAGTGCGGCGCCTTGAATGGCTGGTTGTTGTCGTAGATGCGGAGCAGCGTGAGGTCGAGGTCGTAGCGTGGATACGTGAAGTTGTCCGGATCGCCGCCAAAGAACGACATGGCTTCCTCGGGCGCCATCACGAGGCGCACGTCGCCGTATCTCTTGTAGCGGTAGAGCGAGTACTTGCCGCCCTGGTAGAACGTGACCACCTGGCAGATCAGGCCCGGGGACGACTGGCAGGCGCTCTGGATATCGGTGATCGCCTTGTCGCGCTGCTCCACCTGCTCCGCGGTCTTCTTGGACGTCACGGCCGCGCGAATCTTGGCGGTCACGTCCTCGGTGCCGATGAGCTGGTCGGCGTACATGTTGGGGCACTTCTTCTCGTCTTCGAGCCTGGTCGAGACGAAGCCGGCTTCCTGGTAGCTCGTGTCCTTGGGCGACACCGCGGTGATGCACGACCGGGCGCAGTGATGATTGGTCATCACGAGGCCGTTGTCGGAGACGAACGACGCGGAGCAGCCGGGAATGCGCACGGCGGAGAGCCGCACGTGCTCGAGCCATTCCGCCGAAGGCTGGAAGCCATACCGGCCCTTCCAGTACTCCATCGGTGGGGCGTCGAAGGTCCACATGGTGCCGAATTCCTTGATCCAGCCGCCGGGGCCAGTCTGCACCTGCGCGGCCGATGCCGCGGGCGCCTTGGCGGGCTTGGCCTGCGCGCGCACCAGCACCGGAACCAGGAGGACCGCGACGAGCGCCGCGACGAAGCGGGTGCTGCGGAGGAGGCTCTTCATATGAGAGGAGGGATGGGGACGGGGTGCGTGGGTAAAGGACGATCTCGTATGGTACCCGCAATTCCACAGCGTTCCTATCGCGGGTCGCCCTGACAAATTGTAGGGCAATTCCTGTATTGGCAAAGTCCCTGCAGGTGGTTGTCATTCAAGCTGCATCATTCCCCTGTTTCAGGACTCCGCCATGACATTCATTAAGACCGCGCTTGCCGCGGCCGCGCTCGTTGCGCTCAGCACGACCAACATGCAGGCGCAGGGCAAGGCCTACGGCAAGCAGCTGACGCTCAAGGAGAAGACGCCGATCTCCGCCATCCTCAAGAACCCGCATGCATTCCATGGAAAGCGCGTGCAGGTGGAGGGGACGATTGTCGAGGTCTGCGAGGAGCGCGGCTGCTGGATCAAGATCGCCAGCGACCAGCCGTTCGAGACCATCCGCTTCAAGGTGGACGACGGTGTGATCGTCTTCCCGCTCGATGCCAAGGGGAAGAAGGCGCTGGCCGAGGGTGTGGTGACGGTGAACATGCTCACCAAGGAACAGGCCATGAAACAGGCGATCGAGATGCACAAAGAACGCGGCACCATGGCCAAGTTCGACTCGACCAAGTACATGAAGGACGTGATGGACGTCCAGATCAAGGGCGAAGGCGCGCGGGTCCTGGAGTGAGCGGCGCGCCACAGCGCGAGGATGCGCCGCCCGTCGGCGCGTCGTCGCCGGGCCATCGTGACCACGGCATTCCCTGGCGGCGGTGGAGCATCGTGCTCCACCGCGATGTGGGCTACCTGGCGGTGGCGCTGACCATCGCGTATGCGATCTCGGGTATCGCCGTCAATCACATCGCCGACTGGAATCCCAGCTACCGCGTGACGAAGACATTCGTGACGGTGGCGCCGATCGCGGCAACCGACCCGAACGGGATCATCACGACGGCGATGGATCGGCTGCAGCTCGTGGAGCGGCCGCGCAGTTCGTTCCAGCCCGACTCCCACACGGTGCAGCTGTTCTACAAGGGGACCACGTACCACGTGGACCTTCCCACCGGCAAGGTGATGGTGGAGGCGACGCGGTCGCGGCCGGTGCTGTTCGAGATGAACCAGCTGCACCTGAACCACAGCAAGCGGGCGTGGACGTGGATCGCCGACATCTATGCCCTCGCATTGCTGCTGCTGGCCATCACGGGGCTGTTCGTCATCAAGGGCCGGTACGGGATCACGGGGCGCGGCGCGTGGCTCACGGCGGCAGGGGTCGTGCCGATCGCGTACTGGCTGGTGTACCTGAAGTAGGGCAGTAACCGATGTGATGTAGGTCGCTGGCGGACAGGGCCGGTTAGTGCCTAATTGACCAGATCCGGGGTCCAGGACGACCTCACGCCGCCGACCCATGTCGCTTGCGTCCACGACACGCCGCAGCTCGTTGCAGCTGATTCGCCTCCGTTCCTGGGTAACGGTGGCGGCGTTGGCGCTGCTCACCGTCTGCGGTGAGTCCCCAACCGGTCCTAGGGCCGGTGTCGAGCGCATCGCACGACTGGCGTTCGCACCGACGCTCAGCCAGGTGGAACCCCGGCTGCTCAGCCAGGTGTCGAGCGGCCTCGACAACGTCCACCTCGTCCTGCGCAACGCCACCGGCGCCGTGGTGCTCGACACGGTGGTGGCATTCCCGCCGGGTCAGGACAGCGTGGCCATCTCCGCGACCGTCACGATCCATGGCGATGTCGAGCGGTTCCGCGTGACGTTTGAATTGCGCGCCGGGACGACGACGATGTTCGAAGGGGAACAGGAACTCGCGGCCAAGGCCGGCGTGAACGCGCAGGCGCCAATCACGGTGCCGCTGGTCTTCGTCGGGCCCGGCGCGCGGGCCGCGCGCATCACGGTGACACCCGCCAACACGACGCTGCGCTCCGGGGCGACGGCGATCCTCAGTGCCGCCGTGGTGGACACCGCCGGCGCGCCGATCAGCAACGCCATCCTCACGTGGAGTTCATCCAACGAGGCCGCGGTCACGGTGAACAGCGCCGGCGTGGCCACGGCGCGGAACATACGGGGCGCCGCGACCATCACCGCACAGACGCCCAACGGCGTCAGCGGATCGGCCTCGGTAAACGTCACGCTCCCTCCGGCCAGACTCGTCGTGAAGGGCGGCGAGGGACAGACCGGAGCGGTGACCACCACGCTCGCGACGCCGTTCGCGGTACAGGTGCAGGCCGTCGACGGCGTAGGCGTCGCTGACGTGAGCGTGACGTTCAGCGCTGGCGCGGCGGGCGCGACGGTGAGTGCGGCGTCGGTGACGACGGATGCGTCTGGCAACGCGAGCGCCACGATGACACTGGGCGGAACGGCAGGCGCGCAGTCCTACACGGCTTCCGTTGCGGGCATTCCCCCCGCCTCGGTGACCGCCACCGCGACCAATGGTGCGGCAAGCACGATAGGCATCGTGAGCGGCGACGCGCAGGTGGATACGATTGGTCGCGCGCTGCCGTTGCCGTTCGTGGTGAAGGTCACGGATCGTCACGGCAACGCAGTGGGCGGTGAGGTGGTGACTTGGAGTCGCACCGCGGGAGTCGGGGTGCTGGCCGCCACGACGACGACCACCGACGCCGCGGGCGAGGCGCGCACCGGCTACACGCTCGGCGCCACGCCGGGAACGGAGAGCGTGCGCGCGGCCATTGCCAGTGCGAGCGGCAGCGTGACGTTTACGGCGACCGCGCGGTCGCGCCCAGCGTCGCGGATCGATTACGTGAGCGGCAGTGATCAGTCGGGTGTGGTGGGGGCTGCCCTGCAAGCGCCGCTGGTGGTGCGGGCGATGGATGACCTTGGCAACACGGTCGCCGGGGCCAGCATCGGGTGGGTGATCACAAACGGCGGTTCGCTCTCGTTGGCAACGACGACCACCGACCAGCAGGGCATGACGCAGGTGACGGCCACCTCCCCGACGATCCCTGGGACGTTCTTCGTCGTGGCGCGCCCCGTCGGTTCGACGAGCGGCGGCGTGCAGTTCCAGTTGGTGGCGTTGACGGGGCCGCCGGCGGTGCTGGTGATCGCGGCGGGTGACGGGCAGTCGGCACCGGCAGGCACCGGAGTGAGCGTGGCGCCCGCAGTGAGCGTCGCGGACCGCTACGGGAATCCGGTGGTGGGACTCGCCGTGTCGTTCGCGGCGTCGGGAGGCGGCAGCGTCACCGGCAGCCCAGCCACCACGAATGCGCAGGGTGTCGCGACGCTCGGGAGCTGGATACTTGGCGCGACGGTGGGGACGCAAACGCTTACGGTGACGGCGGGAATGCTGACGGTCACGTTCACCGCGACGGCCACCGCCGCCATCGGTCCGCCGATGCTGAGCGTGCTGCAGCAGCCGAGTGCGACGGTGGCGAACACGCAGCCGTTCGCGACGCAGCCCAGGGTTCAGCTCAGGACGGCGGGTGGCGCACCGAGCAAGACTGCGGGGGTGGTGGTCACTGTTGCGTTGAAGACCGCGGGCCACGCGCTGCGCGGAGTGGTGACGGCGACCACCGATACGACCGGTGTGGCGACGTTCAGCAGCTTGTCGCTGAAGGGAACGGTAGGCGCGAACGTGCTGATGTTCACTGCGACTGGATACACCGGTGACACGTCGGCGATGTTCAATCTGACGGCCGGGCCCGCGGTTGGCATCGCGGCATCGAGTGCGACGTCGCTCAGCGGCGTGGTGGGAAGCGCGGCCACGCCGACGCCGACGGTGATCGTGACCGATTCGTCGGGCAACGCGGTGGGTGGCGTGAACGTGACGTTCTCCGTGGCCGATACCGTGCACGGCTCGGTGGCCGGCGGAGCGACGACAACGGATACGACGGGCCATGCCAGCCCAACCAGCTGGACACTGGGCCGCGTCGTGCGCGCCGATACACTGACGGCAACGACCGCTGGCCTCGCGGGAAGCCCGGTGCGATTTGTCGCGTCGGCGACCGTGGGGTCGGCCGCGCAGCTGGTGAAGATCTCCGGCGATGCGCAGGCCGGCGTCACCGGGAATCCCCTGGCGCTGCCGATGGTGGTCGAGGTGCGCGATCTGTTCAACAATCCCGTGCCCGGGGTGACCGTTGGCTTCGCGGTCATCGCGGGAGGCGGTTCACCTGCGTCGGTGAGCGTCACGACTGCGGCCAACGGCCAGGCGAACTTCACGTTGACACTCGGCCCACCCGGGGCCGACACGGTGAAGGCATGCTTGCCGAGTTGCGCGACGGCGCAGGTGCTGTTCTCTGCGCTTTCCATCCCCGTTGGCGCCGACGCGATCTGGATTGGAGCGACGAGCTCGGCGTGGGGGGCAGCCGCGAACTGGAGTCCAGCGGTGGTGCCGAGTTCGCTAAACAAGGTGTTCATTCCCGCGGGGCGTCTGTTCAACCCGATGTTGAGCGGCAATGTTGGCGTGGCCGACCTCACGATGGCATCGGGAGCGGCGCTCAACATCGGGGCGGCACAGCTCGCGTTGAGCGGCGCGCTGCGGGCGACGGGCGCGACGATGAGTGCGTCCACCGGGCACGTGTACCTCTGCGGAGGGACGCACGCCTTCGCCGGCGCGAGCGTCACGATGGTCGTCGACTGCGGCGCGACGGTGACACCGGAGGGAGCAGGGACGATCGCCGGGAGCCTGATCGTGCAGGGCGGGTCGGTGTTCGATGTTGGCACCGCAAACGTGACGGTGAGCGGCAATGTCGGCATGTATGGCGGCGCACGCATCAAGATGATCGCCGCAGGCGGACACCTGACCGTCAATGGGAATTACGATTCGAACCCGAACAATGACATCGGGGACGGCTGGATGACGGCGGGGCTGCTCGAGCTCAAGGGCCACCTGACGTCGAACAACGGGTCGTACGGGCAGACGTTCCGGGCGGTAGGGGCACACATCACGCGGTTCAGCGGGACGAGTGCGCAGACGGTGAATTTCACGTACACGGACCACTACGGCCGCAGCACGTTCGGGCACGTGGAGTTCACCGGCTCGGCGAATGTGACGCTCAGCAACAACATGCGGGTCCACGGCACGGTGACCGCGACGGGAACGGCCAAGGTGACGGGCGGCACGATCTATCATGGCGGCCAGCTCACCACGGCGGCCGGGACGGATCTGTCGGGACTGGCGTCCACGGAACTGAACGGCGGCGGGGCGATCTTCCCGCTCATCGCGGGCGTCGGGCCGGCGGTGGTGAACCTGGTGGGCGGCATCACCGTCTCGTTGCCGGCGGCGACCGTGACATTGCCGACGAACCTGGCGACCCACTCCGGGGCGGTGCTCGACCTGCAGGACAAGGCGCTTACGGTGACGGGGAACTTCGGGATGTACTCCGGGTCGCGGGTGGCGATGCAGGACGCCGCGGCGCACTTCACGGTCAACGGGAACTACGATTCGAACCCGAACAACGACATCGGGGACGGCTGGATGACGGCCGGACTGCTCGAGCTCAAGGGCCACCTGACGTCGAACAACGGGTCGTACGCGCAGACGTTCCGGGCGGTGGGGGCGCACATCACGCGGTTCAGCGGGACGAGCGCGCAGACGGTGAATTTCACGTACACGGACCACTACGGCCGCAGCACGTTCGGGCACGTGGAGTTCACCGGCTCGGCGAATGTGACGCTCAGCAACAACATGCGGGTCCACGGCACGGTGA
>Ga0082335_1000881_pt1:65000-69978 | contig 69978 bp, 68 predicted proteins | sample Subgrocontami58m_FD_72375 | JGI IMG/M metagenome (GOLD analysis project Ga0082335, IMG submission 72375) | Subsurface groundwater microbial communities from S. Glens Falls, New York, USA - GMW37 contaminated, 5.8 m (SPADES assembly) (version 2) ... | reverse complement strand
GCGGCGGCGCTCGCGGCGTGGAGCGTCTCGTGAGACCATTGCGCGTAGGATTTGCCAAGGAGCGGCAGATCGAGCAGCCATTCGCCGGGATAATCGACGATGTCGATGTCGAGTCGCGTCGGGCCCTGGCCGAAGCCTTTGCGCAGCGACCAGCCCTTCGAGCGATATTCCAGCGTCACCCGCAGTTCGGAAATCCGCCGCGTCGACTGCGGCCAATGCCGGTCTAGCCCGGTGAGCGCCGCGAGATGCTCTTCGTACGCAAAGCGCGGGACGCTGTAATCCGGCTGCGGATCGAGATGCGCCGAGGTAATGCGACCTTCGGCGAGCGCGCGAAACACCGGGAGCTGAGTCTTGGTCTCACCGCCCTTTTCCGGGCGCGCCGATATCGCCCGCGTCAAATGATGCACGAGCGCGGTGATGAAGACGGTCTTGCCAGAGCGCGACAGGCCGGTGACGCCAAGCCGCAGGCGCCCGCCCGCGAGAAAGTCGACGACGCTCTCGGTGGCGACACGCGTTTCGAACAGCAGATCGGATAATTGCGACAAGGGCGCTCCGGGTCCGCCGACCTATAGCATCACGTCGCGTCCCTACAAGAGACACTGGTGAGAACATGTCGCGCTGCAAACCGAGGTGAAGGCTGGCCAGAACGATTCCGCGCCAGATCGGAATGAGGATTATGCTGGCGCCCGCAGCACGGCGCGCGTCATCACCGCTTCGACATCGGCACGTAGTCGCGCTGCTTCTCGCCCGTATAGAGCTGGCGCGGACGACCGATGCGCGAACCCTGATCCTCGATCATCTCCTTCCACTGGGCGATCCAGCCGACGGTGCGCGCGACCGCGAACAACACGGTGAACATCGCCGTCGGGAAATTCATCGCCTTGAGCGTGATGCCGGAATAGAAGTCGATGTTGGGATAGAGTTGTTTCTCGATGAAATAGTCGTCATGCAGCGCGATGCGCTCGAGCTCCAGCGCGACGTCGAGCAGATCGTCCTTGACGCCGAGTTCGTTCAACACTTCGCGCGTCGTGCGCTGCATGATCTTGGCGCGCGGATCATAGTTCTTATAGACGCGATGGCCGAAGCCCATCAGGCGAAACGGATCGTTCTTGTCCTTGGCGCGCGCGATAAACTGCGGAATCCGATCCGGCGTGCCGATTTCGGCGAGCATTTTCAGCACCGCTTCATTGGCCCCGCCATGCGCCGGCCCCCACAGCGAGGCGATGCCCGCCGCGATGCAGGCGAAAGGATTCGCCCCCGACGAGCCAGACAGTCGAACGGTCGAGGTCGACGCATTCTGTTCGTGATCGGCGTGCAGGATGAAGATCCGGTCGAGCGCGCGCGACAGCACCGGATTGACTTTATATTCCTCGCAGGGAACCGCGAAGCACATGCGCAGGAAGTTCGACGTGTAGTCGAGATCGTTCTTTGGATACACGAACGGCTGGCCGATCGAATATTTATAGGCCATCGCCGCGAGCGTCGGGATCTTCGCGATCATGCGCGTCGACGCCACCATGCGCTGGGTGGGATCGGCGATGTTCGTCGAGTCGTGATAGAAGGCCGAGAGCGCGCCCACGGAGGCGACCATCACCGCCATCGGATGCGCGTCGCGGCGGAACCCCTGGAAGAATCGCGCCATCTGCTCATGCACCATTGTGTGGCGCGTGATCCGATAGTCGAAATTCGCCTTCTCGGCGGCGGACGGCAATTCTCCATAGAGCAGCAGGTAGCAGGTTTCGAGAAAGTCGCCATGTTCGGCGAGCTGTTCAATCGGATAGCCGCGATAGAGCAGAACGCCGGCTTCGCCGTCGATAAATGTGATCTTGGATTCGCATGACGCGGTCGCGGTAAATCCCGGATCGAAGGTGAACATGCCGGTTTCGGCGTAGAGATTGCGGATGTCCGCAACGGACGGCCCCAGCGTGCCATCCTTGATCGGCAAATCGACCGATCCGTCGCCGACTGTGAAGACAGCATTCTTCTCCGGCATACCCGCTCCCCTCTCAACCGCCCCGCGCTCGCAACGAGCCGGATCGCGGCGCGACGCGCGCGAACGCTATGCATGAATTGCGTCACATTCGCGATGTCGTCGCTTTCACGCGCACGCCGATGCGTTGCATTCGGTTTGTTGTGCGGCGCAAAAAGCTATATCAACCGCAAAGGCTGTCAAGCGCGCCACGCGTATCGCGCATAGAGATGACATGTCCCGCAGTGGCGCGGAAAACGGCGCGGCGCCGAAAATCGCGTCAGCGATTTTTTACGGCGCCAACGCCGCAGCGATGCGATGGGTTACCCGACGGCAGCCTGATCGGAAATTCTCGCAAGACTTTCCTCGCGCCCCAAAATTTCCAGCACGTCGAATATGCCAGGCGACGTCGCGCGGCCGGTGAGCGCGACGCGCAAGGGCTGCGCGAGATCGCCGAGTTTGACGCCAAGCGCTGTCGCGAGATCGCGCACGACCGCTTCGGTCGCTGCTGCCGTCCAGTTCGGCAGGGCTGCGAGTTTTTCAACGAGCGCCGCAAGCCGCGCGCGCGCGTCCGCCGAAAGCAGCTGCGCCGCCTTTGCGTCGAGCGACAGCGGACGCTGCGCGAAGAGAAAGCCCGCGCCGTCGAGAAGTTCGTTCAAGGTCTTCGCGCGCGCCTTCAGTCCCGGCAAGGCGGCGCGCAGTTGCGCGCGCGTTCCGTCGTCGAGCGCTTGCGCGATCGCGCCGCCGCCTTCGAGATGGGGAAGCGTCGCGACGAGCAAGTCCAACAGCTCGTCATCATCGCTATCGCGCAGATAATGGCCGTTCATATTTTCGAGCTTGGCGAAATCGAAACGCGCCGGCGAGCGATGCACCTGCGCGAGATCGAACGACTCGACCATCTCCGGCGTCGTGAAGAACTCCTTGTCGCCCTGCGACCACCCCAATCGAACGAGATAGTTGCGCAGCGCGGCCGGCAGATAGCCCATCGCGCGGTAGGCGTCGACGCCGAGCGCGCCGTGGCGCTTCGAAAGCTTGGCGCCGTCCGGTCCGTGAATCAGCGGAATATGCGCGAAGGCCGGGACCGTCCAACCCATCGCTTGATAGATGTGCGTCTGTCGCGCTGCATTGGTGAGATGATCGTCGCCGCGAATGATCTGCGTGACGCCCATGTCGTGATCGTCGACGACGACCGCAAGCATGTAGGTTGGCGCGCCGTCGGAGCGCAGCAGAATGAAATCGTCAAGATCCTTGTTCTGGAAGACGACGCGTCCCTGCACGGCGTCATCGACAATCGTCTCGCCGTCCTGGGGCGCCTTGATGCGCACGACATAGGGCGCGCCGGCGGGGGCCTCGGAGGGGTCGCGGTCGCGCCAGCGGCCGTCGTAGCGCCAGGGACGCTTTTCCGCCTTTGCCTTCTCGCGCATCTCCTCGAGCTCCTGCGCCGTGGCGTAGCAGCGATAGGCGTGTCCCTGCGCCAGCAGCTCTTCGGCGACCTCGGCATGGCGCGCCGCGCGCGCGGACTGGTAGACGATGTCGCCATCCCATTCGAGGCCGAGCCACTGCAGGCCATCGATGATGGCCTCGATCGCCGCTTGCGTGGAGCGCTCGCGGTCGGTGTCTTCGATACGGAGCATCATTCGGCCGCCGTGCTTCTTGGCGTAAAGCCAGTTGAACAGCGCCGTGCGCGCCCCGCCGATGTGCAGAAAACCGGTGGGCGACGGAGCGAAGCGGGTGACGACCTGAGACATGAGCGCCGCGAATTCCTTGGTTTTGGGTCGGCCCGTCTAGCACGGGACACGCGAGGCGAACATAGTTCGTCACGATGATGGGTTTAACCAAAGCGTGAACATAGGACTTGCGGAACGCAGTAAGAACCGATATCGTTCTGTTCATGATTTGTTTAGGTTATCGAGCCAGAAGCTGCGGCTCAGCCAAAATCAACGATTCGGCTTGCGGGGCGGTGCGGCGATGCTGACCAAAAAACAAAACGATCTCTTACGCTTCATCCATGAACGTCTGAAGGAATCGGGCGTCCCGCCGTCCTTCGACGAGATGAAGGACGCGCTCGACCTGCGGTCGAAGTCGGGGATTCATCGGCTGATTCTCGCGCTCGAGGAACGCGGCTTCATCCGCCGCCTGCCCAATCGCGCCCGCGCGCTCGAAGTTCTGCGTCTACCCGAATCGTCCACGCCGCGCGCCGCCGGCGGGCGTAGCGGCAAGTTCTCGCCGTCCGTCATCGAGGGGAATCTCGGGCGCGTCCGGCCGCTCAGCGAACGTTTCGAGGACGAAGGCGAACGTCAGGTCGCCATTCCGGTCATGGGACGCATCGCCGCCGGCACGCCGATCTCCGCCATCCAGAACCGCAGCCACACCATCAGCCTGCCGCCCGACCTTCTCACGAGCGGCGAGCACTTCGCGCTCGAAGTGCGCGGCGATTCGATGATCGAAGCCGGAATCCTCGACGGCGATACGGTCGTGATCCGCAAGCAGGACAGCGCCGACACCGGCGACATCGTCGTGGCTTTGATCGACGATGAGGAAGCGACGCTGAAACGCCTGCGCAAGCGCGGCGCTTCGATCGCGTTAGAGGCCGCCAACCCGGCCTATGAGACGCGCATCTTCGGCCCCGATCGCGTGCGCATTCAGGGCAGGCTCGTCAGCCTGCTGCGGAAATATTAGTTTCGGGTCAATGCCGTCATTGCGATCGAAGCGAAGCAATCCAGAGTCGTGACGCGGACCCCTGGATTGCTTCGTCGCTACGCTCCTCGCAATGACACGTGAATTGCTCCGCCCTACTCCAGCGGCTCCATCGCGCGCGCATCTTCCGCGCTGCGCTCTTCATCGCTCAGCGGCGCGGTAAATCCCGACGCGCGGCGATTGCGGGGCGCCGGCGACCAGGGCCGATCCTCGTCGATCGCGCGCGCGGTCGTCCATTCGACGCCATCCGCCTTGAACCTCAAAGCCACCGCCCCTGTTTCGCTCAGTTTGCCGCGATCGATCACGATCGGC
>Ga0082335_1000881_pt1:0-55000 | contig 69978 bp, 68 predicted proteins | sample Subgrocontami58m_FD_72375 | JGI IMG/M metagenome (GOLD analysis project Ga0082335, IMG submission 72375) | Subsurface groundwater microbial communities from S. Glens Falls, New York, USA - GMW37 contaminated, 5.8 m (SPADES assembly) (version 2) ... | reverse complement strand
GCGCCTCTACGATTCCCTTTACGAAACCGCGCTCAAGCAGCAGATTCCGCGGCCGATCATCAATGAGCTCGTGCGGGTTTTCGCAAATGACGCCGATCTGCAGCGCGGCGTTTCCGGCGGAGATACGTTCGACGTCTTTTATGACGAAGCGGAGGACGGCGCGAGCGCGGGTCGCGACGCGCTGCTCTATGCGTCGCTGACGACCCGTAACGAAACCTATCGCTATTACCGCTTTTTTACCCCCGACGACGGGCTGCTCGACTACTACGACGAAAACGGCCGTTCGAGCCGCAAATTCCTTGTGCGTAAGCCGATCGCCATCGGCGAAACGCGCTCCGGCTTCGGCATGCGCCGCCATCCGATCCTCGGCTATTACAAGATGCACACGGGCGTCGACTGGGCGGCGCCGATCGGCACGCCGATTCTCGCGGCCGGCAATGGCACGGTCATCAAGGCGCAGTGGGATTCGGGCTATGGACGGCGCGTCGAGATCCAGCACGCCAACGGCTACATCACCACCTACAATCACATGTCGGGCTTTGCGCGCGGCGTGAAGGAAGGCATGCGGGCCAAGCAGGGCCAGGTGATCGGCTTCCTGGGCTCGACCGGATTGTCGACCGGACCGCACCTTCACTACGAGGTGATGGTCAATGGGCATTTCGTCGATCCGATGCGCGTCAAGCTGGCGCGCACGCGCGAGATCGAGGGCCGGCTTCTCGCAGAATTCAGGAAAGAGCGCGATCGCATTGATTCGCTGATGGCGAAGGCGCCGAACAACAACGCGAAAGTGGCGACTCGTCAGGCCCGGTAAGCTTCGATCTCCGTTTCGGCCTCCGGGCTGGCCCGAAACGACCTCTCTCAGGCCGCCTGGAGCCATTCGTAGGCGGGCGTGAACTGGGCGGCGCGAACGCCCCGGATAATATTCTCTATCGTCGCCATCGTCCGCCGATTGAGCGAGTCGCGCGGGAATTCCACGCGAAAGTCGCGCTCGACCGCGAGCAGCAGGCGGATCGCCGTATAGGGCGTCATGCCCAACTCATAGAGATTGGCGCGCGGCGTCAGATGGCTCGCCGGGATGCAGATCTGGGCTTCCTGATCGATCAGGCTTTGGATCGTCTCGAACATTTCGCTCTCCCTTGCCGCTTTGGAACTCAATGATCGAAAGCTACCCGGAGCCCGAGAAAATGTTCGTGCGCCGACACACACGGAGAAGCCGTCATCGGCATTGTTAGCGGCATCAAACGATGCTCTTTCTGTGCGTCTTAGTTGGGAGCACACATGCGCACAACGATCACTCTCGACGATGAGCTCGTGGCCAAGGCCCAGGATTTCACCGGACCTACGGAAAAATCCGCGCTGATCCGCGAAGCGCTCAAGGCGCTTATCGAGCGAGAAAGCGCACGAAGGCTGGCGCGTCTCGGGGGCGCGGAGTCACATCTTCGAAGGACTCGGAGACGGCGAATGCCCGCAAAGTAGAATCTACGGCTCTATAACCCTATTCGCTCACGCACGTCGGCGGGCGTCCATCCCTCCGCGCGCAGCGCCCGCAGCGCCGTCGAAGCGACGCTCTTCGCAAGCTTCTCGCCGTTCTCGTCCAGAACGAGGCCGTGGTGCCGATAATCCGGCGCCGGCAGGTCGAGAAGCCGTTGCAACAGCCGATGCAGGCTCGTCGCTTCCAACAGATCCTTGCCGCGCACGACGTCGGTCACGCCCTGCAGCGCGTCGTCGACGACGACGGCGATGTGATAGCTCGCCGGCGTGTCCTTGCGCGCGAGGACGACGTCGCCCCATTCCGCCGGATCGGCGACAACGTCGCTAGTAGCGTCAAATTCGCGCCACGACAGCCCCTGCCCCGCCAGAGCGACCGCCTTATGCATATCGAGCCGCAGCGCGACGCCGCGCTGCGTTAGGACCTCGCGAGCCGCACGTCGCGGCTTGTCGCGACATGTCCCCGGATAGAGCGGCGATCCGTCCGGGTCGCGCGGCCAGTCCTGCTTGCCAGCCGCAATCCGCGCGATGTCGGAGCGCTTGCAATCGCAGGCGTAAATGAGGCCCATCGCGTCCAGGCGCTCGAGCGCGCGGGCATAGTCGCCGAAATGCTCGGACTGGCGGCGCACCGGCCGCTCCCAATTGAGCCCGAGCCAAGCGAGATCTTCATAGATCGCCGCCTCGAATTCGGCGCGGGCGCGGCCTGTATCGATGTCCTCGATGCGCAACAGCAAGCGCCCGCCGCACTGGCGCGCGAGATCGAAGTTCAAAAGCGCCGAATAGGCGTGGCCAAGATGCAGATGACCATTGGGCGACGGCGCGAAGCGGAAGACGCGCTGGCTATCCGCTGTCACTCCCGACGTCATTGCGAGGAGCGCCGCGACGAAGCAATCCAGCCGCTCATCAATGCCTGGATTGCTTCGCTTCGCTCGCAATGACGAAACTTCAACGTCGCGCCTTTTCCACGATTCCCCGCGCGGCCGCGAAAGCCTCCTCGATGTCGAGGTCGGTCGTGTCGAGCGTCGCCGCGTCAGCGGCCGCCTTTAAGGGCGCGGCGCTGCGGGCGCTGTCGCGGGCGTCGCGCCTCTTTACGTCTTCGAGAATGACGGCGTAGTCGGCGTCTTCGCCGGCGCGCGCAAGCTCCAGGGCGCGGCGGGTGGCGCGCGTCTCCGGCGCCGCGGTGACGAAAATCTTCACCTTCGCGTCGGGGCAGATCACCGTGCCGATGTCGCGACCGTCGAGGACGGCGCCTTCCGGCCGCGCCGAAAAACCCCGCTGCATGTCGACGAGCGCCGCGCGCACCGCCGGCATGGCGGCGACGACGGACGCCGCCTCGCCCATGTCGCGCGCGCGTAGCCGCTTTTCGTCGAAGTCGGTGAGCGACAGGCTGCGCGCGGCGGCGACGGCGGCTTCGACGTCGTCGAGCGGCAGCCCCTCCTCCAGCAACGCGCAGGCCGTGGCGCGGTAGAGCAAGCCGGTGTCGAGATGCGGCAGGCCGTAATGCGCCGCAAGACGTCGCGCCAGCGTGCCTTTCCCCGACGCCGCGGGGCCGTCGATGGCGATGACGAGGCTCACGAGAAGCGCGCTCCGAGTCGCTCCATGAGCGGGCGAAACGCCGGAAAGCTCGTCGCGATCATCGTCTCGTCGTCGACCGTGACTTTCTTCTCGGCCGCGAGCCCCATGACCAGAAAACTCATGGCGATGCGATGATCGAGATGCGTCTCGACCATGCCGCCGCCGGCGACCCTGCCCCCGCGCACGATAAGATCGTCGCCGACGATCTCGCAATCGACGCCATTGGCTTTTAGCCCGGCCGCGACCGCCTCGAGCCGATCCGATTCCTTCACCCGCAATTCGGAGAGTCCGCGCATCCGCGTCTCGCCCTTGGCGAAGGAGGCCGCGACGGCGAGGATTGGATATTCGTCGATCATTGAAGGCGCCCGCGCCGCCGGCACGTCGACGCCGGTAAGATGCGAGAAGCGCGCGCGAATGTCGGCGACCTCTTCCCCGCCCTCCTCGCGCCTGTTCTCGAAGGCGATATCGGCGCCCATTTCCTGCAGCGTCGTCAGCAGCCCGCTGCGCAGCGGATTGGTCATGACGCCTTCGATGACGATATCCGAGCCTTCGACGATCAGCGCGGCGACGAGCGGAAAAGCGGCCGAGGACGGATCGGCGGGAACCCGCACCTCGCGCGCCATAAGCTCCGGGCGCCCTTCGAGCGTAATCTTGCGGCCATGCGGGCCGTGAGGCTCGCTCACGACCTTGGCGCCGAAATGCGCCAGCATTTTTTCAGTGTGATCGCGCGAAGCCTCGGCCTCGATCACCGTCGTCTGCCCCGGCGAATTCAGTCCGCAGAGCAGGACCGCGGATTTGATTTGCGCCGAAGCGACGGGCGTCTTGTATTCGACCGGCAAGGGCTCGCTCGATCCTTGCAGCACAAGCGGCAGGCGGCCGCCCTCGGCCTGCTCCAGAACCTGGGCGCCCTGCAGCGCCAGCGGATCGAGAATGCGCTTCATCGGCCGTTTGCGCAGCGAGGCGTCGCCGTCGAAACGCGCGAGGATCGGATGGCCGGCGACGACGCCCATCATCAGCCGCGAGCCAGTGCCGGCATTGCCGAAATCGAGGGTCTCGGTGGGCTGCAGCAGCGAGCCGAGCCCGGCGCCCCAGACGCTCCAGCGTCCGTCGTCATGGCGGACGATCTTCGCGCCAAGCTGGCGGCAGGCCTGCGCGGTGCGCAGCACGTCCTCGCCTTCGAGAAGACCTTCGATCTTCGTCTCGCCGATGGCGAGCAGGCCGAAGATCAGCGCGCGATGCGACACCGACTTGTCGCCGGGTGGGCGCACGCGGCCTGAAAGCGGCCCGGATCTATGGGCGCTGAGCGGCGCGGCGGGAGCGTGAGCATGGGCGGCGTGCGGCATAGTCGCTTTCGGTCGGGCGCGATTCAATCGCCCTCCGCTTCGCACTTTTGGCGACGATGCTCAACAGCGGTCGCCGGCGGCGACCGGCGGAATTTTCGCGCAGCGCATGAGATTGGAGCGGGCGATGGGAATCGAACCCACGACATTCAGCTTGGGAAGCTGACGTTCTACCTCTGAACTACGCCCGCGCGCTCTCTGTGTAACGCGGCTGGCGGCCCGTTTCAACGGCGCGGATTCAGTGCGGGCTGGAGGCCAGAAGGGCTTTCCTCATCCCTGAGGAGCGCCAGGAGGCTGTGTTGTCGCCCCTTAATTTCCGAATTCCGTTAACGCTGCCTTGGCCACGTTCAATAGCGCGCTCTCAATCCCAGAATTTCACAAGATTGAATGGCTCCAGGAGGTCGGGGCCTTTGACGGACGAATCAAACTCAATGGGTCCTCCGAAGGTGAGGCGCCACGACGGCGGCTCGATCGGATGCGCATGGACATCCATTCTGCCGACTGCGCAGTTGGCGTCGGTCGCCGGCACGCCGATCAGCCCGTTGCAGGCACGGTAAAGCGCGTCCGTTCCGATCAGAGAGCCATATCCATAGGCGATCAACTGCGAACGAGAGTTGAGCATGTTGAAGACGTCAAGCTGGAATTTCCAACCTTCCTTCCAGCGATAGCCTATGCGCGCATTCACCGTGCCGATCGCGGGACTTTTGAAGAAGCCGTCCTCGGTCAAAGCTCGCGGGCCAATGTATCGATATTTCAGCGCGCCAAACCAGCCTGTCGACTCGCCTAATTCCAGAACCGCGGTCGCAACAATAGGCGCGGCGTTGATGAGGTAGTTTCCCGCCTTGTTGCCCAGAAACGTTCCCCAAGGCAGCGCGTCGGGCTGCAGCAGCGCGTAGTAAAGGTCTGCCTGATCCTTGTCGAAACCGAGGAAACGCGCGTTCACCATGGTCAGGTCGCCTTCGAATCCCAACCACGAGAACGGCCGATAATGGTTCGTGAACTCGAAACCAATGCGGCGGCTCGGACGGCCAAACACCGTATTGCCTTCGTCGCCGGCAAAAACATTTTCCGATTGGAGCTGGATCCAAAAGAGCGTCAGCGCCGATTCTAGATTATCGATCGCTCTCGTTTTGACGCCGACTTCAGCGCCTGTTGATGGCGAAAGCAGCGGCCGACGTTGCGCGAACGCATAGCCAAGATCGTCCGACGCCTCGGTCGTCGAGAACGTCTGTGTTGTGCCGCGCGCGTCCGTCGAATGGAAACCACGTCCGAAGTTGAGATAGAAATCGGTTCTGTCGTCGAAGGGATTGATGATCACCGACGCCTTGGGGCTAAGCAGCTGTCCCGTGCTTGCTCCATTGTTAAACGGCGCGGTCCAAAGCCGGACCGGTTGGCTCGGATCGTCGCCGACGTAACCTACGATAGGAGACGACCAGTAGCTCTGAAGGCTGCCGACGCTCGCCCAATAATAATCCCAGCGCGTGCCGACGATCGTCGTCAGCCACGGGGCCCACTTCGTTTTAATGTCGCTAAACAGACCGAGGCTCGCCTCGCCAACGCGATCGTTGCGAATGGTGTCGTAAGGCCTGCGGACATAAGTGTCCTGCAGCCCGACCCGGATGTCGTCCCACCGCCCCTGATAGCCAAAGCGCAATTCAAACGGCGTGTCGGCGACATTGAACCGGACGCCATGAACGCCGTTTGAACCCAGCATGGTTCGACGATCGAACTGACGGAACTGGTCGCCCAAAACAGGGTGAGCCAGGAAGTAAGTAAAGTCGTTGAAGAGATTCAAGGTCGAATGAACGGCGTAAGCTTCTATGCGCGAATAGTTCGTTTCACTGAGCTGACTCCAGTGACCGGATACGCTGAAGCGCGTTGTGTCGCCGCCGTCCGTCGGGTTCATCGTTCCCCAACGAGACATCAGTCCCTGCTCAACGGCGCGCAGCGGAATCTGGTCCGTCGAATTCCAGCGATTGGCGTAAGCCATGCCGGTGATGCCGATTCCGTCAGCCTCCGTGCCGCGAATCCAGCGCATCACCGCGTTGATCTTGCGCACTCTGTTCGGCACGTCCCACGGCCCATCATACACAGACGCCTCTGCGGCGCCGAGAATGTCACCGTCCATAAACGTCCACGACTTCATGCCGAACTGCCGCGCGAATCCGAATTCGCCGGCGCTTGTCGTGAAAACGCCCGTAGGCACCCGATTCAGATATTGCATGCGGATGGTGCCGGCGTTCGAGAAGTCGCCATCCTCGACGTTGTACGGACCCTTTCGCGCGTCAATTGACGCAAGCAGTTCGGGCATGACGAAATTTGCATCCGCATATCCCTGGCCATGGCCATGGGTGCGCATGTTGAGCGGCATCCCGTCGAGATAAAGCGCGAGATCGGTGCCGTGATCGAGATCGAAGCCGCGCAGATAATATTGGTTGGCCTTGCCCTCGCCGCTGTGCTGCGTCACTGCGAGACCCGGCACGATTTCGAGCGCCTCTCCGGGACGATAGAAGGGGATTGCGTTGACTTGTCCGCCGGTGAAAAACCTCTCACTGGACGAACTCATTTCCTTCGGACCGGTCGGATAATCGATCTTCGGCCCAAGCGCCGTATCGTTCTCGGACGACTGTCCGGAGGGCCCCGGCGCGACTTCGACAAGCCTAGTCGGCCGCGCCGGAACTTCCGGACGGGCCGCCTGTCTATTCGCCGTCTGCTTAGCAGTGTGTCGGCCAACTTCAATTGTCGGCAATGCTGTCTGAGCGGAAGCCTCGCTGAAGCATATCGACGCCAAGCCCGCCGCAAGAGCGAGGAGCGAGGCAGTCGTCGGGTGACGTCGGTTCATGCGGGGCTGCCGGTGTATGATAAATTAATCGTGACAGCTTATTCTCGACGGTCGGGCGCTGAAGTTGAAGAGTGTTTTTCAAGGAATTTCGCGATTGTGCTGATCTGTTGCAAACAGGACACACGTGGATACAATCTCGTTAAAGGGCGCAGAGCGGCGAAGCGCTTTTCATCTTCCAAATCGTTATCTCGGCTTCCATGAAAGCGCCGCGCGTTATGTCTCTGATAGCCTCCGAAACACCTAAGCGTCCTCTTGCTTTCATATAAATTTTCAAAGATTCCACAAACTGGGCGCCGACTGAGATTGTCCGGCGGTGACTTAATTGAGCTACCCTACGAGAACTCATCTTTGTCGCCCTTTAGTCGGGGTGAGGCTAACCATCGGGTTCGTCAAACTGAAGCGCCGTAAAGGCTCGAGCCTTGACCGCAGGTTCTCTTTCCACCCGTGCCGAGACGCGTGTCACATGAAAAAAGAGCACAGCTAGGAAATTGTTTCCCCGATCATCTCACATTCGGATTCTTCGCCTCCCCCTTCTCCTTCTCGATCTCTTTCAACTTCGCGCGGATCGGGCCGTAAGGCCCGTATTTGTGCTGCTCCTCGGAGAAGCCATCCGCATAGGGGCCGTAGGGCGCATCGATCGGCTTTTGCAGAAGGTCGGGAAAATCCTTGTCTAACCCAGCGCGATGCGGCCTCGGCTTCGAGATCATCAACGCCGCGACGTCCCAGGCATCCTCCGAGGAAAGCCGCGGATGCAGATAATCGACGCCGTCCGGCATGTTGGAATGGATGAAAGTCGCCGCCGTGATCAGCCGCGCCATGCCGGCGCCGTCATTGAAACTGTCCGAGCCCCAGAGCGGCGGAAAGGCATAGCCCGCGCCATGCCCCGGCAGGCTGTTCTGCACGCCTGTGCCGTCGACGTTGTGGCAGCCGATGCAGCGCGCCTGATAAATATCGCGCCCGCGCGCGGGATCGGCGGCGCGCTCAAGCTCCGGCACGGACTCCCCCGCGCCCAGTCCGGAGAGCTTTTCTCCCTTGCGCACGCCCGTCGATAGAAACTGAATATAGGCGACGATGGCGCGCATCGGCGCGGACGAAACCGGCAAAGGGCGACCGTTCATGCTGCGCGTCATGCAGGAATTGATGCGCTCCTGCAGCGTGATCCGCTCGCCCGCGCGGGCGCTATAGGTGGGGAAATCCTCGGCGACGCCAAAGAGCGGCAGGCCGAACTTCTTCACGCCAGCGTCCAGATGGCAATTGCCGCAGGCAAGATTGTTGCCGGCAAAGCGCTGCGCGCGGTCGGGCATGTCCGGCCCAATATGGGAATAGGTCGCGGTGATGAGATCGCGCCCGTGGCGGATGAGCCGGCCATGCGCGTCGTATGGCAGAGCGCCGACCTGGGGAACCGACCAGAATTTCGGGCTCGATGCGCCGATTTCTTCAGCGGCGACGGAAGTCGCGAGCGCCAAGCACGCCAATAGCGCGCCGCCAGTAAGCGCCTTGCGCATGAGATCACTCCGCCATGAAATGTTTCGAGAGCTTGAGTCCCTGCCCCTGATAATTCGACACGCCGCTTTGGCCGTAAAGCGCCTTTGGGGTTTCCGCCATGCGTTCATAGACGAGCCGGCCAATGAACTGGCCGTCTTCCAAAATGAAGGGCACTTCGCGCGAGCGCACTTCGAGAACGGCGCGGGCCCCCGGCCGGCCGTCGGGGCCGGCGCCGAAACCGGGATCGAAGAAGCCGGCGTAATGCACCCGGAACTCGCCGATCGCCGCGTCCATCGGCGCCATTTCGGCGGCGAGATCGGGCGGAATCGCGAGGCGCTCGTGCGAGGCGAGGATGTAGAAATCGCCAGGATCGAGAATGAGCCTTCCGTCGCGCGACGGCAGACGGTCCCAGTAATCGTCGATCCGATAGGCGCCGATCCGATCGACGTCGATCACGTCGGTGTGCTTCTGCGCGCGATAGCCGATGATTCCCCCGAACGCGTCGGCGTCGAGGGCAACGCGCAGCACGACGCCGTCGCGCAAGTTGAGCGGCCCGTCGACGAGCGGCGATGTGCGATGCAGTTCGGCGAGCGCCGCGTCGCCGAGCGTCCCACCCTGCGATTCGCTCTGCGCATGCGCGCGAAAACGCAGTTGGTTCAAGCGCGTGCCGGTGCGGACGCGCACCGAAAAGCTGCGCGGCGACACCTCGGCGTAGAGCGGTCCGTGATATCCGGGCGCGACCTCGTCGAAGCGGTCGCCGCGATCCGTGATCAGCCGCGTGAAGATATCGAGGCGCCCCGTCGAGCTTTTCGGATTGGCGGCGCCGAGGACAGCGTCGCCGAGCGCCAAGCTTTCCAGAAGCGGCACGACATAGAAGCAGCCGCGCTCCAGCACGGCGCCGTCGCCTTCAAGCGACATCTCGTCATATTTGAGCGCGGCGAGGAGCTCGTCGACGCCGCGCCGCTTTCCCGGCAGAAAACTGGCGCGCACGCGATAGGCCTTGGGGCCGAGCCGCAGATCGAGACTGGCCGGCTGAATCTGCCCATGCGCCAAGGGCGCGGCGAGGCGGATCTGACCGGCCTCGGCCATCGCCTGAATCTGCCGGCTGGAAAGCACGCCGCCCATTCGTCTATCGCCCCGTCGCCTTTCCTTTGCGTGGCATAAGCGCCAAATCGCGCCGCCTTTCAAGCCGAAGCTGTTGACAGCTGAGGTCCCTCTGGCCTCTATAAGCGCACGTGGTTATTTGAGCCGGCCGGCTTGCCGCCACGAAAAACAACGCGCTAAAAGGCCGGGTCTCCCTAAGGAAGCCCCGCTTTTTGCGTGCCCGCGCCGTTCGGCGCGCATCAAGGCAATGGCGCGCCTTCGCGCCGAGGGAGAACCAATGTCCGCCGACGCCCCGCCCCGCAGGCCGCTGAAACCCGCGACGCAACTCGTGCATGGCGGGACGCAGCGCTCTTCCTTCGGAGAATTGTCGGAGGCGCTCTACCTCACGCAGAGCTTCGCCTATCCGACGATGGAGGCGGCCGAGGCGCGCTTCAAGGGCGACGAGCCGGGCTTCATCTATTCGCGCTTTTCGAACCCAACCGTGGCGATGTTCGAGCAGCGCATGTGCCTGCTGGAAGGCACGGAAGCGGCCCGCGCCACGGCGAGCGGCATGGCGGCGGTGACCGCGAGCCTGCTCGCGCAGCTCAAAGCCGGCGACCACGTGGTTTCGGCGCGCGCCCTGTTCGGCTCCTGCCTCTATGTCGTCGAAGACCTCCTGCCGCGATTGGGAATCGCGTCGACGCTCGTCGACGGCGCCGACCTCGAACAATGGAAGGCGGCCGTCCGTCCTGAGACGAAGCTCTTCTTCCTGGAAAGCCCGACCAACCCCGGGCTGGAGGTCTATGACCTCAAGGCGATCGCCGACATTGCGCATGAGGCCGGCGCGAAGCTCGTGGTCGACAATGTCTTCGCGACGCCGCTCTTGCAAAAGCCCTTCGACTTCGGCGCCGACGTCGTCGTCTATTCCGCGACCAAGCACATCGATGGGCAAGGCCGATGTCTTGGCGGCGTGATTTTGGCCTCGCAGGCGCTGATCGAAGAGAGCGTCCACAATTTCCTGCGCCAGACCGGGCCGGCCATGTCGCCGTTCAACGCCTGGGTGATGCTGAAGGGTCTGGAGACATTGCCGCTGCGCGTCGCGCAGCAGACCGCGAGCGCGGCCAAGATCGCCGACTTTCTGGCGACAGAAAAGGCTGTCGGCCGCGTGCTTTATCCATTCCGCGCCGATCACCCGCAGGCCGATCTGGCGCGCCGCCAGATGTCGGGCGGCGGCACGCTGGTGAGCTTTAGCATGGCGGGCGGCAAGCCTGCGGCGTTCCGCCTCGCCAATGCGCTGGACGTGATCAAGATTTCGAACAATCTCGGCGACGCCAAGAGCCTCATCACCCATCCGGCGACGACGACCCATCAGCGGCTGACGCCCGAAGCGCGCGCGTCGCTCGGCATCGGCGACGGCCTGCTGCGTCTTTCGGTCGGCATCGAGGACGCCGACGATCTCGTCGACGATCTCGCGCGCGGGCTGTGGGCCGCCGCGCGCGCCTGAGCTTTACGGCTACGCGCCGGGCCGCCTTTTGCGGCGCGCGGGAATTTTCGCCTCCTGCATCGCGCATTCGGCGACGAAATAGGACGCGGCAAGTATGGCGCAAAGCGTCTCAAGCACGACGCCCGTGATCAGTTCGTTCATCAGCATGCCCTTTGGAAAGCATTCTCGGCGGAATGGTGAAAGTCGAAGCGGCGGCCCGCGGCGGCGGCGGGAGAAGAGAATTGACGCCGACGCAGGCCAATTGCGACGCAGCGTTAGACCTCCGGCGGGGCGCGCGGGCGATGCGCCGGGCTGGGTCGGGGCGTCGGCGCGACGCAGTCCGCCACCGTCCGCGCGAGCTTGAAGCTCGGGACGGGCGTCGCGCCGATCGGGCCAGGCCGCGCCGCAAGAGGCGCAAGACCGCTGCAAAACGCCTGGCAGAGGATACAGGCGGAGCGATCGTCTTTGGGGCCCAGCCGCCCCGCAAGCGCGTCGGGTTGGGAGGTCCCCGACGCGAAACAGATAAAGAGTTGAGCGATCAGACGGCCGCCGACGCCCGACTCGGCGACGCCGCGCGCGAGCGGCGCGACGGCAAAGAGCGACGCCGCCGAGAACAGCAGCATCGCGCCAAGCCGCGCACGCGCGCGACGCAGCGAAGCGAGCCTGAACGCCGACGGAGACATCGGTTCAGGTCGCGTCGGTCAAAAGCCGCGAGAATCTCGCGCGGCGTTCGAGGTCGATGAGGCGGATGACGCGCTGGTCATCGCCGCGTAACAGAGGCGTCGGCACGATGGCGGCGAGCGCCGCCATGCCGGGCGCATGACCTGGCTGCGCGCGCTCCCGCTCGATGAGAGATTCGAGCGTCGCGCCGGCGACGACGCTCTCCCGGCCGCTCGGCTTACGTTTACGAAACATGGGCTTACTCCCGATCCGCCGCTTTGACGCGGCGTTGTCCTTAAGCTGCGCCCGATGCTGCGCGCGCCCGGAGTCCGGGCGAGAGCGCAAAGCGGCGCGGCAGCGTGCGAAGGATCAGGAGTTGGCGGGAGGCGCTCGCGCCTGTCGGGAAAAATCCTGCAGGCGGGTCGGCAGGGCGCAGTCCGCCACCGTCCAATCAAGCGCTGTCCATTGGACGGGCGCCTTGCCGAGATGAATGACGCGCGCGGCCAGCGGCGCGACGCCATCGCAATGGTTTTGACAAAACAAACAGACGTCGCGGTGGCCCTTTGCGTGGCCTGGCGCCTGCGATCGGTCGCTCGAGGCGACGTCGGTGAAGCAAAATTCGCTGACGGCGTCGCCGGCGCCCAGCCGCGACGCGACCTGCGCCGCCGCAGGCGCGAAGGCCTGAACGGTCAGCGCGAGCGCGAACAGCAGAACTGTCAGCCAGTTACGACGCATAAAGTCTCAAGCCTTGGAATCGGCGCGCATGCGGAATTCACATGCGCGCATTGATGTAAGCAAAAAGCGAAGGCCACGACAAGTTAATCTTGGGGCGACCGCCTCGCCGCGGCAAAGCGTCTCAGCAGGACGATCGCACGCTCGGAACGCGCTAGCGGCTCACCGGACCGCCGACGTGCCTCCGGAACCACCCCGATCAATCGTTACGCCCGATCCGTCCGGGCCGCCGAAGTCATAGTTGAGCGCGATAAAGAAGGTGCGCTGCGGATAGGGATTCGGATTCACATAAGCCTTCCAGCGGCCGATGTTATTCACGCCGACCGACAGCCACCAATTCGGCTCGAGCCGGTATCTCGCCTTCATATCGAAAACGAGGATTTCACTATCCACACTGCCGTAATTGTTGTGGTTGAAGTCGGTGTTCGCAAAGGTGACGAACGCCGGGGACGAGTAGCGCGCGCCGACGGCGAAAGACATGTCGGGATTGGGGCTGTAGCTCGCGACGCCGCGGAAACGAATTCTGGGGACGCGGGGAAACTGATTGCCCGCATAGAGAATGCTGTCGAGATTGCGGCTCGAGAGATTGGTCTGAATTTTCGCGTCGGTGAAGGTCAGGCCGCCCTCGAAATCCAGTCCCGGGACGAGAATGTCCTTCATATGCGCCGCCGCCTCGATGCCGCGAAAGCGAACCTTGTCGAGATTGGCGTTTTGCGAGACCTGCGTGCCGAAGATGGAGAGCGCGGTCTGGCTGGCGATGGCGTTCCAGCGATCGTCGAGGAACAGGCTGATGCGCGGATTGAAGAGCCCGATCGCGCCGCCGAATGCGTCGATCGTCCGATACTCGCCGGTCAGATCGTAACAGGTGCAGATTTCAGGCTGCAAATTTGGATTGTTGATGAGCACCGAACTTGGACTCGACAGGGACTGGAACAATTCTGTGACCGTCGGGAAGCGGTAGGCGCGCGCGATCGAGCCGCGCAAGGAGAGTTCCGGCGTGAAAAAATATTCGAGCGCCGCCTTCGGCGAGAAAGCGCCCTTATAGGAATCCGGGAAATAAGTGATGTTCGCGGCTCTCAGCGGCAGGCCGACGATTGCCTGTCCTGTCGGGTTCGTTGCGTTGCCGAAGCCTCCCGTGGCGTTCATGCCGCCAAAGGCGCGCCACCACTCGCCGCGCCCGCCGGCGGTGAATTTCCAGTCCGGAAGAGGCCTCCAGACTTCCTGAACGTAGACGCCTTTCGTTTCGGTTTTGCCGTAGTTAATCGCCTGAATTCCTAGATAATAATTGTTGGGCCAGGACACGGTGCTGGTTTGCGTCGTGGCCAGCGAATAAAGATCGCCGTGCGCGCCGAACGACACTTCATGCTTGCCGAGGATGTCGTAAGGCGGGCGCCAAATGAAGCGCGCGTCGCCGGTACGCCAAAACGTTCCGCCATTATTGGTGTTCAGCCCGCGCGGATCGACGTTATAGGCCGTTCCCGCAGCATTGACGCGCGGTCCGTAGGACTGCGCATTGTTGGTGAAATCGCGAAGGAAATTGAACGACGTCGCTGACAAATCGAAATCGAAGACGCCGCCAGTGTCCTGTCTGAGTTCGAGCGCCTGCATCAGGTGGTTTGCGGCGCCGTGCCCGGGATTGACGCCGCCGGGCGTGACGGAATAGGGGCCAAGCTGCACGCGCCCGCTCTGGGTGTTGTAGATCGGCATGCCGTTCTTGTCGCTAATGAAACTTTCGACGCTGGTGGTGTTGTTCAGCGTCCAGAAACCGACCTGATATTTGGCGCGCAGAAGCGGCATGATGTCATAAGAAACTTTGACCTTGGCCAAGTCGGTTTGGACATAGTCGGCGCCTGCGGCTGCCGTAATGATGCGCGGACGACCCTGTTGGTCGAAGTCCTGGTAGCCGCCAGAGAACGCCGCACCTGTGCCCGGCGTCAGAAAATTGCCGGGAAATGTTTGCGCCTGTCCTTGATTGTCCAGGTGTTCATAGCCGACCCAGTAACGGAAGTCGTTGATGCGATCGCCGACCAGGATGTTCGCCACACCGCCGAGATTGAGTTCTTTCCTGCCATAGAGGCTGAACGGCTGCACCGCCGCGGTGCCCATGGCGTGGACCTCGAAATCGTCCGGCATGCGCGTCGTCATCGTCAGCACGGCGCCGATCGAATTGCCCGGATAAAGCGCCGAGAACGGCCCGTACATCACATCGACGCGCGAAATTTCGGCGGGGGAAACCATGCCCCAGCGCGGCGCGAAGTTGAAGCTGTTGCCGAGCAGATTCGAGAGCAGCACATTGTCGGCATAGACAAGCACCAGCGCGCTCTGAATGGTGCCCGTGGTGCGTGTCGAGACGATCGCGTTGCGATCGCCAATATAGCGCTCGCGAATGAGAATTGACGGCATATATCTGAACGCGTCGGAAGAGGTCATGATATTTGTGGTTTTTTGAATCTCTTTGCGCGTCCTGCTCTCGACGACCGCCGGAATGTTCGCCGGTAAGGTGCGGCTGAACGGCGCTGGCGTTGGCTCCGCGTAACGATCCGCCACAGCAGGCCCCGGAACAGGCGCCGCGGTGGTGACGCGTCCCTGTCCGCCAACGGGTCTGCCGACAGGACCCGGCCGAACGGGGGCGCGGGCGCCGCCGACGCTGATCGTGGGAAGCGCCTGTTGCGCATCGGCGGCGGACGCGACGAACAGACCGAGTACAGCGAAAGAGGTTCCTCCAAGGAGGCGAGAGCGACGGATCATGAGGGTGTTCCTTGGGCGCCGACGCCAGTCGGCATAGGGAGAGCGGCCGCAACGTTGAACGCAACGCGCACGCGGACCTGTGACGTGGAGGCTGCTTCGAGCAGCGGCGAGAACCCGGACTGCGCGCTCTTACGCGCGTCAGCGGTCTCAGGCGCGTGAGAGGGGCGGCGCCCGTGCGCTGTGCGCGCGCGATGATCGCTCGGAAAGCGACCGCACTGCGTATGTTGGCGCGTCAATCAGCGCATATTCGCCCAGCGCCACAACATAGTCCGAGGCCAGCGATATCCAGGCCGGCGGCGGTTCGCCGCATAAGAGGCAGGATTGACAGTTGTGCCGATGGCCAAGCCGGTCATTGGGCGCGGACTGTTCCCCTGCGCGCGCCTGCTCGCAATGCGCTGCGAGCGTCTCTTCGGGAGAGATCGAAGCGGCGCGCGCCAGCCCGGCTCCGCCGGCGACGGTCTGGACGACCATGGCCAGGATAAGCAGCAGGGTGCGAAGCGTCGTGAGCCGCATTTTAATTCCGGTCAAAACTGACAACCCACTATTTACAATTCACTGCGGCGCGGATAGTCGCGGCGCGACGAAATGAATCCGAAAAGCGGTTGGTGTGTCTATTGGGCCACAGTCTGTGATCGTTCGCGCGGCGATCATTGCCCAATCAAAAACATTTCACTTTGCGGGCGCCCGTTCTAATCTTGCATCCATGTACATCTCCATCACCAGAGACATTCAGGTCACGGCGCTTCCCGACTTTCTGCCGGATCGCTCAGACCCCGACCAGGATCGCTACTTCTGGTCGTATACGATCGAGATCGCCAATCTCGGGCGCGTTCGCGTGCAGCTTTTGTCGCGTCACTGGGTCGTCATCGACGCCAACGGGCGCCGCGAGGAAGTGCGCGGACCGGGCGTCGTCGGCGAACAGCCGGTGCTGGAGCCTGGGGAGACGTTTCGTTACGCCTCAGGCTGTCCGCTTGGCACGCCTTCAGGGATGATGCAGGGCAGCTATCGGATGATCACCGACGCCGGCGAAACCTTCGACGTCGAAGTGCCCGCGTTCTCGCTCGACAGCCCGCTGTCGCGTCCGACCCTGAATTAGGCCGGCGAGATGGACCGCCTGGAAGGCGCGATCGACATGCTCTCCCGATTGGTCGCTTTCGACACGGTGAGCTCCAAATCCAACCTGCCGCTGATCGATTTCGTCGAAGCTTACCTGCGCGAACAGGAGGTGCGCTTCGTGCGGGCGCCGAACGCCTCCGGCGATAAGGCCGCCCTCTTCGTCACGATCGGCCCCGACGCTGACGGCGGCGTGCTCCTGTCCGGCCACACAGACGTCGTGCCGGTCGCCGGGCAAGCCTGGAGCGCCGACCCATTCACGCTGCGACGCGACGCGACGCGACTCTATGGGCGCGGCGCGGTGGACATGAAGGGCTTCGACGCCGCTTGCCTGGCGATGATCCCGGAATTCAAGGCGGCGCAGCTGTCTCGCCCGATCCACATTCTCTTGAGCTATGACGAGGAGACCACCTGTCTCGGCCCTCTCGACGTCATCGCGCGCTTCGGGGCCGACCTGCCGCGCCCCTCAGCGGTGATCGTCGGCGAACCGACGTCGATGGAGGTCGCCGACGCGCATAAGAGCGTCGCCACCTATGTGACGCGCGTGCGCGGGTTCGAGATCCATTCGGCCAATCTGCATCGCGGCGTCAGCGCCGTGCATGTCGCCTGCAAACTCGTCTGCGAGCTGGAGCGCCTCGGCGAGGAGTTGCGCGCCGCAGGCGATCCGAGCGGGCGCTTCGATCCGCCCTTCTCGACCATTCACGTCGGCGTGATTCACGGCGGAACGGCGCGCAATATCGTCGCCAAGGACTGTGAATTCCAATGGGAGTTTCGGGCGTTGCCCGGCGCGCCGCCGAATTTCGCTTACGACGGGCTGGAAAACTATTGCGAGGAGTTGAGGCGGACGATTTTCGTCGGCTTTCCCGACGCCGGCGTCGAGACCACGATTGAGAATCAGGTGCCGGGGCTCGCGCCGCAGCCGGGCTCCGAGGCGGAAACCCTGGCGCTGCGGCTCGCCAAGCGCAATGCGACGATCGCCGTCCCTTATGCGACCGAAGCCGGTCAGTTTCAGCGCGCGGGCGTGGCTGCGGTCGTCTGCGGCCCTGGCCGCATCGACCAGGCGCACCAGCCCGACGAATATATCGACATCGCCGAGCTGGCCGCCTGTCTTGAGTTCCTGCGCGGCCTAGCGCAGCAACTTCGCCTATAAAGATCCTGCGTCAGTCGCAGACCCAAACCCAGGTCTCGCGGTAGGGGAGCCAGCGCCAGCAACGCCCGACGCCATAATCCCACCAGCGTCCACGCCACCAACGTCCGCCGCCGCCGTGGCGACCGCCCCAATCGCCGCCGCCGCCCCAGCCGCCATGGCGATCGCCGCCGCCCCAGCCGCCATGGCGGCCGCCGCCGCCCCAGCCGCCATGGTGATCGCCGCCGCCCCAGCCGTCATGGTGGCCGCCGCCGCCTTGGCCGCCGCCACCCCATTTGCCGCCGCCGCCCTGGCCGCCACCGTCCATATCGCCGTCTTGCCCGCCTCCGCCTTGGCCGCCGCCACCTTGGCCGCCGCCCCCGCCTTGGCCGCCCCCGCCTTGGCCGCCGCCCCAGCCGCCTCCACCTTTACCGCCGCCGCCTCCAGCGGCGCCGGCCGTAACGGGCATCGCCAGCGCGCCGAGGAGCGCCGCGACCACAGAAATGTTTTTGAAAGCTGACATTGCTTCACCTTCCGTTGAATGGCTCAGCGCGGTCCGCGGATCGGCGGAGGCTTGGGCTGAGGCATGACCCCCAGTTCCATGTGGCGTCTTTTCTAAAATTTGCGAGCGACCCTTTCGGCGCCGCAAGTGAGCGGCCTCGCGAAGGGCGCTCCCCGCCGACAGCGGTCGAGCAGCCCTCAGGCGTTCGCGAAGCGAGGGGCCTCTTCGGCCGCCGCCGAAGAGGCTAGATTGCTTGATTGGGTTCGAAGCCGGTCAGCACACCCAATGCCACTGGCCATACCACCAGCGCCAGCAGCCGCCGCCATAACCGCCCCAGCCGCCATGCCAGCCGCCGTGCCAACCATGGCCGCCATGCCATCCATGATCGCCATGCCAGCCGCCGCCGTGCCAGCCATGGCCGCCATGACCACCATGCCAGTGGCCGCCTGCGGCGGCGGGGGAAGAGGCAAAAAGCGCTCCCGCCAAAAGCGCGGCGTAGGAAAGTTTCTTCAACATGATTTTCTCCTGACAACACAGACGCCCTTAAGGCGCCTTGCACTGACTATGCTCTCCAGCGGCGAAGGGCGGTGCGTGGCCGCACATTCGGTTGCTCGCGCTTATGCGCGCGCGTCACGTGAAGTCGGCCGCGCGCCATTGCTTTCGTGAAGTGAGCGGCTATAGTCCGCGCCCGTTCGGCGCTTGGAAATAATCCGCGCCGGGCTCCGAGCCCTTTAAAGAGATTTTCGCGATGAAGCTGATCCCGGACGCTTTGGCCCAAGCCCAGACGCCGTCACCGCCTGCCGCCGAGACGCCTGCGAGCCCGTCGGCTCAGCCGACGGCGCCTTCCACGCCGACGTCGCCAACTCCGCCACATCCGCCAACCCCTACCCAGACGGGTCAAACCGTCGAGACGCAGCCCGAAGCGCATCAACCTCCGACCATGCCGGAGATGCTCGGGCAGCTTATTCCCATCTTCGTGGTGATGGGCATCGTCTACATCTTGGTGATCCGCCCGCGCTCCCGACGCGAGAAGGAGCAGCTCGCGCAGCTGCGCAACGTCCGACGCGGGGACACGCTCGTCACCACGAGCGGAATCGTCGCCAAGGTGACGAAATCCATCGACGACGCTGAAATCGAGGTCGAGATCGCGCCCAACGTGCGGGTGAGAATGCTGCGCACCGCCGTCGCCGAAGTGCGCGCCAAGGGCGAACCCGTAAGAGAAGAGACGCCGCCGACGGCCAAGACGGGCGGCGCCAAAGGCGGCGGAAAGTCGGCGAAGTCTGCTGAAACCAAGTCGAGCGACGTCAAGACCGGCAACGGCAAGGCGGGCGACGGCAAGCCCGGAGACGCCGGGTCCGGCTCGCAGAGCTGACGCAGATCCTTTCGATCACTAGCCGATAGCAGGACAATGCTGCGATTTTCGACCTGGAAATTTCTCGCCATTGTGGCGATGACTGTCGCTGCGGTGCTTGTCGTCGCGCCGAGCATGTTGTCGCCGTCCCATTATGAAGAGCTGAAGTCGCGCCTGCCCGCCTGGCTTACGCCTCCGACCATCGTGCTCGGCCTCGACCTGCAGGGCGGCTCGCATGTGACGCTCGAAGTGGATCAGGCGGATCTCATCAGCACGCAGGTGAAAAATCTGCGCGACGACGTGCGCCGAATCCTGCGCGAAGAAAAGGTCGCCATCTCCGGCGGCATCGGAACGACCGCGCGCGGCGTACAGGTGCGTGTCGCCGATCCCGCGGATCGAGAGAAAGTCCTTCCAAAATTGCGGCAGCTGCGCAACAGCTTCAGCGGCGCTCTCATGGGCGGGCCTTCGCCGCTCGACGTCGAGGCGTCGCCGGACGGCCTCATCCGCGTGACCGTCACCGACGCGGGGATCACGGACAAGTCGCGCAAGGCCGTCGAGCAATCGATCGAAGTCATTCGGCGGCGCGTCGACGCCCTCGGCACGCGCGAGCCGAGCATTCAGCGTCAGGGCGACGATCGCGTGCTGGTGCAGGTGCCGGGCCTTCAGGACCCAGAGACTCTCAAGGAAATCCTCGGCAAAACCGCGAAGCTCGAATTCCGCCTCGTCGCCGATCCGGGCCAAAATCCGGCGGAAGTCGAGGAACTCGATCAGGTCGAACAGGAAGGCAAGCTCGGCGTCGAGAAGCAGGTGATGGTCAAGGGCGAGGATCTCACGGACGCGCAGCCCGGATTCGACCAGCAAAGAAGCGGCGAGCCGGTCGTCAATTTTCGCTTCAACATCCGCGGCGCCCAGGCCTTCGGCGAAGTGACCTCCAAGAACGTCGGGCGCCTCTTCGCGATCATCCTCGACAACAAGATCATTTCCGCGCCGCGGATCTTGACGCCGATCACCGGCGGCTCCGGCCAGATTTCCGGACGCTTCACCGTCGAACAGGCGAACAACCTTGCGATCCTGCTGCGCGCCGGCGCGCTGCCGGCGAAGCTCAACATCGTCGAAGAGCGCACCGTCGGTCCGGGACTCGGCCAGGACTCGATCGACGCCGGCAAACGCGCCGCCTATGTCGGCGCCGGTCTCGTCGTCGTCTACATGCTCGTCACCTACGGCGTCTTTGGCGTCTTCGCCAATCTCGCGCTGTTTGTGCACATCGCCTTCATTTTCGCCGGCCTTGTGCTGCTCGGCTCGACATTGACGCTGCCGGGCATCGCCGGAATCGTGCTGACGATCGGCATGGCGGTCGACTCGAACGTGCTGATCTACGAGCGCATACGCGAGGAAAATCACGCCGGGCGCTCGATCCTCGCCTCGCTTGACGCGGGCTTCACGCGCGCCTTCGCGACCATCGTCGACTCCAACGTCACCATGTTCGTCGCAGCGGCGATCCTTTATTTTCTTGGTTCGGGACCGGTGCGCGGCTTCGCCGTGTCGCTTGCGCTCGGCATTCTGACGACCATCGTCACCGCGGTGACCATGACGCGCATGATGATCGCCGTCTGGTATCATTACGCGCGGCCGACGAAACTGCCGATCTAAAGGGGCGACATTTATGAAACTTCTGCGCCTCGCTCCGGAGAACACCAAATTCCCGTTCATGCGGTTCCGCCGCGTGAGCTATCCATTCTCGGCTGTGCTGTCGCTGATCGCGGTCGCCCTCTTCGTCTTCAAAGGCATGAATTTCGGCATCGACTTCGCCGGCGGCACGGTGATCGAACTGCGCGCGAAATCCGGCGCCGCGGAAGTCGGCACGCTGCGCACGCTTGGCGAAGGCCTCCAGCTGGGCGACATCGAGGTGCAGGCGTTCGGGAATCCGGCAGACGCCACATTGCGCTTCGGTCTGCAGCCCGGCGGCGACGTCGCCCAGCAGGCGGCGGTGGAGCGCGTGCGTGGCGCCGTCGGCGGATATTATGATTTGCGCCGCGTCGAAGTCGTCGGCCCGCGCGTCTCAAACGAATTGGTGCAGTCCGGCACGCTCGGCGTCGTGCTGTCGATCATCGCGGTGTTGACCTATCTTTGGTTCCGCTTCGAATGGCAATTCGCGATCGGCGCCGTGATCGCGACGATGCATGATCTGCTGCTCACCGTCGGCTTTTTCTCGATCACGCAGCTCGAATTCAACACCACATCGATCGCCGCGATCTTGACCATCGTCGGCTACTCGCTGAACGAAACCGTGGTGGTGCTCGACCGAATTCGCGAGAACATGCGCAAATACAAGAAACTGCCGACAGCGCAGATGGTCGACATGTCGATCAACGCCGTCCTGCCGCGCACGATCATGACCGCAACGACGGTGATGCTTGCGCTGTTCGCGCTCGTCGCCTTCGGCGGCCAAGTGATCCGTTCGTTCTCGGTCGCGATGATTTGGGGCATTTTCGTCGCGACCTACTCGTCAATCTTCATCTGCTCGCCGATGCTGATCTATCTCGGGCTGCGCAATGAAGACGCCGACAAGGCGGCGCAGAAGCACGAGACGGAGCGCAAGGCCGACGCAGAAGTTTCGGCGCGCGAGGACGTTGCGGAAGCGCCGGCCTTGGCGCCGACGAAGTCCGCCGAAAAGACGCCCGCGCCCTCTCGGAAGTCGTCCGGCAAACGCGCCAAGACGAGGCCGGCTTGACGGGCGGGTCCGGCGGCTATGTTCCCGGCCGTCACAAAATCGATGACTATGGCGGCGGCGGGTTCCGCTTCGCCGACATGTCCCATCGCGGTTCAATTCTCGCCCTGCCCTCCGGCGTGCGCGCCGTGCCTCTGACCAGCGCTGCGGAAATCGACGATTCGATGATCGATAGCGCGCTTTCCGAAAGCGGCGGCCTTGACGTGTTTGTCGTCGGCACCGGGAAGGATTTGTTGCCGCTTGCCGGCGGCCTGCGTGCGAAGCTGCGCGCGGCGGGCGTCGGTTGCGAAACCATGGCGACGGGAGCCGCCGTGCGGACCTACAATGTGCTCGTCGACGAGAATCGGCGAGTCGGCGCGTTGCTGATCGCCGTGTGACATCATGACCGCCGCCTCGCGGGAGCATTATGTGCAATGCGAGGAACTGCTGCGCGCGCGTGATCGCGACCTCTGGCTCGCCTGCCTCTTTGCACCCCAGGACGCGCGCCCGCACATTCATGCGCTCTACGCCTTCGCCCAGGAAACGGCGGACGTCAGCGGCAAGGTCACGCAACCGCTGCTCGGCGAGATGCGGCTGCAGTGGTGGGTCGACGCGCTGGAGTCCGACGCCGCGCAAGGCGAAGGCGTGCGCGCCAATCCCGTGGCCGATGCGCTGATCGCCACGATCGAGCGATTCTCCCTGCCCCGCAGCGAATTCGTCGCTCTGGCGGACGCGCATATTTTCGATCTCTACGATGATGCGATGCCGACATGGACGGCGCTCGAAGACTATTGCCGCGCTACGGCTTCGGCCCCGATTCGCTGGGCGGCGCGCATTCTCGGCGCAGATCTTCAAGCGCCGTCGGCGGGGGCTTTCGACGAGGCGGGAGTCGCGCTCGGCCTCACGCGAATATTGCGCGCTCTTCCTAACGCTCCCCAACAGGAGAAATTCCTGCCGGACGAAGCGTTCGCGCGTGACGGCGACCCCTCAGGCCGGCGCAGCGAGCTTGGTCTGGTCGTGAGGACGGCGCGCGCGCTGGCCCAGTCCCACTACGAGCGGGCGCACCAGCTGGCCGTGGATCTCGGACCCGCCCGCGCCGCGCTGCTCCCGTGCGCCATCGCTCCACTTTATCTGGAGCGGCTGGCGCGAAGCGACTACGATCCGTTTCGCCCGCTTGGCGAACCCTCGCCGCTGCGGCGACAGTGGCGCATCTGGCGCGCGTCGCGCGGCGTGGGATTGTGACGCGCGCCGGAAGCGGCGCTCCATGGAATTACTGAAATGACAACTGTCGAATATGATTATGACGCCCGGCGCCTGCGCATGGAGACGCTGCTCATGCTCCGCTGGGTGGCGATCACCGGTCAGGCGGCGGCATGTATCGGCGTCTATTTCATTCTGGGATTCGATTTTCCCGTCGGCCTCTGCTTCGTCTTCATCACGGCCTCGGCGACGCTCAACATCGGCATGCGCTTCGGCACGCCGCGCAGTTTCCGCCTCGGCGACGTCGAGGCCGCCGTCCTGCTGGGTTACGACATCATCCAGCTGGGATTTCTGCTCTATCTCACCGGCGGGCTGACGAATAGCTTCGCGATGTTGTTTTTGACGCCGGTGATCATCTCGGCGGTGTCGCTGCCGAGCAACCTGACGCTGCTGCTCGGCATCGTCATGATCGCGGTCGCGACGGTGCTCACCGTCGAATATTATCCCTTGCCTTGGTACGCCGACGAAAAGTTGACGTTTCCCCTCCTCTACCGCACCGGCGTTTGGGCGGCGCTCGTGCTTAGCGCGGCGTTCATCGGCATCTACGCCGCGCGGGTGTCGGACGAGGCTCGGCTCCTGGCCGACGCGCTCGCGGCGACGGAATTGGTGCTCGAGCGCGAGCAGCACCTCTCGCAACTTGATGGCCTCGCCGCCGCCGCCGCGCATGAACTTGGCACTCCGCTCGCGACCATTACGCTGATCATCAAGGAATTGCAGAATTCCCTGCCAGAGAATGCGCCGGCGCTGCGCGACGACCTCGCGCTCCTGGCGCAGGAGACGGCGCGCTGTCGGGAGATCCTGGGCAAGCTGGCCTCGCTTGGCGAAACGGACCAGAGCAGCGTGATGAATCTGCTGTCGATCGACACGCTGATCCAGGAAGTGGTTGAGCCGCAGCGTGAGGTCGGCGTCGAGGTCGAAATTTCCAAAAATGGACCCTCGGACCCGCCGGTGCTGGCGCGTAATCCAGCGATTCTTTATGGACTGGGCAACCTTGTCGAAAACGCGATGGACTTCGCCAGTTCACGCGTGAAGATCGACGCGTGGTGGAGTTCAAGCTACGTGACGATCGTCATTCAGGACGACGGGCCCGGCTACTCTCCAGACATTCTTGATCGTCTAGGGGACCCGTATCTGCGGGGTCGGCCCGTCGAACGGCGCACGAAAAACGATGCCGAGTCAGGGCTTGGCCTCGGCCTCTTCATCGCCAAAACCCTGTTGGAGCGCTCGGGCGCTACAGTCGAAACAATGAATGTTTCTCCGCCGCGCACCGGCGCAATCGCCAAAATCACTTGGCCGCGCGCCGCGCTCGAGCCCGCCGCGGCCAGGCCAAGGCTTCCCCAACAGGACAAATAGAATCGACGCGACGCTGGCGATAAGCTAGATTTGACAAAAATCAGGGTTGGAAACGCGCGATGTCGACCGAAGAATTGAAGGCGGATCGAGAAGGCGTCTCGGAACCTGAGCAAGTTCCAGCGCTGCCACAGGATCGTTCACTGCTGATCCTCGATGACGACAAGCCGTTTCTTGGCAGATTGACGCGCGCGATGGAGGCCCGCGGCTTCCTGGTGACGCCCTGCGAAACGGTCGCCGAGGGTCTTGCCGCGCTTGAGTCGAACCCGCCCGCTTTCGCCATCATCGACATGCGGCTTGACGACGGCAATGGCCTCGACGTCATCTCAAAGCTGAAGACGTCACGTCCCGACGCGCGCGGAATCATCTTAACCGGCTACGGCAACATCGCGACCGCAGTGACCGCGGTTAAGCTCGGGGCCTTCGACTATCTGGCGAAGCCCGCCGACGCCGACGAAATCTATCACGCGCTGATGGCGACGCAGGTCGACAAACCCGACGCTCAAGAAAATCCCATGTCCGCCGACCGTGTGCGGTGGGAGCATATTCAGAGGGTTTTTGAGTCATGCGACCGCAATGTCTCGGAGACGGCGCGGCGGCTCAACATGCACCGCCGGACCCTGCAACGCATTCTCGCCAAGCGTGCGCCACGCTGACGGATTCAATTCGCGTGCTCGTCGCCGAAGGCCAGCAGACAGTAACGGTCCGCCGCCATCGCCGCGAAACGCAACAGCATCGAACGTCGACGGGCCGGCGCGAGGGGGAACGCCGGCGCCTCGCGCGTCAGTAGCGCCCCGTGCGCGTCCGCGACGATCAAGCCCGCGTCGTTTGGAAAAATCGCCGGATCGAGCGATGCGGGGATCGCGAAATAGAACCGATCGCAATAGCCGCGATACTGCGGCCATTTAAGATCCGCACGAAAATCGGCGTAGCTCGACTTGACCTCGACGATGCGCAGGACGCCGTCGGACGCGAGCGCGATGAGATCGGCGCGTCGGCCGTTCGGCAGAGGCGCTTCGCAAACGACCGAGAAGCCGCAGGCCCTCAGATAGCGCCGAGCGCCGCGGACCACGCATCTGGTCACGTCGGCGCGGCTTTCGAGCGCCGTCGCGCCTTCTACGAGGATCGCGGCCATATTATCTCCGCCGGCGTATCGCCCGCTCCACCCAGCATGGCGCGTCGCCAAAGCGCGCGCAACCATGATAGGTTCGCCCCATTGATCCACTACACGGCTTGTCGCATGAAACGGCTACTTCTCGCATGCCTCCTCTCGCTCGTCGCCGCAGCATCGCCCGTCCTGGGCGCAGAGCGCGTCGTCAACATTTTCAATTGGAGCGATTACATCGATCCAAGCGTGCTCGAGGACTTCACCCGAGAGACCGGAATCAAAGTCATTTACGACACCTATGACTCGAACGAGATGCTGGAGGCGCGGCTTCTTGCCGGCGACACCGGCTACGACGTCGTCGTGCCGTCGGCGACCTTCCTCCAGCGCCAGATCGCCGCGGGCGTGCTGCAGCCGATCGACAGAAACAAGCTTGTCAATGCGCGCAATGTCTGGCCCGAGATCGACTCCAGACTTTCGCGTTTCGATCCGGGCAACCGCTACGCCATCAACTACATGTGGTACACGACGGGCGTCGCTTACGATGTCGCGAAGGTCCAGGAGCGGCTTGGCAAGCCGATCACGAGCTGGGATCAGGTCCTACGACCGGAGAATTTAAAGAAGCTCGCCGACTGTGGCGTCTACATGCTCGACAGTCCGGAGGACATGTTCGCGATCGCGCTGAACTACCTGAAGCTCGATCCCAATTCGAAAAATCCGAAGGACCTTTCGCGGGCCGCCGGCCTCTTAGGAAATCTGCGCCGCTATGTGAAGAAATTTCATTCCTCTGAATATATCAATGCGCTGGCGAACGGCGACATTTGCGTCGCCATCGGTTGGTCGGGCGACAGCCTGCAAGCGCGCAATCGCGCCCGCGAAGCCGGGACCGACGTCGATATCGCTTACGTGATACCGACCGAGGGTTCGCTCCTGTCGCTGGACAATCTCGCGATTCCAAAGGATGCGCGCCATCTCGACGAAGCCTATCTCTTCATCGACTATCTGCTTCGACCGGACATCGCCGCGCGCAATTCGATCGCCACCAATTTCGCCAATGGCGTCGCGCCGTCGCGACCGCTGATCGATAAGGCGGTCTCCAATGACCCGTCGGTCTATCCAAACGACCTCACGATGCGACGCCTGTTTACGGTCACAGCGCCCGATCAGACAGTTCAGAAACTGATCACCAGAATGTGGACGACGGTGAAGACCGGACGATGAGACGGGCTGGCGCGGTGCGGCGGTTGCGCCGCGTTACGCGTGAACCCAGCCGAGCGCCGCAGTCTACTGCTCGCTCAATATGCGCTTCAGAAGTTCGATGACTTCAGCGAGGCCTTTGTCCTTGGCGGCGAGCTCCTCGATTTTCCGCACCGCGTGCAGCACGGTGGTGTGATCGCGGCCGCCAAATCTGCGGCCAATCTCCGGCAGCGAGCGCAGCGTCAGCACCTTCGATAGATACATGGCGATCTGTCGAGGCCGCACCACATTGGCGGTGCGCCGAGACGACAGAATGTCGGAGCGCGAAATATTGTAGTGGCTCGCGACGAGCTTCTGGATATCGTCGATCTTGACGCGTTTGGGATCCTGTGTGCGCACGAGATCGCGAATGGCCGATTCCGCGGTCTCGACGGTCAGCGGCGCCCCGGTCAGCGTGGCGTGGGCGAGAAGCCGATTGACGGCGCCCTCAAGATCACGACCGTTGGTCGCGATCGTCCGCGCCACGTAGGAGATGACCTCCGGCGGCACATGGAAACTGGATTGCGACTCCTTCGCCGATGCAATGCGCGCGGCGAGGATCTTGACGCGCAAGGACTCGTCCAGCGGGCCGATGTCGACGCAAAGCCCGCCCTTGAATCGCGACAGCACGCGCTCGTCGAGCGTATCGAGCTCCGACGGCGGCCGGTCGGCCGCGACGACGACCTGACGGCCGGCGTCAATCAGCGCATTCAGCGTGTGGCAGAACTCCTGCTGGATTGATTTGCCTTGGAGAAACTGAACGTCGTCGATGATCAGCACGTCGATGCCGCGCAGCTTCTCCTTGAACGCCAGCGACGTATGAGTGGTCAGCGAAGAGACGAAGCCGCTCATAAAGCGCTCAGCCGTCAGATAAATCGTATGGCGGCGGTTGTCGTTCGACGCATGCGCGAGCGCCTGCAGGAGATGCGTCTTGCCGAGCCCGACCGCTGCATGGGCGTAGAGCGGATTGAACATCGGAAGATCGCCGGAGCGCGCCTCCGCAACGCGGCAGGCGGCCGCGTAGGCGAGCTGGTTCGACGGCCCAACGAGAAAGGTTGAGAAGGACAGCCGACGATCAAGCGGCGAGCCGACGAATGCGTCGGCGTCGTGACGCAAGGTCATCGGGCGAGCGGCGCGGCGCGCATTTCCTTCGTTGGCCGCTTCGAGAGCAGGCGCGAATGACGCGACGGCGCGCGCGACGCAGTGCGACGTGTTGGACTCGACTTGATCTGCGCCGTCTTCACGCGAGCGAGCTTTGCGCATAGGCGAACGTACGTCGATGACGACTCGCTCGACTTTCGAGAATTCGCTCGCGACGCGCGCCTTGATGCGCGGCGCATAGTGCGACTGCACCCAGCTTTTCAAGAATTTGGTGGGCACCGTCAGATGCACCGCGCCGCCGTCGATACGCTCAAGCTCCAATCGCGTGAACCAGGAATTGTAAACCGCGTCGCCGAGGTCGCTCCTCAGTCTGTGTCGGACTCGGTCCCATTTCGAGCGATCTTCAGCGGTTACTCCGTCGTCTGCCAATTGTTCTCTATGATCGGACATATCAGACCTTTTTTCCGAAACGAGCGCCAGAAAGGGAGCCCGCGGCGAATCTCGCCGCTGGCGCTGATCGAAAGGAACCTAGTTGGATCGAGTAATTGCCGCCGCGAACGGCGCTAAATCAGCACTCTTGGAGGCGGCCCAATCGCGAGCCGCGCGCATCTGCCGACGTCGGCATCCTGCGTGACACAGACGCCGCAAGACGCCGCGACCGACCGCATGTTGATGCGATCGTTGACGCTGCGCGCTCCTTGGACTGTCTCGGCCAACCGCCCCTTCGCCATGGCAAAGCCCTCCTCGTCCGGGATCAGCGAGAATCCCGGATTGATGCGCGTCGCAGGAAACGGAATTTACTCTACGCCCTTGCGAACTGATCACTTGAGTTTTCAAGCCGAACGGCTGGAAGGCGGCAATGCGTCTCGCTCTGTGGGCCCATCCGCGCCGGGGAACGCAGGTCGTTCCCCTCACTATTGCGCGCCCATGAAAAACTGACGCCGACCGTCTTTCGTTCGACCATTCGAAGCTACACGTCAGCGCCATCACGCGCAACGACGCTCGCAATTAAATCTGTCATAATGATTGGGCTTTTGTCGTTTGGCGCCGCGAACTTTCTTCATCTTCGACGATAAGCCGATGATTCGCCGCCCTTAAAATTCCGCGAGTGACATGCGCGTCGGAGCGACCGCCGCGCGTCAGCAGCCCGCCCGACAAGCGCCAAGAATAGTGTCAAGTGCCCGAGCTATTTCCCGTTCGTGACAGCTTGATTGCAAGAGATTGAATCGGGAGAATTTTGAATGATCACGAATTATTGCTGCGAAAAAAATTCCTGGCCGTGTCATCTGCGCTTCATGCGACGAATTGCCGTCGCCGTCCTGCGCAATAAAAAAGCCCGGCTCTCGCCGGGCTCCTAGAATGCTGCGTCCAAGTTATGCGCGGCGAATTCTCTACGCCTGTGCGGCCAGCGCCTTCACGCGCGCAGTCAGTCGCGAAACCTTTCGCGAGGCAGTGTTCTTGTGAATGACGCCTCGCTGCGCGGCGCGCATCACGATCGGCACGGCATTTTGCAGCGCGTCCGCCGCCACCGAGGCGTCGCCCGAGGCGATCGCCTCCTCGACCTTGCGCACAAAAGTGCGCATGCGGCTGCGACGCGCCCGATTGACCGAAGTGCGGCGGGCGATCTTGCGAACGGCTTTCTTGGCCGAACTCGTATTGGCCATGCTTTGCGTGTCCTTGAAAGTGACGGCGATGCCGCCCAAAAACCAAACGGCCGCGAAATCGCGGCCAAGTGGCGTGGTTTATAAGCGCGACGGCCACCTTTCGTCAATGGCCGCCCTATCGATTGGCGAAGGCCGGCTTCCGCTTTTCCACGAAGGCGCTCATGCCTTCCTTTTGATCGCCCGTGGCGAAAAGTGAATAGAAAAGCCCTCGCTCATGTCGGATTCCCTCGGCGAGCGTCGATTCAAAAGCGCGATTGACCGCCTCCTTGGCCATGAGAACCGCGGGAAGCGACATAGACGCGATCGTCGCCGCCGTCTTGATCGCCTCGGCGAGAAGATCGGCGGCCGGGACAATCCGCGCGACAAGGCCAGCGCGCTCGGCCTCCTCGGCGCCCATCATCCGACCGGTCAGTATGAGATCCATCGCCTTGGCCTTGCCGACGGCGCGGGTCAGCCGCTGCGTGCCGCCGGCGCCGGGAATCACGCCGAGCTTGATTTCCGGCTGGCCGAATACCGCCGTGTCCGCCGCGAGAATGAAGTCGCACATCATCGCGATTTCGCAGCCGCCGCCCAGCGCGAAGCCAGAGACGGCGGCTATGATGGGCTTGCGGGCCCGCGCCACGACGTCCCACCTGCCGATGAAATCGTCGAGAAAAGCGTCGACAAAGCCCTTGTCGCGCATCTCCTTGATGTCCGCGCCAGCGGCGAAGGCCTTCTCGGAGCCGGTGAGGACGACGCAGCCGACGCCGTCATCGGATTCAAATTTCGCGAGGGCGTCGTCGAGCTCGGCGATAAGCCGCGCGTTCAGCGCGTTGAGCGCTTCAGGCCGGTTGAGACGGATCAGTCCGACTCGGCCCTGCGTCTCGACTGCAATCGTGTCATAAGTCATGCGCGCCACCTCGCCAGTCCAGCGACTTCGCCGGCTCGCGCGTTTCATATCTCAAAATCGCCGCTCGCGTCCGCCCTTTCTCCAAAACCAAGCGTGACCGCGCGGGCGTGCAGATCGTCGAGCGTCACGTCGTCCAGTTGCCGGAGCGCGCTCTCTTCCGCTTCAGTGATGATCGGCTCCAGCACCGCCGAGAGCAGCGGCGGCGCCACGTCCGGCGCCTCCTCTTCAGCGCGCAAGGCGACGCGAACGATTTCGCCGACGCAGAGGCGGCGCCTCTCGCGCGCCAGCGCATAGCCCCCCGCTGGCCCTCTTACGCTCTTGAGAATTCCCGCTCTCACCAAGGCCTGCAGGACCGTCTCCAATCGTCGCGGGGGAAGATCGTGACGCGCGGCGAGCTGTTTTGACGACACCGGCCGACCGCGCGCATGAAGCGCCACGTCGAGCGTCGCCATGAGCGCGAAGCGAGCGGTGCGCGGCAGGAGCTTCATCACGCGCCTTCTCCGGTCAGTCCCGTCGACCCGAAGCCGCCGGCGCCGCGCGTCGTTGCGTCGAGATCGTCGACCTCCTCAAGCGTCACATGCTTTACCGGCGCGATCACGAGCTGGGCGATGCGCATGCCGCGAACGATCTCGAAGGGCTGCCCCCCAAGATTGATCAGCAGCGTCTTGATCTCGCCGCGATAGTCGCTGTCGATGGTGCCCGGGGCGTTGAGCACCGTGACTCCGTGCTCAGCGGCGAGGCCCGATCGCGGGCGAACCTGTCCCTCATAGCCTTGAGGCAGAGCGATCGAGAGCCCTGTGGGGATGAGATCGCGGGCGCCTGGCTCCAGCACCAGCTTTTGCCCCGGCGCAAGCGCGGCGTGGAGATCAAGGCCCGCTGCGCCTTCGCTGGCGTAAGCCGGGAACGGCAGACCATCGGCGTTCGGCAGTCGGCGGATCGCGACTTTCATGACGCTTCGCCGCCGATCATCTGGGCGAGGCGCGCCACGAGCCGCTCGGCGAGGTCTTCCTTGCGAAGCCGCGGCCAGTCTTCGACGCCCGCGCGAGAGACGAGATGGGCCTCATTCGTCGCCCCGCCAAATACGCCGGTCCCCTCGCCGACGTCGTTGGCGACGACGAGATCACATCCTTTTCGGGCGAGCTTTTCTTGCGCGTGGCGGATAAGGTCGCGCGTTTCCGCGGCAAAGCCGACGACCAAGCGCGGACGGTTCGGCCCGCGTGAGACGCTCGCAAGAATGTCGGGATTTTCCACAAGCGACAGGCTTGGCGCGCCGCGCTCGCCTTTCTTGATCTTGTCGACCGCCCGCTCCGCGCGCCAATCGGCGACAGCCGCTGCGGCGACGAATATATCCGCCGGAAGCGCGGCCTCTGCGGCGGCCAGCATGTCTCGCGCGCTCTCTATATGTATGGTCTCGCAGCCGGGCGGATCCGAGAGGGCGACCGGCCCTGAGATCAACGTCACACGCGCCCCTGCGCGCGCCGCCGCCGCCGCAATGGCGTGCCCCTGCCGCCCTGAGGAACGGTTGGCGATGTAGCGAACCGGATCAATCGGCTCATGGGTGGGCCCGGAGGTGACGACGACATGCAGCCCTTCGAGCGCGCCGCCGCTCGTCAGCAGGCCTTCGGGCGCGGGCAGCCGGGTGTCCTGCTTCAGCGCGGTCTCGATCGCTTGGACGATTTCCAGCGGCTCGCTCATGCGCCCGGGTCCATATTCGCCGCAGGCCATGTCGCCGACGTTTGGGCCGACAAACCAAGCGCCGTCGCCGTGCAGCGTCGAGACGTTACGCTGGGTTGCAGGGTGAAGCCACATGCGCACATTCATCGCCGGCGCATAAAGAACGCGCTTGTCGGTCGCGAGCAGCAGGGTGGTCGCAAGATCGTCGCAGAGACCGCGCGCCACGCGCGCGAGGAGATGCGCCGTCGCGGGAGCGACGACGAGAAGGTCGGCGTCGCGCGACAGCTGAATATGGCCCATCTCTTGTTCGTCGGTTGCGGAGAAGAGATCGTCGTAGACTTTTTCACTCGCCAGGCTGACGAAGGCGAGCGGCGTCACGAACTCCTTGGCCGCCGCCGTCATGACGACGCGCACCCGCGCGCCGCGCTCGCGCAGGCGCCGCACGAGATCGAGCGATTTATACGCGGCGATCCCCCCGCCCACGATCAGCAAGACGCGCTTAGCCTCGAGGCTCCGCGCACAACCCACGCCCGCCACTGAAAAAACTCCGATCGCCGCAGGCGGAGAATACAGATTTTATGCGTCAGGCCAAACGACTTCGCTCATCCGTGCGGGAAAGCTTTTCCGCACGCAAGGAATGCTTGCGCAATCATTCGTCGCTCCGCGACAAGATCGCGAGCGACGCTTGCCGGCATCCCCGCCGACAAGCACGGCCTCTCCCAGTTGAAACTCGGCTTCCCGGGCGTCCAGAATCACCGAAACCCGTAAAAGGATCCGGCGATGCGACCCCCGCGTCGCGCATGCCGACAGTCGGCCTCCAAGCGGCCTCCAGGGCGAATGACATTCGATTAGACCTTTCGCAGCGCGATGCTAGTGTGCGCCGGCGCCGCATATGTCGAGTCGAAAGGAAAAAGGTGTGCGCAATGCCGCTTAGCCTCGCCCCGCGGGTTCTTGCGCTCGCTCTCGTCGTGAGCGCCTTCGTCACGGAGTGCGCGGCTCGGTCGCCGCCGTCGGCTCAGCCCGTCATCGTCAGCCCCGACGCCACGACAGCCGCTCCGGCGGAGAAACTCGCGCTTCGCGGGCGCACGCTGATTCCGCTGCATTCGACGCTCATCGGGCAAGGCGGCGTGACGCGGCTGAACTTCTCCGGCGCGCTCTCGATCCACAACGCCTCGGCGACGAATATTCTCGCGATCGAAAAGATCGAATACCGCAGCGGCTCGGGTCAACTGATCGAGAGCTACCTGAATGATCCCATCTATCTGAAGCCGTACGCCTCATTGCAGGTCACCATCGCGCAAGACGACGTTCGCGGCGGAACCGGCGCCAGTTTCACGGTCGACTGGTCAACGGCGCAAGGATCGGACGAACCCTTGATCGAAGCCGTGATGACCTCCTACACAGGTCCCCACAGCTACGCCATCCTCTCGCCGGGCCGCCGCGTTTCCCGGCCACAATGATCGCCCACGCGAAGGCGCCGCGTCGCTTTGACGCGACGGCGCCATGATGACCCTTGTGACAAAAAGCGCGCCGCACGTGCGCCGCCTGACGCTCAGCGACTTCCGCTCCTATGCGGCGCTCGATTGCAGGTTCGAATCGACGATCATTGCGCTCTTTGGCGAGAATGGCGCGGGCAAGACCAATCTTCTCGAAGCGCTGTCGCTGTTCTCACCCGGCCGCGGCCTGCGCCGCGCGGAACTCGCCGAATGCGCGAGACGCGGCGGCGCCGGCGGTTTCGCCGTCTCGATCGAAGTCGACAGCGACGGCTCGGGGACGCAACTCGGCCACGGGCTGACGCCGTCAGGCGAACGCCTTTTTCGCATCGACCGCGCGCCGGCGTCTTCGGCGCGGGCCTTCGCCGATCATGTGCGGGTGCTCTGGCTCACGCCGGCGATGGATGGACTTTTCTCAGGCGCGGCGGGGGAAAGACGGCGCTTTTTGGATCGGCTGGCGCTCGGCGTCGACGCCGAGCACGGCGCGCGCGCCAACCGGCTGGAGCGGGCGCTGCGCAACCGAAACCGGCTTCTCGAAGAAGGCGTCGCCGACCGGCGCTGGCTCGACGCCGCCGAGCAGGAGATCGCCGCGCTCGGCGTCGCCGTGGCCGCCGCGCGGCGCGAAACCGTTTCGCGGCTCGTCGCACTGATCGCCGCAGGACGCGACGACGCCTCGCCCTTTCCTTGGGCGGACGTGACGATCGAAGGGGAATTGGAGCGCCGGCTCGCCGAGGAGCCTGCGCTCGCCGTCGAGGAATGGTACCGGGGCGAACTTGCAGCGTCCCGACGCCGTGACGCCGCCGCTGGACGCACGTTAATTGGTCCGCAGGCGAGCGATCTCGCCGTGCGTCACGGTCCGAAGAACGAGGCCGCTCGGGCCTGTTCGACAGGCGAGCAGAAAGCCCTGTTGATGGGGCTGACCCTGGCGCATGCGAAGCTGATCGGCGCCATGACCGGACAGGCGCCGCTGGTGCTGCTCGACGAAGTCGCCGCCCATTTCGACGCGAAGCGCCGCGAAGCCTTGTTTCAGGAGCTTGAAACGCTCGGCGGACAGATATGGATGACGGGCGCGGACCCGCAGCTGTTTGCGTCATTGCAGGGACGCGCGCACCTCTTGCGGGTGACGCCGGGGAAAGTGGAGAAAGCCTGACCTCCTCCGCGATCGTCGAAGCCCGAATCGATCTGGCTGGTCCGCAGCTTGCGTTCCTGATCGCCGCGTGGGCCTCTCCCATGCTATCCCGCCGCCATGGCCATGCTTCCCCCGCAGGCGCGCGTCCTGCTCAAATCGGTTTTCGGCTATGACGACTTCCGCCCCGGTCAGGCCGAGATCATCGCCGCCGTGCTGCATGGCGGGCCGGTGCTCGCGGTCATGCCGACCGGCAGCGGCAAATCGATGTGCTATCAGCTCCCCGCGATCTTGGAAGGCGCGCTCACGGTGGTCGTCTCGCCGCTCATCGCGCTGATGCGCGATCAGGTGCAGCAGATGCGGGCGCTCGGCATTGCGGCGTCGACGCTCAACTCCATGAACGGCGCGGAAGAGAATGACGAAGCCCGCCGCGCGATGCGAGACGGCGCGTTGCGGCTGCTCTATGTCTCGCCCGAGCGCCTGATGATGGACGGACTCATCGCCGATGCGCGCCGCGCCGGGGCGCGACGCCTCGCCATCGACGAAGCCCATTGCGTTTCGGAATGGGGCCATGATTTCCGTCCGGAATATCGCGAGATCGGTCGCGCCGCCGAAGCGCTCGGCGACATCCAGGCGATCGGCCTCACCGCCACGGCCGACGCCGCGACGCGCGAGGACATCGCCAGGAGACTTTTTTCCTCGCCGCCACAGCTCTTCCTGCACAGTTTCGATCGGCCCAACATCGCGCTCAATTTCGCTCTGAAGGACCAGCCGAAACGCCAGCTCTCGCACTTTCTCGAAAAACACAAAAGCGAAAGCGGCATCGTTTATTGCTCGTCGCGCAAGCGCACCGAAGACCTTGCGTATTACTTTCAGGAGCAAGGTTACGACGCGCTCGCCTATCATGCGGGGATGGATCAGGCGGCGCGCAATCGCAATGGCGACCGTTTCCTGCGTGAAGACGCCGTCATCGCCGTCGCGACCATCGCCTTCGGGATGGGCGTCAACAAGCCGGATGTGCGCTTCGTCGCGCATGCCGATATGCCGTCGTCTGTTGAGAGCTATTACCAGGAGATCGGGCGCGCGGGCCGCGACGGACTGCCGGCCGATACGCTGACGCTCTACTCGCTTGACGACATGGCCTTCCTCCGCCGGCGCATCGACGAAAAGGACGTGAGCGAGGAGCGCCGCCGCATCGAGCACGACCGCTTCTCCGCGCTGGCCATGCTGTGCGAGACGCCGCGCTGCCGGCGCCAGACGCTGCTGGCTTACTTCGCCGAAGAAGCCGCGCCTTGCGGATGCTGCGACGTGTGCCAGGGCAAGGTCGCTGTTTTCGACGGCGTCATCCCGACGCAAAAGGCGCTCTCCGCCATCTATCGCACCGGCCAGCGCTTCGGCGCCGGACATATCGCAGACGTGTTGAGAGGCGAAGCGACCGACGCCGTGCGCCGGCATGGGCATGACGCGATCAAGACCTTCGGCGTCGGCAAGGAATTCTCCAAATCGCAATGGTCGTCGATCATGCGTCAGCTCTTCGCCGCCGGCGCGCTGCGAACCGCAAGTACGGAACATGGCGGGTTCGCCCTCACGCCAAAGGGCGAGAAAATTCTTATGGGCCGCGACACGATCATGCTGCGCGGCGATCCGCTGACGCGCAGCGACCGCCGCAAAAAAGCCGCCGCCGGCCTCGACGAGACGACAGATCGCATTCTCGCGGCCCTCAAGCGCAAGAGGCGCGAGCTTGCGCAGGAGGAAGGCGTGCCGGCCTATGTCATCTTCGCCGATCGCACGCTGATCGACATGGTGGAAAAGCGGCCGGCGACGCTCGACGACATGCTCGCGGTGCACGGCGTCGGCGAGAGGAAAGTCGCGCGTTACGGCGACGCATTTCTCGAAGCCTTGGCGGAGGCGCTGCGTTAGCTTTTTTCCCGGCGCCCAGGCATAACCCTGGCCGGGAAGCCAGCGCTGGCCCGCCGCCCGGCGGAAAGGCGGTGAAACCGCCGGAAAGCGCAGTTATTTCCGTGCATTTTGCAACCATTCCGGGGTAAAATCGGCCTTCTCGAATCGAGGGTCGTTCGACCCCCCGACGAATAGGTCAAATGAGCGAAGAAACCGAACGGAACGACCCGGCGGAATATGGCGCAGGGTCTATCAGGGTGCTGCGTGGCCTCGACGCCGTGCGTAAGCGTCCCGGCATGTATATCGGCGACACGGACGATGGCACCGGCCTCCACCACATGGTTTACGAGGTCGTCGACAACGCCATCGACGAGGCGCTCGCCGGCCATGCCACCCATGTCGACGTGACGCTCAACGCAGACGGCTCCTGTACGGTCTTCGATAATGGCCGCGGCATTCCGACCGACATCCATCACGAGGAAGGCGTCTCAGCGGCCGAAGTGATCATGACGCAGCTGCACGCTGGCGGAAAGTTCGACCAGAACTCCTACAAGGTTTCCGGCGGTCTGCACGGCGTCGGCGTCTCCGTGGTCAACGCCCTCTCCGTGTGGTTGAAGCTGCGCGTCTGGCGCGACGGCAAAGAACACGCAATCGAGTTCGCCAATGGCGACGCGGTCGCGCCGCTCGTCGTCGTGGGCGACGCGCCGGTCGTCGACGGCGCGCCCAAGCGCGGCACCGAAGTGACGTTTCTGCCCTCCCCCGCGACCTTCACGATGACCGAGTTCGACTTTGCGACGATCGAGCATCGGCTTCGCGAACTCGCCTTCCTCAATTCCGGCGTGCGCATCGTTTTGACCGACGCGCGACACGCCGAGGTCAAGCGCGAAGAGCTCTACTACGAGGGCGGACTTGAGGCTTTCGTGCGCTATCTCGACCGCGCGAAGACGCCGCTTGTCTCGGCGCCGATCCTCATTCACGGCCAGCGCGACCAGATCAACGTCGAAGTCGCGCTGTGGTGGAACGACAGCTACCACGAAAATGTGCTGGCCTTCACTAACAACATTCCGCAGCGCGACGGCGGCGCCCATCTTGCCGGATTTCGCGGCGGGCTGACGCGCCAGATCACCGGCTACGCCGAATCCTCCGGCCTCGCCAAGCGCGAGAAAGTCGATCTCACCGGCGATGACTGCCGTGAAGGATTGACCTGCGTTCTATCGGTGAAAGTGCCGGACCCGAAATTCTCCTCGCAGACGAAGGACAAACTCGTCTCGTCGGAGGTACGTCCGGCCGTCGAGAATATCGTCAACGAATTGCTCGGCCAGTGGCTGGAGGAGCATCCGGCCGACGCCAAGACCGTCGTTTCCAAAGTGTGCGAAGCGGCGGCGGCGCGCGAAGCGGCGCGCAAGGCGCGCGAGCTGACGCGCCGCAAGGGCGCGCTCGACGTCGCCAATCTTCCGGGCAAGCTTGCCGACTGTCAGGAGCGCGATCCGGCCAAGGCCGAATTGTTCATCGTCGAGGGCGACTCCGCCGGCGGCACGGCCAAACAGGGCCGCAATCGCGAATTCCAGGCGGTGTTGCCGCTGCGCGGCAAGATCCTCAATGTCGAGCGCGCGCGTTTCGACAAGATGCTGTCGTCCGAACAGATCGGCACGCTGATCACCGCGCTCGGCACGGGCATCGGCCGCGACGAGTTCAACGTCGACAAGCTGCGCTATCACAAGGTCATCATCATGACGGACGCCGACGTCGACGGCGCCCATATCCGCACGCTGATACTGACCTTCTTCTATCGGCAGATGCCGGAGCTGATCGAGCGCGGGCATATCTTCATCGCCCAGGCGCCGCTCTACAAGGTGATGCGCGGCAAGTCGACGCAATATCTGAAAGACGAACGCGCGCTTGAAGATTATCTGATCGAAAGTCTGCTCGACGGCGCCGTGCTGCGCACCGGCTCGGAGGATCGCGCCGGCGCCGACCTGCGTCAAACGCTCGAAGATACCCGCGCCTTCCGCAATGTGATGCTCAGCCTGCATTCGCGCTACGACCGCGCTGTCGTCGAACAGGCGGCGATGGCCGGCGATCTGACGCCGCAGACCGACGAAGCGGAGGCGAAGCGCTACGCCGACGACATCTCGCGACGCCTCGATGCGATTTCGGAGGAGACCGAACGCGGCTGGTCGGGCGAGGTGCGCGACGGCGGCCAAAGTCTCGAATATGTCTTCAAGCGCACACTGCGCGGCGTGACGCATGCGGTGACGCTCGACGCGTCGCTCTTGAATTCCAGCGAGGCGCGCAAGCTGCATGAGCGCGCCGAAAGCCTGCGCGAGATTTTTGCCGGTCCGGCGACTCTGATCCGGCGCGGCGACGAGGCTCCGCTCTCCGGACCGCTGGCGCTTTACGACGCGATGAACTCGATCGGCCGCAAGGGCCTCACCATTCAGCGCTACAAAGGCCTTGGCGAGATGAACGCCGAACAGCTCTGGGAGACGACTCTCGACCGCGACGCGCGCTCGCTCCTGCAGGTGAAGGTGAAGGAAGCCGTCGAGGCGGACGACATTTTCGTCAAGCTGATGGGCGATGTCGTAGAGCCGAGGCGCGAATTCATTCAGGAGAATGCGCTGAGCGTCGCGAATTTGGATGTATAGGGGAAATGCGCGCCGAAGCGTTGACGACGCACCCCGATATGCCGTTCGGCGCCAATTATTCGCCGGGAATCAATCGCGAAATTCTCACTCCATTTCCGGCTCGTCCAAATCTTGATCTTCGAAAATCGCGCCAAGGTCTCTTCGATTGTGCAAAATGCGGATGATTGTGAAAACGTCGTTTCGCACGACATAATAAACACGAATCTGATCAAATCCATCAATTCTCCACATACGCAGGCCGGCGAGCGCAGGATTTGCAAAATGCCTCGGCGAACCAGCAAGAGGAGCGCCAGCGATCTTGTCGACCGCTTGGTTCACAGCGAGAAGAAAACGATCTGCGAGATCGGGGGACTCGACTTCGAGAAAATACAAATATTGCCGGATAATATCGTCGCGCGCCGACCGCTGGATGAACGCCTTCATGCTTTCTTCTTTTGGCCCGCGCGGGCCTTGGCCGAAGCGACGACGTCGTTCCGCAATCGCGCCCAGAACTCCTTCGTCAATGGAACGCCCTCGCCGCTCGCCAATCCTTCGAGCAACAGCGTCTCAAGCCGCGCGTCGCGTTCCTTTGCTTGCGCCTCGCGCAGCAGGCTGCGAAAATATTCGCTCACGTTTCCATAGCCCTTGTCGGCCAGTTGACCTTCGACGAATTTCTTGAGCGACTCTGGAAGCGAAATCGTCACCGTCGCCATCGCATTCTCCCATCTTTCGGATAAACTCTTATCTATTAATAATAGATCATAACTATGCGCGCCGCCAGCGCCGGGCGACGCCCGCGACCCCTATCTTCCCTCGGGGGACGCTGCGACGCGCCCCGACAGGCCGAATACGGCGTCTAGCGTCGATCGATTTTCCTGGAGCGCGATGTTATGGGGAAGAAATCCATTGGAGATCGAGAGCGTATTGTCTGCGATTGCGACCCTACACGATCACTATTTCACCGCCGGCCTCTCCTCCGATCCCGAACTCGCCGAGGCCATCGCCGGCGAGTTGCGGCGCCAGCAGGACTGTATCGAGCTCATCGCCTCCGAAAATATCGTCTCGCGGCTTGTGCTCGAGGCGCAAGGGTCGATCCTCACCAACAAGACCGTCGAAGGCCTGCCCTTTGCGCGCTATTACGGCGGCGCGCAATTCGCCGACGCCATCGAGGCGCTCGCCGTCGAACGCGCGAAGAAACTCTTCAACTGCCGCTTCGCCAATGTGCAGCCGCATTCGGGCTCCAACGCCAACGCCGGCGTGTTTCTCGGCCTGTTGAAACTCGGCGATGCGATCCTCTCGATGAATGTCGCCGCGGGCGGCCACATCAGCCATGGCCATCCGGCGACTCTGACCGGGCGCGACTACAAAATCGTCTCCTATGGCGTCAGCCGCGAGTCCGAACGCATCGATCTTGACGAGGTGCGCGATCTCGCGCGGCGCGAAAGGCCGCGCATGATCGTCGCCGGCGGCTCCGCCTATACGCGGGCCATCGATTTCGCGTCGATGCGCGCGATCGCCGATGAGGTCGGCGCCTATCTCCTTGTCGACATGGCGCATTTCGCCGGCCTTGTCGCGACGGGCCTCCATCCCGATCCCCTGCCCCATGCGCATGTCGTGACGACGACGACCTACAAATCGCTGCGGGGGGCGCGCGGCGGCATGGTTCTGTGGAACGACGAAAGCCTGAGCGGCCGGATCAACGCCGGCATATTTCCCGGCGTGCAAGGCTCGGTGCTGGTGCATGGCGTCGCCGGCAAGGCGGCATGCCTCGGCGAGGCGCTGCGGCCGGAGTTTGCCGCCTATAATCGCGCGGTGATCGACAATGCGCGGGCGCTAGCGCGCGGCCTTGCGGATGCCGGCCTGCGCATCGTCGCCGGCGGCACGGATATGGGCCTGATGCTCGTCGATCTTGCTGCGCGCGGCCTCACCGGCGACGTCGCCGCCAAGGCGCTGGAGCGCGCCGGCCTCGCCGTCAACAAGAATATGATCCCCTTCGATCCGCGTCCGCCGGAGGCGCCGTCGGGGCTACGCCTTTCGAGCAACGCCGGAACCACGCGCGGCTTCGGCGTCGCCGAATTCGAAGCGATTGCGCGATGGATCGACCGGGTGCTGAAATGTCCTGACGATGACGCATTGATCGACGCCGTGCGCAAAGACGTCGCGGCGCTCTGCGCGCAACACCCAATCTATTCAGCGCCGCCGTGAACGCTCCCCCCGTTCGTCTTCTCGTCTGCGTCGGTCCGCGCTGCGACGCCGAAGGGAATGGCCGCACGCTGCTCGCGTCGGTCGAGACGTCTTTTGCGCAGGCCTTTTCTCAGGAGCTGGCTTCCGGCCGTCTCGCCATTGCGACGCGGGACTGTCTGCGACTGTGCACGCGCGATCCCGTTGTGCGCTTCGAACCCTCAGGCGACGCCCTGTCCAATCCCTCGCTCGACGAACTCTTGCGCCTCACCCGCGCCGCTCTTACCGAGCAAGTTGTCTCGCCATCGCGACGGTATGATTAACACAAGCTTTGTAAGTTCACTGCGCTTTTCTAGGGAGCGGTTCTACGCTAAGTTTTGCGCATCACGGAACGCATCGGCGTGAAAGGAACAACATGCGTAAACTCATTCCGTTTTCGCTTCTCCTGGCGTTCGCCGCGACGCCCGCCTCGGCTCAGGGCACGTCGCAGGAACGCTCCGACTGCATGGGCGACGCCTTGAGATTCTGCAGCTCCGACATTCCTTTCGTCGAAGAGATCGAATCCTGCCTGAGCGAAAATGTGGCCCGACTGAGCCCCGCCTGCCGCCGCGAGTTCGGCCCGACGCAGAGCACGAAGCTGCGCGAAGACCACTTCCAGTAAGTCTGCGTCAGCGCGTTCCTTTCGTCCCCGCGCCTGATTATTGAAGCCTGCGCCGAAGGCCGTCGAGCCACCTCTTGGCTCGGCCCACATCAATCTTTTTTGCTTCGTGCAAGCCGATCTCCTGCGCGAAATTCCCGCCCGACGTCGCAGCCGCGGGCGTCGACTCGCGGGCGCTCCCCAACTGGAAATACCGCGCGAAAATGCGCACGACCACGTAAAAGGTCGGCGTGAACGCGAGGCCGAACAGCGTCACGCCGAGCATGCCGAAAAATACCGCCGTGCCGATCGACTGACGCATTTCGGCGCCTGCGCCCTGCGCGACGGCGAGCGGCAGCACGCCGAGAATGAAAGCCAGCGACGTCATCAGAATGGGCCTAAGACGCGTGCGGGCGGCGGTGACCGCGGCGTCGAATTTGGACTGGCCGGCGTCTTCCGCCTGCTTGGCGAATTCGACGATGAGAATGGCGTTCTTCGCCGCCAAGCCGATCAGCACGACGAGCCCGATCTCGACCAAGATGTTGCGATCGAGCCCCCTTGAGACGACGCCGAGCATCGCCGCGAGAATGCACATCGGCACGATGAGGATCACCGCAACCGGCAGGAGCAGGCTCTCATAGAGCGCAGCGAGCAGCAGAAAGACGAATACCACCGCGAGGCCAAAGGCGACGGCGGCGGTGTTTCCGGCAAGCTTCTCCTGCAGGGCGATTTCGGTCCACTCGAAGCCGAATCCCTGCGGCAGCTTCTCCGCCGCGAGCTTCTCGACCGCCGCGATGCCCTGGCCGGAGGAGACGCCGCGGGCGAGATTGAGCTGCACCTCGGCGGCCGGATAGAGATTGTAGCGCGGCACGCGGAACGCGCCCGTGGTGTCGCGGAACGCAGCGACGGCGCCGATCGGCGCCATCGCGCCCGAAGCGCTGCGGGTCTTCAGATTGGCGATGTCGCGCAGCGTCAGGCGAAAGGGATCATCGGCCTGCGCCATGACGCGGTAGGTGCGTCCCAGGACATTGAAGTCGTTGACGAAGGTCGAGCCAAGATAGACCGAGAGCGTCTCGAAAACGCGCGAGATCGGCACGCCGATGAGCTCGGCCTTCGTGCGATCGACGTCGGCGAAGATTTGCGGCGTGCGCGTGTTGAACAGCGTGAACGCCTGCGTGAATTCTCCCGACTGACCAGCCGCGCCCGCGAGCGTCCACGTCGCGCCTTCGAGCGTTGGAAGTCCACGCCCGGCGCGATCCTGCACATAGCCCTTGAGGCCGCCGCCGGTGCCGATGCCGGGAACGGAAGCCGGCGCCAGCACGAAGACGAAGGCGTCGTTCAGCTTGGCCAGTTGCCCGTAAAGGTCGGCTTGAATCTGCGCGGAGGACAGCCCCTTCTTTGCACGTTCCTCGAAGGCCTCCAGCGTGACGAAGATCACGCCGGTGTTCGGCGCATTAGTGAATGTCGCGCCATCGAAGCCGGTGAAAACGACAGCGTCCTTGACGCCCGCACGTTTCAAAATAATGTCCGTCGCCGCGCGCATGACCTTATCCGTGCGATCGAGCGTCGCGCCGGGCGGCAATTGGAAGGCGGCGATCACATAGCCGCGATCGAGTTGCGGAATGAGACCGGTCGGCGTTCGGCGCAGCAGATCGAAGGCGAAAAAGATGAGGATCGCATAGACGGCGAGCATGACGACGCCGAGCCGCACGAGACGGCCCGTCGCCGCGCCATACGCCGTCGACACCCTGTCGAACGCGGCGTTAAAGGCGTCGAAGAAGCGACGCAGCGGCGCATGCGCCCAGCCCAGCCGATGAGTCTTCTTCTCCTCCTCCTCCACATCATGCGGCTTCAACAACATCGCCGCCAGCGCCGGCGACAGCGTCAGCGAAACAAAGGCCGAGATCAGCGTGGCGCTCGCGATGGTGATGGCGAATTGCTTATAGAAAGCGCCCTGCAAGCCGCTGATGAAGGCGGTGGGGATGAACACGCCGCAGAGCACGAGCGCAATCGCGATCAGCGCCCCGCCGACTTCATCCATGGTCTTGTGCGCGGCTTCCTTCGGCGAGAGCCCTTGCGCGAGATAGCGCTCGACATTCTCCACGACGACGATCGCGTCGTCGACGACGATGCCGATGGCGAGCACCAGGCCGAAGAGCGAGAGCGTATTGAAGCTGAGGCCGGCGGCCTTCATCACGGCGAAGCTGCCGATCAGCGACACCGGGATCGCCGCCACGGGAATGATCGCCGCCCGCCACGTCTGCAGGAACAGGATGACGACGAGAACGACGAGGACGATCGCCTCGAGCAGAGTATGGACGACTTCGTCCACCGACTGCTGGATGAATTCGGTAGGATTGTAGACGACCGTGTAATCGACGCCGGCGGGGAAATTCTTCTTGAGCCGCTCCATCTCCTGCTTGACGGCTTCGGCGGTCTGCAAGGCGTTCGAGCCGGGACGCTGAAAGATGCCGAGCGCCGTCGCAACGTCGTGATTGAGATAGGCGTTGAGCGTATAGTCCTGCGCGCCGAATTCGATGCGCGCGATGTCGCGCAGATAAATCTGGCCGTCGGCGTCGGCGCGGATGACGATGTCGCTGAATTGCTCCGGCGTGCTGAGCCGTCCCAGAGTCTGCACCGAAAGCTGGAAGGCGCCCGCCGAGGCCGCTGGCGGCTGATTGACCGCGCCCGCGGCGACTTGCAGATTGGCGCCGCGCAGCGCGGCGATGACGTCGCCCGCCGTCAGATCGCGCGCCTCGACTTTCGCCGGATCGAGCCAGACGCGCATCGAATAGTCTCTCGCGCCAAACAGGCGCGCGTCGCCGACCCCGTCGATTCGGGCGATGGCGTCCTTCACGTAGAGCGTCGCGTAGTTCGAAATGTATTGCTGGTCGCGCGAGCCGTCGCGCGACAGCAGATGGACGACCATCATCAGGTCGGGCGAGGCCTTCTTCACGACGACGCCAAAGCGCGTCACCTCCTCCGGCAACCGCGGATTGGCGATGGCGACGCGATTCTGAACGAGCACCTGCGCGAGATCGATGTTGACGCCCGGCTTGAACACGACGTCGATCGACACGCGTCCGTCGCCTGTCGATTGCGACGTGATGTAGAGCATGTCGTCGACGCCATTGACCTCCTGCTCGATGGGCGAGGCCACGGTCTCGGCGATCACGTCCGCCGACGCGCCGGGATAGGTTGCGCTGATATTCACCGTCGGCGGCGCGATTTCCGGATATTCGGAGACGGGAAGCGCGCCTTGCGCAATCGCTCCCGCAAGCGTCAGAAGCACGGAAAGCACCGCCGCAAAGATCGGCCGCTCGATGAAGAAGTGCGAAATGCGCATAGCGTTCCTGATCTCGACGTCTATCGGTCGCTGACCGCGACAGGCGCTTCCTTGATCTCGCCTTCCTTGGGCTGAACGGTCGCGCCGGATCGAACCATCGGATTTGCGAGCCCGCCGATCACGATCCGATCCTTCGCGTCGAGGCCGGATTGGATCACGCGCAGACCATTGTGAATGGGGCCAAGACTCACCGATTTGGCGATGACCTTGTTGTCGTCCGACACGACAAGCACGGTCTTGCTCGTTTGATCGGAGACAACGGAAGCGTCGGGAATGAGCAGCGCCGAGACGTCGCCGCCAAACAGGCGCAGGCGACCGAACGTGCCGGGCGTCAGAAAATAGTCCTTGTTGTCGAAGACCGCCCGGCCACGGATCGTGCCGGAGCGCCGATTGAGCTGATTGTCCATGAAGTCCATGACGCCGCTGCGGGTCCACTCCGTCTCGTCAGCAAGGCGCACCGAAACGCGATTTTTGAACTCGCGCGAGGTCTCTTTCGGACGCTCCGCTGAGCGCGCATAGCGAATGTAGTCGGCCTCCGAGGCGTCGAAGATGAAGTGAATGGGATCGAGCGTCACGATCGTCGTGAGCAACGTCGCATCCGCCTGTCCGCCCTGAACGAGATTGCCCGAATCGACGCGACGGTCCGACACGCGCCCGGCGATCGGCGCGCGAACCTGCGTCCATTCCAGATTGAGCTCCGCGTTGCGAAGCGCGGCTTCGGCGCTCAAGACCTGCGCCTTGGCGATATCGTTGCTCGCTTTGCGCTGATCGACGTCGCGCGCGGTGATGGTGCGGCCCTGCGTCATCTCCTGCGCGCGGGCATAATCGCGGGTCGACGCCACGGCTTGCGCCTGCGCCCGCGTGAGTTCCGCACGCGCGCTGTCGACCGCGATCTGATACGGCCGCTGATCGATGACGAAGAGGACATCGCCGGCTTTGACGAACTGCCCATCGGTGAAATTGATCTTCTCCAGAGCGCCGGAGACGCGGGCGCGCACCTCGACCTGCTTTAAGGCCTCGAAACGCCCCGTATATTCGTCCCAGCGCGGAATCGTCCTGCCGAGCGGACGGGAGACCACCACTTCCGGGGCCGGACCCTCTGCGCGCGCCACCGCTGATTGGGCGAGAAACACCAATGCCGCGAGCATTTTAAACACTGCGCTTACGACTCTCCCGTGACCATCGCCGCCGCGCGTCGCCACAAAAGTCAACAGCATCTCACCTCCGGTTTTGACGTTCGCATTAAACCGGCCATTCTTGACCGGCGCATAACGCAGGACGACCTAAGGGCAGCGCTCCCAGAAGGCAATCGCGCTCTGCAGCGCCTCGCCGCCCCGCGTTGCCAAGCATTGCCGAAACGCGCAAACTGCCGCCTCCGGACGGAGGAGCTAAAAACATGCCCTTGTTCCTGGCGCAGTTTGCCTATTCTCCTGCCGCTTGGTCCACCTTCATCAAGGCGCCGCAGGACCGCGCCGCGGCTTCAGAAGCGCTTCTCAGGCACTTCGGCGGCCGCCTTATCGGATTATATTACACGCCCGGCGCAGAATATGACGGATTTGCGCTCTTCGAAGCGCCCGATGAAACCACCGCCGCGGCTATTGAGATCGCGGACGTCGCCACAGGGCATCTGAGCCGCAATCGCCTCACCAGAGTATTCTCGGCTGACGAGACAAGCGCAATGCTCCTGCAGGCGGCCACGGCCCCAAACATGACGCCTAAAAGTGCGGCGTAGTATTCCGGCTTCATGCGCTTTCCGGGAATCAATAGGCGCTGAGCAGGTCGACTTGTTCGCAAGCACCAGACGCCTCGCGGTGGCGCGTCGCTCCGCGACCGCAAAAGGAGCAGTCAGGAACGGCGCCCGTCCCTCGGGGAGATACGGCTGTAACCTTATTCGTAGCCGCGACGAATAGCGTCGGCAGGTTCCCCGTGAACCTGGAACGCTCGTGCTGCGAGCAGATTTTCAAGGAGATGGAAATGAACGTCAAAATCGTTTCGGGCGCCTCAATGGCCGCCGCGGCGATCGCTCTGGTTCTTAGCGGCGCGGCGCCAGCGCCAGCGCTCGCCAAAAAAATGAGCAAGTCTGTCCATTGCGCCGGAATCAATTCATGCAAGGGCACGAGCGCCTGCAAGACCGCGAACAACTCCTGCAAGGGCATGAACTCATGCAAGGGTCAGGGGTGGCTGCCCGAAAAATCGGCAGCAGCTTGCGAGGCGAAGGGCGGCAAGGTCGCAGAGATGTAAGCCAGACGCGGCGCGGAGGGATGCGCTTTCTTCGTCCGTTCCGCGCCGCTTTCCAAATTCTGGAGCGTAAGACTAGCGGCGATGCGCTTGAAAAGAGGCGATCAACTCGTTGCGCCTCGTCCAGTGCAGGAGCGCCCGGCCGAACAGCGAGGCGATTCCCGTCAGCAGGACGACGGAACCGAACTGCCAGATGCAGACCGACACGGCGGGATCCTGTCTGAAGGACAGCCGCAAGGCCGCCTCCGCCAGGGCCGTCGAGGCGAGCGCGGCAAGTCCAATCGTCGCGAATGGCGCTATGGGCGCGCCGCGTTTGACCATCGAAAGGATCAATACCGCTGCCGGAATGCTGATGGCGAGAATGGTGGGCAGGCAATAAATGTCTGAATGCGAGAGGAGACCTGATACGCCATAGGCGTCGACGTCCCTCCAGCATCCAACGGCGAAGGCGCCTATCCAGATCAATAAGAAAAATCCGGCGGCGAACCGCTCCCAGGCTGGGCGCGCCGGACAGCCTGCGCTGAAAGCGCCCGCTGCGGCGACGACGCTCGTCAGGACCGCCGCGGCCAATTCCGTCGCAAACTGCGGGTCGGCGATCTTGGCGACAAAATCGGGCCTCACCCCCATCGCCGCCACCACGATCGCAACATAACCAAGCGACACCGCGAACCAAACGAGCGCGCGCCACGCAGGATGCGGGAGCGGGCGTATCGGCGCGCAATTGTCGGTCAGGGCTTCGATCAGGTCTTGGTTCAACATTCGCCTAGCCATTCCGCTCCAGGGCCTGCCGCATCGCTTTGATAGCTCTATGGATTCCGACTTTCAGCGAACCGATGCTCTTCCCCGTGACCTGAGACGCTTCGTCCAACGAAAGACCTTGAATCTTGATCAGTTCAATCGCCTGGCGCTGGCCAGCCGGCAGTATCGCCATGGCCCTACGAAGGGCCTCGCGATCGTCCCTTGTCTCTTGCTCGGATTTCGCGCCGTCGCCGTCAAAGGTTTCAGGCAAAATATCGACCGTCGTTTCGTTGGCGCCCCGTGCGTAACGACTTCGCGCGGCGTCGGCGACGCGCCGCGCCGCGATAGTCATCAGCCAGGGCGTAAACGGACGCCCGCGATCATAGGTCTGGCGCACCGTGTGAATGGACACCAGGATTTCCTGAACCACGTCTTCCGTGTCATGCGCGTTCGGCCATCTTCGCATGACGAACCGGCGCAAAACGGGAAAGAGACCGGACAAGAGCTCGCCATACGCCGCATGATCGCCGTCCTGCGCCGACGCCATTAGCGCGCGCCAGCGGCTTTCCCGGTCGTTCGACGTATCGCTCAATTCGCTCATGTCCACTGCGAATCTGAGTTGCCGCTCCGCCGCTGCCAAAGGCCGCTATCGACTCTGCGCTGGAGCGGGGAGTCCGCTAACGCTCGTTTTAATCGATCAAGCGTCGGCGCGCCATCTCACCTGACTTGCTTGTGCAGAGGAACGCAGAATGTAACCTTTGACGCCGTCGCGACGAAATTGACCCTCGAGACGGCGAACGGTCGTCTTGATTAACGCTCCGAATAGCTCGGATTCCAACCGATTGCGGTTTTTGGATAAACCGGACGCAAGCAGAGGGAGATCAGAATGTCAGACAAGAAGCTTTGCGCCGCCTTCGCGATCGCGGGCGCCTTCGCGACGGCCGTCGCTCTGGCGGAAACGGCGAAGGCCGCGAACGACCAAGAAAAGTGCTTTGGCGTCTCCTTGAAGGGCAAGAATGATTGCGCCGCGGGCCCGGGAACCAGCTGCGCGGGAACGTCAAAGACCAATTATCAGGGCGACGCATGGAAATATGTTCCCAAAGGCACGTGCACGTCTATCGTGACGTCCAAGGGCAAGGGCAGCCTCGAGCCGATTTCGCACTGAGGCCCGGCATGGGCATGCGTCCCGCCCCCGAGCATAGCCGCGAGCGCGCAGCGTCCTCGCTGCCCGCGCGAGCAGGGGTCGGTTTCAAGAGCGTGCATCTCGCCGACATCGAGGCCTCGGCGCGCGATGTCGGATTTTTCGAAATCCATGCCGAGAATTACATGGGCGCCGGCGGGACTCCACACGCGCAGCTGATGCGTTTGCGCCGCGATTCGCCCCTGTCGATCCATGGCGTCGGCCTGTCGGTCGGCGGCGCTGAGCCTCTCGACCGCGAGCATCTTGGGCGGCTGAAGACGCTTGTCGAACGCTATGACCCGGCCGCGTGCTCCGAACATCTCGCTTGGTCGACGCAGGGCGCGCGATTTCTCAACGATTTGCTGCCCCTGCCCTATAACGCGACGACGTTGGCGCATGTCGTCGCTCATGTGGATGAAATCCAGGAGGCGCTCGGCAGGCCGATCCTCCTCGAAAACCCAGCAGCCTATCTGCGGTTCCGATCCTCGAAATATTCGGAGATCGAATTCCTGCGCGAGGTCGTGCGCCGCACGGATTGCCGGCTGCTGCTCGACGTGACCAACGTCTATGTCAGCGCAACGAACCTCGCTTTTTCGGCGGAGGACTATATCGACGCCTTCCCGATGTCCTATGTCGAAGAGATTCATCTTGCCGGATATGCCGAGGATATCGACGAGATCGGCGCGCCTCTGCTGATCGACGCGCATTGCGCGCCCGTCGCTGACGCAGTTTGGCGCCTCTATGATCGCGCGCTGACGCGACGCGGACCGGTCGCGACGCTGATCGAATGGGACAACGACATTCCGCCCTGGCCGACCCTCTTGGCGCAAGCCACGCGAGCGGAGGCGTTCCTTGAAAGGCGGCGGCGCGCTGTCGAAGACAGCTTGAGATCGGAGGCGCTTCATGACGATTTCGGCTGACTTCGATCAAGACGCATTTGTCCGCGCGCTGCTCGACCCGGAGCTGCCGCCGCCGAAGGGGGTTGAAGCAAGCCACGGCTTTCCGCCAAAGCGACGCTTCGCCGTCTATCGCAACAATGTGTGCGTCGGACTGGTCGACGCGCTGGCGGAGCGCTTTCCAATTTGCGTGCAGTTGGTCGGCGATGAATTTTTTCGCGCCATGGCGCAATGCTATGTGCGCGAACGCCTTCCGCGCACGCCGATGCTTTTCGAGTATGGCGACGAGTTTGCGACATTCGTCTCGAATTTCGAGCCGGCGCGCGAGCTTCCTTACCTTCCGGACGTCGCGCGGCTGGAATATGCCGTGGGCGCGGCCTATCACGCCGCTGACGCCGCGCCGCTGCCGTTGGAATTGATCCGCGCCCTGCCGCTCGATCGATTGGAGAGCGCAACGGCTGCTCTACATCCCTCGACGCATGTAATCGCATCAAAACATCCGATCGTTTCGATCTGGCGATGGCACATGTCGGATGAAAAGACGAAGCCGCTGGAATTGAACCGCGGCGAAGAGGCGCTTGTCGTCCGTCCCCAGCTGGCGATCAAGGTAGCGGCCCTTCCCGCCGGCGGATCGGCCTTCGTCGATGCGCTTAGGAGCGGAGGAACGTTCGGCGAAGCCGTGAATGCGGCGACCGGCGTCGCGGCGGATTTCAACCTGATCGACTGCTTGCGCGAGCTTCTCTTGACTGGAGCCTTTGTGGCCGTCAGCGTCGCGCACTGAACTTAAAAAACGCATTTTGGCGCGGGATTGATGGAGCTTGAACGCAATGAATTTCATTAGAAAGATCGCATGCTGGTTGGATGCGATCCCCTACTCTCTGATCGCCCTCTTCCTGCGCATCGTCGCCGCGCATCCGTTCTTCGTCTCCGGTCAGACAAAGATTGAAGGACCAACTCTCGGCCGCGAAATTTTCGGTCTTGATCTGTCGTTCCAAATCCCGACAGCCGTGCGCAGCGCGACCTTCGCGCTATTCGCCGACGAATATAAACTGCCGCTCATTTCGCCGACCGCCGCCGCCTATGTGGCGAGCGGCCTCGAATTCGCCCTGCCGCTGCTGCTTTTCCTTGGGCTTTTGACGCGCTTGTCGGCGTTCATTCTTCTGGCGATGACAATCGTCATCCAGATCTTCGTCTATCCCGATGCGTGGTGGACGGTCCACGCCTATTGGATCGCGATCCTCACCGTGTTGATCGCCCGTGGGCCCGGCGCGATCTCCCTCGACCATCTGCTGTTTCGAGCGTGGTCGCCGAGGCGCGCTTAAGGCGCCTCGACATAGACAACAGATCCTGTCTGCTGAGGCGCAGTGTGGGCGTGAGCCAAACTGGCGCCGACTCCGAAGAAGATGAGCGACCCGATGATGGCTCCGACAATCGCGCTGGTAAATTTCGACATGACGTCCTCCTGTTGTTTTGCTGAGGAGAACGCTACCCGTTACAGAACCGTGCGAATGTGCGCCTACGCACGCGGCCCTCGAGGACCGATCGTCGCCTGGCTTCTCTGCGCCTTCAGCAGGAATTGCCTCAGCGGCGGTTTAACCACACACCGAGGACCGCTCCGCCGATCGCACCGGCCATAGCGCACACGAATGCAACGGAAAGTCCTGCCGCGGCGACGCCCAAACCTGCGGCCAGCGCCGAGCCGATTCCGGCAAAGGCGAGCGGAGCCGTTGCGCCGCTGATGTCGTCAGAGGTCTTCGCGTCTGTCTTGGCGAATGTCTTGGCGTCTGTCTTGGCGTAAGTCTTGGCCATCTTCTGTGTCTTGGCCATTGTACTGATCCTCGCTTGCGCTCAGGCCTTCCGCCTGATCGCGCTCCCAAGGACAGATAGGGCGCCTCTCCCCACCGGGGCATACCGCCGTAAGGCGGCGCTAAGGACTCTGAAGCAGCTTAAGGAAGGGTGGCGCGAGCGCTGCGCGCTTCGTGCGGCGCCGCGCTCCTAGCGGGTCCTTTAATCCGCGTCAGCGCCGCCGCCTCAGGCGCGACGGGCGGGACTTGTTATGGATCGGCGGCGGCGTAACGGATAATCTTCGCTGTCGTAAAGCGGCCGAATCTCGCGGCCGAAAAAGTGCTGTTCATCGACTTCGAGGGAACAGCTGGCGAGGGCTTTTGGCGTCAGCTCCTCTACGGCGTAGCGAATAGCCTCCGAGGCGTGCGCGAAGCGCCGAAAATTGAGGGACTTCGAATTCGAATTGGCAGCCTTGGAAAAAAAGAGGGCGGCTTCCGTTCGATATTGCTTCGCGTCCATCGACCCCTCCAGAAACTATTGCATGAAGTCTTCCCGCCCGACGAGTTCGAGAGCGGATTCTACGGCGACTCTTTCCTGCCCATCGCGATCTCTCTTCATCCGGTACTGCAGGCCGGCGCCGGCGTCTGGCAGATGGCGCGTGACGCTGAACGAATCCGTCCCCGTCGCGGCCCCAAATTTTTGGATCACGCGAACTCCGATCGCGAATTTATGCGACGGAGAGGCCGTAAGCCTTTGCGCCGGACGCCGAAAGCTTCGGATCGTGTCGTTGTCATTGGTCATGTAGAGGCGCTCCTCGAGTGATCGTCATGAGCGCATTCAGGCGATGAGCCTGCCATGCGCTCGACTTACCGTCGTCGCTTCGCTTCGGCTTCGCGCGCCTGGAGCTTTTCAACGGTCTGCCAGGACGAATCCTTAACGACCGCCGCCCCCCCGTCGCGGGGTTTGTCTTTCTTGGGCTTTTTCGCTTCGCGATTACTGCGCCGTTGGCCTTTAGCCATGTCCGCCCCTCCGTATGAATGGGCCTCGCGCTGAACGTCCACTGCTGCGCCATGTGGCGCGGACGCTAAAAAAGTCGTTCCTGGGAAAGGAACTTCGCCGGCCCCTGGCGATCAGCCGTATTTTCGGCTGGTCCGCCAGGGGCCAAGTCAATGGTTAGGCTGCGACTTGCAGCTGATCGGCCGAAGACTTTCCGCTACGACGATCGATGGCGATTTCGTAGTTGAGCTTCTGGCCTTCCGCGAGACCCATAAGTCCCGCGCGCTCAACCGCGCTGATGTGGACGAATACGTCCGGGCCGCCGGACTCCGGCTGGATGAAGCCAAAGCCCTTTTGGGCGTTGAACCATTTTACGATACCGGTCTGCATGACATGTCCTTTCGAGAACAGCTGTCTGCGCCACGCAAGATTGCATGGCGCTTGGGGATCGAAGTTCTGGAGAGGAAGTCAGAAGCCGACGCGCCAAGGGAGCGGAAGCAAGATCATTCGGCCGAAAACTCGATAATCAATAATTAGCGCATATCGGCGAAAATACAAGCTGAAACGCGGGAAGAATTGAGCGAATATGACGCATCGGTCGGTCGTCGAAGGCCAAACATTTGGACCCGTTTCCAGAGCCAAGAATACGTTCGGCTTCAACTTTAAGACAAATTAAGTCCAAAAAGAATTTGCTTTCGTCGATAGAACGCCCATTTCGTGGACATCCCCGGCTTCGCGGCATTGAGCACAAGGCGAAGGAGCAAGGGCGATGACCGAAAAAGAAACTCTCCGATTTGCATCATCCGCGTGGTGGGCTGAGAACCCTCGGACCAACCTCGTGGTCGTGCACGCGATTCTTTCGCTCTCCACCGATGATCGGACCCCAGAGGAGATATGGCGCTCGCCGACCACCGACGAGTGGCAAAAAGTTGCTGAACTCGCCTCCGACTGCTGTGATGACGGCGATTTGGCGTTGACCGGCGATAGAATGTCGTGGCGGATCCTCTCGAGAACATTTCGCGGAGACGCGCCGCCGTTCTCGATCTGAGGTGGAGTTCTCCCATTACTTCAATCTTCATATCCAGATTGATAGTGGGAATTTTGATTGGATGTAGGCGCCTTGCCTCCAAGAGGCAGCCTCACATGGACGGCGAATTTCACACGACTAGCATTTTGATTCAGGTTGTGAGCATCGTTGATTATTTGAGTGTCGCCTACCCTTACACGAGCTATTGCCGAAAGTTGGTGACGGCGTGAATCGGTAAGGCGGCGTATCGTGGGGGTGTTCGAGCCTCCACTTCTCCATCTAAGGAGTGATACGCCGTGTCCAAGGATAACGTCATCAAG